>Ga0163149_10000007_pt1 | contig 331778 bp, 243 predicted proteins | sample OliLakLV19MP5G1_FD_148604 | JGI IMG/M metagenome (GOLD analysis project Ga0163149, IMG submission 148604) | Freshwater microbial mat bacterial communities from Lake Vanda, McMurdo Dry Valleys, Antarctica - Oligotrophic Lake LV.19.MP5.G1 | ecosystem: Environmental > Aquatic > Freshwater > Lake...
CACCACTTGCAATACTAAAGCAGCCTGATATCATAATAAGAAGATGAGCACCCAGAGCCATGATCATCAAATTTCAACTACGCTAGAGACATCCCCTTCCTTAGCCATCATTTTGTCAAGCAAATTATCGATCAACTTCGGTTCTTTAAGTTCTTTCCGAAGGTCAGCAACCGAAGCCAGCGACGCATTTTTATGCTTATCGAGAGTATCCAATGCGCTCTGTCCACTGAATGGTGGCACGCCACAGATCATCTCGTATAAGACGCAACCGAGCGAATAAATATCGCTTGTCGCTCCGATCATTTTTCCAGTGCACTGTTCGGGGCTCATGTAATGCGGACTGCCAAAGAGTTCGCCGGTTTTGGTAAGTTTGAGTAGGGTTTGTTCGTCGACTGGATTTAGTTTTGCGATACCGAAGTCGAGAAGTTTTATGCTCTCAGTGCCGTTTTTCTGTGGCACTACCATGAGGTTGCTTGGTTTTATGTCGCGGTGAATTACGCCGTGGTCGTGCGCGTGTTGAAGCGCGTCGCACACCTGGGAAATGATCGAGAGGCATCGTTCAAGCGGAAGCTGCTTCTTTCCTCGGATTTCGCTGGACAGCGCGTGTCCGTCTAGATATTCAAGAACAAAAAACGGGTCACCATCGTCGGTGACTGACATATCGTGAACGCGTATGATGTTTGTATGATCGAGGCTGGCTATGGCTTTCGCTTCTTGTTGGAAGCGAGACATCTCCATCGGATGGATACCACTTTTGCCTTTTAAAAATTTGATTGCGACTATTCTTCCAAGAACAAGATCGAGCGCCTTATAGACAACGCCCATTCCGCCTTGTCCGATGTGCCCTTTGATTTCATACTTGCGTGCGAACAGATCTCCTTCCGAAAACAACTGACCTGTTTTCTTCTTCGCTGGTTCTGAGCGCGGCGGCGCTGGCGTGCCACCAACCGGATCCCAATTCGTGTTTTGCCTGCTCGCGGACGCACCACTTTTGGGGTCACGCGAAGTCGGTTGTGAACCTGGCGATTGCTGAGTAACATCACCAGCTAGCGGGTCTGCGTATATTTTGCGCGGCTGTCCATGCACGTCTTGAACAGTTTCATCCGGTGCCAGAGGATCAGCCCAAACCTTTTTACCGGCCACATTCGGATCTTCCCTGGTTTCGTCTTGAGCTGAGGAATCTGACCGCGCTTTATCACGAGCGGAAAACGGATCTTCCATCGTGTCCGAGTTTCCCTGAGCGGCATTGACCGGGTCATTTGTGACGTTCTGATCTTGGCGCATTCGGCGCACACCCTGCGGATCCGGCTGCGTATCATTTGGATCCGGAGCATCTGAACGCGAAGGATCACCGGTGAACTCCGGCACCGTGGGCTCACTGGCAGCTAAATTCCCACTGCTGTCATCGTTGTGTTCGCGTCCGCTCATGTCAGAAATGCCAAACTTTCTTGAGAGAATTCTCGGTCCCACTACTCGATGTTACCAGGCTCAACGAATGCTCGATACCACATTATGAGCCGCGCACGTCACAAATTCAGCTCCCATCCCAATCGGTCACAAAAATCTTGGCGCGACTAGCTGTCACGATAATTAAATTACTATCATTAGAAATTCTGACATCGCTCTCCAAATCATGCAACAGTTTTGGTCTAACGCTTCACGGTTGCAGCACTAGCCAGTCGATACCGCTATAATTGGCAACTTGAAGGAAGACCGAGATCGCGGAGGCGGTTCATGCGACATAACGCGCAAACCAGGCGGCACACACAGTTCGCCAGTATCGATAACATTATTGCACTCTCGCTGCTCATTGGAATTTTTGCTTCGTCGCAAACTCCGGCCATGGCTGCGGCTCCTGCCAGTGCCACGTTATCGACTCCCGTCACCAGCGATTCTGACACCCGGTCGGAGCTGGAACCTGACAAAGACAAGTACAAAACCGAGCATGGTGAAATCGAGTCGCTGCTTGGTGATATCGAGACTCAATGGAACGCTCACAATCTTGATGCTGTCATGAATTTCTATCATGACGATTACATCAACAACGATGGTCTCGACAAAACCGCTGTAAAAGAGCTAACCAAGGACTTCTGGAAAACCTATCCAGATGCAAAATCTAGTTCTAAAACAAAACAAATTCGCGTGGAAGGAAAGTTCTCCACCGTCGAATCGCGCGACCGTGCAGTCGGCAGCACCGCTAGAGAGATGCCTGGAATCGGCACGAAAGGCACGCTGTCATCGATTTCAGAAGGTCAGCTCTATCTTCGCAAGTTCGGAAAAGATTGGAAGATCGTCGGCGATCGGATCGACTACGAAAAAGTTCGCGTCGCCTTCGGAACCGCAACAGATCTCGCGACTTCGTTTATCGCGCCGGAGCAAGTTAAGTCGGGACAAGAATATTCTGCTCGTTTAAAAGTTGAACTACCAAAGGATTTGATCGCGGTTGGTTCGATTACCAGCGAACCGCTCAAGTATCCGCAACCTCCGCATCAGGACCAGTGGAGACCGATTGAGAATCAAATACTCGAACGCATTATTCACGCCAACACATCGAATCATAATGAACTGCTGATGGCGACAATTGGTATCACTGATAAAACCAGATCGAATCTCAAAGGTTTGACTTACCTGACCCGTCGTCTCAATGTCGTTCCAAAAACCGAGTCGTCGCCTGCTATTGCGAAGGATCCGACGAAACCGACTACCACGACAGCGGTTATCGAAAATGACGAAATTGCTCCAATCAAACTGACTCCCAAAGATGGTGAGTCAGATGCGAAGCCGGCACCAAAAGAAAAAGAAGATAGCAAAGACGGCGACAGCAACTAACTCGGAGCCGCCTACATGACTCACTCAAAGCAGGTAAGCGCTCGCGGGCTCCTGATTTTGTTTGTGCTGATGATTTGTGTCGGAGCCGATCAGTTGAGCAAGCGATGGGCTCTGACAAACCTGACGCATGGCATTCCGGAACCATTCATTCCTGGATTCATCAGGTTTACGCTAACCGCCAATCCCGGTGCTGCATTTTCGATTGGAAGTCAAAACGGCCAGATCATGGGCGTGGTGGCAACCGTCTTATCGCTGGTCATACTGGCCTGGGTTGTTAAACGGACGCTCTCGAACGCGCCACTACCAGTGGTGGAACAAATTGGGATGGGATGTTTGCTCGGCGGGGCTGTCGGCAATCTGATCGACCGCTACACTCGAGGCCAGGTCACGGATTTTCTCGAATTCGCTTTTGTTTCGTTTCCCGTCTTCAACGTCGCGGATGCTCTGATCGATGTGGGCATCGGTTGCTTGTTCATCGCCATGTATTGCTGCAAGACTGAAGACAACGTTGTGAATAAAGAACTATCGACGCCGACAGACGAAGGCGCTCGCGGTAATTCTCCAGGCAACAGCGCCAGTGACAATGACTCCAACAGTGATAATGACACCAGCAGCGACAATGGCACCAGCAGCGACAGCGGCACCAACAGCGACAGCGGCACCCATAGCGACAACTCTCAACATAGCACCACCGGCAATGGCGCAAATCAAATCATCAAACACTCGGATTAGCGTTATGCAGGTAACGCAAAAATGATCGATCCAGAAGAACTCGATTCATTAGATCTCTACGAAGACGTAGAGCTAGTCTACGAAGACGCAGACTTGAACGTAGCCGAGCCGAAACCTCGATTAGATCACTACATCACAAAAGCACTCCCTGATCTAAGTCGCGCACAGGTTCAAAAACTAATCGATGCACAACTCATTCGAGTCAATGGCGACATCGCAAAAGCGTCATTGAAGCTCAAGGGCGGCGAAGTCATCCTCGTGCGCATCCCACCGACAGAACCACTCGATCTGCAACCAGAGGCGATACCACTCGATGTCGTGTTCGAAGATGAATTTCTGATCGTAGTCAACAAAGCCGTCGGCATGGTGACACACCCAGGCGCCGGAACCCGCTCGGGGACTCTGGTTAACGCGTTGCTCCATCATTGCCGCGGAACACTCTCCGGAATTTCCGGCGTTGAACGGCCGGGTATCGTCCATCGTTTAGATAAGGACACGTCAGGTTTATTAGTAGTCGCAAAAGAAGATCTGACCCATCGCGAATTGGCGAAACAACTTGCCGCGCGCACCGTTAAGCGAACATATTTCGCACTCGTAGAAGGGCTTCCCGACAATGACTCCGGCACCGTAGACAAACCAATCGGCAGACATCCGGTTCGCCGAAAAGAAATGGCTGTGGTCGACAATGGCAGAAACGCCGTTACACATTACGAAGTCGTCGAACGTTATCGAAACTTCACCCTCCTCGAACTTAAACTACAGACCGGCCGCACCCACCAAATACGGGTACACATGGCGCATCTTGGCTATCCGGTCGTCGGCGATCTCGTGTACAATCGCAAGTCGTCCGGCTCCGAAAAAGCGCGGAGCAAATTTGGCCTGATCGGTCACGCTCTGCACGCGGCCAAACTCTCGTTTATTCATCCAAAAACCGGAGCCGCCCTCGAGTTCAAAGCACCGCTGCCGGCGGATTACCAAAAGTTGCTGGACTCGCTTCGAAGTTGAGGTAACATCGTGAAACGCAACATCCCAATCGCAATCGCAGGAATACTCTTCCTTCTGATCGTTGCAATTTCAATAATGAACACAACTGTGGTGGCGCTCAACCTTCTGGGAGCGGCTGTAAATGTGCCGCTTGGCGTTATCTGTTTTGGCGCGTACGCTGTCGGACTATCGGGCATTCTGGCAAGCCGGGGCACGGTAAAAATCAAAGAAAAGATTTCCGAGCAGAAACAAATGGAATGGCAAAAACAAGATGACAAGTTGGGCAAGGAAGTTATGAACGACCGCATCAAACAGCTAGACGCAAAAATTCTGACACTGGAGACTGCGCTCAAGTCGGCTCTTGATAAGAAGAAAAAATCTGACAGCTAGAACGTCAGAAATTCGGACAGCAAATGGGTTCAGTTCATGGAAGCGAATTACAAACGCGTAGCTAAATAGCAGCAGCAGCATCGCGATGCGCGCCGAGTCGTTACTCGTTTCCTATTTTCTTGAAATCTGACGCCTTCAAGTTATCGATGAATTTCTTGAATTCCTTCGTCTCTTCTTCGTCCTTTTCAAGATCGGCTGGAATCGTTCCATCAGCCACCACTTGAGCGGAAACAAATATCGGCGCCTTGGCGCGCAACGCGAGTGCAATCGCATCTGACGGGCGAGAATCAATCGCCTTAAGGTTGTCTACTCGTTTATCCCCCAGGACTAAACGAATGGTGGCAAAGTAAGTGCTCGAAGCGAGTTCGTTGATCTCGATTCGTTCGATTTTATAACCCAGAGCTGTAATCACATTTAGTAAAAGGTCGTGTGTCATCGGGCGATCCGGCTTCTGATTGTCAAGTGCTTTTGATATCGCTTGAGCCTCGGCAACCCCAATCCATATAGGTAGTGCGCGACGCTTCGTGCTGTCATTAAGAACCACAATTGGATGCCCATTGCGAGCATCCAGAGCGATTCCAGCTACATGCATCTCAATCATTACGTCGCGTTCACCGTTGTTTCCTCACGTTTGGCATACACACGGACTTTCAATCAATCTTACGTTACCAAATCACCATAAAGCTCGGTCCTTCAGGTCGGAGATGTAAGGTGTAACCGCCACGAGGGGTTTAGAGCCTTTTTCTTGCGCTACATACAAAAGTATGGTGCTGTGGTTTCAACGGTGGCGCTCACCGGGTCAGAGAGAAGGTCAAAAACCTAAACACACGCCACAGCTAGTTATTCCCCACAACCCTTGCGTTTATTTGCTTCCAAGCTTAATTTTTGCAGATGTAAACACTCTAGATCGTGATGTTGAGCGGGATTCGCCATAATCTAGTTATATCACTTGTTTCAAATAGTGGTTAATAACGTGAGAAAGACGGCGCTATTGACACAAACGGCGGATGTCTTGCTAAACTATTGGACTAGGTTCGAGGTCGGCTTTTAGCCTCTCGACGGTTGTCATAACTCCTCAATGACGACGGCCCCCTAGAAGCTAGTCCGGATGGCGGAATTGGTAGACGCGCACGTTTGAGGGGCGTGTGGCTTAGCCATGAGGGTTCAAGTCCCTCTCCGGACATTAGTTTTGTAACTAGTCAAACAGCGAGTCTGCCCGGCACCTATGGCAGACGGTAAACTGTTGGCTATTCAGGGCAAGTGGAACACTCGCTGCCGGTGGGTGGAATGTCATAAAATCTGTCCGATTTTGTGACGAAACAGAAGTGACCGGTTGGCAACAAACTGCCTGGTAACAAACTGCCCTTGTTGCACAAGTTGGTCCGAACAATTTGTTTCTGACCGGCTAATAAATGACAAACATCTGGGAGGCGCAATGGAACTGTTTCAACAGAGAGCACAATGGCCGCATACGGTCGGTGACATCACCAAATCCCTTGACGGCGTCTGGGGTGTGGTCGGCGCAACCGATTCCAATGGCAATCTTCATCGCCTGGAACGCAGCCTCAAGCCACCGACAACTTACAAAATCACCGAGTACAAAGGTGAAGACGAATCCGCAATCGAGAAAGAAACTCACTTCGAAGAAACTCAGCGCGAAGAAGCTGTGAAGCAATTCGCCAAGTCCATCGGCTTCGCCGTTTAAACGCGTAAGTTAGCAACTTTATGACATTTCCGGGTTAGAGTTTTTGGTTAGCACCAAACGGTCAGAGGCAGTACACTACTGATACGCCGGGTTTGAGCGCCCGGGTACTGCATATCTTCTGAGGACTCGCTCGTGACCCGGTCGCGAACTAATCATCATCTGGGCATTATCACCCAAGGCTCGCTTTCCGGCGGGCTTGAGATGCGCCTTGACGCGGAGCATTCCGTTGAAGATTTGCGCGTTGGTCGTTTTGTTGTGGTTGAAGGAAAACGTTCGCGTTTCTTCAGCATGCTCACAGATGTGACCCTATCCGCGGCGAATCAATCGATCTTGCTTAACCCGCCTGCTGAAGACGACTTCATTTTGTCAGTTTTATCTGGTGGTTCCACATTTGGTACCGTCAAAGTTCAGCCGATGCTGATGATGGAACGTGATGGTAAGAGCGAATTGTTGCCGGTCAAAACAATTCCGCACCACTTTTCACCAGTCTTCGAAGCAACCGATTCTGACTTCGCCATGGTCTTTGGCGAAGAAGACGAATCGGTGCCGGACAATCTCTATTTCAATATCGGCAAACCACTCAACATGGAGACGCCGGTTTGTATCGATCTTGGCAGATTCGTCGAACGCTCAAATGGAATTTTCGGAAAATCCGGAACCGGCAAATCGTTTCTGACGCGGATTTTTCTCAGTGGAATTATTCACCGAGACGTAGCATCCATGATTGTTTTCGACATGCACAACGAATATGGTTGGCAGGCAATGTCAGAAAACAAATCGCAACCGCGCGTCAAGGGTTTAAAACAACTTTTCGGTCATAAGGTAGTCGTCTTCAGCCTGGATCCCGAGTCGTCGCGTACTCGCGGAATTCCTGACGCGCACGAACTCAACATCGGCTATAACCAGATCGAAATCGAAGATCTGGATCTCCTGAAAAACGAGTTAGCTTTGTCAGAAGCGACTTTAGAAAACGCTTACATCATCAAAGAAAAACTAGGTCAGGACTGGATCGGCACGCTCCTCGATATGTCGGGAGACGAGATCGAAGAGTTCACCCAAGTCCACAAAGGACATCCGACTGCGCTGAAAACTCTTCAGCGTCGTTTAAATACAGTCGTTCAAAAGACACCGTACTTGAAACCACGAGTGAACCATGATTTCATCTCCGAGATCATCGCGCATATCCAGGCTGGCAAACACATTGTGCTCGAGTTCGGAAGACAAAATAATCTGCTTTCGTACATGTTAGCGACGAATGTAATTACAAGAAGAATCCACGCCGAATATGTTCGTCGCGCCGAAAAATATATCGCCAACCCGGAGAACGTAGAAGCGCCCAGAAAGCTGATGATCGTAATCGAAGAGGCGCATAAATTTCTATCGCCTCAGGTTGCAAAGCAAACCATATTCGGTATTATCGCTAGAGAAATGCGCAAGTACTTCGTCACTTTGCTGATCGTCGATCAACGACCCAGCGGAATCGATCCTGAAGTCTTGAGTCAGATCGGCACGCGCGTAACTGCATTGCTCAACGACGACAAAGATATCGATGCGGTCTTCACTGGGGTGTCAGGCAGCCAAACGCTCAGAACGGTTCTGTCCCAGCTAGATCCGAAACAACAAGCCCTGGTGCTCGGCTATGCCGTCCCTATGCCGGTAGTGGTTCGAACTCGTGCCTTCGATAGCGAGTTTTACCAGGCGGTCGCCCCGCGTCACCAGGACGCCGATCGCAGCCCAGCGTCTATAAAAGTGCGCGGTAAGCAAGCGCAGCAGGAGCTTTTCGGAATTGATTGATCTCCAGTTTTGTCCTCAAACAAACTTCCTCGCCATGGGGAAATGACTATTGAAAGGCTATCTATCTATCCGCTACTCTGGATAGGTAGGTCTCGAACCACACCCGGCAGATGAAAAGTGACCGCCATCAACCCAGAAAATGACGCCCAGGACAATTTTGTCGAGGGAAAGGAACCAAGCGAACTAATCTTTTGCTTGCTTCTTGCCTCCGCTTACCTGGGTTTGGCAAAATTTTGCTGGTCGCCGCTATATCTGACAAAGAGCTGGAAATTGCTCTTTAACGTCGAAGGCTTCTTTGTCACTATCGCGATCATCGCAATTTTGATCGGCGCGCGACCTTATACGGCACCATCGAGTTTGCAATTGAGCAGTCGGGGCATCAAATATCGCGGACCATATTGGATTCAAAGAAAAACGGTGAACTGGGATCAAGTCTCTCGCGTTTATCTCAGCCCGGAATTGATACTGGTTTTGTATCGCCCAAAACCTGACAGCAAGCGGATATGGCCGATGCCAATCTTTTCGATATACCTGGCTGAAAAAGATCAGGTCGTGAAGTCGTTCATCAAGTATTGTCCGATTCAGGCAATCATGATGAAAGGACCCGCTCGCATATCGTGGATCATCGCTTTCGTCATGCTCTTCGCCCTTGTTCTGTGGTTCTTCTACTTGCTGACACCATAGCTGGTAGCATCGATTTTTTTAACATGCGTGTTGGCCAAAACCAATTTGCACTGGCGCAATACTATATATGTAGGAATTGCCGCTCTGGATCAGAGATTCCGCGCGCTTCTCTTTCATGATGTTTGCTTAAGATCAGCTGGTGCGAAAAGAAACCAAATCGTCATGCCGGAGATGATGCTAGAAAGCTGACTCGCTGAGCCATTCTCACTACTTCTTCTCTTCGAACTTTAGAGCGCGGAGATACACGACAAGATTCTCTAACTCCTGATCGTCGAGCGCATCTTTTGGTTGTGGTGGCATCGATCCGACACCCTGACGAATAAACTTCTTCAGTTTTTCATCCGAGGGGAAGTGCTCACCAAGCTTATCTAACGCAGGCCCCATCCCTTGTTTTGCACCGGGATGACACGAATTACAGCTGCGAACAAATACTTGCTGACCAGATAGGTCCGTCGTCATCTGCAGGTCGCGACGCTGATTTATCTCTTTCATTTGATTGATGCGGCGCATTTCTTCAGACATGGCACAACCACAGGTGGTTGCAACAACCAACACAACTAATGCGATCATTTTCGGTATGCGAGACATATACAGACGCCTTGACAGCCAAGTTTTACGACAGTTTAACATCTTTGAACTTTTGAGTTTGAGCAGCTAATTTTCCGTGTATTAGATAGAAAGCAGCATAACAACAAGTACTTGAACATTTCTCGATATTATCTGCTTAACACTACTTTTACTTTGATTTAGTACAGTAAGTACTGTGGCGCGCTATGTAGTTCTCGACAGAAGAAAAGAACAAGAGGCGCGGACCGAATAAATATACACGAAAGCGCGAAAGCGCATATCGGTCGACTCTCTTACTAACTATCTTGAAAACACTTCTGTCGAAAAACGTAATTACGCGGGAAAGCTCACTAGAAGCGGCGGTAACAAATGCAACCTAAGACTACAAGAATCGATCCACCAACCGTTCCTAACGACCCTCAAGATGATTCTCGCATTATCATCCAGGGCGGAAGACAACTGCACGGCTCAGTCCGCGTCGGCGGCGCGAAGAATGCTGTGTTGAAAATGATGGCCGCGGCTCTACTCTCCAAACACACCACAGTTCTTCGCAACGTTCCAAACCTCACTGACGTTCACATGATGGCTACGATTCTTCGCCAACTCGGCGCGAAAGTAGATATCAATCGCAACGAAGTATCGATTGATGCTTCCGGCGTCAACAGCTGGGAAGCGCCATACGAACTGGTTAGCCACTTGCGCGCATCATTCGTTGTGCTTGGACCTTTACTGAGTCGTTTCCGCGAAGCGAAGGTTTCTCTTCCTGGTGGATGCGCAATCGGCGAACGCAAGATCGACCTCCACGAGCGGGGTTTGAAGATCCTTGGAGCCGACGTCAGAATCGATCATGGTTATGTAACCGCTAGCGCCAAGAAACTTGTCGGCGCCAGAATGTATCTTGATCGCCCATCCAACGGCGCTACTGAGAACATCATGCTTGCTGCAGTTTGCGCAGAAGGCACCACAATTATTGAAAACGCTGCACAAGATCCTGAGATCGTAAATCTCGCGGATTGCGTCAACGCAATGGGTGGCAACATCCAGGGCGCCGGTACTTATCAAATCACTATCGAAGGCGTGCCTTTCGAAGAGATGCATGATGCCGTAGTTGACACCATGCCGGATCGCGTCGAAGTCGGAACCTTCATGCTTGCTTGCATGGCGACCGGCGGCGAAATTTTGATCGAAGGTGCTAACGCACATCACCTCTACTCTGTGATTAGCAAAGTTCAAGAGATGGGTGCGGAAGTGGCTATCTATGCGCCTGACGTAATCAGAATTAAATGCGAAAACACAAAATTCAAAGGCACTGATATTACAACATTGCCATACCCTGGATTCCCGACCGACCTACAAGCACTGTTCATGCCGGTCATGGCAGTCTCTGAAGGAACTTCGATTGTTGAAGAAACGATCTACGAAAATCGCTTCATGCACGCAGCAGAATTGAGACGCATGGGCGCAGACGTTGTAATCAAAGGCAACGCCGCTGTGATCAAAGGCGTCGAAAAACTCATGGGTGCCGAAGTCAAAGCAAGCGATTTGAGAGCTGGAGCAGCACTGATCGTCGCCGGTCTTGGCGCTGAGGGAATCACCGAAGTAACCGGATTGCGTCACCTCGACCGCGGCTATGACCGTCTCGAAGAGAAGCTCCGTTCACTGGGCGCAGAAATCTGGCGCCGTTAAACTCGCGAGTGGCACCACCACTCTGATGAAGAAATTGAGAACGGCAGGGGAGACTCTGCCGTTTTTGTTTATCCAAGATTTTTGCTTGCCGGAAACCGTTTCTGTTTGCCGTTTCTGTTTGCCGTTTCTGTTTGCCGTTTCTGTTTGCCGTTTCTGTTTGCCGTTTCTGTTTGCCGTTTCTGTTGCCGGTCTGTTTGCCGGAAAGTATTTCATTTATTCTAGTTGCTCGAGAATGTTTCTGATTGCCGGATTGTATTTCTGCGTATCGACAGAGGCTGTGATCGCCGAACGGTTCCCGTCATCACCTTGCCGTTTTGATGAAAGCCTATCGCCGCAGTTTTCGTCGCCGTGCAATAGAGTTCGCAACACTCCATTGCTTATATCTCGATGCCGGTTAAAATTGGTAGACTCAGCAGCGCCCCGTTGACATGCGGCTCAGATCGCCAGCGGTTCAGCAAATTGCGTTGCGCTGAGTAAATAAGGGAGACCGCAATCCAATGCTCGTGATGAAATTCGGTGGAACCTCAGTAGGTTCGGCTGAGCGCTTTCTAACAATTGTCGATATCGTCAGAAAAACATCAGAAGAAGATGGCGCGCCAGTTGTCGTCGTTTCGGCAATGTCCGGCGTCACTGATTTGTTGATCAAAGCCGCTCAGGAAGCTAAGGATCGAAATCTCGACGCCGCGCTCGATGTTCTCGACAAGATTCACGAGAAGCACAAGGATTGCATCTACACTCTGTTTCAACAATCGTCCATTGTGGATGAACTGGTTGAAGATCTCGAAAGTCATCTCAACAAACTCGACATCATTTTGCGTGGCGTAAGTTACCTGGGCGAGCTAACCAAACGTTCACTGGATGCCATCTCGTGCTTCGGAGAGCTGCTGTCCAGCTTGATCTTAGCGACGCTTCTAAAGAAGAAAGGGATCGAGTCCAAATGGATTGATGCCAGAACTTTCATGGTTACCGATAACGTTTTTGGAAAAGCCAATCCATTATGGGAGACAACCACAGCGAAAGCACAAGGCACCATACTTCCGGAACTGGCTGACAATCGCGTAGTCGTCACGCAAGGTTTTATCGGCAGCACCGCTAATGGTATCACCACAACTTTAGGTCGGGGCGGTTCCGATTACAGCGCCGCGATTATCGGTGTGGCATGCGAAGCTGATGAGATTCAAATATGGACCGACGTAGACGGCATGATGACTGCCGATCCGCGAGTTATCCCAGACGCCATGGTACTGTCCACGGTGTCGTTCCAAGCGGCATCAGAGCTGGCTTACTTCGGAGCAAAAGTCCTCCACCCATTAACGATTAAACCAGCCATCGAAAAAAATATTCCTGTTCGAATCCTCAATACGTTAAAACCCGATGCGAAAGGAACGGTAATTGCTGACGAAGGTGATGCCGACCAACCGATCTATGCAATCGCGTCGAAGAAGAGCATCACAGCGCTGTTTTTCAGCTCGTTGAACATGCTCATGTCCCACGGATTTCTGGCTAAAGTCTTCACGGTTTTTGACAAATATCGCACTCCGATCGATTTGATTGCCACGTCCGAAGTTTCTGTATCTGTCACCATCGACAATACCGAGAATATTGAACCTATCTTGGAAAATCTCCACGAACTTTGCGAAACGCGAGTCATGCACGACGTGGCTATAGTGTCAGTTGTCGGCACTCACTTTCGCGCCAAAAGCGGCATCGCAGGCAGGGTTTTCGATTGCCTCAAGGACATCAACATCATCATGATTTCCGGCGGCGCATCCGACATCACATTGAGCTTCGTAGTGTCAAACGAAGACGCCAACAAAGCCGTCAAGCAATTGCATGATCACTTATTTCAAAAAGTGAAATAGACGCTGTTCCGTCTCTAGACCCAGGACCACTGCATTGCAGATGGCACATAGATGTCCATTTTCGTGAACGTCAGTTCGAGCGGATCGTTTTCGAGCTCAGATCGTTTCAAAATGTCGACGGCAGCTTTTCTAGAGATATAACCTAGCCGCCAGAGTGACTGACAGCGCAGCGCTTTAAACAACGTGCTTTCTTTGATCAGACCAGCGTCGAGCAATTGTTTGCCGATTTTTATATTGCCAATTTGGCAGTCTCTCACAACCGCATCGAGTTTCTCAGCAGCGAGCAGTCCGGCATCAACGATCAAGCTGCCCAGCAGCAGCGGCGTAGTCGGTGGTCGACTGACGACAACACGCGACATTGCTTCATAGACAACGACACCGCTGGTGGTGACATATCGTAAAGTTTGCGCGGCTTCGAACGGCAACAGCATTTCACTAGAAACAACATTGAGTAAGTGTTCAGCGCTATCTAGCTGCACTTGAGTCAAGAAGCCTTGTTCCAATACTACCTGATTGATGGTTTTCTTCTTCAAAATCGAAAGTTCTAAGCATTCCAAAAACTCGTCTTCTGTTAGAACTCCGGACATAAACAACAAGTCTGCAAGCCGTAACGTAAAGCTCTCCGGATGTTTAAACTTGCCCAGCTCAAATAGCGCCTGATTGAGCGTAATTGATTTGCTGTGAGCGAATCTCAAACCCTGGATAACTACCTCTTCGGTTTGCGTCTTTTCACGCAGCATTATTCGCGCTTCTAAACAACAGGCTAACATCTTCGATGGGATATGTTTGTTGAGACGAAGCACACGTCCAGTCAGCATACCGGTTGTGGTCGCCGTATCCATAGCCTTGCCTAACTGTTCGCGCGTGATGATACCTGCTTCCAGCATCAAGTTAGTGATCTCATTGGTCAGCGCAACCATGGTTCGAGTGGCTCGGTGGAGCCCTTTTAAACGCTGCCGCGCCTCATCCAAAGATATGTGCTCTTGATTGGCTAATCGCAAAGCATTAATCGCCGCGTTCAAACTTAATTGCCCGGAGAGAACTAACTCACGAGCTGTAAGCGACATGGCCAGCGCTTGTTCCGATGTTCGTCCTGACATGAGCAGCGCGCGATCCAGCGTTATATTGAGGCGTTTTGCATCGCTGACGGATTGATTCAACGATTTCAAATCGGTGATATTCGCATTGGCAATCAGGGTCTCAAGCGGATCTTCGCATGTTTGCATGGACATGGCCGTACCTGTGTTTGATTTGCATGCTCTAAGCGCGTCAAATTGACGGACGCATTTCAATCAAACCATTTGCAGCCGGCCGCGCATATTCCCCAAATGGAGGATCAGCCGTCGAGAAAGTCACTCTCTTCGGTCATCGCCGGGGTGCAATCACTAGCTGGGTCAGAAAATCGGTCGTAACTGAAATAAAGACTAACTCTGCGGCTCGTAGGTGGCTGAGCAGTTCGGCGTCTCCCAGAGCACCACGCTCGTCACCGGATAACCGCCAACCTTTGCGTAGTCATAGATGTATTTCGCAATGTTCTCGGCGGTGGGATTGACGTCCAACAACTTAACCGGATCACCCTGTTTAATCAGAAGAGCCGCAAACGGATCGTCCTTATGAAGGATCATTCGGTGATCCAGTTCGGCATCAATCCAAGGGGACACGTGCTTTTTGATATCAGAAAAATCAGCCACCATACCGCGCGCATCCAGATGCTCCGACTTAAGCGTAATGATGGCGACGCCGTTATGTCCGTGAAGGTTTTTGCACTTGCCCTCATAGTTAAGCAAGCGGTGCCCGTAGCAAAACGGTATTTCTCGACTGATTTTATACATAGGGTCGCCATGATATCACGCTCAATGAGCCGATTCCATCAGGCTGCTACCTCCCGAAAGCGCAGCGCCTCCGCTAGGTCAGACTTGATTATGTGTTCGCGATCCGCTAGATCTGCAATTGTCCGTGCCAGGCGGAGAATTCGGTCATAGGCCCGGGCCGACAGTCCTTGTGCTGTGACAGCGTGGGCAAGGAACCGGCGCAAGTCATCGGAAATCGGACAAAGGTTTCGCAGCATGCGGCTGGACATTTGACCGTTGAAAGCAAAGCCCAATCTCTTTCCTTTCTGTTTCGGATCCTCTGTGACGTTACGCACCATTTGCTTATGAACAGCATGTAAAACGCGTCTCCTCATCTCTTCCGATGTGGTCGCGGAATGATCCTCGGTCAGATCTGTTTCGGAGAGACGCCTCACAGCGACTTGAATGTCGATTCGATCCAAAAGCGGACCAGACAACCTCGACCAATATCTATCAGCCTGGCCGGGCGTACAGACGCAGTACTTAACGTTGTCCCCGCGGTATCCACAGGGACAGGGGTTACAGGCTCCGATGAAAAGAAACGAAGCCGGATAAGTGAGCGAGTGCAGCGCTCTGCTGATCGTCACCTTGTGCGACTCTAAGGGTTGTCGCAAATTATCCAGATGACTGCGCGAGAACTCAGTAAGCTCGTCAAGAAACAAAACACCAAGATGACTGAGTGAAATTTCTCCGGGTTTCGGAGATTTCCCTCCGCCAACCAAACCCGCGATCGATGAGCTGTGATGCGGCGATCGGAACGGTCGCGTTTTTACCAATCCCTGGCCGGAGGTGAGCAAACCAGCAACCGAATAGAGCTTGGTAAGTTCGATCGCCTCTTCGAATTCGAGTGGTGGCATGATCGAAGGCATGCGTTCTGCCAACATCGACTTGCCGGAACCAGGCGGACCGATCATCAGCACGTTGTGCCGGCCGGCAGCGGCGATCTCGAGTGCGCGTTTTGCATTTCGCTGACCCTTCACGTCAGCGAAGTTTAGAAATGGTATCGCATTTGATGCCTCACGAATAAAGCATTCTTTCAAATTTCCATCAAAGACAAAACCGTTTTGCAGCGCCTCTGTAATCAACACTGCTTGATGAAGATGGCTGACCGGATACACTTTCAGCCCTTCCACCAGAGCGGCTTCTTCGGCGTTAGCATCAGGAACGATAATCCCCTCGGCACCATGTTGGCGACATGAGATCGCTAACGGCAACACTCCCGGCACCGCTCTGACTGCACCGTCGAGCCCCAGCTCACCTATCATCCAGAGCTTTCCGAGATTGGTTATCGGGATCAATCCGCACGAAGCAAGAATGCCGATTGCAATCGGAAGGTCATAAGAAGGTCCCTCTTTTTTAGTGTCAGCCGGCGCCAAATTCACTATCCACTTTTTTGCCGGCGGCAAGAAAAATCCGCAAGCTTTAATGGCAGAACGCACTCGTTCTTGCGACTCCTTCACGGCTGCGTCCGGCAATCCCACCACTTGAATCTGCCCGATGCCACCACAACAATCCACCTCTACCTCCAACTTATATGAATCAACACCAATCAATCCACCCGATAAGACGCGAGAAAACATAAGCAGTCCTCCAGTCGGAAATAGCCCTCTACTTTTAATAACGATGGACGCAACAAAAAAGTTCAAAGTTTTGACCAACAATTTTGTTAATCATTTTTGGCATAAGCCGGTTTCGATCCGTTTTAATTCGCTGATTTTTGAGCGAGCGTTGAAAAACCGGGCATAAAATACGAACGAATGGAGAAGCTAGTGTTCGGCACAAAAAAACGCTACAAGTCCAAACGCCTTACAGGAGCCGACTTTGCGCAGCTGTCCGGTCTGCCTGATCGAATATACCGATCCAACCTTGCGTGTCTGCCCGAATGATAAAACCATGCTTTTGACCAAGCCAGAGGAAGACCTCACTTGGCAAACCTTGAGCAAAGTGGCAAGTTATTCAAAATCATGCAGTACTTGCAATCCGCCAAAGAGCTAGCCGCGGCTCTTTGTTCAGTAATCGAATTGTCCGATCGATTAATAACCTCAAAAACTGATGCCGCACCCGAGACAAAACGAGAAATCAGTCTGTTTTATCGCACCGCAGCGCTGGCACTTATCCGTGTCCACCGGCTGATCAGGCTCACCTTGGTTGGTTCCGGCAATCGATGAGAAGTCTGAATTTAATGCGGAGCTGAAATCAAACGAAAAATTTGGCGACTCAAAACTCGGGAATGAAATATCGAAAGATGGCTTAGACAGCCGCTCTTGCTGATACGAAGTCCCTACAGTTTCGCCCAGTTTATCGAAGAACTTTTGAACTTGCTCGGGAGACTGCGCGATCGAGAGCGCAAATTTTTGATCGGCGACAGTGTCGCCCTTGGTCGACTCGCTTGAGCCATCCAGCGCTGATGGCGGCAGCTCCGTATCGACTCCCAACGTAAAAATCGGCTCCGAAAAGTTGTCCTCCACCGGTGGTGTAAATTCCGACTTCGCGAATTCCGACTGCGCCTCTGCAGGTGGTGCAAAGTTCTCCTCCACGGACAAATCAATTTCCGGCTTCACCGGCGACTCGAACGGTCGCTCCACAGGCGGTGCAAAATAGGTCGGCTCCGGCGTCGCGGGTTCGCGAGGGACAGCATCTTTGTCGGGCGGGAGAGTCAACTTCCCGTGTTTCGACTGATCCTGCGAGTGCGGCGTATCGCGCACTAATGGCTGCGGTCGCTCTTCAATTATTGGAGTTGGCTTGGGAAGCTGCATGTCTTTCAGGTCCGAAATCGTTTTTTTCTCTGCGCGTTGATCATCGTCTGGTCTTGCTAAGCGTAACTGTTCATCCGCTTTTCTGACTTTCTCTTCCAGAGTGTCCAGCGCAGCAACCGCAGAATGAGAAATCTGACCATTGCCAAAACGGCTCGCCAGGTCAGACGTATTCGGTCCGGGATTACCAACCCTGAGGGAACGCTCCAAACGAGCCAGACCGACCATCCCGCAGCCAAGAAGAGACGTGAGAAACGAGGCCAGCGAGATCAGCGTAACAACATTATCACGCGGCGCGTCGATCACCACCCAGAAGAGAAAAGTCAAAATTACCGGCAAAGCCCAAGCCCACTTGAGCCCACCAGCGTAGACCAATCCCAATCCGGGAAACAGGATGTTGAGCATGAGGACACCGGCTAAGGTCTTCTCACCTTTCCAAAATTGTAATTCTTGGGTCAAGTCAATCCATCTCAAAGAACTGCGAAAAGCACTGAATCTATTCTTCCCTGATAGTTGCCAAGTACCCATTACCTTAATAAAAGTATTGCATTCCTTAATTCGAATGCTTATGACATTTCTGTTTCTGAACACGGTCGTAAGCGTCGTCCGCTCAACACCTCCGGGAGCACCTGGGTTGGTCAAGTGTCCGCTGTTTTGTCAGAAGTCCGCTGTCATAATTTCAGTCCGTTTTTATGACAACCCAGCCAACTCGCATTTTCATCAATGCAGGACCAGAACATCAAATATCCCAAAAATCTAATTCGTCTTGGCAGGCTGAGCGGCGCTGATTTCCAACTCGCGTTTCAAATTCTTTGCTGCATTGTTCTTCGGATCGATTTCCAAAACTTCTTTCAATTCGGCAATCGCATCGTCTCGTTTGCCCTGATTCGTCAGTGCAATCGCCAGTGACAATCGCGCATCAACATTAGTCGGATTGAGCTCCAGCGCGTTTCGTTCTTCCTCGATCTGACCTTCGACATCGCCCTTGATCGCCAGAGCCTGAGCCAATCGGTGGTGACTGAGATCATGACTATCATCAAGCGTAATCGCTTGTTGAAATGAACTGATTGCAGTGTCGATGTCGCCGCGACCGAGCGAAGCTTCGCCCAGCGTGCGCCAACCAATCGCGTCGGTCGGATCCAGTTCCGTCGCTAACTTCGCTTCAGTAAAGGCTTCATCAAAACGTTGCTTGGCGTTTAACGCTTTGCCTAAAACATAATGCGCGATCGCGTTTTTATTATCGGTAGTGATAGCTTCCTGAAGCATTGGAATTGCTTCGTCATATTTTCCGAGCTCGTTCAATATGACACCGAGATTGTTCTTAGCTGTCGGATTGTTTGGATCCTTCGTAAGCGATTTTCTATACGAGATTTCAGCCTTCGCGTATTCACCCTTCTTGAAGTAGTTGTTGCCTTCAAGCAGATCTTCAGTAGAAGTTTTAAATCCACCGCCGCGGGCGCATGAAGACAACAGACAAACTGCAAGTCCAACGCTCAGCGCACGAACAGCTGACAGCGCGGAGCGCCGTCTGATCGTATTCGTTTTTGATTTAAGGTTGCCCTCTAGCATGAATCTATCAAGAGTCCGTTCGGCTAATAAATCAGGGCTATGCAGGATTCGCTAACATCCCAACTGTTGGCATTCTAGCATGAGCCCGGCGGTTTCCAGTCTGGTGAAAAACCTACATTTGACAGAGCCCCAGCCCTGAAAAATAGTTAGCTTTGATCAGCGGTTACTTTTGCTGGTTGAGCTACGCGTTCAGGTGGCTTCTCCATCTTAAGGCGTAATTCCTTAAGTTGCTCATCTGGCGCCGCCGATGGTGCGTCGGTAAGTAAGCATCCACCTGATTGAGTTTTCGGAAACGCAATTACGTCCCGAATAGATTTGCATCCGGCAAGCAGCATGACGAGCCGATCGAGACCGAGCGCGATGCCGCCATGAGGAGGCGCTCCGGAATCGAGTGCGTCTAGCAAGAAGCCAAATTTCTCTTTGGCAGTTTCTTCGCTCAAACCAATCTTCGAGAACACGCGCGATTGAACATCTTTGGAGTGAATCCGGATCGAACCACCGCCGATTTCGCAGCCGTTATAAACTACGTCATAAGCCCGTGCTCGAGCCAGTTCCGGCTGAGTCTCGAGATGCTCTAGATCTTCCAAACGCGGACTCGTAAATGGATGGTGAACCGCTTCGAGGCGATGCTCATCTTCGTTGTATTCGAACAACGGGAAGTCGACAACCCAGAGCAACTCATGCTTGGACTCATCGATAAGATTGAGTTCCTCAGCCAGTTTTAGTCTTAAACGACCGAGTGCATTGGTGACAACTTTGTAGCTATCGGCAACGAGAAGAACAATGTCGCCATCCTCAGCGCCGGCTAATTCCTTCATGCGCTGAATTTCTTCAGGCTTGAAGAATTTTTCGATGCCTGAAGATTTGACACCATCGGCTTTGAAGGACAGCCAGGCAAGCGCCTTGGCGCCGAAGCCCTTACCCTGCTCTTGCCAGGTGTCGAGATCTTTGCGTGACGATTTTTCGGCAAGACCTTTGAGGCACAGCGCTTTCAACACGCCACCATCATCGACCGCTTGTTTAAACGCGCGGAACTCGCAGTTCTTAGCGACTTCTGACAGATCCTTGATTTCTAATTCAAAGCGCAGATCTGGTTTATCGCTGCCGAATCTGTCCATTACTTCTTTGTAGGTCAGACGTGGAAACGGAAGCTTGAGGTCGATTTCCGCTTCTTTAAAGGCTTGCTGCAGCAAGCCTTCGGCCACTTCAAAAATATCTTCTTCATCGGCAAATGACATTTCAATATCGACCTGAGTGAACTCAGGCTGCCGATCCGCGCGCAAATCTTCATCGCGGAAACAACGAGCGATTTGATAATAACGCTCAAGACCGCTGACCATCAGGGTTTGCTTGAACAACTGTGGTGACTGCGGAAGGGCATACCAGCTGCCCGGCACCAATCGACTTGGCACTAGAAAGTCGCGAGCGCCTTCAGGAGTGGCTTTCGTCAGGATCGGAGTTTCAACATCGAGAAACTCATGCTTGTCCATATAATTGCGAATCGCAGTAGTGACGCGGTGGCGCAGAATCAAATTCTTTTGCATTTCTTTGCGACGCAAATCGATGTAGCGATATTTCAGACGCAACGACTCATCCACCTGGCTGCCGAGTTCCAACTGGAAAGGCATCGGTCGGCTGGTGTTGAGAATCTCTATTTCCGTCGGATAAATCTCGATCTGACCGGTAGGTTGATCTGACTTGGCAGTGCCTTCCGGACGCTGCGAAACTTTTCCTTTTGCTATCAGAACAAATTCGTTGCGTAAGGTAACGAACTTCTCGTGCACATCTTTGTTCTTGTTCGGGTCGCTGACGAGCTGAAGCTTACCGGAGCGGTCGCGCAATTCGACAAAGATCAATCCGCCCAAATCGCGCCGAACGTTGACCCAGCCTGCCACACACACTTCTTTATCGAGATCGTCGAGGGTCAAACGCCCACAGCCAGTGCTCCGTTTCATCGCTTTCAAATCGCCCCTTGTTTAGTTTCCCGTCTTTCATCAGCAAAGGCGTTATTGTATCCCGCTCGTCAAGAGTCTTGTGTATGATAATAAGCATCATGAAACGTTGTAGACTAGTTTTAGACAAGTTCAACCTCGTCAGGACCTGATTACTATGCCTTATTTACCGCTCCATTCGATTCCCCAGCCAGCCTGGATTGCCATCGGCATTCTGTTGATAATCCTCGGGCTATCCTTTTGCTACAAAGGCTGGAACGCCATGGTTCTAGGAAGAATCCACTACTGGTCAGGCTTCCTGCCATTCACAATTGTGTCGCCGTGGTTCATTCACTTGCCGCCAAGCGAACGTTCTTTGATTAAAACTAAAGAGGGCCTTCTCTGCCACGCCTTGATCGGTCCGCTGTTTTTTCTGACAGCGATTCCTCTAATCGTCGCGGGTCTCGACCTTACCAGTCTTGGCGGAACCAAAGCACTTAATTTCGTTCTCAACGCCGGCGACAGCAGCAAACCAGAAGCCGTCCGCTATTCCCCACCATTGAACTATCAGTTCCCGCTAGCTGTGCGGGCGAGCAAATCAATTGCCAAGCTTTTCAATGTTCAGATCGAAGAAGAATCGGGCAAGAGAATGCTTCCGAAAGACCGTCAGACTCAGTATCAACAGTTCTAATAATCTGTAAGTACTAAACTTTTCAATCGTTTGAATGCGAACGCACGAAACGATCGCTCTTCTCTTGGCCTGCTCAGCAAGAGATCTACTTATATAAATGTCTCAACGCGCCGGATCGCCAAGAGGCGCACGACGACGTTCATTATAAGCAGCATCAAAATATTTGGTCACTGCCGGTAGTGTCATTTAAAAATCTCGTGGATTGCGAAGATACTTGTGGACTGTGCCTGGAGAGACTCAGGCTCAAAGCCAAACAGGGTCGAGCGGCGAGCCTCTGCCAATAGAAGCACGCCAATAGATTCCAGCAGGGTCATAAGTTGAGCACGTTTCGCCAAGACTCAATCCCAGCACCACTTTCGGACAAATGTTGCGGACGTTAAGCAAATACCTCAATCCGCTGGCATTTGGTTTACCAAGCCTGATGTGCATGTTAATATGAGCAGCGATCATAGGTACGCGTCTACTGGTATGAATCCAGGTGGGAGGACCCTTGTCCGAAGTTAGAGTTGCAGAGGGCGAAAGCATCGAACAAGCGTTGAAGCGCTTCAAGAAGAAAATTCAGAAGGCCGGCATTTTGTCAGAAATCAAACGCCGCGAACGCTACGAGAAACCCTCAGTTAAAAGAAAGCGCAAAGCTGAAGCTGCTCGCAAGCGCCGCTCTTAATCGCTTTTACGCGCAATAACTGATCGGCCCCATGGGGCTTTAGATCGGTTTAAACCTGCATTAATCAATAAGCTCAGCGAACATAAATCCTGGGCTTTTTTGTTGTCTTGAGTTTGGATATTGAGTTCGGACTTTGATATGTCAGATCTTGGACTGTCAGATCCATGTCAGATTCACAGTTTGCACATCCAAAATTTGCACGTCCACAATTCGTCAGACCACAATTCGTCAGATCCACCAGACCCAGCTGATTCACAATCCGCCAGATCCAAAATTTGAATCCAAAATCCGTCAGATCCATAATGTGTCAGATCCACATTTAACCGCTTGACATCAGGGTTCCGTGTGAATTTCTTAATTGCCGTGGAATAACTCCAGAAGAACATAGAACCACCTTTTCCGGGAGAGTCCATCATGGGCAATTCTTACTCGTCTGTTGCCGTTAAAAATCCCAAGTTCGTTACTGTTGAAGTAGACGCGCTGCGGGATCGCCTCAATAAGCTCTACAACAACCGCCTGACCGTGCCAAACGACGGTCTCTTCGAATACCTCTGGGACCTCAAAGAGCGCGCCCTGATGGAAGGTTCAGCCCGTGTCGAAGTACCGTCGACCTGGCTCGACGATCTGGAAGACCACAACTACCCGCGTAGTCATTGATCGCCGGAGTTTCTCCGTTGTCGCCGCCGGGCGACTTGTCCGCACACAGAAGTTTCATCCCAAACATCACACCAAATTGTCAGAGCACCGTCGTACACTTATCGAAGTAGCGGTGCTCTTTCGATGTGCAGAAAAAATCTACTCCCAATATTCCTGATTGCGGCATTGCTATCCGCGACTGCCGCCGATTGCAAACCGAAAAATCTGCGGACGCTGCAATTGCTCGCGCTCAAAGAGATGCAAGCGACTGTCATATCGGCGCAAAAGTCAGATGACATCATGCTTAAAGAGATAGACACGGTCGCGAATCAGCTGCAACGCGTTTTGCATTCGAGGGTGCGGACGCGCGGGTCTGAACCTTTATATATGCGAAAAGGCGAAGTCGAATCGCTCCAGCATCACCTGGCGCGCACCATCGGCGCTAACCCGTACGCCGGAAACCCTTATCTGAAGGGCGATAGCGCAAACGACACCGCCGGCACCGCACAAAATATCGCCACTCGTTTAAGCAATGCCAATGGTCAAAGCGTTTACGCAGCCGGCAATTCTAACGACGCAACCTCGGCGCTCGACAATTCCAATCCAGCCAGTTCTCTTGCGCATCAGCCCAGCGCGCTGCAAAACATCAATATTTTCGAGAAAAAACCAGAGCGACATCACAACGCATGTCGCGTGATGTTAGTCTCCGTGCCGGATGCATCGTGGTATGACGCCGCGGTGTTGCGCAAAGAAATTCCGGAAGATTGGCGCGCAGAGCCAGGTACGATTCAAATTATTCACAACGGTCAGGACACCTGCTTCATATGGGGTGCAGGAATCGAAGGTCGTCCTGTTTATGACCGAGACAAACAACGATTCAAAGTGATCGCCATGCGCGTGGGTCAGCATTGACCGCCTTGCTGCCCCAAGCTCCTCAGTAAGGCACCCACGACCGAACTAGGCATTACCCTGTGTCGCAGCAATTGCCGTCTCGGTACGCTTCTATTAGTAGTCGCAGGCGGCGGCAGATCCATTTAGAGGTACGTGAATATGGCATCGGTGAAATTATCCGGAGACACGAAACTAGCGCGACTGATTGCGTCAGGTGGGTTGTTGTCCTACCTGCTAACCGGTCCAGCAGTTCCACTGACGTGGGCTAACAGCCTGGCATTGGCACCAGGCTCAAGCACCTCGACTCAGAGTAAGTCAGACGCAAACAAAGACGCCTTCAAAGGCGAGGGTTCCGGCACCCTGCTCGCGATGGCGACAACAGGCAAACCACTGGGTCAATGCCCGTTGAAACACACAAGCGTGACTGCCAAAGTTTCCGGTTACGTCTCGCACGTTACTGTGAAGCAGACATTTCATAACCCGTTCAAAGACAAGATAGAAGCGGTCTACACCTTCCCTTTGTCCGAGACTGGCGCGGTTGACGAGATGATAATGAAGGTCGGTGCGCGCACCATCCACGGTACTATCAAAAAGCGCGAAGAAGCAAAACAAATTTACGAAGATGCTAAGGCGCACGGACGTGTAGCCTCGCTATTAGACCAGGAACGGCCTAACATCTTCACCCAGTCGGTGGCAAACATCGAGCCGGGAAAAGAAGTTGAAATTACAATTCAATACGTCGATTTGCTGCCCTACGAAGATGGCAAATACTCGTTTGCATTTCCAACTGTAGTTGGTCCACGATTCAATCCAGGACCGCCTATTGGCAGAACAGGAACGGGAAGATCTCCTGACACCACCGAGGTGCCGGACGCCTCGCGCATAACACCACCGGTGACACCAGCAGGAACGAGAACCGGACATGATATTTCGATCACTGTCGACATCGACGGGGGTGTGCCGATCAGCAATGTTCGATCCTCACTGCACGAAGTCGCCGTCGCCAACCACGGCAACAGCGCAGCCAGTGTCTCTCTTGTCGACAAGAGCACGATACCGAACAAAGACTTCGTCTTAAAATGGGACGTCGCGGGAGATTCGCTTAAGAGCGGTTATTTGACTTATCGCGATCCAAAAACAAAAGATGCGTCCGGCTATTTCACAATGATGTTGTTGCCACCAAAACGTGTGACACCAGAAACAGTGGCACCAAAAGAGATGATCTTTTTGATCGACTGCTCCGGCTCACAGAGCGGAAAGCCGCTCGACAAGGCTAAAGAGACCCTGACTTACATCGTCGACCATATGAATCCCAACGATTCTTTCCAGATCATATCGTTCAACAACACAAACTCTGCTTTATTTAAAGCGCCGACACAAAACTCAGATGCGATGCGCAAAGAAGCGAAGCAATATATCACCGAACTGAAAGCACAGGGCGGCACCTGGATGGGACCGGCTGTAGAAGCCGTATTCAACCAACCGACCGACAAGAATCGTTTGCGAATAGTCACTTTCATGACCGATGGTTATGTCGGCAACGACATGGAAATTCTTGGACTGGTGAAAAAACACAGAGGTGCTTCGAGATGGTTTCCTTTCGGCACCGGCAATAGTGTCAATCGTTTCTTGATCGACGGTATCGCGCGTGAAGGCGGCGGAGAGTCCGAGTTTGTGCTTCTAAACTCCGCTCCCGGTGAAGTTGGCAAGAAATTCTATGAGCGGATATCTTCACCGGTTTTGACCGATGTTAAAGTGTCATTTGATGGTGGAGACGTCAAAGAAGTCTTCCCTAAAGATGTCTCCGATGTTTGGGCACAAAAGCCTTTGTACATCAAAGGGCGCTACACGACGCCCGGCGCAGCCACTGCGACGTTGACCGGATTCCATGCAGGCAAACCATACAAGCAGACTTTGAAGATGACTCTGCCTGACAATAGTGCCACCAATGCCGGTGTCGCCTCAATCTGGGCACGAGCAAAGGTTGACCGATTGATGTCAGAGGACTGGTTCGGCGCGCAAAGCGGTTCTCCAAACAAAGAAATCAAGGACGAGATCGTCAAAACCGCATTAGCGCACCACATAATGACCCAATACACTTCGTTCGTCGCGGTCGAAGAAAAGTATGTCACCAAAGGCGGCAAGCCCGTCCTGGAAGTCGTACCTGTTGAAATGCCTGACGGCGTAAGTAGAAAAGGGGTGTTTGGTGAAAACGATGAGAATGCTGGCTCTCTGCAACCAGGACGCGCTGCCCCAATGATGGCTGTACCGTCGGGTGGCAACTGGGGCCGTTCCAAGGGAATGCGAGTTGCAGCTGACCGCGCTTATGGTGGCGGATATGGTGTCGGCTATGGTAGCGCGGTCCGCGGCGGACTGATGGGCAACCAGGCTGCTGCCTCGGGCATGATCCGGCAACAACGAGCAGAGTCCCTCAAGAGCAGTGGCATATTAGCTAATGAAAGTTCGTTATCTGCACTGCCTGAACCTGCCAGCGAGATGGCTAAAAAAATTGCAAAGCCAAATATCCAACAATACACCCCTGTTCACAAGGAAGAACAGAAGGCAGACAAAGACCAGAATAAAAATCACCAGGCCGACGACGATGCTGCCAAAAGTAAATTGGATCCACGACTGCACAACCTGGAAACAGCGCTGAAACTCAAAGGAAGCATCGTCGGACTGACCATCGTCGATGGAAAAGTGTCAATCAGAGTAACTGTGACAACCGAAGGCAAAGCCGTAATGGCCTTACTTAAGAAAGCTGGGCTAGAGGGTCTCTCGTCGGTTACCGTTCAAGGCAACAAGTTCACAGTAACCGGCAAAATTGCAGTCAAGAAATTGAACGCATTAGCTCAACTGGCACAAGTAGTCTACATCTCACCGGCGCATTAAGCAGAATCGCGATCAGAAACAGAAGAAGGAGCGAACAATCGCTCCTTCTTTTTTTAGCTTCTCATTGGCTTTCCAATCGGCTTTTCATTCGGACTTTCATGCCGCTTTTCATGCGCTTTCTTACCGTCGTTCATTCGGTTTTGGTGCCGCGCGCGTTACTATTTTGTTTTCTTCACCACAGCTTTGGAAGTCGTCGTCACCTTAGCCTTGCCTTTTGTAGCCGACGACTTGGACTTCGTAGTTCTCTTGCGCGTGCTGCTGCTGGTCACCGGCACACCACCCTGATAATGCTGAGTTTCGCCTTCATCCCAGGTTTCAATCGAACCATCGGAATTGCGTTTTACAGTGGTGCCGTCGGACATTTTCTTTTGATACGGAGTCGTGCCGGGACGATAGCGTATTCCTCCACCGCCTGCGGCACCGGTTTCGGCTGGTTGGTCAGATTGAGCAGACTCGCCTTCATCATAAGCTTCGACGCTGCCGTCAGAATTTTTTTGCACGGTGGTGCCACCATCGTTTTCTTGTGACTCGGCAAAAGCCGGATCGAATCCGGCACAAAGAACTGAAGCAACCAATGCGACAGAAAGAGAAGCGCGCATGAAGCGCAAACTTATTTCGTTAGGCATATCAATCTGCACCTGCATAGTAAATGGGGAAATTGGGCGTGATTTCGCCGGGGCTCGTAATGAATATACTTCCCCATCCACCAATTGACAACCGCACATCCGCGTCAAGTCGATACGGTTCGAGTGGGATCTCTGGCCGTTCGAATAAGATGGCTGGTCGTTCTTATTGAGTGACTTTCTTCGGTTCTGGATCTCTGGTGAGCAGCTTGTCCAGCAAGTCTACGACGCGGCGATCGTTTGGATCGAGTTTCAAAGCCTGGCTTAAAGCACCACTGGCTTCAGCGTTTTTGCCTTGCAAATGGAGAACGCGACCGAGATTGTAGAGCGCGTTTTCATAGTCGGCGCGCAGCACGATTGCTTGATTGTATTCTTTGATCGCTTCGTCGAGTTTGCCGTCAGCAGAAAGTGCGTTACCGTAAACCACTCTGAACACCGGCGATTTGCCGTCGATCGAAACGGCGCGTTCTGCCTCTTTGACCGCGTCGCCGACACGATTGGTGTCGAGATAAACAACGCTGAGATTAGAGTGACCGTAAGGAATTTTGTCGTCCAGCTCGAGCGCCTTTTTGAGCTCTGCTTCTGCCTCGTCCAGCTTTCCGTTTTGTCTTAAAGCCCAACCAAGGTCATTATGAGCATCAGCACTTTTAGGCTCCGCCTCAACTCGCTTTTTTGCAACTTTGAGTGACGGTGCGCCTTGAGCATGTTTTTTCCAGTTGCCATCACGACCGCTGCCGCTTCCGACTGATTCCGTGATCGTTACGGTCGACGAATCGCCTTTGCCTTGCTTTTCTTGAGTCGCTTTTTCTTGAGCCGCCATTTTAGCGGCCTTGTCGTCCTGCGTTTTTGCATTGTCTTGCGATAATGCCGGGCCAACACAACCCAACGACAGGGCGACTGCCAGCAATGCAAACGCGCTCTTCTGACTGTTCATCAATAATTCCTCTTAAAAACCGCGACCGTTCCTCAAGACTTGAGAAGGTCATAGTTTATCATCAGCCTGGAGGTCCAGTAAAAGCCCACACCATGAGGGTAGATCCGACCGCAACAATGGCGAGTCCGAAGATGCACGACTCGAGAACATTCTTCGCGTCGTCAAAGGCGTTCCAGGTCAAGGCACCGCCGCCATATACGAATATGGCACCCATCACAAACATGATTATGCTTTCGGCAACCATCTCGCCCGGCTACTCCTTCTGTTCGCGCCGCTTTGGTGGGAGGCTAAACAACAGCGCGGCTGCAATCACAGCAAATAAAACGGCGACACCGGTTAAGAAACGGTCGACGATCATTTTGTCGTGAGCGTTCTGCGACTCTTCAAGAAATGCTCTCATTGCCGGGTATTGCAGTGCCTGTGGATCGCCGCCCGGCGTGGACAAGTGAGCATTGTTGGCAGAGTCCTGGTTAACAACGGCCTGTTCGGAGGGTTCGCGTTTTGGCGCAGGATCGCGAGAACTGGCTGGCTTAACGGGCACTGGTGAAACAGGAGTGCTTGTGGTGGTTTCGTTCGCCGCTGGAGTGGAAACTGGATCGCTTGCCACACTGTCAGCTGCAGTACCGGCTTGAGTACTGGCTTCAGTACCGGCGGAACTGTTTGCGGCGCTACCTGCCGCACTACTGGCTGAACTGCCCGCAGCAGAACCCGCTTGCCCCGCCGCGCTGGACTCGCCAGCGGGCGCCGCTTGCGATTGCGCGTTCACATTGGCACAACTGGCGCACCAAGTCGCGATCACAACTGCTGCAACTACACCCAAAGATTTCATGGTTTACCCTCTAAACCGCCCTACAACCATTGTAGGGCTTGAATCCACGAAGCGATACTACAATCATTTGGATGGTCCACCAAACGACAACGGCAATCTTCGTCGACCCCAGTTTCCACGCTCGTTTTCGAAGAGTCCCGGAATTTCGACTTTGCATTTGTGACATTTGCCATCTTTTATCTTGAACTTGCCAAGCTCGTACCAGTTTCGCTCGATTAGCAATTCGTCGCAGTTCGGGCAATAGGTGCTCTGATGCTTGACGTCATCCACGTTTCCGGTATAAACGAATTTGATTCCGGCGGCCCTGGCAATTTTCCGCGCCCGCAGAAGAGTCGACGGCGGCGTTGCCGGACGATGCATCAATTTGAAATCCGGATGAAAGGCAGTGAAGTGAATCGGCACACTGTCACCGAGATTCTCCAAAATCCAATCACACATGCGCGTGAATTCTTCATCGGAATCATTCTCTTCAGGAATCACCAAATTAGTGATTTCGAACCAAACATCGCTCTCGTGTTTCAACCATTTTAGAGTATCGAGAACCGGCTGCAAATGAGACAGAGTAACCTTTTCGTAGAAGTGCTCGGTGAACGCTTTCAAGTCAACATTGGCAGCGTCCATCACCGAATAAAATTCCGGGCGCGCCTCATCCGTTATATAACCGGCGGTCACAGCAACAGCTTTGATGCCCAGTTCATGACACGCCTTTGCTGTATCGATTGCATACTCAGCCCAGATCACCGGGTCGTTGTAAGTAAACGCCACACTTCGGCAACCCAGTCGCTGTGCGGCAAGTGCAATGTTCTCCGGCGTCGCTTTTTCGCTGAGCTTTTCGATTTCGCGAGATTTACTAATATCCCAGTTCTGGCAAAAACGACAGCCCAAGTTGCATCCGGCAGTACCAAACGAAAGAATGCTGGTGCCAGGCAAAAAATGATTGAGCGGTTTCTTCTCGACCGGATCGACGCAAAAGCCGGTACTTCTGCCGTAGCTGGTCAAGTACATGTGACCGTCGATGTTCTGACGAATGAAACAGAAACCTCGATCGCCGTCTTTTAGAACGCACGCTCTCGGACATAAGTCGCAGTGAAGACGCCCGTCTTCGAGTTCATGAAAATATTTCCCGGGCACCGTGAACGCCAGATCATTTGCATCGACTAAATGACTGATGTCCTTATCTATAGAAACCACATGGGTAGCTGCGGTCTGAAGCGGTTGTAGATCTTTCAAGTCACTCATTGTTTTGCACTATCATTGTTTCACTAACTTGTTGTTTCCCTAACTTGCTGTTTCACTAACTTGCTGTTTCGCTAAGTCGTTTCGCTAACCAATTGACCAACCTGTTTCCCCAAGTCTCATTTGCTAAGTAACTGGTATGGGTTGACGCTTCAAGTGGTTCGTCAAAACTGGCCATCTATTTTAAGTATACCGATCGCAACTGTCGTTCCGCGACCACAGCTAAACTTGTGAGAAAAGCCGCTAATTATCGCAATCAACAGCGTTCACAGCCTTCCGTCAACGCGGGCTGAAAAACGAAAGCAACAAAAATTTGTCCAATAATTTCGGAATGGGTGTACATGCATTAGCGTGGCGGCGAAAACAATTGGTAAAAAGCAGTGAGCGACTTAATAGTTAGCCGTCAGTCTGACGCGAAAAAAACTAATGAGCCCCAGTCGGGAACGGCTCTTCTAGCCGATTGGAATGAACTGCACAAAAAGGCAGTCAAAGCCTCCGACGATGACATTACCAAACTTACCAAGTCTCTAAACGCAAGCTGGACAGACGTTTCCACATTAGCCAAAATTGCTTGCCTCAACACTCAAAGTGAATCGAAATCGACACTCGAACAGTTATCCAATTTAGGCCCAGTCAAAATTGATGCAGCCACCAAGATGGCGTACAGAACCGGCGCCATGAGCGTTGAAGCCATCGTTACTAAAGTTGGCAGTGTTGGTGCAGACTTGCTCTCCTGGTTTTTCGGAAACGGTTCCGAAGCAAAGGGTTCTGATGCAAAATCAGAAATCGCGTCTACAGGAAAACCAGAAAAAGCGTCTCTGGCAAAACCAGATATCGCTTCTGCTGCAGGTACAAAAACAGACAGCACCAAGGGCGATGCAACGGCCACAGGCTTTCTTCCGGATGCGATCTTCAAAACCGATGGCATCATATTCGGTACCATTGAAAATATGACCGGACTATCTCTTTGCGGTATTGGTTCAAAGAAACCAGAGTCCCAGGTTGCTTCGAAACCAGAGGAACCGGCAGAAGCACCGGTCAAAACAGCAGCAGCAGAAGCAGAAGCAGAAACAGCAGCAGCCGTCACAAGTTCTGACAAACCGATCGTGACGCCCGAGATAAAGACTGAAGACGGAAAAATTCTTTATTCGAGTCCCGACAAAAGTATTCATTTGCAGCGAAATCCCGATGGCAGCATCCTCACATCCGTTGAGAATAAACTCACCGGAGTGGTTGGTGAATTATTCGCTGACATAAAAGGCTCACGAGTTTACAAAGAAGGTGAGCGCGAGATTTATAAATTCCTCGGCGGCAACCGGTTTACAGCAGGCGAATTCATTTCGGATGGATTGTCAATTTCGCAAGTTCGCGACGGCAAAAAAATCATGGTGGCATCCAAGGATCTCGTTACCGAACATTCTGAAAACATGATTTTCGTTTCTGACAGCTCAGCAAAAACTCTCCAGGAAGCGCTAGCCAACTACAAAAAAGCACATCCTGCAGAGAAGCCATCCAACGACACGATGATGCTATGGTTTCAAAATGGTGGCGCGCTAATTCATCCTTCGCTGGAGCGCGTTCTCGAATTCAAGCGCACCAATGACGGTATGGAATTGAATTACGATCTGGGCAACGGCATGATGATGCGCCGTTCTCCGAAAGGAAAAATCTACATAATCGACGCGGATCAATCGGTTAAAGAACTTTCCGACGAGCAGAAAAAACAGTTAATCGCTGGACTCGGCGCCAAGGCCGAAGTGGTGCGAAAATTGATCGCCTCGATGGAAACAGGCATGCCAATCGTGCTCCCGGACGGACAAAAGATCAGCCTCGAAGACAATCAAACCACAATCAAAAGTGTGACACCAAACTCACCGACAACCGACGGCACACCAAGAAAGCCGACGGAAGTGCTGATGAAAGCCGACGGTTGGAAAATGACGTCGCCGGAATTAACTTCGTCATTTGTTGCAAAAACCGGTCAGCTAACAACAGAATCGGAAGGCAAACCCGTCACCATCAACGTGAAAAGCGAACAGCTGGACATGGTTACAGAAGACTTCGTTCGCAAAGACGGTGATGTAACTTTCGTTGGCACCAACGTAAAAATCGCAGCAGATGGCGCGGTCGATCTGCCCGATGGCACCAAAATAAATGCCGGCAACGATGTTCGTTTCGCTGATGGTTCCACTCTCTACCGTGATGGAACCCTGGTTTCGAAAGATGGAGTGGCAGTCACACTGCCATCACTTCCGCATAAACCTAATCTCGACGCTTTCGTTTCACAAGCGATTGCTATGGCGACGGCCGCTGCCGCGCGAGTGCAAAGTGGCTCATGCAGCCCTTCCGACTTCGCTCTGATCGAAGCAAATATGTCAGTCGTTCAGAATTTTATCAACATGTTTTCAATTGCCGGAAATTTGTCAATGGCAAACGGACTCTACCGGTCCTGGTCAATACTGAAGGAAACCTACGGTAAAGCACAAAGCGAAACCAGCCAGCAAGATGCCGCTGAAAAAACTCGCGAGGAAGAGATTCGTTCCTTTCTCAAAAAACTTGCTCTGGAAAACAGTCAGTCGTCGCCGAGATTCGAGAAAGCCGACACTCATTTCGCGCCGACAATGATCCAGGCGTCGATAGTTTAGTCAGTCAGTTCTACAAAATAGTTGGTCAGATAATTGGTCAGATCCACAAAACGTTTAGTCAGATTTTCTCGATCAGAGAACGTGATCTGAAATGTAACGGGAATTGATGACCAAGATTGATAGGCCCACGTACTGTTAGTGGTACATACTTACTAGCTAACTAACTAGTAGCATTGCTTTCGAACCTTGCTCAGTATTGGTTCTAAGTCTCGAACCTGATTTTTGTTCTCCTGGAAACCCACAAAATTGGCTTAGTGTAAGGAATCGCCAAGAGTCCATGTTCAGATCAAACCAACATAAAGAGCGGTCTTCCAATCGATCTCAGAATAATTCGTCACTAAAACTGCCCCAGCTGTGGGTGGTGCCGACGATCGACAATATCGCGTCGATGTTGACTATGGCGAAGAAAGACCCGGGTCGCGTGATTGAGCAATATTGGTCGGTTGAAGGTCAAGACCGGCTGTTGAATTTGCGCTGTACGGCTGATGAAAATGGAGATCCGGTTTGGGCTCTATCATCCAGCACCCTGATGGATACTCATACTTTGTGGGAACACCGAACTGTTGATACAGGTTTGATCCACAGCCTGATTACTTCTGAGAGCACCGGAGACATCACGTCCTCCCCGTCATCCTCGTCACTGACCGGTGGCGCATCGATCACTTTAGGCGTGGGCACCGGAGAGGCAGAACCAGTCAAGCCTCGGACGAAAACCTTTAGCCGCAAAGACGAAGAAGACAGCGAAGTCGAGGCGGTTCTTCAGGGCGATATCAACAAAGTCCATATCCCAACCGTTCTGCAGTCGATCCAGATGGGTCAGATGACGGGCAGGCTGACTGTCCGAAGCGAAGGCAGGGGCGTCGACGTTTACTTCGACGAGGGCGAGCCGATCCACGCTTCTGACGGCGTGGACAACGGACAGGAAGTCATCCTGGACATGATTTCACTGAGGGTAGGAAAGTTTCGTTTCCTGCCCGACGAACGCACCATGGAGCGCACGATCAATCGCAGACTTGATGGTCTGATAATGGAAGCCGTCACTCTTGTCGATCAAACTACTTTTTTGGAACAGCAGCAGGGGCTCAATGGTGAAGCCTACCTGATTGCCCGAAATCCGAATATGACAGAAGAAGAGTTCGATACGGTGATCGCCCATGGCGCGCCAGTCGATGGGGTTCTGCAGAAGAAAATTTATCGTGAAATCGGTGACTACAAAACCCTGCTTGACGTGCTGAGAAGCTTACCGGTCAAGCGTTCCGAGTGGGTGCCCATCATCTTCAATCTGGTCACATTAAACCTGATCAGTATTTCTGACAAACAGCCGCAAGCCAGGCGGCAGACTGTTTTACTCGACGCGCAGGTCGACATCAAAACGCTGGAGCAGGTTCTAGCCCCGTGTAAACGAGTTGAAACCGGTATTCTGACCTACCCCGCCTTTCAATACTTCGTCGCCCAGGAGTGCTTCCGATACGAGCTCTGCGGAATGCCGCTGTCTGTCGTGGTCTTCACGTTAAAACGCGCCACAGATGGCGCCTCTCCGGAACTGCTGGCAGTCAAGGAGATCATGCAAATCATTAACAACATCAAGCGACCAATTGACATGCTCGGACACTTCCAGATGTTCGATTATGGCTGCGTTTTGCCAAACACCGGAACCCGTTCAGCAGCAGTGTTTGCGCAGAAAGTCCAGGAGTCTGTGGCACAGGTCGCAGCCACGCACAACCTTGTCATGTGCTTCGGTATTGCCGGAATTCCAGAAAACTGCAAATCAATGGGACAACTGCTCTCAGCAGCCAGTGAGGCGAAGAAGTATGCGGAGTCATCGGCGTCGCCCGTGATACTCTATCAAAATATGCAAGGTGCATAGCTCGCGAAACTTGGTATCAAATCTGCGCCGGAATTGATCAGCTGGCTCTCAGAGAGTGTTTAATATATAAGTCGACGATCCTGAAGCTAATTGACATGCCCCTTATCCACTACGAAAAAAGAGAAATCACTTACAAGCTCGTTTACTACGGCACCGGCCTTGGTGGCAAAACGACCAACTTGAAGTATATTCACGCGCAAATCAATCCGACTTGCCGCGGGGAATTGGTTTCTCTTGCCACAGAAACCGAACGTACGCTTTTCTTTGATTTCATGCCGATCGAGCTCGACCTGGTCGCCGGTTTTAAACTTCGCATTGCAATCTACACCGTTCCTGGTCAGGAAGAATATGACCGCAGCCGCAAACAAATTCTGCGCGGATCCGACGGTATTGTTTTCGTCGCAGACTCAAGCCGCATGCGGACTGAAGCGAACGAAGAGTCGTTAAAGAACATGAAAGAGAACTTGAAATACAACAAGCTCATACTCGAAGAAATTCCTTGGGTCTTGCAATATAACAAGCGCGACCTTGCCGATGCGATGCCGGTCGAAAGAATGGACAGATCGTTAAATCCTTTGGCCGTACCTGCATTCGAGGCGATTGCCATCGAGGGTTATGGCGTGTTTGCAACTCTGAAAGCAATCACCAGATTGATGGTTAATAAAACCAAAGCGGCCAATAAGCAATAACACCGCCTGTGGTGCCTTTCTGACTAACGCTTATTCGATGCCGTACTTGGCCAGGATTTTTTCCCAATGCCCTTGTGACTTGAGAATAAGTTCTGCGATTTCTCTAACTGCACCCCGACCGCCACGACTCGGAGCGACGAAGTGAGCGCGCTCCTTCAGTTCTGGCCGAGCGTCTTGAACCGCGCAACCCAGGCCGCTTCGCATCATCAATGGCAAGTCGGTGAAATCATCTCCAACGAATGCTGCCTGGTCAGCAGTGATACCTTCTTTGGCAAGAATTTCGTCAAACAGCGCCATCTTTTCCAGATGCCCTTGATATACATAGGTGAAGTTCAAAATTCGCGCGCGCTCTTCGGTAGCGAAGGAGACTCTGCCGCTGATGACGCCGGTTTTGATGCCTGCGTTGTGGAGCATATGCAAACCCAGACCATCGTGCGAGTTGAATGATTTGAACTCCATCGCTTTGTCTTCATGGTCTTTGACGTAGTACAAACGACCGTCCGTGAGAACGCCGTCGACGTCCATCAACAGCACTTTGATCTTCGATGCACGCTTCAAAACTTCTTCAGAAACAGCCAAACCTTTCGTTTCTACCATGTTAACCATCGGTCCTCGCTCAGTTATTGCACAGCTATTCAAACGCATCCCGACCGGGATTGCAGTAACGTCGAACCTCTTCGAGACCGGATTCGCGCCAGTCTTTGATCGATTCGCCATACAGTCTACAAGTTTCTGCCTCAGACTATCTTAAAACATGCGGTACTCAAGAGCCTTTCCCTCCCAAATTTCGCTATAGTTCGACAGGACGCGGCGCTTGTCATTGAAAGAAATGTATACGACCGCTTCCGTACTAGCCTGTGATTGCGACGCAGGTCATCGACACTCTTAAGCGCACAGAGAATGGACAACCAACAAACGAGCCGCACCTACAAAGTCGTAGACATGCAGGCTGTGAATCACAAGTCGCCGCTGGATGCTGTAAAAACATTCACGTTCGACAAACCTACCAAAGTCGAAAATTGTGACATTCTGATTGTCGGCGGTGGTTTAGGCGGCGTGGCTGCGGCACTCCACTCGGTGCTTCCAACTAAGCCGGCAGATGAGGTTTTGAAAAACTCGTCCGGTCGTCATAAGATGAAAGTTTTTCTGACAGAAGAAACCGATTGGCTTGGTGGTCAGGTGACCAGTCAGGGTGTGTCAGCACTCGACGAAAACTGGCTTGTAGAGTCATCCGGCGCAGCGAGTGAATACCAGCGTTTTCGCAGTTTGATCCGTCGGCACTATATTCGGAAGTTCAAACTAAACTCTGCAGTCGGCAATTTGCAATATTTCGATCCGGGCAAATGTTGGGTCAGCAGGCTGGCTTTCGAGCCCAAAGTGGCAATCGAACAAATCGATCACATGCTCACTCCCGCGTTAGAAGCAGGAACTTTGAGCGTGTTTTACAGATATAAAACAGTCGCTGTTGAAACCAAAGTCGCAGGCGGTAAGAAGCGCATAACATCAGTTACCATGGTGAATCTCAATAACGGCGAAGTAACTGAATTTCGTCCGGAAATTTGTATCGATGCCACCGAACTTGGTGACCTCCTTCCACTGGCAGAGCTTCCTTATTCGTCCGGTGCTGAAGCTCAATCCGAGACTGGCGAAGATCATGCGCCGGCGGTTGCGGAACCTGATACCGTGCAGGATATCGTCTATCCATTCGTGATTACCAAACACGTTGCACCCCCAAACGGCGACGCAGAAAATCCGGCGAGTTCGCTCAAAACTCATACAAGCGAGGTTCCATCCGAATACGACGAGTTCAAGTCGGCTGGAAAATTTTCACTTCTCGGTTACAAGCTCTACTCGAATGCGGTCAAAACCAAAGAAGACGGCACAGAGCAAGAGCTTCTTCCCTTCTGGACATATCGCCGTTTAATCGCCTCAGAAAATTTCAATGACTCGCGATTAGCAAATGATTTATCCATGATCAATTGGGAAGCGAATGATTTTCGCGGAGAAAATATTATCGATGTCGATCCTGAGACGCAGGCGAAACGTTTAGCCAGAGCCAAAAGCCAGAGCCTCGGTTTTCTGCATTGGTTGAGAACGGAAGCTCCGCGAGATGATGGAGCCGGAGTCGGTTATCCGGAATATCGAATCAAACCAGATGTTCTCGGCACTAAAGACGGTATGTCGAAGTATCCCTATATTCGCGAGTCTCGACGCATCAAGGCCGAGACTGTTGTCACCGAGAAACACATCGGCAAGTCATACAACCCTGGTGCCCGCGCACATTTATTTGCAGACTCAGTCGGCATCGGACAATACCCGATCGACATTCACGGCAAACAAATTGCCGGCGCCGCTCAGGGAACGAAACCGTTTCAAATCCCCCTGGGCTCTTTGATTCCGAAGGATTGCGAAAACTTACTCGCCGCCTGCAAGAACATTGGTGTCACCCATATCTCCAACGGCGCCTATCGACTGCATCCGATCGAGTGGGCAATCGGCACCGCATGCGGTGCGCTTTCCAGGCTCGCTTTAGATAAGAAACGTCCACTGAAGAAATTTTTCGACGACAAGGCTCTCACCTTCGCACTCCAAAAATTCCTTATAGAATCAGGCTCTCCGCTTTATTGGTTCGACGACATTCCTACCTGGCACGAACAGTTTCTCGAAATCCAATTGCTCGCGATTGCCGGTTTAATGCCCGGCTCAAACGAACATTTGAGCTTCGTCCCCGACACGCCACTGACACGGCGCGAAGTCGGCGCCTTCATTAAGGCAGTGTTTCCAACAACTAGATATTCCAAGGTATCGCTTACAGATGTTACGCCTGAAGACACAGGTTTGGAAGGCCTCGCCCTCTGCGCATCGAAAGGCATCTTCGAAATCAGCGAGCACGGTCATGTGCGACCAGACGATTACCTGACCATTAGTGAACTGTCAAAGATGGCTAAGAATCCACTTCTTCGCCTACCTAACCATCGCAACGTCTTCATCGAAGTTCTATCGCCTGAACGTGTGGAATCAGCACCTCAGGAGTCCGTCACCAAAAGCGAATTCGCTCTCTGGTTCGCTCTAATGATCGACTACAAGAAACTGTGGCAGGGACTCGACGTCAGCTACGTCATCGAAGAACACTGCGCGCAAACAAAGAAGATAAAAGAGATGCCGGTTTCGGCAACTTAGTTTAGTTCGACCAGCCTCTATTTATGCGTGTCCCTTAAACGGGACACGGTTTGCAGAGCTTAGATTGAAACGAGACTTCGTTTAGAACGAGAAAAGGAATTCTAGATCTTCTTGAGTCAGTTCTTTGGCGACGCTCTCGTCGCCACCGATAACGAGATCCGCAAGTTCTTTCTTCTTCTGCTGCAGTCCAAGAATTTTTTCTTCGACGGTACCGCGGGTGATGAGCTTGTAGTTGAAGACGTGCCTGGTTTGACCGATACGGTGAGCACGGTCGGTGGCTTGGTTTTCCACGGCTGGGTTCCACCACGGATCGTAGTGGATGACGTAGTCGGCGCCGGTTAAGTTCAATCCTGTGCCGCCAGCTTTCAAGCTGATCAGGAAAACTGGAATGTCCGGGTCGGCGTTGAACTTATTGACCTTGTCGAGACGATCTTTAGCGGGCGTCTGCCCATCAATGTATTCGTAAACGAGACCGCTTTTATCGAATTCTTTGCGGACCAATGTAAGCATCTCGACGAACTGGCTGAAGATGAGGATCTTGTGCCCTTCGTCAACGATTTCATCCACCATGTGAAGCAGCGTTTCGAGTTTCGCGGAAGGCATCTTCGTATCGACTTCGCGGTTCTTCAATAGACGAGGATCGCAGCAAACCTGCCTCAAGCGCAGCAATGCAGCGAGCACCGAAATCTGAGAACGCTTGATGCCGCGACTTTTAATTTCGTTGAAGACTTTAGCGCGACATTCGTCGAGAACATCCATGTAGAGCGAGCGCTGCTCTTCGTCGAATTCGCACAAATGAATGATATCTGTTTTTTCCGGCAAATCTTTTTCGACCTGACTCTTCAGTCTTCGAAGAACAAATGGATGGACGATCTTGCGAAGCTTCAGCCCGGCGCCTTCGACTCCGAGTTCGATCGGGCGTTCGAAAGTATCGTTGAAGTCTTTGTATTGTCCGAGGAATTCCGGCATGAGGAAATCGAACAGCGACCAGAGTTCCTTCAAGCGGTTTTCTACCGGTGTGCCGGAGAGCGCGAGGCGGTGAAAAGCGTTCAAGCTCTTCGTCGCAATGGCGCCAACTGAATCGGGATTCTTGATGTTCTGCGCTTCGTCGAGAATCAAAAATTCGAATTGAACTTTTTTGAGTTCTTCCCAGTCACGTCTGATGATACCGTATGTAGTGAAGACGACATCCGGCTTTTTGCCGCCGTCTTTGAGCAGTTTTGCGAGCAGCTCATTTCTATCTCTTCCGAGGAACAGTGCCGTGTTAAGACCAGGCGTGAATTTCGTGGCTTCACTCTTCCAGTTATAAACGACAGATGTCGGTGCCACCACCAGCGATGGCGCGCGTCCCTCGCCTTTACCGTTGCTGCCCTTATGGTGGCTGAGCAAAAGTGCGAGTGCTTGAATCGTTTTACCAAGACCCATGTCGTCGGCAAGAATGCCTGACAGACCGTATTCACGTAAGAACGCCAGCCAATTCGTCCCTTCTTTCTGATACTCACGCAGTGAGCCTTTGAAATCGTCGGGAAGTTTGAGCGGTTCCAATTCCTGGAAGTGGTGAATCTTGTAGATGAAGTTCTCGAATCCGGCGTCACAGTCGACATCAATTTCGTGCGAATCAAGCGCATGCAGCACAGAAAGTGCCTGGTACAGTGGTCGCGCACCGTCAGCTGTCTGACCGATTGTCTTCATGAGACTGAGAAGAGTGGCGGTTGGAATTCTGACGAACTCACCACCACCGACTTCGAGGAAGCCTTTGTTGCGGAACAGACACGGCAAGACGCGGTCAAGCTCAACCGGCTCACCCTCTGACGTGCAGCGCAAGTCGCAATCGAATTTGAACGAGTCTTTCTTGAGCGACAAGTTGGCTTTAACAAGCAGAGGCGATTTGCGCACCTTATATCGTTTGAGATTTTCCCAGCCGTTTATTTCCCATTCGTTGCACTGCTCCGACAAGAAGTAGAACAGTGTTTCCAGTGCTGGTTCGCCTTCGAAAAAGAATCGGTCAACCACAGCACGCGCCGGCTGCAAGTTTGTCAGAAACAATCTGACCTGACTTTCTTCTTCCCACAAGCGTTTGACCCAGACGCTCTGTCCGGATTCTGAAATCGTACGAGTATATTTTTCTGATTCAACGGCGCTGGTTTCATCACGCGACGGCAGAACAAGATTGCCGTAGCCAAAACCGAGAGCGACTTCCAGAGCCGATTCGTTGTCGGCGTTCATCACAGCCGCGCCTTTCTTTTCGTTCAAATTGATCGAAACTTTTGGTGGCTCGGTGATCGCGATAGGAAACGGTGCTGAGGTTTCATCGAGGCGAACAGCCATGCGCTTGCGCAGCACAGGCAGCTCACTGAGGAACTTTGGAACAAGTTCCAACTTGATAGTCATTTCGCCATAACTGTCGAAGTACTGGAACAGTTTGTGCAATGCACCAAGTTCGATCGGATAAAACACATTTTGGGCAAGGATCCAACTTTGTGGGCCCATGAAGAAGACCGGGTTGTCGATCAGATTGCCGTCGGCATCCAGACCTTCGAGTTTAAAACACAACTCGCCATTTTCGGTTTCAGACAGCACCGCCCGCGGTGTCAACGCCGTGTCGGAGAACTTAATCTCTTCGTGCTCTTCCGTTGAGTTGATAACTTTCGCGCACAGGCTCAGATGCCCGATTACCGTGCCTTCGTCAAAGCGAGGAATGCGGTGACCACCGGCTGTGCCCTTGGTGGTTTGTGGTAGCGACGTCAGATACTTTGTCAGTTTCCAGACTCGCGATTCTGGTTCCATTAAATCAACAATTTGCGGTGGCACTTTGAGGATGTTGACCTTGCCTTTGACTTCGTCGGGCAGGACGCCCAGAATCAATGCCAAGGGTTTCTCTAAAACCAGAATGCCGATTTCGAAATCCTTCGCATCCGGCACGGTGCCTTCCACTCCAGGATCGTCGAGGAAATCTTTTGCTTTTGGAACTTTCTCTTGCGGTCCGCTGCGGCGATCGCCGTCTTGCAGATCAAAGCGCACTCCAGGCTGCGTTCGGGCGATATTAGTCAGCAAAACTGCGACTGAATGCTTGCAAACTTCTTCGAAATAAGGGCAAGAGCAGACTGCTTTAAAGCCATGGTCGTCGTCGATGGTGACTTCGACACGGTAAGGCTGGGGCTCCGAGCCGATAACCAGCGCCACGATGGAGGCGCCGTCTTCCGTTTCCTCATACTTGAGGACTTTCTTGCGGCGATAATACTGCACGCCTCGCCTGTAAACAGGTTCACTGCTTGCGTCCTGCACAGACGATAGCGAAAGAATTTTCTTGTTGCTCGAAACAGGCTTCATTTATGGACGGCCATTCAATCCTTGGGCAAAGATAGGACTTCAACAGGTGCACGCCACTGACTTAAACAACACCAATGACCGTCACGATTTGACGGGCAGGTCCACGGGGCACACACATCTTCCCAGTAGCTTAGCTTAGCACGACCGGGCAGCTCGTGGTAACACGCTCGTCCTATTTATCAATAAATAAGGAGGGGCGCGTCAGCGCGGTGTCATATCCATCATTTCAGGCTGGGCCTGCCCCTGCGGAGCATTAGGCGACATATTGGCGCCGGGCATAGTTTGGCTGTAGGCGTGGTCGACGATGCGCTGCATTTCTTGCTGGCGACCCTCGAGGGTAGAGCAGTAATCGTGCAGGACGCCCGCTTGATGTCTCAAAACCTTGGCGTTCTCGTTCAAAGCAGGCAGAAGCGACTCGATCTCATCAAGGATATGACTGGACGGATTGGTTGGCGGACGCACCCGAATAGGCTCGTTGCGATTTCTCGATTGATCGCCATCAATTGCAGGCAGACCCAGTATGGAATCTCGCAGTTTTTCAAGTGACTTCTTGAGCCCGACAGCCCGTCGATAAGCTTGATCGGCTTCTTTTTCCAGCCAGGCTTTACGCGACTTTTGTGACGCCAGTTCGTTGGAGAGATTTTCCAGAGCCTTTCTTCGAATCTCGAGCTCACGCTCGGCGTGCTCGAGTTCATTTTGCTTGAGCTCTACGCTGCGCCGTCTGAGCCAGAACACGAGAAGAACGACTAGTGAAAATGCGACCACGCTGATTGTCACATATAGATATCCGCGCTTAGCTCCGGAAACTTCCCAGAAGCCGCCTACAACGAAGCTCTGTATATCTGACCAAAACGCCGGAGGGTCAGCACGTAAATAATACAAACGACCGAGTACTTGTCCTTTCGGTTGACGAAGCTGTTTTGCTTTCATGGAACGCGGCGTCTGATGCGCGTATACGGGTTCTAATTCAACAGGATTTGTGAGCAAATCGAACGGTTCAACTTCAGAACTCAGCAGCTCTGGTGTGGCTTTCCGGTGCCAGGATTCACGATGATAAACTTTGCCTGTTTTCCACAACACAGTTTTGCCCGACGGATCCGTGATTACGAGCCCGAATAGACCGAAACTGCTGTCGAGCGTTTCTTGAATCAAATCGCTTCTGCCCGCGATGATCATTTGCGAAAGCGTCTGCGGAAGCACATGGTGCATCAGATTGAAGTCAGTGGTTTGAACGCGATAAATGGTGCCGAACCAATAGCTCTTATAGTGCGCGTGGCACAAGATCAGCCAGGCACAAAGACCGACCAGAATCACGGCCGGCACAAGGATTCGTTTTTTCAAATTTAAAAGTACTTGGTCCATTTTAACCGCCGCTTTCAATCAACAACCCGTCGCATTTGCTGATTCCTGCCGTTTTTATAACACCCACACCCCACTATGTACATACGTAAGACTCCCAGCAGAGCGTCAAAACGGAATACTGACAATGGTTTTGAGCACTGCGATCGAAGAACCGAGTCGGGCAATTCAAACGAAATTGAGACGAGCTAAAACGAGGTTTCAGGCAGAGTGCAAAACAAAGTTCAAGCCACAAACGCAAACGAAGTTCAGAACAAGTAAAAAGTTGAAACCGATTCAACGAATTGAAGCCGGCTAAAAACGAATTCGAGTTACCGATTTAGACTCAAATCTGTTGCATACGCAACAATCATATCAACATTTTGTATTGCGGCTAACAATCCTGAAAAACCTTGAGGTTATTAGGTTTAAGAGTCCGATAAGGCGGGGTATTACTACCTTGTTGGTTCAGTTAATATCCGGAGGACGGTCCTCGACAAACCAACAATTTGAAACCACAACAAGATAAACCCATATTACGGGCTAGTTACCGCACCTTCGTGGGCGGAACAAAAGTGGAAATACTAAAGCGGCCGGGCTTCATGCCCGGCCCTTTTCTTTGTGCACCATATTTGATACCAGAGTTTAGTTGCTGCCATTCCCTATTTCATCGCTGAATCAAAAACAAAGCGGTCACTAAATCGCGTTAGAAGACAGAAAATAGGCCGCCTGAAAAGAAAAACTTGGCACCCTCAGAAGCACCGAAACCGGCATCAAGCTGAACGCCTGCGTAACGCGGATTGCAAGCCTTGAGAATCCGTTTTGTGCGGGCAATTTTTTGGGCTGAAATTTTGCGTAAAAATTCAACAGCAAAACGAGCAGTCAAGCGCTTCTTCTGATAGAACATCAAGATAGAAGCTTGTTTCAAGTTATCAACAAGAACCAAATGGGGTAACATATACATTTGGCGGATGAAAACCAATTAATAGTACTGCGGGGAGTCAATGACTGAGCAAATTCGACTGGGAGACTTGCTTACCAGAGCAGGACTTTTGAGGCCGGAAGATCTGCGCGAAGGAATGCTGATCGCAAAACAGCAGTCACTGCCAGTCGGTCGCGTTTTGATCATGGCGGAATTCATCAGCGAACCCAGTCTACAAGCGGCTGTTCAAGCTCAATCAATGCTCAAGGACGGGCAGATTGACATCGACAGCGCCATCACCGCGTTGCAATTATGCGCGCAGCAAAATCTTTCCCTCGAAGACGCACTTGCCAATCAAGGCTGGAAGGACAAAACCAATAGTGCCACAAACAAGCTCGGTGGGCTGCTTACCGAAGCCGGTTTGATTTCTGCCGAGCAACTGGAACAAGGTTTGCATCAGTGTCAGATGAGTGGTCTGCCGCTTGGACGCGTTCTTGTCGCCATGGGATTCATGTCAGAATCGTTATTGGCTGCTGCTCTTAACGCGCAGATTCTGATTCGCGACAACAAGATTCAACGTGAGCTGGCGATCCAGGGCGTGCGCGCCTGCCATGAGCGACAGATTTCGATCGAGCAGTCGCTGAGCGGCGTGCTTCAAATGCCGATCCAGGACACCGTGCGCCTTGGCGAATTACTTGTGCTTGCCAATTTGCTCAATCAAGATAATTTGATGCAAGCAGTTGAACTCGGTTTGACTGAGAGCAAGCCGATCGGACAGGTCCTGGTCGAACATAAGATGGTGACAGAGCAGTTATTGGACGCCGCCCTATCTGTTCAAAAACAAGTAACAGAGGGTAACCTCAAAAAAGATCAGTGCGGCGAAGTGTTAGCTTCGATGAATCAGCACGGTCTCACTCTCGAGCAAGCGATGCAGAAGCTGGAACCGCCGAAGACCAATGCTGCCAATGCATTGCCGCTTTATCAGTTTTTGCAATTGGCTGGTTTGATTACCGCAAAAGACATCGAAGAAGCCTTAAAATTGGGTTCGCGTGACACAGAGCTGATGGGCAAGATGCTCTTGCTGACTGGTTCTATAGATCAGAATTCTCTGGGGTCCGCAGCACGACTCAATGAAATGATCGCGCGTGGCGTTCTAAAAGCAGAACAAGCCATTCTCGCCATGGGTCTTTGCCAAAATCGCAACTGTTCAGTCGAACAAGCATTTAAAAGTCTAGGCTGGGGAATGGCTCTGGATCAGGGTTCACACACCAATTTTCAAGAAACAATTCCGCCGACAAACGCACCGCCGCAGCCACGCTCGATGAACCCGCTCAACCAGTTGATGCAAACGATGCACCAGCAACAGCAGGCTGCCAGTGGAGAACACAGTGCAGTCCCGAACGCACCAGCAAGTCAATTTACGGGAGACGACCAGGCGGCAAGCGGACATTTTCTACCGGTTGACGTACCTATGGTCGGTCAGCATGCGGCTGAAGGACAGAGCGGTCAATTTCCGGCGGTCGATCATTCCGCTAGCGGGTCGTACAATACACTCGCACAAAGCGGTCAGTATCAGAGTTTAGGCAATACCGGCGAACATCAGTCGTTGCCTCCCAGCACTACCAGCGGACAATATGCGGCCGTCGCCGATGACGATCCGATCTCCAGCTCCACAGCCACTTCTGACGTGCCGATTATCGACGTCAACAGTATGCTTCTACAATCAGCGACACCGGAAGCGTTTGATGAGCCACCGTCAGCCGTGGAAACGCCACAGCCCGACGAGGACGACGAAGAAGACGACGGCAGTGGTGGCAAAAAGAAGAAGGGCGGCGGTGGCGGCAAAAAACGTCTTGCCGACCTGATGCCCTGATTATAAGCCGGTTTCCCTCGCCTGCATAAATCCAGAATCGAACAATTGCACGGCGCTTTCGTTGCAGCCAAACCTTAGCGTTTAATGTGTAAAACCGCTACTTGAGAAGTTATTCGTGCTAAAAATAACGACTCAACACAAGTTGGCGAGCTGCGCAGAGCCTGCCATTTACTGTGTTGCATAGGAGATGACAATGACAGTACAACAGAAAATTGCGTACAAGAAATATGTCGCCAAAGACTTTTCGCATTTGAAAGGTCTTGCGGGCATATCCGACGAAACACTAGAAATCCACTTTGCCCTGTATAACGGCTACGTCACCAATACCAACACTCTCAACGAGAAGGTAATTGAGTTGACCGAAGCAGGCAAAGCCGGCACCCCTGAATATGTAGAACTGAAGCGTCGCTACGGCTTCGAATACAACGGCATGAAGCTGCACGAATACTATTTCGGCAACCTCAAAGCCGGTGGATCCGAACTCAAAGAGACCAGCAAGCTCGCAAAATTGATCACCGAAACCTACTCCAGCATTGAAGTTTGGAAAAACGATTTCCAAAAACTCGGCGCCGCCAGAGGCGTTGGCTGGGTAATTCTGTATCTCGATCCTGAGCAAAACACACTCTCCAACCACTGGATCAGCATGCACGAAGAAGGCAACGTTGCCGGATTCGTTCCATTGCTCGTCATGGACGTTTGGGAGCATGCCTGGTTCAGAGATTACAAACCAGCAGAGCGTCCTAAATACGTTGAAGCATTCATGAACAACGTAGATTATGATGCAGTCGAAAAGCGCTTGAGCAAATAGTTCGGCGACTTGTTCGGTTCGAAAAAACCATTGAGGGCGGCGTTATCGTCGCCCTCTTTTCTTTGGAGTTGAGCGCTAAGCGACAGACTTCGCTGCATCGCGATCAACACTCGACTGACTCAGCGACCGTCCGGACTAACTCCGCTTAACATATATACGAACTGCAGTAAGCCAATCTCGTGCAAACATCAACGTCTTCAGCTTCCTGGACGGATGTCAGTAAAGTCTATCATTCAAATAATTTGTCAAAAGGAAGGACCCCTATCAATAATAGGAGTGGCCAAGTCTCCGCAGTTCGGGCGAAACGATCATGAAAGAAGTAAAACCAGACTCGAGTTTTGCAACAGCCGTCAACGACGACGAGCTTGCAGAAGCGATCAATCTGAACGAGAAAACCGTATCCTTTGCCCCTGATTCAGAAGTTGAAATAGAACAGGAGCATGAAGTAAACGCCGAAATTAGTGATACCGAATGCGATGACATCGACATTGAAGATATTCAAATCGATAACGTAGAAACGCGCTCGCATGCCGATCTCAACGACGTTTCCGGGCCGACTGATTTTATTGATGATGAAATAGAAGAACACGATCCAATCGACACGGAAGAGACCGACACCATATATGGTGACAGCGATTGGGATGCCGGCGAAGGACCTGTGCTGGTTTACGACGTTCCACGACCAGCATTGACGATCGACGAGGCCGCTGCAATTTTAGGCAAGTCCATTGGCGCCATCGAGCGAGGCATATCCGGCAGATGGGGAAATCGACTCCCCGACGGCTGGAAAGCCAGAAAGATGAAAATAGACGGACAGGATGAATGGCGAATCATTCCTCCACCGAACTTCGTAGTACGACACTCCAAGTCCCGCAAACCAAGGACGGAAGATATGACCAGCAAAACTTCTGAGAAGCCCGCGACTGCACGCGCGACCACATCTAGTCCACGCACTGCAGGAGCTCGCAACGAAGAGGCGACCGGGTTGCTCGACAACGATAGCCTCTTTGGTTTTTCAATCAATAGTCTTCTGCAAACCGCCGGGAAGCGCGCCAAAACCGAATTGGCAAAAGCAGCAGAACATGCCATCGATGCCACGATGGAATATCCGACGATCGTTATCGATCGTTCCGATGATGTCGAATTACTGCTCCGTGAACTCGCTGAAGCCCGCAAAGAACTCAACGATGAGCGCCGCATGCACATCGAAGATTTGCGCGTCATGGCCGACATGCAAAGCTCGATGCGTCTGCTTGAATCAAAGTCGTCACAAACCGCGATTCTCAAAGACGAATTGCTGGAAGTGACAAAAACGCTGCAAGAACACCGCCGCCAATATCAGGAATTCCTGGCATTGCCCTGGTGGGCGAGACTTTTCCGCAAATCGCCATAGGCGCCTGAGAACAGGTGATGTATTGCCTTTGTTCACAGACGTTCTGATACTATTTTCGGCAGGGATCTCTTCTCGTCATTCTCCGGAGGATCTGAGATGACACTCAAACCGCGGCTTTCCAAAGACGTGATCGGCAATGAAGTGGAAAACGCAGCGACAATTCCGTCGCGGTACTATAACGATCCTGAACTCTACAAACTGGCATTGGAGCGCATTTTTGCTCGAAGCTGGCAGTTCGCCACTGACACCGACAAGGTCAAGGAACCTGGTCAGATCTTCAGCTGGATGTGCGGCGAAGGCGGGCTCAACGAGCCGCTTATGCTAACTCGTGACGAAGCCAACAAGTTGCACTGCTTGTCGAACGTTTGCACACATCGTGGCGCCGTGCTGATCGCCGAAGACTGCAACTTGAAACAAATTCGTTGCCGTTATCATGGTCGGCGTTTTACTTTAGATGGTCAGTTCGTGACGGCGCCTGGGTTTGAAGATGTCTGCAACTTCCCGGCGCAATCGGATAATCTTCCGTCGGTTCCTCTTGAAACATTCGGCAAGTTCATCTTCGCCTCGTTGGCGCCTGCGTTTTCATTCGAAGATCTGATTGGCGACATGCGAAAACGAACCGCGTTTCTGCCGCTGGACAAATCATATTTTTCCGCCGAGCACTCTCGCGACTACTTCGTAAACGCAAGCTGGGCACTCTATTGCGACAACTACCTGGAAGGTTTACACCTGCCCTATGTTCACCCGGGACTGTCAGAAGTCCTTGATGCGAAGAACTACACGACGGAACTACTGCCGTTCGGAAGTCTGCAGATTGGCGGTGCTAACAATCCGAAAGACGCGTTTGATTTGCCCAAGGACTCGCCGGATTATGGCAAATCAATTGCTGCCTACTACTATTTCTTGTTTCCAAACATGATGTGGAACTTCTATCCATGGGGTTTATCGATCAATCTAGTTTTGCCGCTCGCTGTTGATAAAACACAAATTCGATTTCTCACATACATCTGGGACCAGTCGCGAATGGCGCAATACTCGCCTGCGGACATCGATCAGACCGAGCAGGAAGATGAGGTCGTCGTCGAAGCCGTGCAGAAAGGTGTGCGTTCGCGACTATACGATCGCGGCCGGTATTCGAAACGCTGGGAAGCCGGTGTTCATCAGTTTCATCAGTACATAACAAAATCCCTGGACGTAGACTAACGCGCTAACAATCGTCGATATTGTTTCGTTTCCTAACTCTATCTCACTGCGAAATACGTGCGACCGTGCTACTTTATTGGAAGCGCTCCGCATCAAAAGGAGATTTTATGGGAAGCAAATTGAACAGGTTCACAATCACATATTGTGGAGCTTGAGGCTACAAGAATTATGCCGTCAGGTTGGCGGCTGAACTGGAATCAAAGCTTAACGAGTCGACTCAATTAATACAGTCCTCGGGCGGCGTCTTCGAAGTCGAAGACAACGGCACACTGATTTTTTCAAAGAAAGCATTGGGACGATTTCCGGCTGATTATGAGGTTCTAGACATAATCCGCGGCGTTGAATCGGGCATACCATTGAGCGAAGCGCAGGAAAAAGCGGGGGCGGATGTTCCAAAACCCGTTTCTTTTTTTCAATGGCTTGAGAGTTTCTTGCATAGAAATCAAGCCCGGTAGTCCATAATATAGACAGCCAAAACGGTGGGCGTATGAATGATGCGTCAACCGTTTTTGCATGTCACAGCGAGGCAGTCCGAATGATTATGGAAACAGCGAAACGCACTGATGGAATCGATAACAGTGCAGTCAAAACTTTGAGAGTAGCTATCGATGGTCCAGCAGGGGCCGGTAAATCGACAGTTGCGCAGCTTGTTGCCAAACGACTTGGACTGCTCTACATAGATACTGGTGCGATGTACCGTGCCGCCACCTGGCTCGCTGTGAAGAATGGGATTGACGTTAAAGACGGCGACGCCATCGCCAAAGCTGCCGGCGAAGCTGTGATTAAACTCGAGCCCGGCGACGAGACTTCCAGCAATCGGGTGCGCGTGTTTGTCGATGAACACGAGGTCACTCAAGCGATTCGTTCTCACGAAATCAGCGAATTGGTCAGTCCTGTTTCCGTACATTCACCGCTGCGAAAAGTCATGGTGGCACAACAGAAAGAGTTGGCAAAACGTGGCGGCGTGGTTCTCGACGGAAGAGACATCGGCACAGTCGTGATGCCGGATGCCGACATCAAGATCTACCTGACGGCGTCAACAAAAGTGCGCGCACAACGCCGCATGAAAGACCAAGAAGCACTCGGAGAAAATCCTGATTACAACAAGCTAGTCGCAGCTATTGCGGAGCGCGATAACCGCGATTCTACGCGCGCTGATTCGCCATTGAAACAGGCTGACGATGCGATTGCAATCATCACGGATAACATGTCGATCGACCAGGTCGTGGATGCTGTAGTTCGACTTTGCGTCGGCGAATAGCAGATGGAAATCGGCGTAATCATCATTACCGTCTGGATTATCTCGACTTGTTTTCACGAGTTTGGACATGCGATAACGGCGTACTGGGGCGGCGATAAATCGGTTAAAGACAAAGGCTATTTGACGATGAATCCCATCGTCTATTTCAATTCTGCCACCACTTTGATCATTCCGGTTTTGGCGTTGATGTTAGGTGGAATTCCGTTGCCGGGCGCGGCGGTTTCGATTAACTCCAGCAGAATTAAAAGCCGGATGGTTCTTTCATTTGTCAGCTTCGCGGGTCCGCTGTTCACGCTTATCGCGACGATTTTGTTGATCGCCTTTAATTTACTGATTGTACCCACACTCAAAGGCACCACCGGTGATGACAATCTGTACTCCATAATTTATACGGCAACCAATTCACTAATCTATTTGCACATCTATGTCTTCTATCTCAACCTACTTCCGCTGCCTCCCCTGGATGGATTCGGGATATTGGAACCGTGGTTGCCGCAGGCAGTTCAACGCAAAGCACGTGAACTGTCAGGTGTCTTTTTCTTAGTATTGATTGGACTGTTCTGGTACGTCGATGGATTTTCCTATGCAATGAGCTTCTTCTCTCAATTGACCGCAGAATTATTAGGCGTCGATAGGACTGCTGCATTCGCTGGCATCAAGAGCCTTAGAGCACACTCTTATCCATTAATCGGTTTGATTGTGGTTGCCTGGATTTTGAAAAGCAAAATGGCACCACCGGAAGAAAAAGCCGATTCACTCATGAAAGAAAAGAAGTACGACGAAGCTCTGGTTTTATATGATGAAGCGCTGAAGAAGCGAGAAGACCCGCGTTTGTTGATCGCAAAAGCAACTTGCTTGCTCAGCCTCGGTCGGAGACAAGAAGCGTTGGAGAATGCGGAGAAATCAATCAAGATCGATCCGGAGAGCACCCAATCGCTCGGCGTAGCAGCCGCATGCTTCGCGGAAATTGGTGAAAACGAGAAGGCGTTAAACGCCGCAGAAAGCGCCATCAAATACGATACCAATAATAATTATCCGTTTACGAGATTCGTAAAAGCATCCGTGTTATTCAACACCGGACAATACGCTGAAGCGCTAGAGACCGTGGACGATTACTTAAAACGCGATCCGAAAAGCATCGAAGGTTTATTCGTCAAAGGAAATTGTCTCGAGATGCTCGGTCGTTATGACGAGGCTCTTCAAGTTTACGACAAAGCTGCTCGCGTGGGACCGGAAGGCAATATACGAGCCAGTCTTGCGAAGGGGCTTTTGCTTTGTTCGTTATCGAAAACGACAGAAGGCATCACCGAATTCGAAAAATTCTTGCCAAAAGATGCGGCTCAGCGCAGTGCTGAAATCTCGAATTTGAAAACCCTACTAACTGAGACGGCGGCAAAGCTGGACGCGGTCGGGAAGGGCTCGATGGCTGATGCTACGCGCAGCGCCATTCCGCTGCTGAAGTAGCGAACGGCGTTCCAGAGTTCGCGAACATTTCATCTGTGTATTCCTTATAAGCATTTGTTAGACCGACGGTTCGAGCCTAGCGGACTGTCGAACGCCGTAATACGTTGTCACTTGGGCAGTCTCAACCTTCCAACAATCTGTCAAAAGCCTCTGAAAGTATCCATGACGAGCACGCTTGATGAGAGCTTCGCCCTATCGGTAGTGCTGTCTATCCGGCACCAGAAGGCGATTCAAACGAACACTCTTTAGTAATACCAGCACTCTTGCAAAAGTGAGAGCTAATTCATTTTGACAATTGAACTTTTTGGTCTGCGGCTCCGTCATTACTACTAGAGGTCCGAAATCAGGAAAGGAGTTTTACACATGAATCTAAAGATTCTCACCACACTATCATTGGCTCTTGTAGCCGCCTCTGTCACCATTGATGTTCAGCCTGCACACGCATGGAAGCACGGCGTCAATCAGAGACAGAATCGTCAAGAAAATCGAATACAGAATGGTAGACAAGGCGGCTCGTTGAATCGACGAGAAGCACATCGTTTAAACCGTCAACAAAATGCGCTTGAAACCAAGGAAGCGCGATTCAGAGCTAGTGGAAATGGTTTGAATGCCAGTGAGCGCGCTCGTTTACAACTGCATCAAAATCAGCTCAGCCAAAACATCTATCAACAAAAGCACGATCCACAAACGCGCTTTAATTCGCCGAATCATAATCCCGGCAAACAGCTCTTCGATGTTAACCAGACACAAAACAACCAGGACAAACGAATCTACAACGGCATCCAAAGCGGTGAGCTGACGCGCCGTGAAGCAACCCGACTAGACAATCAACAAGATCGTTTCGAGGTCAAAGAAGCGCAAATGCGCCAGAATGGTTTGACACTCAACGAAAGAAGAAAGCTTGATGCGCATCAGGATCAAATGAATCGGAACATCTACAATCAAAAGCATGATGCCCAAGACAGGTAGCCATTCTTCGATTAATTCGAAGACGAAATACAAGAAGAATTAGAAACAGTAGAGCGCACGAAAATCACGTCAATCGATCGAGAAATATTCTCGTGCGCTTTACTTACTAAAATTTTTGCTGTTGCACTGTTCGGACTGACGCCGACCAGAGCGATTCACCTATCTCAGCGATTTGATTAAATTCAGCCGCAACGTCAACAGCGACAAGCAAGACTTTTCAGTACTCGTGCTATGTGATGAAAACACATCTGTTCGAAATCCATTTCTTGCCCTCGATATGTTTGGGTTGGAGTAAAAAATCGGCATGGAAAGCGAAGAGCCTTTCGACAAACAATTCCTGCAAACAAAATTCGGCGCACTGCATATGGTGTCAAGGACTTGCCAGAGCCCGCAGTCGAACATTGTCCTCTTGCACGGGTTGGTCGTGAACTCAAGTTTTATGACGCCGACCGCACAGTACCTCTCGCACGCGCACAATGTTTTCGTGCCAGACTTAATTGGCAACGGAAAAAGCGACAACCCACAAAGACCGCTAACTGTCTCCGAAAACGCAGACAGCGTTGTCGAAGTGATTCAAAACCTGAACATACAGAATCCAGTGTTGGTCGGCGGATCGTATGGTGCGCAAATCGCCGTCGAACTAGCTAATCGTGATATCAACGCGCGCGCACTTGTGTTCGTAGGTCCTTTGCCCAAACAAACCTCCTGGCAGTGTTTTAAAGGGCTCTCACTCGACGCGCCTCATGAGCCACTTCCACTGACATTTAATGTGCTAAACGAGATATTCATTCGAATGGGAATTCCGCGCGCGCACGCAATGCTGAGAGATATTGGCGAGTATCCGTTTCACGAGCGCCTGGATAACGTCAACATTCCGGCGTTGGTAGTTTCCGGCGAACACGATCCATTCTATTCGGCAGCATTCATGGAAAAAATAGTTCGCGTTGCCCACTCGACTCAACGCGTTTGCCTGCCGAAGTCCGGGCATGGACTGCCTTACAGCAGGCCCGAGGTGATCAGCGCGTTTATAAATTCGTTTTTGGAAGCCACGCAAAAAGAGGATGACGATCGCAAGAAAGGTGTGGAAATCAATCAAAACGTGAAAACCAATCAACGTGTGGAAATTGAAACGGCACCATCGCCTCGCCTCGAGGAACCAACCAAGATCGACGCCGATGGAAACACGGTTGCCGCGTGACGGCGTTTAGAATAATTCGTTATAGACGAATTCGTTGATGCGTGACTAAGAAACTTCTTTGACTTCATCGCGGTTGATTAGCATCTCAACTTCGCGGCACAAATTGACGATGTGTTCAGGCATGCCTTCAGCCCGCATGTACTGCCGACAGATATCGAGAGTTCTGCGGAACGCTCTTACGACGTCGCCTTCATCGAAATTAGTTGCCAATCGAATTTGCTGCCAGGTCGCGCCTTGTGCCCACATCTCGGTGAGTTGGCTGAAGTGCGGACTGAACTCGACCGCGATATCGATGTCGAAATCACGCTGCAAACGTTTTATCTTGCGCGCCAGTTTGTCCACTTCGAACAATGTTTTTTCCACTGCTGGAGCCAGTCGAATGCGCTGCATTTCGTGGCCGCCACGACCTTCTTCTTGCACAAGCGCCGTGAGAACCGAAGCCAGTTCCCATGGTCTGAGATGATCCAACAGACCGCTAACAACGACGTCGGTCAAGAACAATTCGTTGGTTCCGCGGATACACGCAGCCATGTGTCCGAGCTTGGAGGGCTTGTCTCCATCGAGATATCCTTGAAGTCGCAAGATGTTAGTCAGTGCTTCAAATGTTCGCCAATATTTGCCGGTTTCTTTATCCAGGCGTCGATTGATTTCTTTGATTCTTTTCTCGAGATGTTCGACGCGGCTTCCTTGTTTACTGCAAGGCTTTTGCACAGGACATCCGTGACAAGGCATGGCATAAGCTTCTCGGAGCAGATCGCTGATTTCTCCTTTTTGCGTGCCAAGAGCGGCCTCGCCTTCCGGAGTATCGATGATTTCAGGTCCATCAGGTTTGTCCGGCTTCTTCTGCGGACGCAAACCTTTTTCCATGTACTTGAGTTGCTTATGCTTGTGACGAATTGCACCAAGCCGCTTAGCGTAAAGACCGAGATCTCCAGGTTCACTCGGACACAGCGGTCCTTGCAAATCCTGAAGCTCGTGCTCCATTTTCATTTTCTCTTCGAACAATGGTTCCAGTTCGTGATTGGTTTTAAACTGACCAAAACTGCGTTCGACTAGATCGCGCGCATCATCGATGGAGTGCCGTTCTAAAAGGTTTAAAACCATTCCGTATGATGGAGTAAAACGACTGGATAACGGATCGGGACGCGCAGTCGCAAGTTTTGCAGCGTCTTCCACCGGCTCGTAGGTGTTGTTTAAAACTACAACATGTCCCATTTCGTCCATGCCGCGACGCCCAGCCCGACCGGACATTTGGAGAAACTCGGACGCCGTCAAAGTGCGATGACCTTCATCGGCTCGCTTGGTCATCGAAGAAATTACAGTAGAACGCGCCGGCATGTTGATACCAGCTGCAAGCGTTTCTGTTGCAAACACACACTTCAGCAAGCCTTTCTGGAAGAGCTTTTCGACCATTCCTTTCCAACTTGGAAGCATACCGGCGTGGTGAACGGCGACGCCCTCGAACAGATAAGGAAGATGCGGATGCGTTTTTAAATTGGGATTGATCCGACAAAACTCTTCGACGGCAGCCCTGATTTGCTGCGCTTCGTCATCGTTGATTAGCGGAATGCCGCGTGCGCGTTTCATCGATTCTTCGCAACCGCGTCGCGAAAAAACGAAGTAGATGGCAGGCAACATATTGCGCGCCGAGAGCACCGAGAGGACATCGGCCGGATGCGTTCCAATGTTATGGCCACCGGGTCTTCGACGTTGGTTTTTATCCGGACGTTTGCGTTTTCCAAAACGATTCTTGAGCAGATTGTTGACACCACCGCCCGGATTTAGCAACGGATAAATTCTTTGATCGCCGAAATAATGAAAACGCAAAGGTACTGGGCGGAAGTTGGAACTAATCAGTTCCGTTGCGCCATGCGTTTCATCAATCCACGTAGTTAATTCTTGTGCGTTAGCAACTGTCGCAGACAAGGCGACGAGCTGCACATCAGTTGGTGCGTAGATGATTGATTCTTCCCAAACTGTGCCGCGTTCAGAATCGTTCATGTAGTGGCATTCGTCCAGCACGACGTAAGCGACGTCCTTCATGTTTTTACTGACGTCACCAAGGATGGTGCCATACAACATGTTGCGAAAAACTTCCGTCGTCATAACCACAATAGCAGCGTCGCGATTAATCGAGATGTCGCCAGTGAGAAGACCGACTTTGTCCTCGCCGAATTTCTCTCTGAAATCGAAAAGTTTTTGATTAGAAAGCGCCTTCAAAGGCGTCGTGTAGAAGCACCGCTTGTTGCGCATGAGCGCCATCTCGACGGCATATTCAGCGATAACCGTTTTGCCTGCACCAGTTGGTGCACAAACCACTACACTCTTGCCGTCTTGCAAATGCTTGATCGCCTCGAGCTGAAAATCATCCAGTTCGAATTGAAACAAATGAGATGGATGCGCTGCATCATCCCGTCCTATGTCGCCGTCTTGAATTAGGGTACCGTCTTGGGTCACAAAGTCTCTTGGTGTCGTGTCGAGAATAGTTGTCAGTCGATCAAGTCGACATCATGTTCTCTTTTAGTCGTCTTCCGCTCCAATCAATGCGGTGATCTAAATCGCAGTAGCCAGTGGAGCCCATCTTGTTAAGAGCAGAAGTCAGGATCAGTTCTTATAGATTGTACCAATGTACTATAATGTCGCCATAGATCTGTCTTAATTTCCATCCGAAACAATGTCGGGACGTGGCGCAGGGGTAGCGCGCACCTTTGGGGTGGGTGAGGCCGGAGGTTCAATTCCTCTCGTCCCGATCAATAACAGGAAGCCTGAGCCAGTCACGATCTACGACTGGCTTTCTTCTTATTTAAAATCGCGTTGCGGCAAACGGCAGAGTAAAAATGGGCGCTCCTCGATTGATTGGAATGGCAAAATCGAGTTGAACGCGTGAGTTATCAATTTTTTATATGAACGACTCCACGCAAAGAAACCCTCAAACTGCAATCACAGTGTTGCTCTGGTCACTGATTGGTTTGGGCATTATCTTGCGGCTGGTCAATCCGTTTTTTAGCAACCCTGTCGATTTTCTTGAATCCGATCCGCTGCGACATTTTCTCAATGCTCGAGAGTGCTTGCGGACTGGTGCGGATATCAGCGTCGTTTACGACATTCTCGATCCGCTCGGATACCAGATCTGGTTGTCGTCGGTGCTGCGAATCACTGGCGGTGACAGAACCGCACTCGCGCTCTACGCCGGGGGTTTGAGCGTGCTGACCACATGGCTATGGTACCGCTGGATGAGACTGGCTGTGGGCAACAGAGTGTTGGCGCTGACCGGTTACGCCATCCTCAGCCTGCTACCTGACTGGATTCGCGTCAATCAATTTTTTCTGCAAGAAACTTTGATCTTACCTTTGCTGGGATTGTCGCTCTGGCTCAGTTGGATAACGATGCGGCGCCCGACCATGCCGATGTACATCAGCACTGGCGTCGCGTGGGGTTGCGCGTTGCTGACCAAGGTTACGGTTTTGCCGATGGCATTAATCCTTGCTGGATGGATACTGTGGAAAACGGCATCAGATCGGTCGAAATTGAAACTGCCATTGATCGCAATCGCCACGACTTTGCTGATTTATTCGCTAGGACCGATCAAGATCTTCAATCGAATCCATGCATTCGTGCCGATTCCCGCAGGCGACCTCAATCGGATCTGGTTCGAAAGCGGAAACAAAGATCTGAATTACAAAATCAAATTCGTCGACATGAGGCAAGGATACAAAGAGTACGAAATTAGGGTCGGCAATCCTTCACTTGATCTAAAACTACCGCCAGGTTTCAACTGGACGACAAGCCGCACGGGGACTTGTGAAACAACTGTCGACTATACGGCCGCTCTCGGTAATTATTTCCCGGCGTCGCAGATGACGCTCGCCGACCGGCTTAAATACACGTGGGAGAACATCGTATACTTCTTTGCCGGTTTGAGTTGGCCGGAAAATCATGTAACTAAAGACGCGAAAAACGGCATATACAGCCAGATTTTCGAATCTGTTCGTTTCATCTGGTTACCGATTACGTTAATCATAGCCGCGCTGGCAATTCGCCAAAAACGGCTCAATCTAATGACCTTACTCTTTTTCGGATCACTGAGCTTCTTTCTGTTTCAGCAGTCCGTCATAACTGAAGCACGATACAAAAAGCCGTGGGAAGGAGTAGCAATCGCCACCCTTCTAACGCTATTCACAAAGCCTTCATCGCGCAAAAAGAACGAAGACGCTGAATCGGAGAGTTGAGTTGTTTAAACAGATTAGACAGGCAGATAGCGAACGATCCGGCGTCTAGTTGCCTTCAGTCGTTTCTTGTTATGGCATTCCGTGTTTCGCTGCGTCGGCATGTTTTGCTCAAGGGACAATAAGCGCCTGTAGTTCCTAATATCGATGGGATAACGCCGCACATCGATCGAAGGAATGGCCTCAAAACATGGACTCAGATGAACGAACTCTCGGATTTTGAACCTGAGAATCGTTTTTAAGTAGTCGTCGAGCTGGTCTAGAACAACCGCGCGATCATCGGCTGAAGGAAACATACGTACCCCATCAACATCGTTTTCTTGTAGAAGATTTTTACTGGTCATAGCAAGCGAAAAGCAGTCTCTGGCACCGGGTGCCGTTAAAACGTTGAATGTTAGCAGGGTTTAAGGGAATGTCAACAACACCGACCTCCCTTCCGAAGCGATTTAATATAAATTCGGGCGTTGCACGTCCAACACGTATAGAAAAGAACAGCTGAGCGTATCGAGTTGTTCTCAGTCGCCAAGCGGATCGCGGACTTATTCGAACAAAAATGATCCGCCGTTCTGATGAAACTTCGCGCATCCGAGATGTGACGAAAAAATATCGCATCTGACATTGCGAAGAGCGAATTATGACCCAAACTGTCGGAAATCTGACGAAGCTACGGAGTCATAAAAACGGTCTGATTTTATGACAAAGCAGAGAGCAGACGCAGCAAAGTCGCCACCCGCCTAAGTCAGAAAAAATGGCAGATTTTATGACAGAAGAGCAGCCCTAAATTTTCTTAGCGACCTTCTTCTCAGCCTTCAATGCCGCATCTGTGGCGATCACATCTTTTAAATGACGAAGCCCCGTATGCACGGCCCGCGACACTCCCATCTCTGAAAGTCCGAGCACACACGCCGTTTCCTTTTGTGACAGATCGTAGAAGAAAACAAACTCAACAATCTGACGAGTTCGTTCGCCCAGATTCTTTAGAGCCTGCATGAGCAGCTCTCTGTCTTCATTTGTCTTAACCAGTTCCATATATTTTTTGTCAGCAACGAATTCTGACAAGCCGCGATGATCGTCGCGTTCGTCTTCTTCATTGCCATCCAACGATTCATAGTGAAGCCTGGCTTCCCAGGATTGCTGCGCGTCCAGAATCTCCTGAACGGTAAAGCCTGACTGCGTTGATAGCTCTTGGACGGATGGAGCGCGATTGAGAGTTTTAGTCATACGCTCTTCAAGTTGGCTAACCTGCGAATTGATCTCTGTCAGTTTGCGCGGCACTTGAACGATTGACGCATGATCTCGAAGATAGTGGCGAATCTCGCCGCGGATGTAGCAGGTCGCTAGCGTTCGAAAGCTGGCAGCGCGGGTGCGGGTGGGATCGTAATAGTTTATTGCTTTGAGTAAACCGATCGAGCCGACCTGTACCAGGTCCTCGAAACTGTCCGGAAAACACTGACTGTAACGCCTTGCGATCTGACGGACAAGCGGAATGTTGTCGCGCACGAGATCTTTGACCTCAGACTCATCAAAATAGAAGGAGCTGGGCTGTGGTTGACGCTTGGCGCGGTTAATGTCCTTCACGACTCTACGATCTCCTGAATCACTAGTTTTTCTTGCCTGATGGCTCGCCAAGTCAGGTTTCTAGGTTTCTCTCTTAAATTTTCCCTCGACAGCCTCGATCTAAACCGTTAAAACCGGGGTTCACGACTCTTCAGAAAGCTCGACGGGGCTAAAATTTTGGCTACAATTGGTCTATGACTTTTCCTAGGGAGTCAGGCAAACCAGGAATTAAACTTGAATCCTTTCATTAAATCTATTGCCCGCATACGGATCGCCTGGGGCAAAATCTCGATTCAGAAGCAACTTTTGCTTTTGGGTCTTACCTGTGTCGCCGGCTTAGTCACCTTCACCGCCTGGGTTTGGGTCGCTCGCGCACAACACATGATCGACGATTCAGTCAAACAGTTCGGCCTGGCACTGGCTCACGCACTGGCTCGCGGCGGCGCCGAAGCATTGCAGAACACCGGCAACCTCGAAGGTCTGCGCTATTACATTTTGACGGAACGCGGTCACACACCGGCAATTGCATTCGTCGTCTACTGCGATAAGTTCGGCAACGTGCTTTTGAATCCGAACTCTTCAAAAGATCTCGAAGATGTTTTCCCGATTTGGAAACAGCCCTTACATAAATATGAAGTGCCGGAAGTTTATGAAAGCCCGGTCGGATACCGCAGCATAACTAACATCGCGGTTCTGATGCGACGCAACCAACAAGACCTGGGAATCTGCTGGGTTGGTTTGGACAACAACTCATTCACTATTTTAGGAACACCAAAAGAAACCAGATACTTTTTGCTGTCAATCTTCATCCTTGTTGGAGCACTAGGCGCCGTCGGGGTTTGGGCCAACTATGCCTTGATCAACAAGCCACTACGGGTGCTGTCACGCAGTTCCAGCGAACTGGCAGCAGGTAGATTCGGGTATCAAATTCCCGGACAAAGAGCCGGAAAAGAAATCGACGAAGTCGTCAACGCATTCAACTATATGTCCAGTCGCCTCAAGCTTTACGACAAGCATAACGTCGATAATTTGATGGCAGAACGAAACAAATATATTTCGGAACGCAATAAATTAGAACTGGTTCTGATGTCGATCGCCGATGGCGTTGTTGTGTGCGACCGCGACAACAAAGTTCAAATCGTCAACCGCGCAGCCACGATCGTATTCGACAAAGATGCCCAGGAGATGCTCGGCAAGCCGCTCGTCTTCTGTACCGAAGGTCCGGACTCACCACAAATTTGTCAGGTCATTCAAGCATTCACCGATTCATATTCGCCCGGAAACGTCGGACCGATCGTTCAGCAAGTCAATGTTTTAGAACGCGTAGTTCGAATCCACAGCGCTCCAATTTTGTTGAACAAAGAATTCCTCGGCTCAGTAATGATCATGCAGGACATCACTAAGCAAGCCGAACTCGAGCGCATGAAGAACGAATTCATGAGCAACGTCAGCCACGAATTGCGCACACCGATCACGTCGATCAAAAGCTACGTCGACACGCTCTGCAACCACGGCGAAAAACTCGATCCAGAAATTCACCGCGAGTTTTTGGAAACGATCGACAACGAAGCAGATCGTTTGATGTATCTCGTAAACGACGTATTGCAGCTCAGTCAGCTCGAAGAGGGCGACCGCGATCTCGACGTTTGCCCAATGGAAATTCGCCGCGCCTGCGAAACAGCAATTCGTTCATTGAAGATGATGGCAAAGGATCGTTCAATAGATCTCGCTTTTGTCAGCGATCAAAACGTTCCACTGGTCAACATAAACCAGGAATCCATCGAGCGCGTCGTCATCAACTTGCTTACGAACGCAATCAAGTACACACCGAATGGTGGCAGTGTAACCGTACGAGTGAATCATCTTATTGATAGCAGAGAAGTTGCAGTCAACATCGAAGACACCGGAATCGGCATCCCGGAAGACTGCCTCGAGCACGTATTCGACCGCTTCTTCCGCGTTGAGAAGAAAGTGCATACGATCAAAGGAACCGGACTTGGTTTAACCATCGTCAAAAAGATTATTGAAAAACACGGCGGTCGAGTAGATGTTCGCTCATCACTCGGCGAAGGTTCCACTTTCAGCTTCATCCTTCCTGAGGCGTCAACCGTCGAAGAAGAAGACGGCGTGGACGTCCCGCATTACGAGTACGAAGGTTTCACCGGAAGCGTCGCATTCGCAACTAATTCCGAAGACCACATCAAATCCATCAGTGGCGATTCAAGAAACGAAGAAGGCAACGGCAAAGAAGTAGCCACCACCAATGGTGACTCCGCTTCGGACGTTGAACATACAGAGTCCAGCAAGCAACCCACCGTTACCTGAAGCCGAGGTGACCGATGGACCCAACGCATTTAATTCTGCACTTTCCGATTGTGATTGCCGGTATCGCTCTGTGTGAATCGATAAAATTATCTCGTGGTCGATTTTGGATCATGGCACTGATCATAACCGGGACGTCATTAGTCATCGGATTGATATGGAATCAGTTCCTTCTCCTGATCGGTGCGAGCTTTATCGTCCTTGTAACCAGGATAGGTTTTTTCCTGAAGGAAAAGGGCTTGTCTGTTCGCGGCGGATATTTCGATATGCTATGTGTTGGCGCAATATTTGCCTTTGTAATTTTATGGCTGGGCAAGCCAGCACAGAAGCCGATCCAACCTGTAGCTCGAGTGGACAGCGTCACCAGCAGTGTTGATAGGTCGGTTAAAACCACACCAGTTCCACAGACTATCAATCGATCTTTCTAGTTCGAAACTGAGTGGTGCTCAGCGTAATCTTTGACGTAGGCCAAACGTTTCTCCATGCCTTTCTTTGTGCTGCTGCGCAAAACTTTGTTCTTAAAAGGAGCAGGCACCCATGAGTCTATAGTGGTGACGACTTTCAGCGTAGAACCATTGCCATCTTTGCTTTCCTCGACGATCCAGGCGCCGTCGAACTTGTTGACCACACCGGTTTCGGTGAGTCTGTATTCGATCCTGTGCTCTTCGGGCTTGCTGACTTCAATGTAGTTGAGGAAGGTGGTGCCAATGATCGGCATCTTCGCAAACTCTTCTTTCAGTGTCACCGAGTTCGGTGTTGAGGAAACGATTTTCTTGTGGAACGCCTTATCTTCTTTTTGATATTCGTGAAGTGCTTTCCAAACGGTCTCTGGCTTGGCGTCGATGGTGACACATTCCTCGACTGTTACGGCCGCAAAAGCTGGCATCTGAAAAACTACTGCTGCTACTGCGAACATCAGAGTGGATTTCGTAACTTTCATTTGGAACTCTCCTGAACACTCAAACAAACTTTTACTGACAAACTTTCTCTCGTCGCGCAGGGCATTTAGGCAACGAACGCTTGGCTGTTAATACTGCTACCGAGACTGGGGGAAAATTAGCCGGTATCCCGACGTTTTAATTGACCGAGCCGCGAGCCGACAGTGGGGTGGCATTTCGCGCCAGGTACGATAGCGGAGCCCGGAGGCTCGTTTGCCCAGTCAACAAAGGACTGACCGGTCTGAGCGTTCCGAACAGACTTGAACGGACCAGCCCTGAACGAACCGATCGCACCCAACGTTTAGAACCAAATATCTTTTATATATGTAGGTATCGATTTGCCGAAATGAATCAACACCAAATCGAAAAAAACGACTCGCAAAATAAAGCGTCCGAGAAAACATCGAAGTCGCGAAATCGAAAGCAGGATTTTATTTCTTATGCTATGACTTAAAAATGGAGACACTATATATGGTGCGTATGTTTGAAACCAAAATATCAATGCTTTGCAAACCTATATATACATCTACAACCCCTGGATATAGACCACAGCGCGGTTTCCCCCATGACAGCCGGTAAGATTAAGGACTTATCCTATTTCTTGAAGGGTTTCCAAGCAAAAGCCGTGATATCATACGTCCATTGACAAGGTCGAAGACCACAACCCACATGGCGTTGAGAGAGGAGGTTGAGTTTGTGAGGGCCGTTTATCCTGGATCATTTGATCCAATGACGCTCGGCCATCTAGATATTGTCAAGAGGGCTAGCAAGCTCTTCGATGAAGTGATTATGGCTGTAGTAGCCAATCCGGGAAAATCCGCTCTTCTTCCAACCGAAGTGAGAACGCAACTAATAGAAGAATGCGTTAAGGAAATTCCAGGAGTTAAAGTCGGATCATTCCAAGGTTTGACTGTCGACTACGCCAAGCTCAACGACGTTACTTGCTTGATCCGCGGACTCCGAGCTATCTCAGATTTCGAAGCGGAACTTGGGATGACTCAAACAAACAAGCAGCTGTATCCTGAACTAGAAACCATTTTTCTGATGACTAAAGCCGAGTATTCTTTTATTAGTTCATCCACAGTGAAGGAAATTGTGCGCTTGGGCGGAGACGTTTCCCATTTTGTACCCGGACCCGTTAACGACTACCTGAAGAAGCACTTCATTAGAGGCACCACAGTATGACCACTTTGACCGCACCTAATGCGACTGTCGAAAATAACTACAAGCAAACGACCATATACAAACATATGGATTTGCTCGAGCATCTTATTGAAGACGCGGCAGGCGTGTATAAGTTTAAATTCATCAATGCCGATGATTTCCTCGACGTTCTCGACAAAGCCAGAGCCCGCCTCCCTGAAGAATTGAGAGAGGCCGCTGAAGTTCTGCAGCAACGAGATCAAATTACGACCGAAGCGCATCGTCGCTCCGAGTCTGTTGTTCAACAAGCTCGCCGTCAAGCAGAAATGATGCTGCAAGAATCTGAACTACTTAAGGCTGTACAAGCCGAAGTAGAGCGCATCCGCAAACAAGTTGTTACGGAAATTGAACAAATGCGCCGCGAAGCTTTAGCTGAAGCTGAACGCATTCGTGTCGAAGCGGAAGAAGATGCCACCAGAATTAGAGATGGTGCAGATCATTATGCAGAGTCAGTTTTGACCAGAGTTGAAACAGATCTTCAATCGGTTGCTCAACATGTCCAAGAGTCACAATCGATCGTCAAAAACGGTCAGCGCCTCCTGGGTCAAGTGAAGCGCCTGCCAAGCTCAGCCGCACCATCGGTGATGGCGGCACCTCAGGCTCCTCCGGCACCAACTCCATCTATCGTTCACACTAACGGTCATCTGCATCTGTCGAGCCCGCTGCTTACCCGCGGAAACGACTAAGCGTTCGTTACGAACAGAAATCATTGAAAAGCCACTGCAGATAAGGCAGTGGCTTTTTGTTTACTGTTGTTCGATGGTCGACTTTAAGTACTGCACACAGGAATTTGACGTTCTCTCCGCCCTGGAGGACGAAGCTTTACGGTTCTTGTGGTAATGCCATCATGTGCGCAAGAGACTCAGTGCGCTTAGCTGAAGAATTCCAACCCTAGTCTTCTCATGGTTTCCTCAGTGATGAGGACGTTTTCCTTGAGAGGTGTTCTGCCGAAAGCCGCCAGCACAACCGACTTCGATGCGCGTGGAGTGCGATCGTTGAAGCGCTGGTCCCGTCCACCACCACCGCCGCCGCGGTTGTCATCTCTCTTAACTTCTTTCCTGACTGGCGCATGCGCTTTTTGCTCGCCGATCACGGATGCTCCGACGACGCGCGCGAGGTTGCGATAACCATTTCGTATGTCGCGAGGGTAACGGAAATCAACTAGAGGACTGGATTTCGCAGGTCCCGAATTTTCGCGCGGGCGATCATCATCTCGTCCTCGGCCGCGATCGTCAGGGCTTCTGCCATTTCGTCCGCGGTCGTCACGACCTCGCGCACCACCGGCAGGATCAGGACGTCCACCACGATTTCTATTGTCGCGTCCACGCTCTTCTCTCTGCGGAGACGCAGGTGGGGTGAGAACTGACAGGCGGCCTTCCTCTTCGCTGAAGACTAAAACGCGGGCGTTTGGATCGGAGAAGTGACCTGAGGCCAATTCGTGCAGGCTATTGAGAATCTCGTTTTCAACCATGAAGTCTCTGGTCGGTTTGTCGGCAGCATGATTGGATTCAGTGATCAAAATATCCAGCTGGGACCTGCCTTCGGCAGACTGCGGAACATTGCCGACGACTTGAATCAATTCGCGACCTCGGATTACAGCAGCACCGGATATGGTGCGCTTGCCGGCAAACGATTCGAACACTTTGCGAACGTCTGAGAATTCGTTTGCGTAGAAACGAGTCAAGACGCCGCCGTCACTTCCTGGGCGAGTGAGGATTTCTACAGGTGAATAAACTTGTTCCGCCTCGGGCTCTGCAGGCGCTTGTTCAGCTTCTGCAGGCTGTTGCGCTTCGCCATGCTGAGGTTCTTCACCGCCGGATGGCTGCTCTGAAGGAGCATCGCCCGTGGTATCAGAGCTTGATGGGCTTTCTTGTTCTGCATTGGCAATCGTGCCGATTTCTCCGGCGTCGGATTGCCGAGCGGCAGACTGATCGCCACCAGCATCCTGGGCCGCAGGTTCTGAACTTTCGTCAGAAGAACTTGGGGCGTCAGCCGGCGTGTCTAGAGTAATACTGTCAGTTGTGGATGCAGGCGTTTCAGCAGTAGTGCTTTCATTTGTTGAAGCCGGTGTTTCGCCAGCAGGTGTTTCGGCCGCAGGTGTTTCCGCAGCAGCACTTTCGTCTGTCGCGGCCGGCGTTTCAGTGGAACCACTTTCATTTGACGCAGCCGGCAGTTCGCCAGTATTTTCAGAAGAGTCAACAACGGTCTCACTTGTCGCAGTCGGCTCAGCCACTACTTCATTCGGCGGCGCAGCTGGAACATCACTTGCGGCTTGCTCTGTATCCGGTACTTCATCAACAGCCGGAGTGGCATCGGAACCAAGAATTGCATCGGCAGCCAAACCTTGTTCAACCGCTCCGCCAACATCAGCTGCTGGAGCGTCTTCACTGGATGCTGCTTGATCGCCTACCGGCTCATCCGCACTTGCCGCGGCATCATCGGCGCTGACATCATCATCGGCAGTCGGTTCATGAGAACCTTCGTCGCCACCAGCATCTTCACTGGCTAACAACTCCTCGTCATCAGCATCAAAATCAATTTGTTCTTCTGCGTCAACGAACAATAAAATGTATGCGCCCTTGTCGACTTTGCGATCTTTGGCTAGCTCATGAAGTGATTGCAGTACACGATTACCGGAAAGGAACGACTTCGCCGGTTGACTTGCCGCTTCTTTCGACATCGTCGAAATCACATGCAATTGATCTTCGTTATCTTTTGCTTGAGGAACTGTGCCAATGACATCCTGAAGTTTATTATCAACTACAACAGCCGCACCGACTGGCGGTCTGTGGTTGTAGAGCCGGTAGAGCTTTTTCACATCGAAGAATTCACGTGGACGAAATCTTGTGAACACGCGTCCATCAGGAGCGCGGCTCGTGACTAGTTCGATATTATTGTTTTTGAGCTGCCGAAACAGAAAGATGTAGGTAGAGTCAGGCATCTTGCGCGTCAGCGTTTTGGTCAGCGCGCCAAGAACAGAATGGTTTTCTACCCAGCTTTTGATCTCATCAATTTTGCTGTTTTCCAGATCCTTGACCATAGCCTTGAGCTGGTTCTCCAGCTTCAAAATATGTTCTTCGGCTTCCGGCTTAGTTTGAAGACTTTCGGTCGCTTCCTTATCTTCTTTTATATGGCGAAACATGGGCAGTTTGCCCAAAACGTCGTTCAGTTCACGCGCCACACGTGTAGTCACACCCTTCTCTTTACGCTCGAGTTCGGGAAGCTGCTTCCTTAAAAAGCGAACCGCTGCCCAAACGGACTTAGTCGCGTTCAGGCTGTCACTTTGCGAACGCGACTTGTATCGCGATACGGCTTGCTTGGTTTTTGCAAGAGCGTTATCCATGTTATCTCTGGAATAGGGCCGGGCAATATATTGTACTGCTCGGCCTACACGCGTAGCCACTTGCAAGACATAGTGTAAAGTACTTTACTTCCCAGAATCTTTTGCGTGCGCAGACTCAAAAAGCCTGGTTGTCTCGGCGTCTGCCGGTTTTACAGGTGCTTTGCCTGCCGGTTTTAGTTTTACCAGAGGTGGTTGCAATGCGTACGTGCCGTAAATCATCTTGGACATTTGGCGGATCAACTCACTGGCTCGAGAGTCGTTTCGGTTACGCGAACATTGAATCGAAACAGCATAACGGGTGCCACCACTAGTAGTGACGATGCCGGCGTCACCGACCATAGCACCAATAGTTCCGGTCTTATGGATAATCGTTGATCCGGGCGCCAAACCAGGCGGCAAGAGCGATCTGTTCTTGCATTTGCCCATGATCTCGTACATAAACTCGCGGTGTTCTTTGGTGACAAGCTCACCGTTATCAACTCTGCCGAGCAGATAAACAAGGTCATATGGGCAAGTGGTGTTGGTGCCTTCCAGGTCGGCAAGCAGGTGATTGACCTTGGTTTGCTGCAAACCATAACGATGGAAATCTTTGTTGAGGTGCTCGTTGCCACCAAGCAGATCGATTAACAGATTGGTCGCTGTGTTGTCAGAAACCATCATCATCAATTGTGCGGCCTTTCTGGCACTAATCTTGGTGCCTGGCGGGCGCCATTGCAGAAAGCCAGAACCGCCGGCAATCAAGTCTGGACGAATTTCCAGCACGTCTTCCATTTTGCATTCGCCGCGTTCTACCGCCATGAGAAAGCTGACGAGAATAGGAACCTTGATCATACTGGCGGCCGAAAATGCTTGCTTGCCACCACTATCAACATATTGTCCGGTCTCGAGATTGACTGCGAAAACGCCCGGCTGGATAGTCTTAAACTTGTTGAGACTGGTCAACTGATTCGACAAACCAGTTAGTTCGGAAGTCAATTTGAATGGTGGCGTCAGTGGTACCTCATAGGGGTGACCGACAGTCGGATCCATCAAAGTGCCGGTATGGTGAAAAAGTGATTGCGCAAGACAGAGCACGCCGGTTATCAGAACCGCTTTTACGAGCCTCTGCCCAGGCGGCGTTGGTTTGTATTTGGCTTTCTTCTTTTTCTTAGGTGCAAAACTCGGGAAGGTAAATCCAAGCACCTTATATGGTGCGTCATTTTTCTTGCCACCAGACGCGGTTTTATTATTCGGCGCACCAAACCCGGCACCAGAAAGAACAGTTGCCTTCACTCTGGAAACAACTTCTTCGGGGATGGTATCAACATCAACGTGATCACGCTGGTCGCGTTTCGAGGTGGTGGTGCCTGGTGGCATCGTCATCATCCGCAGCTTTTGCCCATACAGATAGAGAAGAGATATACGACCATCTCAATCAACGGTCGAATCTTATTCTAACCTCTGAAACCCAAGTTGGGTAGCCTATAGCTGAAATTTAGTTTCAGGCATCCATTTTTTCGGAACCCGCACCACATTCGGAGGCATTAAATTTTTGCCTTCTCGACACCGCGCGGTATAAACAAGTAGAGCATAAGAAATATCGCGGTGCAAACGCTTACCACATACTTGGTATCGGCAGGAATGTCGGTGCGCGGCGAAACGAAGCCTTCTATGCATCCAGCTATTAATAGAATAGGAACGGTGCCACCGAACATACCGAGCGCAATTTTGCAAGCTTGCTTGAATGCATCAAGTCTTTTATATCGGCCGGGAAATAAAAGTGATTTGCCGATAACCAGACCAGCCGCACCACTAATAAAGATCGCCGTCAGTTCGAGCACCCCATGTGGTGCAACGAACGCACTGATGCGATTGACCATGCCGTGCGCGTAACACAATCCAAACACGGTGCCAATCGAAATTCCGTTTGTGATAAGAACCAAAACAGTTCCGATACCGTAAGTGATACCAGCTACAAAAGCTAGAATCGACACCCGAATATTATTAGTCGCGATCATGCTGAACGAGGTCGGACTCGAGTCGGCAACAGCGTCAGTCCACATGCGTTTGTGCTGAATCGTATTCCACATATCATCGGAAACCAGCGGAGCACCCTTCGCCATCTCCAGTTGCGCGAATTTGACATCATGCACAACGGCGAAAGCGCAACCAACAGCCGGTATCAGAAACAGCAAAGTGGAAAGCACCAGATACAAAATATTCTGACGAATCAGTCGAGGGAAACCCTCCCAGAGAAAACGGAAAAGGTCCATCCATCGATTCCGATCAGTCTGATACACTTGGTTGTGTGCTTTGACCACCAGATTATTGAGGTAGATTTGCACTTCATGACTGAGCTTCAACGCCCGCGCCCGTGACAGGTCCGCCGAAGTGCTTTTGTACAACCTGCCGAGTTCCTGCAGTTGGTGACGATCGAGTCCCGCCATCCCCTTATTGTCAGACAGCGTCAGAAGTTCTTCGAGCTTTTCCCAAGACGTCCTTCGCGTTTTCAGCCAGCGCTCAACATTCATCCTAAATCCAACCCACGAAGCGCGACCTACCAACTACCATGCAAAGCCCAGACTATTCGATCTCTACCCCGGAAAATGTCGACCTACACTTAGAGCTCGCCGGCATCGGTAACCGCGTTCTTGCCACGATGATCGATTCGATTCTGGGTGGGCTTGTCATCATAGTCGTCGCGCTCTTGTTTATCTTAGTCGGTTTCATTCTAGATCAAACTCACGTTTTTCCGGCATCCCGCAACCAGGTTCTGCTCGTCGCGGCAATGTTCGCCATGTTCTTCGCCTTTATCATCCAGTTCGGCTACAACATTTTCTTCGAAGGCATCTGGCACGGTCAAACCCCCGGCAAGAGAATCGCGCAGATTCGCGTGATTGAAGCTAACGGTCAGCCCGTAGGCTGGGCAGCTGTGTGTATTCGCAACCTTGTCAGAACAATTGATGTCGGCATCCTTCTGATCGGCATATTGGTCATGCTAATTGATAAAAACGAGCGCCGGCTGGGCGACCTGGCAGCAGGCACGCTGGTGATTAGAGAACGAAAAACCGATCTTTCCACCGGCGAGGTGAAACTGCTGACCGGTGCGAAGCCTGACTCCCTGCTGGATATCGGCAGAGTGACGCCGGAAGAATACGATCTTCTCGCTCGATTTCTGAAACGAAGAATAACGCTGTCACCCGCACACAGACCAGTTGTAGCTCAGCAATTAGAAACATACTTCAAAGAAAAACTAAACGAAACCAATGGTGCCGAGCACGATGCTCAGGGCTCCGAGCAGTTTCTCGAGAAGGTTTTTCTTTCGTACCAGGCTCGCGGACTCGAGTAGATCCTCAAGAGCCGGGTAGTTGGATGGTCAGAATTTCTGCCAGTTTTTATGACGTTGAGCCAACGTCAGATAACCATGACGCAAACCGGAACAGAATGCCCGACTTGTGTCAGATCGATTTGGTCAGAAATTCTGTCCGTTTTTATGACAAGCTACCCGGCAGAAATTCAGACCAGCATCTCAAGATGCCGACCATCATTTGACGCCAAACGTCAGATCAAGTTCTTAGTTTTTAGCTGAAACCAGTTCTTCGCGTTTGTCGATTGGAACGTATTTGAGATTGATCTCGCCGGTGTATTCAGCTTCTGGACGAATCAAGCGGTTGTCACTGAGTTGCTCAAGAATGTGAGCTGCCCAACCTGCGATCCGGCTGATAGCGAAGATCGGCGTGAACAGGTCGCTTGGAATACCCAACATGTGATAGACCGATGCCGAGTAGAAGTCGACATTGCAGTTGAGCTTCTTCTCTTCCTTGGCCAATTGCTCGACCCTGGCGGACATCTCATACCACTTGGTCTCGTTAGCGCGTTTGCCGAGTGCTTCAGACATCTTGCGGAGGTGGAAAGCACGCGGATCTTGAACTTTATAAACGCGGTGACCGAAGCCCATCAATTTTTTGCGATCGGCGAACATCTTCTTGATGTAAGGCTCGACGTTGTTTAGCTCTTTGATTTCCAGAAGCATTTTGATTACTTCCTGGTTGGCGCCACCATGCAAAGGTCCTTTGAGAGCGCCGATTGCAGCGGTGACAGCTGAGTGCATGTCGCTAAGCGTACCGGCGGCGACGCGGGCTGCAAACGTGGAGGCGTTGAGTTCATGCTCGGCATGAAGGATCAAAGCCATGTCGAGAGACTTGACGGCCACTTCATCAGGCTCTTTGCCGCTGTGAAGCAAATACAAGAAACTGGCTGCTGTAGAGTGATTCGGCTTCGGATCGACGACTTCGCGTCCGTTGCGAATGCAATCCCAATAAGCGACGATCGTCGGCATCTGAGCCGTCAAGCGGGTCGCCTTGCGAACGTTCGCTGCGCGATCGTTTTCATTGGCATCAGGATCGTACATGGAGAGCATTGATGTAGCTGTTCTCAGCACTTCCATCGGCACTGATTCTTTGGGCCACATCCTCATGGCCTTCACAACATCTTCAGGAAGCTTGCGATTTGCGCCGAGTTCCTTGTGCAGTTTGTCGAGTTCTTCTTTTACGGGCAAACGACCAAACCAGAGCAAATAAACAACTTCTTCATAAGTTGAGTGCTCGGCAAGATCGTCAATATCGTATCCACGATAAATTAGATGACCCTTCTCTCCGTCCACCTTGCAGATGGAGGATTCTGCTGCGATAACGTCCTCAAGACCTCGATTAACCGCCATAACCAGCTCCCACGAATCTATATGTCCTAGCTACAGATTTTATACACTAAATGACAACCAGACATGGGCAACCATAGTCTTATCTTCATGGTGTTGTCCTGCCTTAGAATTAGAGTGCAGTTCAAAGATCTGACGTGACTCCCAAGTCCGAACCAACGAAACCAATTTATGACAAGAAAGTCCAAACCGACTTCCAGCCAGGTGCCGAGCCCGACTCAGCGATTGAGTTCAAAACGAGAACTCAACCTGATTGCCGCGCTCGCCGCCAATCTGTCGAAGAGTGGGCTGAAACCATTGTCATCAGCGGTTTTGCTCTCTCTCGCTCAACGCGGTCTCATTCCTGACAAACTGAATGGAACGCCAGCCGGATTGCTCATAAAGCGGCTAGCCGCGTCATATTTCAACGTCACAATTGAGGAATCTGACACATCTGAATTAGCCAATTGCCTCGCACAAAACGATGCAGGAAACGAGCAAGGACTAATCGACTCCGTGCTTTTAGATGCCGATAATTTTGCCGAAGTCGAACAAAATCTCGAACGCTTTAAATCGATTGAAACGATCCTCCTGGAACCGATTCTTTTGAAAACGATTGCCGATCCACTCTTCTGCGGCTGGCTCTATCAGACCATCCTGATGGGACGAGACGACTACTCCCTTTCCAGAAAGGAACGATCAACAAGCGGAGTTTCTCGGATCACTCAGTGGTTCACGCCAAATTGGATCTGCAAATTCCTCTTGGATGAGTGCTTCAACGACAGTTCTGCCGATAGCAAAAATGTTAGCAAGAATGGGTCGTCTCGTACGACTGAGCCTGTCACATTCCTGGATTCGGCTTGTGGTGCCGGTCACATCCTGGCACCCGCCCTGGTGAAACTTCTGACAATGCGATTGTCCGATTCGAATGTTTCTGACAAATCGAAAGTCTCTGACACAACCAACGTTTATGACAATACGAATGCTCATGCCGAATCGGCATATGACGTCAAATCGACAGACGAAATCCGAAACCACTTCGTCAAAAACTATGACGAGCAAGAAATCTCCATGCACCTATCAGAAGTTCTCAGCACTCAATTGTACGGCTGCGACCTGGATCCTCTTATGGTGAGGCTCTCCGGACTTGCTGTCTATCTGACCTGCAGAGATATTAGCCGAAGTGCACCGCTGCCGATACCACTCATTTTTTCATTTTGCGATGTACAAGAAATTCGTAATCGACAAGAAAACACAACGCGAAGTTCCGGTCAAGACACTTCAACGCGCGGTTCCCAGATTGATGACAGCGGGGATAAACAAACAGAGTCGAATTCGAACGCCGATAATGGAAGCCTAATCTTATCCTTAGATCCGCGACCGTCAGATGTTCTGCTTCGACGAATCGACGGCACCACAACGAGCCTCGATTGTTTGCCGAAAACTTATGACATGCAGTGCTTAAACCCGCCATACCTCAGCCATCGACTAATGCCGAAGGCATCCGCGTCGTTTCTCAGACAAAATTATGACGGCAGCCAGTACGATTTATACACCGCATTTTTGGAACTGAGCATTCGACTAATGGCACCACATAGTCGCCTTGCTCTGATATGCCAACAGAGCTTCCTGAGCACCAGCCGATTTGAACATCTGCGCCGGCAGCTCGTAGAACGTTGTCATATCAACAGCATTGTTCAGCTCGGAGCCGGTGCGTTTGCCAGTCGTGGTGGTGAAAAAGTCAGCAACGCCATTGTTTCTCTGAGCCGAAGAACCACAGGCGAAGACACGCATCAAATGAGCGTTTACAAACTTGTCTCGGTGTCGGCAAAGGAGCAAGCGGAACAAGACGGTGTTGGGGGCTATGTAAAAGAAACATTTTGCCAGACTGAACTGCTAACGACTACCCGCATGGTTCCCGGCTTTCCACTGGTGCCGTTCTGTCCAAAAGAAGTCGCGATACTGTTTCAAACGCATCCGACTATCGCAGACAGCGACAACGAAATAATTCTCACAAACGGGCTATTCACTTGCGACAACAAGCGCTTTGTGCGCCATTTTTCAGAGGTCAGTGCACTCGGTCAAATTCCTTTCGTACCGTACGACAAAGGCGGTGGACAGAAATGGTTCAGCACAACTCCATACATGTTGGAGTGGTCAAATAACGGCGATGACATCCGTGAATTCAGACTGCAACGTGGTCAATCCAAAGCCCTACCGGGAGAGCGTTTCTACTTCCAGCACGGGATCACGTATTCATACATCGGAACGCGAGGTTTCAAAGCAAGATTGCTTTCGCCTGGTAGCGTATTTGATATCGCAAGTTCGGCAATGTTCAGCGAGAGAATCGATTTATTTTATATGCTCGGATTTTTGAACTCTTCGCTAACCCGCTTCATCCTGGGCATGCTAAACCCGACCGTCAATTTTCAGATCGGCGATCTTCGGCGACTTCCGTTTTGCGTACCACAGGAAACAGTCGAACAAGAAGTGGCGCGACTGGCAAAGGAAGCCGTGGGGTTAGCCCGCGAAGCGGAAACATTCGACCCGTCCTCACCAGCTTACAATCAAGCTCTCAAGGGAGCAGCCACCGATTCGCGAATAGCTGTGATCAACCAATCCGAGCTGCGATTGCAAAACGCAATTGACGAAATCATCTTCGATTTGTACAAAATCACCAGCACCACCCGCGATATCATTCGCGAGAACGAATGGGTGTGCCGGACCCAGGGGGACCTCATAGCGCGGGGCCAGCGCTCAATCTAAAGTTGGTCGAAAACTGGGCAGGCGCTGCGCTCAGATTTCTATGCAATAATCAGGTTTTGCCTTAACCGTCAGAAGTGATTTGTTCAACCAATTCTTTCAGCACACCTTCAGCTTTATCGTTCTCGATCTGACAGGTACCGGCTTTCTCGTGGCCGCCGCCGTTGTACTTCAAACAGAGTTCGCCGATGTTCGTTTTCGATGAGCGATTGACAATCGACTTACCGATTGCAAATACGGTGTTCTGCTGTTTCAGCCCCCAGAGCACGTGTATGGAGATGTTCGTGTCCGGATACATCGCGTAAATCATGAATCTGTTGCCGGCAAAGATGGTTTCTTCACCCTTGAGATTCAGCACAATCAAGTTTTTATGAACAGTGGAACAACGTTTCACCTGGTCTTTGAACTTCTCGGCTTGTTCGTTATAGAGCTCAACTCTCTCGACAACATCAGGCATCTGCATGATTTCTTTGATGTCGTGATCTTTGCAAGCGTCGATCAGCTCCATCATCAAATTGTAATTCGAGATCCGGAAATTTCTGAAACGACCAAGACCTGTGCGCGGATCCATCAAATAGTTCAACAGAACCCAGTCAGTCGGATCTAAAATTTCTTCCTTGCTGAACTGTGCCGCGTCCGCCTTGTCGACGGCAACCATCATGTCGGTCCACTTTGCCGGGAATTTATCCAGACCGCCGTAGTAGTCGTAGACCACTCGCGCAGCCGACATGGCGTCCGGATCAATAATATGATTTTCTTTCTTGTTTTTGACGCGGATGGTTTCACTCAAGTGGTGGTCGAAAGCCAGATGCACGCCATCAACATAAGGGAGGTTCGTGGTTATGTCACGATCGGTAATCTCAACCTTTCCGTCTTGCATGTCTTTGGGATGAACAAACAGGATGTCATCAATCATGTTCATGTGCTTCAACATCACGGCACAGACCAGTCCGTCGAAGTCGCTGCGGGTCACAAGTCTATATTTTGTGGCGTTCTGGGTCGAATTTGTGGAAGTTGTCATCGCTCTCTCCGTAGCCTCTACGCGCGCTCATAGTACTTAGTAAATATGCGCTTGGATGAAAATTGAATGCCCCCTTTTTTGACCGAATAAACCTCAGAGGCAATTTCCGGTAGAATTAGCCTTGGCACGTTCGACCGGAGGCTCTCTTGCAAGAACAATCAGGACACTCGCCCTTTCGCCAGGTGGCACCACTGGCGGTACTGGTAGCGGCAATGTGCTGCGCATCATATTGGGCAACACCGTTAGTTGCGGAATCCGTTTTTAAAACCGAGCACACCATAGATGGTGGCGCGTTACCGAGTCCGGGTTATGATGAAATCACCGATCCCAAGACGGCATTGGCGTTTTACAACAAGGCCAATGTGCACTATCACATCGGCGACACAAAAGGGACGATAGAAAATTGCAACAAATCGCTGGCGCTCGATCCTCACAATGCCGAGGCATTATTCCTTCGCGCTTCGGCATATCTTGACGATGAGAAGAACAAAGAAGGTCTGAAAGACGTCAACAAAGCTATTCAACTCGATCCGAAAAATGCCGAGTATTACCTGACTCGTGGTCGTTGTTTCACGATCATGGACAACGCGACCAGGGCGATTGAAAACTACACCACAGCAATCAGTTTAGACAGCACTAACCCCGCCACATACTGTGCGCGCGCATATCTGCTGGGCGCTTCAAAAAAACCGCAACAAGCAATTGAAGATTTAACCGTGGCGGAAAAACTCGATCCAAGAGATGCGTGGGTCCCCTTTCAGAGAGGAAACGAAAAGCTTATTCTGGGCGACAAACAAGGCGCCATCGCAGACTACAACAAATCCCTTGCTATAGATTCTAAATACACGCCGGTTTACTTCAACCGTGGACGCGTGCTTTGCGAATTAGGCGACAGGATTCAAGGACACAAAGATCTCGATAAGGCCATTGAAACAAACGCCAAAGACGCCTATGCCTACCGCGTTCGTGCACTGGTTCTTCTTGAAGAAGGAAACACAAAGCTAAGCGAACAAGATTCAATGAAGGCATTGGAACTGGAGATTCAGGACGAGAAAGATATAAAAGCTGGTAAGAAGAAAAAGAAAAAGCGATACGAAGTTATCAAAGACCCGCTTGTTTACAAGTTCTGTGCCGACACAATTCAGCAAGAGCAGAAGATTTTCGGTGCGGCAAAAGTTCCGATTAATCGATTGTATATTTGTTATCGAACCGGCAGATCGTGCCAAACGACGATGGTTGACGAAAAACGCGGCATCTTCGTGATTTGCATGGCGAATGACTCAAGCGTCGACATCTACTATTTCAGCCTCGTTCACGAATTGATGCACCTGCTGAATACCAGACTGGCAGACCCTTTCATCGAAGGATTGTGCACCATGTTCGTGGACCACACAGATCCACCAAGCCAGCGCAAATTCAAATTGTGGTCAAAACGATATCAGCGAGGCGTGCTTCGGCTGCCGTTTTACGCAGAAACGTACTTGATGACCAAAGACCTGGAAACCGAATTGACGTTGGAGGGACTTTCGCAGATCCTGAGGTACAGGGCGAAACACACCGGCTCCAAAGACTGGGAACACATCGATTCCGATGCCTGGTTAGCCTCGCTACCGGAACCAAAGCGCACTGCCGCTCGAAACATCATTGCCAAATATGCCGACGTAATCGAAGATCACCTGCCTGACGACGGTGCGTATGGCTTTGCAAGACCATCCGGAACGAAGCGCAAAGATGGAAAGGTCAAGGACCAGTACGGCAAAGACATCAAACAGCCAGGTGTTCCGGAAACTGAAAGCGCGAAGGAAAAAATCCGAAAGTTGCAAGACCAACGAGAGCGCAACTTGAGATGGCCGCTCGATAATTTGCGTGATGTGGCGCCTGAAAAAGACAGCGATCCAGCCGATAAAAAACCGTCAAGTCCGAAGCCACAAGTCTATCGGCAAACATCGTTGCGCGAAGACTTCAGTTTTGTGAGATAGAGAGTTACTTCTTAGTAGGCATGCGAGGACGCTCACGTTCCGGTGGCACCGTCCGTGGTTGCTGAGGCTCTCGTGGTCGCCCGTCGCGGCGAGTTCCCGGTGGTCCTTGCTGCGTCCACTCTGGAGGCGCCTTCTGCTGCGGTCGCTCCGGACCCTGCGAATTTGGCAGAGGCGGTGTGAGCCAGACTCTTTCAGGAACTGTATCGCTAGGCGTGGAGCCCGTTTTACCAACAATTTCTTCGCCGGCCGGCGTGATGATGCGGCGCTTCTCGCCCTGGCTAATGATGACGGTGCCCGCGGGAAGCTGCTTTCCTTCATTGGTGAATCTGCCATCGTTATTACCGATCAAATCCACTTTCATCGGAAACGCTCTTCCAGTCGGCTTCCAAATTGGATTCTCAGCTGTTCCTTCTTGTTTGTATTCCAGCCATGAATCGGGATTGTCTCTAGCTGGAGCCATTTTAATCGGCTGCCCGCCTGCAGGCGTGACGATTACTTCAGTTGGAATTTTGCCTGTTTTGTCGTAATTGACGTCAATCAGCGAATTGTCTTTTCTGGAATGATGCATCTCTACTCGTGGAACACCTTCGGCATTCCGCGATGTAATAGTGATTCTGTCGCTGTTTCCTTTTTTAGGATCGGCATCCCACGGGCGTCTTAGCGTAGTGCCGTCGCCATAAGTTTCAAACGCGTCTCCCGTATTTCGATCGTAAGTCGAGATAAATTCTTGACCACGCTCATTGCGAACTCGCGTTTCACCGTTGCCATAAACATTATATTGCCGGCCGGTTGTGTGATCGATTACGACATCGACGGTTTCTTTGCCTTTCTCTCCTGGAGCCAGTTTCGGCATGAAATCTTTCATCGGTTTATCTTGAACAAGCTGATTGCGATTAGCCAACATTTCTTGTTGAACTTTCGCTCTTTCCTGCGGATCAGCAAGTCTTGCCGGATCAGCCGGAGTCATCAGTTGTTTCACTTTAGCGATTTGATCTTCTGGAAGAGACTGTCCAGGACCAGCTTTGAATTCAAACCAGCCAGTGTTGTTTTTGCGAGTCGTATCAGGAATGTCTGAAATTCGATGACCGAATTCGACCGCCTTACCGTTTCGATCGCGAACAGTATAACTCAAGAGCCCGTCATCACCCTGGTTTTGACCTCTGTCGCGAAACTTGTCGGATGAATATTCGTAATCGATTTGTCTGCCATCTTCCATCCGCACGGAGCGAATCGGATTCACCGGATATGGTGCCAAGTTTGCGTCCGGGCTAGACGCCATCACGGTTCTGTCGTCGCGTTTGATCATCCGTTTATTGGAGTCAAGCACACCATAGCCATCTTTATCGAGATAGTCCAAGCGCAGATCCGATCTGATTGCTACATCAGTTCGCCCAGCCAGTCTAGGTTCGACTGCCATTGTTCCATCACGCTGCCGGCGCTCGATGCGCAGGCTGCCGTCCGGACCTTTGATGCCGCGCTCAACTAATTGCACTTCGTTCTTTTCGTTTTTCCGTGTCACATCGTAGCTATCGACTTTTCCGTCAGCGCCGAATTTGAAAGCAAACTTGTCGCCTTGCGGCGTGTTCACTTCGAACTTACGTCCGGCATTATCAAACCTGGTGATGAAGCCTTCGTAGTTCGTTTCCGCTAAACGACCGTTGTTGAATTTCTCGTACGATCCGTCAGGAAAGGTTCGGTTGGCAATTCTATAGGTGTTGTCGACGCGGTCATAATATTCGCTGACGCGCGTGGGGTAGGTTCGTGTCAGACCTTTTTCTGACGGAACATCCACTGTCATATCCGGATTGACCAGGATCCTGGTGTTGCCAATCATGATTGGTGTGGGCTCGCCTTTCGTCAGGCGACCACGCCCGAGCGGCTTACCATCGGCACCAATGACATCGACCATGTTTCCTCTGGGGTCAATACGCACAGTATTGCCGCCTACCGTCGGAATCTCGGTCCATGAAGCTTGTCCAGCTTGCTGTGGTCGGTCAACGCCCTGTGGTTGGTCGAAATACCGCCCGCCATCATTGCGCGACCAGGTCTGCGGCTGCGGACCGTCAGCGGCTGCCAGAGCCAGATTGGTTCTAGCTTCGAGCCCGACGCTATTCGGATTGGTGTCGTTATCTGCGCCGGTATCACCGACATCAGGTCGATCGCCTCTAGCCATAGCTATAACTCCTCAAACTAAATGTGATCGCAGCGAGCGAAAGGCACTTTGTAGTAAGTTTTATTCCCTCTCGGCTGTCTTGCAAACCCCGTATCGCTGAACTGGTGAGCAAGAACCCCTTGGGATCACTCTATAAGATAACTATCTATCTGTAGATGGGAGAAACCGGGGGCTCTGGATTAATTTTTGAATTCAGGGCGATTCGAGCGCAAATTGCCCGCAGGTTGTTGCGAAATTTTGCCCAAAAGGCAGCTGCAGTTTCAATATCACTCGCTTTAAAGGCCGGGCTGAGGTTTCGAAGTGGTCTGACCTTTCGAATGGCGGTCGTCGTCATCGTCTTCGTCAGCTTCATCGCGCATCCAGCTGAGAACCTGCTTGAAACTGTCCCTGCGCAATCGTTGTTCCAGCTTCGTGGAAATTCGACTGAGCAGATCTTTTTGATTGACCGCAATGCTGATGATTTTGTAGCTGCCTGAACGATTGCTCAATCGCCAGATCACGCTGTCTTGCTTCCTCCCAACAGTCATCAAGGTTTTGATGTATAGATTGCCATTCAAAGGCGACTGCGATTTATATGAAATCTCCGCTTTATTGAAAATTCGATGCCACCGCTTGTAGTACCGCTCCTCGATTAGTTTTCGAAAGGTTGAAGCGAACTCGCTTCTCTCAACTGGTTTCAGCTTTTCCCAATGTGAGCCCAGCGCAATCTCAGACATCTCTTCGTAGTCGATTGCTGACGCGGCTTCTTTGAACACCGCCGGACTGGCTTCGTTGCCGTGCCAGACGGAAAACAAGTTGACTACTTTCTCAACAGTCGGTTTGCCTGACGTGTCATTGAGCGCATCGGCAGAGGAGGAGCACGCAACCAAGATAGTGAACAGGGTGGAGAGAACTAACGGCGCGGCACTAGCGGCAACGAACTTTGACAAGCGAAGGGACATTATGATACCCGTGATGGAACCGATGTTTAGCGCGACCCTCAAATCTCGAGGTTTGCAAAACCTGATCGAGCCCTCTTTATTTATATAGCGCATGCGGAGGCTTTGCTCAACCGAAGATTGATCAGTCGCTGCGGATTTCGGTCAGGGGCACCGATACGTCAAACATCTAATCAGACACAGCGTCAAAGACAGGGATTGCTGAGTCGGCTAAAGAACGATTCGTTATCGAATTCGGTTTGGAAGCGACTGAACACAATTGCAAGCCGCTGAGCGCAACTGCATGCTGTCTGAACGCAACTGCAGGCGGGCGAACGCGAACGCTCCTTGAGGCTCCCTCTAAAGAACAGCCTGTCGGTGTTTCAACAACTGTGTCGCGATCAACAGTCCGCCCACCGACCAACACATCAGAACGAAGATGTCGAGCCCGTAATTCGCCGGGGTCGACAGCATCACGCCTTTGAATGCATCGGCTGCATAATACATCGGAAAGCCGCGAGCGAACGCCTGTTCCCAGGCCGGCATTCCGTCCACTGGCACCATGATGCCGGAAACAAACATGACGGCCACTCCAAAAATCGAAATTACCATCGTGTAAATTCGAATGGTTCTGAGCAAACATGCGACGCCGAGACCGAGACAGGTAAAGCAAAACATACTGCAGAGAGTGACACCAACTAGACCAGGTAAATTGTGCCCGAGTTGAAAGCCCACAACGGGTGATGTGAGCGCCAGCGCGATCCACACTACGAGCGAAGCTTCAGCCGTCACCGTAAATATTTTAGCGATGATGGCAGAACGCAAACCGTTTGGCGTAAGAATAATTTGGCGATATGTCTTTTCCATCCACTCGTAAATCCAGGAGAAGCCCAGATTCATGCAAGCCAGAACATAACAAAGATACGCCACCAAACCCGGTGTCACATAGTCACGCAAACTAAAGCTTACCGGAAACATAGTTTCCGAATTAATCGGGATACTCAAAGCCCCCGAATGTTGTGACAAAACGTTCAAAAGCCCCATGGAGATTTGTTCATCGACAAGCGGATTGTAGCCCTCTGTCAGAATTTGCACGGAGTCTTCAATCAGGTCTTGCTGCACATTCGCTAAGGCGATTATCTTGCCCTGAACCAGGTCACTCTTAGCTTGATCGAGATCTTTGTAGTTTATGACTTGAAACTTCTTTGACGCTTCCAGCTTCTCTTCCAGATCGCTTACTTCAGAAGGATCATACAATCCGAACGGCATTTGTGCCACACCGGATATGGTGTCACCAACAAACACGATAATTAGCACCGCCAATAGCGTGCTCGAAAAGAAGTACAACGGCCGTCTTGCCCATTGCACCAGGTCTTTCCGAATGATAGCGAAAATTGCATTCATTAGTTCAATACAATTTCCTTCTGGTCATTGGCGATCGCAAGGAAAACTTCTTCCAGGTTAGGCTCACTGGTGGCAAATCGAGAGAACGAGACATCATTTTCCGACAGCCACGTCAGAATCGATTGCAGGCTTTCGACCAATCGCGTGTCGCTCGCCCTGCTGACGCTAATGGTGTTTCGCAAAGCGTCGTATTGAGCGTCGCCACCGAACCGGGATTGAAACTCACTCATGATCGCTTGCAACTTGGTGTGATCGGGAAACTCTGTTAGTCGGATCGCAATTCCACGGATGCCTTTGATCTTGTGACGCAATTCTTCAATCGTTCCTTCAGCAACAATCTTGCCACCACGGATGATACCAACGCGATCGGCCAGCAGTTCCGCCTCTTCGAGATAGTGCGTGGTGAGAAGTACGGTCACACCCAACGTCTTCAATTCTTTCAAAGATTGCCAGATCTGCCTCCGCGCGGCTGGATCAAGTCCAACAGTGGGCTCGTCCATAAACAACACCTGGGGCGAATGCAACATCGCACCAGCAATTGTGAGCTTGCGTTGCATGCCACCGGAGAACTCGCCGGCGCGGTCGTTCATTCGATCCAACAACTCAGCTCGTTGCAACAGCTCCAAAATTCTTTGCTTAGCGATAGCAGGGGCGATACCATGCAAATCAGCGATGAACTTCAAGTTCTCGTACGCAGTCAATTCGTGATAGATGGCGACATCCTGCGAGACGATGCCGAAGCATCCTTTCGCCTTCTCCGGATATTTCCGTCCATCAAAGCCGCAGACTTTGAACGTTCCGGAAGTTGGTTTCAACAACGTCGTCAGCATGCTGATGCTGGTTGTTTTGCCAGCACCGTTATCGCCCAGCAGCGCGTACAGCTCGCCCGGGTAAACTTTGAGATTGAGCTTATCGACTACGGTTCTCTTCCCGAAGGACTTGCTCAGATCGATTGTTTCGATCGTCGGTTCAGACAATTTGTTATTTGCTCGTCGCCGCCAGGAGATTGGATCTTTATCTTAGCTGGTTGAACCATATCCGCAAAACAATCCTGACAGTAGGGACATTACCAGACACGCAAGCTTAGGCTTCAGATCAAGTCCGCAACCCAGACCCAAAGGCGAAACTGAAGCTGTCACCTCGCTGTCAGAACGAAGGAATTGTCATAAAGTAGGAACTCCGTAAGTTCGACAGTTGCTGAGGCGGCGTGCCTGAACGAAGCGCCTGGAACAGCCGGAGCGCCTGGTTATTAAATTTACTGTCTGCAGAGTTGTCAGAAAAACGGGCATCTTTCATGACCGCCTTAAATGATCAAAAATATGACCGTCTTCCCCAACCAAAGTCTAGCACTCAGAACCTGACGTCGTCGGAGGCGCGCCACACGCTCTGAGAATGCTGTCCGTATGCGAAACTTTGAAAACTTTGTAGACCGTCGGCCGAATGTTTCTTATCGCGATGTCGTGTTTTTTCGACTCAGCTCGGAGCAATATCTCCTCCAGCCATTCGAGACCCTCTACCGTGATAAACGTGCAAGTTCTGAAATCGAGAACGATATTTTTCTCGTCGGCAGCGAGGATGCGCTCCACTTCTTCCAGACCACGATCCAGCGATCCGGCCACGAGAATGGTTTCACTCGGCTCAATCTTGGTTGTATTCTTTTTGGTAGCCATTGCTTTTCCTCTAAACGCATAAGACTGGTTATCTAAATCGCTTCCGCACATTGAAGCGAGCACCACGGATAGTGCCGACTAAGCGCGCTCGCGCGGTGGGAACGAAGTGGTCAGAAGTTTGACGATGTCTTCTCCCGGTGGATAACACGGGTTGGTTTTCAACGCCATATCTTCGAAAGAAGCGATGGCGACTGTTGGAATAGCTTCTTCAAACTTTTCAGGTGTAATTCCAAGTTCGCTGATGGCGAGCGGCTGTCCGGTGGTTCGACCGAGGTCGTAAATTGCTTGCTTGAGAGCGAGAATTGCACTGGCAACTTCTTCAGGCGAACCTTCGGCTCCACTTTGCTTGTCTACAAGACCGAGGAAACGTGCGGCTCTTGCGTATTTCTTATCGGCAATCCACAATGGATAGTTAGGAACAGCAATGAATTTTCGTGGAATCGCTGCGTTATATCCAATGGTGGTCAGCAAGAACACACTGTTCGCCCTGCCGTGCGGAATATCGAAGTAAGCGCCCAGACTGTGAGCCAGCGCGTGGTTTAAGCCGACCGAGGCATTGCCGATCGCCATTCCGGCAAGAGTCGCAGCGTTGTGCAACTTGTGGCGCCAGAGCACTTCATTTGGTTTTTTCAGCGCTTCAGGTAAGGCTTCGAATATCAATCTCATCGATTCCAGAGCCAGTCCATCAGTGTAGTCCGACGAGAAAGTCGAAACCAGGGCCTCGAGTGCGTGAGTCAACGCATCAAATGCGGTATCACGAGTGATCTCGGGCGGCAGACTGCGAGTCAGGTTGGCATCGATGATTGCGACGTTCGGCAAAAGAATTTCGTCAACGAGCGACACCTTACGGTTTCTCGCTTTATCTTTGACGACAGCAAATGGTGTAACTTCCGAACCGGTTCCCGATGTAGTCGGGATGGCAACCAGTTGTGTCTTTTGGGTCTTCGGAAATTCAACGATTCGATGTCTGAAATCGAGAAAGTTGACCGACAATTCCTTGACGTTCAGATCAGGGAAGTCATAGAACAACCGAATGACTTTGGCGGCGTCGAGAACAGAACCGCCACCCAGTGCGATGATCGTGTCCGGCTGACTGAGTTTCATTGCTTCAACTGCACGTTGAATTTCAGCAAAATCAGGCTCGACACCGATGTCACTGAAGACATCGACGCGACAATTGGCAGGCATGCGTTCGGTAACCATGGCAAGATGACCGCGTTTTGCGGCAGAACGCGATGTGATAACAAACGCGGTTCTTGTATCGAGATCGCGAAGATGATCGATACTGCCCGGATTTATGTAAATGTTCTTGGTGGTTTGGAAACTGAGCGTGTAATTTTTTCTACGAGGAACACGCTTGTAATTCATCAAGTTCTTGATGCTGACGTTGTCTGAAGTGATGTTGCCACCACCGGTTCCGCAGCCGAAACTCAGAGTCGTTGTCAAATTATTGTAGACACCACCGAGACCGCCTATCGATGTCGGGCAGTTGACGATGACGCGACCAGCATTGATTGCCAGCGAGAATTGTTCGATTGCGTTTTCGTCCTGACTGAAGATTCCAGCCGTGTGACCGGTTCCACCTGAATAATTGATGTCGAGGGCGCGGTTGATGCCGTTCTCGATTGAATCAACGACCACATATCCAAGCACCGGCATCAGTTTTTCAACTGCCAGCTTGTGATAGCGCAGCTCGCCGTCCAGCCTGCACAACAGCATTTTGGTATCTTCAGGAACGTCGATACCGGCGGTGTCGGCTATCAACTTAGCCGGTTGTCCGACCAACTTGTAGTTCATCCCGCCGGTGCGTTCGTCGACCGCGACATTGGCTACTTTGGTGACTTCTTCAGGGGTGCAAACGTGGCATCCGAGGCGCTTGAATTCAGCCAACAACTCATCGGCTATCTCCTGGTCCATCACCAGAGTTTGCTCAGACGGGCACTCTGTGCCGTTATCAAACGTTTTAGAAATAATGATGTCCATTGCAGCAGATCCGACTGCGGCAGATTTGTGGACATAAACAGGAGTGTTGCCCGAACCAACGCCCAGCGCGGGCTTACCGGAACTATACGCGGCTCGAACCATGTTGGTTCCGCCAGTTGCCCAGATCAAATCGACTTCCGGATGAACCATCATCTTCTCAGTCTCACGGCGCAATCTAGGCGACTTTTCCACCCAGCCGATGAAGCCTTTCGGCGCTCCGGCAGCCACGGCAGCGTCATAAACGATTTTGGCAGCCATGTTACTTGAATTCGCGGCCATCAAATGCGGGCTAAAAATCAGGCAGTTGCGCGTTTTTGCACAGGCAATACTTTTAAAAATGACGGTCGAAGTCGGGTTGGTCACTGGAGCCAGAGCGAGGATAACGCCCATGGGCTCGGAAATTTCCACCATGTTGTCTTCGGGAAATTCGCGAATGATGCCAACCGTTTTCTTATCGCGAATCTGCGCATAGAGAAATTCGGAGGCGACATAGTTTTTCAAAATCTTGTCTTCTGTACAACCCATGCGGGTTTCCAGATGAGCAGCTTGGGCGAGCACAGCGGCGTTTTCAATCGCAGCGATAGTCATCGCCTTGACGATAGCGTCCACTTGCTCCTGACTGTATTGCGTAAATACAGCTGCGGCCAGCCTTGCCTGCCGAACCAGGTGCTCGACTCTTTCGTCTAGCCCTACTTCCTTATCACTGATTTCGGTTGACATAGTCGACCCTCATTGCAAAAATCCAACTTTCCGATTGCCGTTTTGTCACGGTAGGCCTCCGTTAAACGGCTTATTCAATTGATTTTCTTCGACGACTAAACTGCTGAACGACTCATGGTGACTGCATGTTTAGCATCAGAAAAACTTTGGCGGCGCTTCATCTAGTGGGATGAATTGCGCAGGGCGCGCGCACGACAATACCAAGTGTATGGCAAAAGCACTCAAAAGGGCCCGATGATCTTAAACCTTTTACAAAGATAGTTATACTTATACGATTCGCCGGGTCGGATAGACCACCAATCACATGACTCAAACGAGCGCACAGTTGACTGTTTCCATTATGTGACTACGATCCGGCTGACGGATCTGACAATTTTGGCGAAAGCGGCTTATTACTAAGTCGCTCTGTCTCGTTCAAGACACAACGACGCTCAAAAACTCTTCCCGGTACGAGCGTACTTTCCCCCTTGTACGTATGCATGCGTCTACTACAATAACCTCGGCGCCTGGTGCGTCGATTTACAAAATGGAACTACAGCCCAAAGGCTTGGGACTTTGTCGTGGCGGCGATGGCAAATCAAAAAACAACACTGAACGACTCTCCTCGAGAGAGTCAAATTCGAAACTATCAAGCGAATATAGCGCTGGCACTGACGGTGGCTTTAGTCTCACCGTTGGCTTCAATGGGCAAACCATGCCAGGCGGCAGATTTCAGGCACGCCAAGAAAATAATCGTGCCGGCATCGAACATTCCTCGGCGTTACGATTACAGCTCCAGTGGCGGGCGAGAATCAAGCCCACCTTCAGGATACGAATCTGACAGCAGCTACGGTGCTGGAAATCAAAACCAGTCATATGGTGGTATGAGTTCGACCTCCACCTCAGGTTCCTCCAAAGTCAGTAAGTATGGTCTGGTACCGCCACCACCGCCAGTGACACCAAGTTTGTTGCCGTCCAGTATGGCGAGCGATGTGCCACCGCCACCCCACGCACCATCTCTGGTGTCGCGTCCGGCTCCAGCTTCAGCCAACGCCCGGCATTCCGCAGGCAACTTCCAGCAAACCAGTGGCGATCCGACTCGTTCTAATACTTTGACTCGTCATGTCGTCAATGCCAAAGCAAATAAAATCGGAGCGGAGAGTGCCATCATCAGCCAGATAACGGCACAGGCCGACGCGCTCGCCAAGGAAGGCAAGCTGCAGGAGGCTCAGGATCTGCTCGAGAAATACGAGAAGAATTATCCAAAAAATATGACTCTCGACCACAAACTTTCCGAAGTCAGTTTGGAACGCGCCAAGTATTACATTCGCAAAGACGATTATGTGGAAGCCGGAAAACAGGCTCGCATAGCCCTTCATCACAACAGCAGCAATACCGAAGCCAAAAACGCGCTAGAACAAGTCTTGCGGCACCATGGTGTCGATCCGAATCATGCCGTCTCACGAGTCAAAATGGGCGACATGCTGTTCTCGCAAGGCAAGCTCAAAGAAGCGCGCGTCGAGTACGATTCAGCGCTGAAAATTCATCACTCCGGTGAAGCATATATAGGTCTAGGAAATGTAGCCTTGAGAGAAAATAAACTCAAGGAAGCCAAATCGCACTACCAGCTCGCGCTCGAGAAAGAACCTGAATCGTCAGTCGCTCTGCGGCAGTTGGGCATCGTCAGATATAAACTCAAAGATGTGGTTGGGGCAAATGCCGATTTGAGTCGCGCCTTGGTTCTCAATCACGAAGACAAACACGCCGGACAAACCCTGATCGAACTATGGCAACGCCAGGTGTCGATGCGTCCAAACGATGCCAGCTCGCACCTGGGATTGGCGCGCGCCCATCAGCTCGCAGGCGATCTCAAGTCAGCACAAAACTCATATCGTACTGTCGTTTCCATCGACGCGAATCATCCTAATCTTCCCGCGGCGCGACAGAGTTTCAAGCTCGCGCTAGCTCGACAAGAAGCGCAAAAAACATATGACGCCGCCAAGACTCTCGACGCCAGCGGCGCACTGCCAGAGGCTTACACGAAGGCGGGCGAAAGCGTGTCGCTCAGTCCCGGCGACGTCAAGTTTCGGCATTATCAAGCTGACCTAGCTGAGCGACTCGGCAATTATCCCGACGCCAAGCAACTATATATTGAAATTCTCAGGCAAGACCCTAAAAATTTAGTGGCAGCTCAAAAAATCAAATCGCTGTCAGAACTGCTATCGGCCGGTGATACAGCACAGTCTCTTAGAGGACCGCTTAATTCCGCGCAAGGTTTGCAAGCTCAAGCAGGTTCGCTAGGCGCACCACTGGCGATGCCAGCCGATCAAGGCGCAACTGGAGGATCTATTACCGGTCTGCCTCGTTTGAGAGGCGAAGGTCCGGCACTGTCAACGCTTCCGGGAGCACCGGGCGCGAAGCCGCCGTCGGCTGATCCGGTCAACAGCATGAGCGGTTTTCTTGGCGATCTTCGCAATTTTATGGTTGTGCAGAAGAAAGAACTTCAGAAACAAGAAGATAATGTCATGGAAGCGGTCGGACATAAAGCGAAGTCAGACAAGTCTTCATCTCTGGCAGCCCTTGATTTACCGCCGTTGTCGTCATCTTCATCAGCCGATACGGCTCTTCCAAAAAATCTGATCTCGTCCGATGACGTGCAGAAACTTTTGGCGAGCACAGGCACTGGATCGTCGTCATCTGCCCTGGGCAGTGCCGCTTCCAGTGCGCCTATGACAATGCCACCACTTGACGGTGTGCCAATCGGTTCTCTGGCAAGCCGACTGCCAGCTGGTTTATCGTCGCAAGACATTGGCAGAATACTGGGCAGCCAGGGGATTTCAGGTCTCTCGCCCGGAATGTCCGGACTAGCCGCCGCTAATCCACCATCGTCAATGGGCTCGAATAATTCCTCTTACGCACCTCAATACAATTCCGGAAATTCTTCGGTCGGTGACTCAATTTTGAGTTCTCCTCGAGATTCAGAAACAGTACTGAAAGTGGCAAACGCGCCGCTTTCCGACATGCCACCAGTGGCACCACCACGCTATGGTTCCGCACCAGGTGGAATCTCCGCCATGCCGCAATCAAACGCATATAGCTCCGCGCCGGCATCCGAGTATGCACCGCAAAGCGCGCCACCTATCGGAGCTGCGCCAAGGTTTTCACCAGAGCTTGTCGGACTGGCTGCCCAGGCCCAATCACTTTCACCGGAAGCTTTAGCAGGTATCGCCCGTTCGCTGGGAATGGAACCGGCGCATGTTTCCGCGTTAGCTGCCCAAGCTTTACAGCAGGCGCCTCACTTGATCAATGCCGCACCTGGAATGATCAATAAAGGTATCGCCCATATCAAGCAAGAAGACATCGACAAAATGGCGACGCTTCTGAAACATCACGTCGCGATGAGACAACAAGCAGCCGGCATCGTTCCGAAAGGCACCGCGTCTGACATTGTCACAACCAAAGCCACTCCGGAGCTGATCAAAAAAGTCGATCTGAAAAACACAGGTACTGCTTCAAAACTAGCATCAGCGAAAACCGGAATTCACACCACGGCAAAAACAATTGCATCTAAGACAGGGACAAAAACTGTTGCTTCGAAAACGACCAGCGCCAAAACCGCGTCAGCATCTAACAGCCTGTCGTCCGGTCAGCCAGCCAATGCAGCAAGCGTAGCGTCGGCAGAAAATTTCACTCAAAATAATTCCGGGGCAAGCGCGGGCTACAATGAGAATTCATTGCGTGCCGCGACCAGAAGTCCGCAGAATTTCACAAGTGGACAAAACAGCAGTGTGGTTCCACTCGGTCTTGCCGCAGCACCACTAGGTTTAGCCGCGTTACCGCAAGCTTTCAACCAGGGTGCGCGAGCCAGCGAAGCTCCGCAAAGTTTCAACAATGGAACGCAAACGAGCGCAGCGCCTCAGAACTTCAACTCCGATTCGCAAAGAGATCTGCAAAGCTATAACGAAGCTCCGCAAGTCAGCTCAGCTCCGTCACTTGGTAGCACGTCCTCTACAGAGTTCACTCCTCTATTCTCGGACTTCATTGGCGAAAGATCATCATCAAACCTTCTGCCAGCGCCACACCATGGGCATGCTCATCGGCTAAATCATCTCGAAGCTCAAAACAAGACATTACTTTCTCAGCTCGATGAAACTAAGAAACAGCTGGACGAGCTACGCGAATCGGTTGTGACAAAGCCAACCAAAGAATCGAAAGCAACGCGAAAAAAATTGAAGGCGTCAAAGTCGTCAACCAAAGGTTCGAATGCCGCCACCAATAGTGGTAGCACAAGCGTCGAGCCAATGATGGAAAACTCCTCGCCGCCGGTCTCGGGACAAGCCTATCCATCAACGTCGCCGGCTAACAATCCGGTGGCTCTCGCGTCAAACTATCCGGCTAACTCCGCATCTTCAAACGCGTTCGCGCCTCAGGCATTCGCCCCTAGTGCTGCTATGTCAGCGCTCGCGAACACCGCACCATCGACAGTTCCAGCCGGTCTCGACTCGTTCATCAATCTCGAACTTTCCGGCATCAACGTCAGACCCAAAGGTGTTCGACTGAATGTTGTTTTGCGAAACGGCACGAATCAGGATTTAGAACTGCCATCAAAAACGAAAGCAATCGTTCGCATGGTGGGCGCGCCGGATCAGGTGGCAGACGTGAGCTTCCCGGTCAAAGCAATTACACCGGGACAAGAAGCTAAAGGTTACATCAGCGTATCCGGTCATAAACTCGATCCATCAGCAGATGTGTTCATTCCGAAATTGATGAACACCGAAGCTGGTCAACGAGATGTTCATCTCACCGTTCCAATCTCAGCTTTGAGCAACATGCCGCACTAGTCGGTTTCGTGTGTCGATTATCGGTTTCTACTGCTGAAAAAAACGAATGTTGCACTTTGGCAGTCGCGATTTCAAATAGCGTCTCGTTATCTCATCCGCGGGCGAACCTATCTGCAAGCTACTTAAGCTCTGACAGCGTTCCAACACCTGCAAACCTCTTTTAGTCAGATGAAAGTTTCCACTGACCGACAGCTCTTTCAGTCCGGAAATTTTTGAGAGCCGGACTAGATCGGCATCATGCAGATTGCAGTTCTCAAGGCGGATGGACAGTAACTTTTTGCGAGATAACGCCTGGCATGTTCGCGTCGATAATCGAGGCGATGCATTGGCACTGAAAACCTTCAGCTTGGGCAAACCATCAATCACATCAGCGATAGCCTGATCGCTGAACTTGTTACTGTTCATGTGCAATCCGATCAGATTTTTGAGCTTCACAACTTCTTGCAGTGCACCATCAGTGATGCCTTCCATTCTGGTAATCATCAGCGACTCCAGCGATTGAATTTGTGAGATAAGCGTGAATGCCTTATCCGTCAGATGCGTGTTTGACACTGACAAGGAATTGATCGGCTTTCCGATAAGATGTGCGATGCCGTCATTCGAGATGTTCCAGCTACTTAAATCAATCACGGTTTCGCCTTCGTATACTAACTTCTTCAAGTCCGCATCGTCATTCAAGTTTTCGAGAGATTGAGCTGTCGTATACGGGATCGAATATTCGACTTTGCATCGTGGTGGCACTGCGGCGATCAATGCCTCCACGCCCGAAGATGTAACGCCCTTACATCCGGCGATGTAAGCAATTCTCAGATTCTTCAATTGTGCCAATTTTAGAAGCGATGCATTGTCGATATGAGCACCACTTATGTCGAGAATGGCCAATCGTTTCATCGTGGCAATTTGATCTATTTCTCGTTCCCCGACTTGGCAATAGCGCAACGTCAGACTGGCCAGTTTCGGCAATGCCGCTATCGGCGCCAGATTTGCGCCTTTTAGATTTATGTACTTGAGATAAATCGTTCTCAACTTGGGATGACCGCCAATACTGCCAATGATTGATGGTGTCAGATCCAGATTGGTTAGATTCACGGCATCAAGGTCCGGATTTCTGTTCAAAACTGCGGCGATGTCTGGGTTTTTCAAATTTGCAAGTGATAACAGATTGATCGATCTCAAAGAATTATTGCGTAGGAGGACGTTCAACCCCCTGGCTGAGAGCGGACCAGTATTGATGTTTACCGATTTGAGATAACCATCAGGCCATTTGAGTTTCTGAACGAATTCATCGGAGGCGCAGTTACCGGCAAGTAAGAGCGAGCCGTCTTCGAGTACGAACTGATCGGGCAGCTGCTCGCTTTGCACTTCGTGCAAGTTTTCCGCAAAGTCGACCATCGAATCGACAGATTGAAACGTGCGATTGTTGTAACTAACATCGCGCTGGAAAGTGCTGGAGATTTTCGGGATGTTCTTTGGACGCATCAGTTGAAACAATATAAGAGCTGCAAAACAAGTGAATGCGATCGCGGCAATTATGTAGAATCTCAAGGCACTGGAGCTGCGTTCGCTTTTACGCTCAGATTTTTTCTCGATTTCAACCCGAGCAAATTCGTTGGTCGACTGAATTGGTTCGATCTCGTCGACGGCCTCGGCCAATTCATCCATTGATTGAAAACGATTATCCGGCGATTTTTCAAGACATCTGCTTATCACCTGTTCTAAACCAGTGTTCGGAGGAATGTCCGACCGCAGGGCCGATACCAAGGGCGGTTGCATATTAGCGTGCATGTTCAACAATTGCAGAGCCGAATCCGCTTCGAAAGGAGGTTTACCGACCAGCATTTCGTACAATAAACAGCCGACGGAATAAACTTCAGAACGGGCGTCATATTCTCTCCCTTCGGCCTGGTCAGAACTCATATAGAGCGGAGTCCCCGCCAGGGTAGGGTTGCCGGCATTCTGCTCAGGCGATTGATCGCCACCTTTGCGGAACATCGCCACGCCGAAATCGATTAGAGTGACATCGCGCAAAAGCCCATCAATTGTAGACTCCACCATCACGTTGGCAGGTTTAATATCGCGGTGGAATATGCCATGGTCGTGCGCATTGGAAAGCGCATCGGCTATTCGCAGAGCCAGGTAGCGTGTGTCGTCTTGAGTCATGACGCCTACCTCTTTGAGGTAGGTATTGAGAGACAATCCGTTCAAAAACTCCATAACCATATATGGATGGCCACCGGATGTGATACCAAAATCGAGAATTTTGATAATGCCGGGGCGGTTAAGTTGTGCGGAGGCGCGCGCTTCGTTCTGAAATTGAATGGCTTCCTCGTGACTGAGAACGTTTAAAATTTTGACTGCCACCAGTCGTTTCAGCTGCCGGTCGTAGCACTTGTAAACAGCACCACTGGCGCCTTTGCCCAATCGGCGCAATGGTTTATATCGAGCCGAGGGAAACTCCCTTTCACTCAAAGGAGGTAACTCATCCTCGACTGCAGGTTCATTTGGCATGGTATTGCCAGCGGTGCGAGAGGGAGAACGATCGGCGCCCGGGCGGATAATATTGAGTTGAGTGAAACTTCTGGCAGAACCGGTTGCAGTGCCCGCCTCACCATCATCAGAAATCGAACCACCAGTATCGAAACCTGACCTTCCGTCAGTTCCTGCAATTCCGCCATTGGCGGATTCTTTGTTGCATCGACAAGCCTCTTGCTTGAAAATCCACTGAGTCAGGGAACCGGCGCGGCCGATCACACTTTTCTTCCCGCAGATAGAGCAGAAATCAACATCGGATTTGGATGATTGATTCAACAATTCAGCTTCTGTTGCCAGCGCCTCGCGCCCGCACATACAGTAGCCTTCTTCAAACACCCACTGCGTCAATGAGCCGGAAGACTGCTTCTTCGGCTTCTTGCATACATTGCATCTCAAAGCTGAGTCTTTTATTTCTTCACTCACGGTTCGCAGAGCCATCCGAGTCGCATCCAGAGCGCGAACCAGTTTTGAATCTCGGTTTCCAAATTTGCGTATTCCATTCCGGCTTCTTCAAGTTTAAAAACCGCGTCGGCTACTGCATCTGTGAGTGTTTGCCCACTGGCAAGAGCGGACAAAATTAAAAACGCTGGTCGGTCGACACGTTTCAAATAAACGGTATTCTCGTGCCGATGCACAACCACGTTCAATTCTTCTTGCACTGGCCATGGTGCTTTCCTGGTAGATCGTTTTTCATCAGGTTTACTGCCGCCAGCCTCGCTTCGGTCGCGCTGATGTCGGTTCAAAATCGTCGTATATTCATCTAGCGCATAGTTTAACTCGAGCAATGTTATATAAGGTTGAAGAGAAAATGTCAGTTTATCGGGTGGAGTATTTTTCAAATATTCCTGGTCAATCGGAGTTCTGCTGCCTTCATCGAAAGCCACTATCCGTGACCATTCGAAGCGAGCCATTTCCAGACATAGTTGAGAATCCGGATCGACTAAATCGGCACGCGTCTCAAGAAATGGAGCCAAGTTTTCGCCCAGATTACGAAGCGAAAATGATCTAGACGGATGCGCAGAAAGATATTCTTTCGCCAATTTCGAAAAGCGACGTTCACCCAAGACCGCCTTGAGACCAGGGAAGTCGTCGCCAAAGCAATCAAGTATTCGATACCAATATTGCTGGTTGTAGATCTCCAGTCGTTCGAAACTGCTTAAGGTTTTGTTTGCAAGGACAAATTCGGTCGCTTTATTTTCGAGATTGCTGCCGTCGATGAAACGTTTTCGCATCTCGAAATCACCAGTAAGGCTCCGCGAAATCGCTTGCCACATAAACGTCTGTATCTCTCTCAAAGAGTGGGACATCAGATGCTGACCGCCTTGTTTGTTTCCGCGATCAGTGGTTGGTTTTGTTGATACTGACGTGCTTTTAAAGCTTCCTCGAGCACCACATCGAAGTCGGGAATGTGGGCATCCCATTCCAGCAATGTGTTGGTCGGTCCGATTTTTCCGATTACGTGTTCGTAGATTTTCCAAACTTCCGGTTTGACGAAATTATCGTGCGTGTCGAGCAAGTATCCATGCTGGTCGCTGTGCCCGGCCACATGGATTTGCGCGACTCGTTCCAATGGAATATTTTTGACGTAATCATAAGCGTCAAAGTTATGATTCTTCGCCGAGACAAAAATGTTATTCACGTCAAGAAGTATTCCGCAGTCGGCTCGCTCGCTGACTTCGGAAAGGAACTGCCACTCGGTCATTTCGGAATCTTGGAACTCGAGATAACTGCTGACGTTTTCAACTGCAACCGGAAGACCGACGTAATCTTGGACGTATCGGATTCGATCGGCGGTGTTACGAACGGCTTCTCTGGTGTATGGCAGCGGAAGCAAATCATGCGAATAAGATCCGTCGAAACTGCCCCAACATAAATGGTCGGAGATAAACGGAGTCTTCGTCCGCTCCGTCAGCTGTTTCAGCCTATCTAATTGTTTCTTCTCAAAAGGATCCAGTGAACCGAAATACAGAGACACGCCGTGTTGAACAACGGGATAGTGCTCCAGGACTGCGTCTAACGTCTCCAGTGGTTTGCCGCCGCCAACCATAAAATTTTCAGAAATGATTTCAAACCAGTCGATCGTCGGCTTCGATTCGAAGATGTGCGCATAATGCGCGACCCGCAAACCAATGCCGATCCCTAAATTGCTGAAGCCGTTGAAGCGGTTGGCTGGCATTTGTACCCGACCTTTGTCAGAAATCCTATCATGAGAACAGAGGACCAGCTACTAGCCGGTCCTCCACATTTTTTCAAATCGTCGATCTGACAGAACGCTGTTTAGGCGTGTCCGCATCCGCCTTTGCCTTTGCAGGAGTTTTTGCCCTTGCAACCGTTGTCGCTGGACTCACAACCGCCCTGACCCTTGCAAGCGTTGAGGCCTTTGCAATCGTGCTTGGTAGCGATAGTGCCGCCGACTGGAGTTCCGAGGTCACTTTTGGTTTCGACCTTGGTTTCAGTCTTTTTCTCGACTTGAGCAGGAGGAGTCGTCTCGGTTGTCTCGACTTTCTTCTCGGTCGTGGCAGTGCCGGTCCCATTGACTTCACTCGATTCGGTCTTAGTGGTCTCGGTCGTTGATGTGGCTGTATCGGCCGGTTTTACTTCCGTCGACGATGATTCCGTTACGGTGGTTTCGGATCCACCGCCTGAACAACCGGTCAACATGCCCGTAAGTGCGGCTGCTGTCAACAATGACACGGCTGCGTTGCGTTTCAATTCCATCTGTTGTCGTCTCCCTGATGTAAACCATATTGGTCAATTTCTGACGTCATATTAGCCTGAGCGACCGAAAATTGTACGGGGATTATTGAGAATGTTTTGGTCTGAAATCCCGATTACGAACACACATCAGGGCTGCACGACTGCGCAAAGTCGCAATGCAAAACTTTAGAGAGCGCATCATCTTTTGTTGGAGCTTGCATGTATCATGCCTGGTTTTGATTAAACAGGCATTCAAGGTGGATAAATGTAGATCAGTCACCTTGCAAAGGAATTCCTTATGGAACCGGCAGCTGGTATCAAAGTAGCGATCGTCGAAGATCACGAAGCGACGCTTGCCGGGCTTGCCAGTGCATTGTCTCTGGAAGAAGGCATCGAGGTGGTGGCGCAGGCCTCCAATGCGACAACAGGACTGGAGTTGGTCAAGGAAAAAACTCCTGATATTGTTTTGCTTGATTTGCATCTGCCGGGTTCTGAAGGTCCACGAAGCACCGTGAAAAAGTTTTGTGAGTTGTCGACCTGCAAAATCATCGTCTTTTCGGCAGAGAATCGCAGAGCCTTTGTTCAAGCCATTCTCGACTTAGGAGTTGCCGGATATTTACTAAAATCAGAAAGTATTTCAAATGTTGTTGAGGCAATCCGCAATGTCGCAGCTGGAGGGAAAGTCGTCAAGTCATCCAGTATTGCAATGGGCAAAGAGAAACTGACGAAAGCTGAACAGGAAGTATTGACGCTGCTTTCCAGAGGCATGAAGTATCAGGAGATCGGCGACGAACGCGGCGCGTCACCAGCTACGGTGCGCAAACAATGCGAGCTGTTGTTATTGAAACTGGGACTCGACAATCGCGAACAGTTAATCGCATGGGCCGTGGAGAATGGCTACGGCAAACTGGATTCAGAGTAATGACTGCCGACAAGGATCACAATCCACTGTCAAATATTTTGTCGACGGTCGGCAATATGCTAATTCGACTTTCTGGTGAACGCGACGAAAAGAGTTTAGGAACTGCTCCGGCTCTATCTCCGGCACCTGAGTATCCGCAGATGCCCATCCCTGACATGGACAGAAATACCGCAGATAATTCGCAGAGCCGACAATCGCAATCGGAGATTGACGAACAGGCTTTTTGGATGAAACGGCTCGCCGATATCACCGCACAATTCGACATCGAACTGGGCGTGGCTTTTGGACAACGCGGCGAATACATCCACGTCGGCAAAGCCGCCGATAGTACCGATGGACTGCTGAACGAACTTTATTCATACTTCAGTCAGTTAGCCACCGCATTCAATAACGCGACCTCATCATCAAAATCCTGGCGAGTACGCATTACCGTATCTGATTTTAATCGAGCAGGCAAAGCCAAGCAGTTAGGCAATGCCAACTATCATTTCCGCTTGTCCACTAGCTCTCGACAGCTACTGGTTGTCGGCAAGCCAGGTAAAATTCACTTTTACCTGGCACCATCGGCGATGGCGTTGAACAATCAGGATGAACGCGCTCGTGAACGCAGAAAACTTTCACTTCGTTTGATGACAATCGGCAAAGGCATGGGCTGGACTGTGTATGGACTGCCTGTCACCGGTCGAGATATTCGTTCATTTCAAAAAATGATGTTTCGTGACCTCGTGATTTTATCGGCAATGGATGCAGTCGCAGCAGAAAGCGGACATAAATTCGAGCACGTCGACAACATCGCAAGACTGAGTGATTATCGAGGTTTTCGCGACACGTTATCGCTGTCGTCTGAGCCCACTGAAGATTTAGTTCGAGACTTATTGATGGCGCAACAAAACGCCGTGCATAAATTGCTCAATCAACAAGAGGAAACCCAGGCGTCGATCGCGCGAGACCTGCATGACGGTGTGCTGGCCGACATCCTCATGCTGCGGCGAAAAGTTTCATCGGACGTCAAACTCGATCATGAACAGATAGCCGACATACTGGATGGCCTGACTGTTTCGATCCGCGATATTTGCAGCGGACTGGTGCCTCGAGACTTGAAAGACTGGGGACTGGAGACAGTCTTGCAGGACCTGGTCGACAAATTAGCCGAGCAAACCGAAGCCGATTGTTCGTTTGAAGTGGAAGGCACAATCCCGGAATTGCCGTCGCAAGTGCAGTTGCACATCTTCCGCATCGTGCAGGAATGCATGAACAACATCAAAAAATACGCCGATGCCAATTCGATGTTGCTGAACATCAAAGCCCAGGAGCAGAGTCTCATCATTACAATCAAGGATGACGGGCGAGGATTCGACTTGTCAGATCAACGTGACCGAACTGACGGCGGCTTTGGCTTACCAGGCATCGAAGAGCGCGTTGAAATCATCAAAGCGTTTTACGCGACCCGGCTGAAGATTGAGTCCACCCGGGGTGAGGGTACGACTGTCATATTGGAATTGATGTACGAGTAGGGCGTAGCGGGAAAGATCTGACGGGCGATTCGTCAGAAAAACGGACCGAATTTCTGACCGACTGACTATCAGCCATTTGGCAAAAGTTCGAGGTTGTTCCTTTCACCGATCCTTGGCAAAGCCTGAGTCGCCAGATTATTAACCACATTTCACCTTTGCATTACCAAACAGTAATCCTCATTGGTCAGATCCTACAAATGCCAAGAACATCAATATAGCCTGTGTTCTGACCATCCGCAAATAAATTGGTGGCGATTTCCGCACAGTCATCACTTGAGCTGGCTTCTGCTAAATATCAAGGACAAAGCGCTCGTCGCTTTGGTTGTTTGCAATAGAAACCTGGAATTTTAAGGACCGAGAGTATGAACGATCAAAACGGCCAACAAGAAGCTACTCAGTCGAAACTTGAGTTGGAATGGTTAGCTCAGTATTTTTATACGCACGGTCAGAAAGAGAAGGCGCGCGACATAATGGATCGGCTGCGCAGAACCGGCAACAGCAATATCAACAATGTCGTAGACATTGAAACCAATAGCGCAAACTCGCACTCAAGAAACGTAGTAGACATTTCCGAAATTGAGTCAGACGAAGAACGGCGCGCCTAGCGTATTGACGGCCACGAGCGAGTGTTCAATCTTCGCGAGGTCAGTTCAATTCGGGCAGTTCAATTTACATTACGAACTTTGGTTCGGTCTTATATAACAATCGAATCGTAGCTTTGTCGCCTTCTGAAAGCGAGAACACGACGTTGTTTTCATTCATGATGTCGTCTCGATAGGGACTATGCGCTTTAATGCCGAGGGCGTGTCCAAATTCGTGCGTCGCGGAGCTTTGCATCTTTTCAGGCAAGTGATTAACTCGGGTGGAGAACTCCATAATCACCGGCTTCTGACGAAATTGGGGGAGCAAAACTTGCTCGGGAGTGAACAACTGCGCGCACGTTAAGGCACCTACATTGGTACCACCAGGACCAGCGGCGCCCTGGAAGTTGTCGTTGAAGAAGACCATGATCTGGGCTTCTTGGGGGTTGGTCGTAAAACCGAAACGCAATAAACCTTCGGTTTCAAACTGACGCCACTGCTCGATGCCGGCGGCGACTTGATAGTTGTTTTGTTCAGTCCACCCGGGCGCTGCCGTCAGTTCGGCGAACGGATTCTCGTTTTGCATCATCTGAAAAACTGTTTCGACTCTGGTGTCGGGAAGCTGCTCAAAAGGCAGTTGCGGTAGTTGCAGACCAGGACTTATCCATATCTTCAGAGGCATCTTGTTGCGCGGCCAGCGCACTAGAGCCATGTTGAGCTTGGGTTCGCCGGGATTGTAAGGTTCGCGGGCATTGCGGGCGGTGCGCTCCATCCCCGAGGTGAGATGGACACCAGGGCTGGTCAACCCCGTTCCACTGATGGAGCCTATGCCTGCACCAGGCGAAGCAGATCCAGGCAAATTTCCCGAGAATCGTTGAAATCCCGCCTTCGGCAATTGGCGACTTTGTCCAGCAGCATCGGGCGGCAACAGCTGAGTCAGGGCGATGGCGAAAACGAACGCCCCCTTTATCAGTCGCTTACTCGAATAATGGCCGGTCAAACTCTACATTTTCCTTGCTTCGGGAACCCGCACTGTATCAGTCGCATCATCCTATAAATAGATTGTAGGTAAATCAGCACGGTCGATATGTTCATAATATAACAGGGCTGCGAATTCGTCCGGGTATGACATAAGTCGAGCAGCTCGCTGCCTCTTCGACCTTCGACAGAGTTTCATCCGATTGTGTTCCGACATTCGCTCCAGGAAAAAAAGTGACTGACAAGAAAGATGAATTGAGCGCCCAGGCTGCCGAACAAATTAGTAACTTGATTCGCAAAAATAAGAGCGTCAATCTGGGGCTGCCGACTGGAAACACACCGCTTTTGATGTACCAACACCTGGTCAAACTCAGTGAACAAAACGATCTCGACTGGTCGCACGTACATTGTTTTGCGCTCGATGAATATTTGGATTCGCCTCCCGAGCATTCGTTTCAAACTTATCTGGAATCCAATTTATATGACAAGGTTGGCGTCCCAAAAGCGAATCAACACAATCCGGCGACGACGGACAATTATGATTCGATTATCAAAGAGCATGGTGGGCTGAACTTAACCATTCTGGGCATTGGATTAAACGGTCATATCGCGTTCAACGAGCCAGGGACGCCGCAGTTGAGTTTCACACAATGCATCTGGTTGCAGGACACTTCAAGAAAAGCGTTGTCAAAAACATTTGGAAGTTTAGAAGCTACTCCTATAACTGCAGTTACCATGGGCATCTCGACAATCCTTGCCAGCCAGACCATTGTTATGCTCGCATTTGGAGCTGATAAAAAACAGATTGTGGAAAAGGCATTTGCAAACGGCGTGGATCCAAACGTTCCCGCGTCCTATCTCAAATTGCACGGCACTGTTTCCGTTTTGACCGACACACAATGAAGTTGAACAGGCGATAATGAATTCAGAATCCGAATCGGTGCAAGATTATCAAAGTTTGTCTAAAATGCTAGTGTGGCTTGCTCTTACAAGTTGGAGTTAATCGGTGGGTTATCCCAAATTTCGTTCAAAATCCGTTTTGTTAGCGCATTTGTTATCGCTGGCATGTTTTGCTTCGGTGAGTACATCCGCGCTGGCAGACAGTCTTCCGCAGGATTTGATTCCACCGGATGTGACATTGACACCACATACCGGCAGCACCACTTCTTCTACGCCAACGCCTTCAGACTCGTCGACTCCGGGAATCGGTTCCGGAGTAAGCGCCGGCAATCAGCCTCCAACGCCGCCGGCAGGCTCGAATGCTCCATCGAAATACAGCGGCTTCGCAAGCGCACCGCCGGGAACGCCAGGCGGGCATAAAGGCATGCCTTTCTATCCACCCGGTCAACAACCGATGGCGCAAAGCGCGGCTGGACAGCCTTCGACACCAGATCCCATCGCAGTGATCGACACTAACCGCGGACAAATTACAATCCGTTTGTTCAAACAACACGCGCCGAAAACAGTAGAAGCGTTTCAAGAGATGGTCACTCAAGGCTTCTACAACGGTCTGCTCTGGCACCGAGTGGAACCGGGTTTCGTTATTCAAGGCGGATGTCCGAATGGAAATGGATCAGGAATGTACGTCGATCCAAAAACCAATCAGCCTCGCATGTTGATGCTGGAAACATCGCCGCAAGTGAAACATAATATGGCCGGAGTGGTTGCCATGGCGAGATTTCCGAAGAATCCCAACTCTGCCAGTTGCCAGTTCTACATCACTCTTGCACCGAAAGCGAACCTTGATTACAAGTACACCATATTTGGTGGCGTGATTAGCGGAATGGATGTCGTCAATCGAATTCAGAAAGGCGACAAGATGGAAAACATTCGTATCCAACAGTAGTTGGAACCGCTGTCAAAGACGCTCCTCAACCTCGTGAACAAAGGTTCGCCCACATTCGCGCAGAACCAAAGGTCGTGTAAATTCGCATCATGTCCAACAAACCGATACTGGCGTGGGCACATTTGCTTGACGCGAAGCGCGGACATTGATGGTCGTAGCAAAACCAGCGATCGCGCAGGTTTACCCGTTGTTGAAACGACATTCATTTAAACCAACGTTCGTCTAAATACTATTCGGATCTGCGTATGGTGGCACTTTTGGTTTTTTCGGTTGAGCCGGAGCGTTCGGCACTATATATGGTGACCAGCCTTCGCCGTTGGGCACAGGAAGAATCAGTCCACGACCACCGTTCGGCAGCTGCATACCCGGCGATCGTAGCCCTGGAGCGCGGTTCATGCGCTGCATCATTTCTATCATCGTGCGCAGATCGGTGTTCATCTGTTGTTGGAAATCTTCTTCGAAAGTCGTATCCTCATCGCCATCATCGCGTGGCAATGGTGTCAGATATGGCGAATGGAACGGAGAGATCTGCCTGCGTCCAAGCGCTCTAGGAGTCGGTCCTTGAGGGATCGGAGAAATCTTTGGTGCCGCTATTGATTCGACACCAATCATTTTCTTCAGACGATCGATTCGATCGGAATATGACATTGCGCGACTGGGCTGACCGAGAAGTGACGTCTCGAGTCTATCCAAACGCTGATCGAGCGACTCTTCTGAATACGTTTTTTGCAAGGCACGCCATTCGAGCGTCTGCAAAATTGGATACTGCGAGCTCGAAGTAGGCGATGTGGCTTTCGGCTTGGGACTAGATTCTTGCGGTTTTGCCGCGTTGTTCTTCTGAGCCAGGTTGTGAGCCGCTTCTTTATCTCTTGCAACGACAGCGGATCTGATGCGACCCAGCCGATCAGTGTTTTTGCCATCCTGCGCAGCGCCGAACACGAGCAGTTCGATTCGCTCCAGCCTTTTCTCCAGAGGCTCGTGGTCATATTCATGAAAGAAGAATCGTCTTTCAAGACCTTTCAAATCGCGAAACGGATCCAACGAAGCGGCGCCGCCCGCCGGCGAAGGCGCAGCCGGATTAGCCGCTGAAGCGGGCGCAATCGTGAGTAACCCCACTGCTGCCATGGTCGCCATAAGCGGTTTATATCTAGAAAAAACGACAGCGGTCAGATTGAAGTCTTGTCGCATACTCGAGAATCGCTCTCCACAATTGAGTCTTTGCGTTTGCACTAATTTAGTTATAACTCTAATTCCAGGATATCATCACTTTTCTGTTCCAACATCGGGTTAACCCCGAATTCGGCTGTGTCAGATTCATGACTGAAAGCCACGCAAAATATGACAGATCGAAAAAGTCAGAAAAACTGTCCGAATTTATGACGTCACAACATCTGCCTTCAGCCGGTTGCCCCATTGACGAAAAACGAGCCCGTCATGTTCCGACGGGCTCGCATTCAACTTCTGACTTTAGAAGGGTCTATTCTTCGCGGAATTCCGCGTCGACGACATCTTGTTCGGAGGCAGTGTATCCACCACCATCTTCGCCACCACCGGCACTATAGTCGTAGCCGGCGTTGTCGTAACCCTCTTCATACTGTCCGCCTGCGGCGGCGCCGCCTTCACCTTCAGCCCATGATTCGTTGACGGCATCTGCTTCCGTCTTCAGGCCTTTGGCGCGGGCTGCTTGTTGCAAGAGAACCAGGGCACCTCTGAGTTCGTTCATGATCGATTTCAGTGTGTCGAGGTCTGCATCGTCTTTGAGTTTCTGCCTCAAATCGTCAACCAGCATTTCGGCTCTGGATTTTTCTCCAGGGCTGACAGCTTCGCCGAGATCGCGGATCTGACGTTCGACTGCGTAGCAGATGCTATCGCCTTCGTTCCGTACATCGGCAGACTCCTTGCGGTTTCTGTCGTCCGCGGCATGAGCTTCCGCTTCGCGGATGGCGCGCTCGATGTCGTCCTTGCTCATGTTGGTTGAAGCAGTAATCGTGATCTTCTGCTCTTTGCCGGTCGCCTGGTCACGTGCTGTCACGTTCAAGATACCGTTGGCATCGATGTCGAAGGTCACTTCGATCTTTGGTTGCCCACGAGGAGCCGCTGCGATTCCGTCGAGGCGGAAGTTTCCGAGCAGCTTGTTGTCACGAGCCATCGGACGTTCGCCCTGGAAGACATAGATGTCGACTGCCGTTTGATTATCTTCGGCGGTCGAGAAGACTTCTGTCTTTCTGGTTGGAATCGTAGTGTTGCGATCGACCAGCTTGGTCATAACGCCGCCCATGGTTTCGATACCAAGGGATAGCGGAGTGACGTCGAGGAGCACAACGCCCTTAACTTCACCACCCAGAACGCCGGCTTGAATAGCAGCTCCGACCGCAACTACTTCGTCAGGGTTGACGGTTTGGTTGGGTTCTTTGCCACCGGTCAAACTTGCAACAAGTTCTTGGACTGCTGGGATCCGAGTAGAACCACCGACGAGTACAACCTCATCGAGTCCTTCAAAATTCAATTTGGCATCTTTCAATGCCTGTTCCATAGGATGGCGGCATCGCTCAACCAGATGACGGGTCAACTCGTTGAAACGAGCTCTCGTCAGCTTCATCTCAAGGTGCTTTGGACCTGAAGCATCGGCTGTGATGAACGGCAACGAGATGTTTGTCTCGGTCACCGCTGACAGTTCGATCTTCGCTTTTTCCGAAGCTTCTGTAAGCCGCTGTAGTGCTTGTCTGTCTTTTCTGAGGTCGATACCTTCGAGGTTCATAAACTCGTCGGCTACCCAACCCACGACACAAGCGTCGAAGTCATCTCCTCCCAGGTGCGTATCGCCTGAAGTCGATTTGACCTCAAACACGCCTTCGCCCACTTCGAGGATAGACACGTCGAACGTGCCGCCGCCAAGGTCGAATACGAGGATTACTTCATTCTCTTTCTTATCAAGACCGTACGCGAGCGCTGCCGCTGTCGGCTCATTAATGATTCTGAGAACTTCGAGACCGGCAATGGTGCCGGCATTCTTGGTCGACTGTCTCTGTGAATCGTTGAAATAAGCCGGACATGTAATGACCGCGCTCGTAACTTTTTCACCGAGATACTTCTCAGCGTCTTCTTTGAGTTTGCGCAGGATCATCGCGGAAATTTCTTCCGGCGAATAATCCTTCCCTTGAATCGCGACTTTGCAACCGCCGTCGGCCCCTTCTTTCACTTTGTACGAAACAAGCTTCTTTTCCGAGTCGACTTCATTGAAGCGACGACCCATGAAGCGCTTGATTGAGTACACCGTGTTCTCAGGATTCAAAACAGCCTGGCGACGTGCCAACTGTCCGACAAGACGCTCTCCCGATTTGGTGAATGCCACCACCGAGGGAGTCGTTCTGCCACCTTCGGCATTGGAAACCACGGTAGGTACACCGCCTTCCATAACCGCGACAACGGAGTTTGTGGTCCCCAAGTCAATGCCTACTGATTTACCCATATCTTTGAAACTCCCTCTGCTCCCCTTTGATGAGGTGGAGACGCTGAAATTATACTGCGAGTCGAATGCCACGGGTGATGGCATTCTGATTTGCCGTTACGCAGGCAGCTTGTACTGCGCGACGGTTTGAATTGCGTTTAATTGTAGTACTAATGGTATTAAAAGTTTCATATTCAGTTTTTAAAAGCGATCATATTGTGCCCAGTTTGCACGAAAGCCCCGCATTAAACGGAACAATTCTCAAAAATTTAAAACATTATTCGCCCCTTTGCTAGTAATGATGGGTTTCCCAAAAAAATATCGGTGATTTCGTCAGAAGTTTTGAAATTTTGATTGGTCAGAAAAAATGTCCGAAATTCTGACAAAACAACTCTGACAATTCTCAACGCGAAGGCGCCCGAGACAACGCCATCAAGGCTCCCAACGATTCGCAGCTGTCAGGTATGGCGGCAAAACCAACTGACGCGACGATCGGAAACGAATCTTTCTCCTGAGCTAAATGTTTCGACATTAAAATCTCAGCCAAACGCAACGCAAAAATTCTCGCCGACTCCAATCCCGTTTCCGGCATCAAAATTGCAAACCCGAGTGTCTCGTAATGAAATAGAGTATCGGTTCGTCGAATCAAACGATTGACTCGATCGACCACTTCTTGCAACGCCTGGATCGGCACCGGTTCGATTTTTTCTTTACGCCGCACCTTGATATCGAGCGTGACAACTGCGAATTCGCGTTTAAATCTTTCATAGCGAAAGAATTCCTTTTCGAGAAACAACAGAAACGCCGGATATGTATAAACACCCGTATCCGGTCTGCGCATCACGCTTTCCACGCGCTTGACCTGACTCCAGTCAATGGTCGCATCGCGAGAGGATGCAGCCAGATCCGGCACCTTGTCTCGATAAGAACACAAACCACAACTGACTAAATTAAAAACGATAGGTACCCACTGCGGTTTGGGCAGCGGCACTCGACGCAAAATCTCAAGCACGGTACTTTGATTATCAACTTCTTGATAGAAACGCTTTTGCATTTGCATCGGAGCACCGCAGCCGCCTTTGACCATCTGTTCGAAGAGCGTCTCGGACATAGTCGAGTGATTGCGGATCAGGTAAGTTTCAAGCCCGACTCCGATGTTTTTCAAGAACGTCTCATGATCTGTCAGAGCCGCTCCTTCCATCAACAAAATTTGCACACCTTTGAATATAGTTTTTTCAGAGGTCTTTGGTTCTTTGAAAAATCTGAAACTGCCGGCGTTTACATTCACCAGCTCGAGGAAAGCATCGTCGCCGATACTGTCGCTGAAGACGCAGTGTACAGGCTCACCTTGAACGAAAAACAAAAAGGCGTTGCCGCTTGGCGTCTCAATCTCGAGCCGTCCAGTTCCCTTATTCATTTGTATAGACTGCACGAGTGTCGGCATCGGCATGTCTAAAAGATCGCCTTCCAGAGTGGGTTTATGATGCTTCGTTTTGAGTGTGCGATTCTGCTCGGAGTTAGCCAGCGCGCGCCGAACGATGGTCGCGTAGATTTTTTGCGCGTCGATATCGACGCCTTCCCACTCAACTGCTGCAGTCGATAAACGTTCCAGTCGATATTTAAAAGCGTTGGAATTCTTGTCGTGCAGAACCTTGAAAACGTACTCGTCAGGAGCCTCACCAAAGGGCAGTTGAAGAACAAACCCATTACGAGCGGCTTCCGCTTGCAGTTGTTTGATCTGGTCGATCGAAGGAGGCGCCGCTTGCTGCGGCAGCGATTGCACTCTTCTTTCGTCTTGACCCTTGTTTTGCAAACTTCCTACGACAACACAGTCTTCGTGCTTCAAACTCCGCCATTAAACTCGACGTACTCACTTCTGGCGCAAGATTACGTCGGTTGCATAAGCTTGTTCTACCCAGAAAAGATTCAGTCAACCTTTCCTGGCGCCTGATGTGGAGATGTAGTCGACCGGTCTGGTTCAAAATTAGCGTCAGCAATCTTGTCAGAAAAACGAACATTTTTTCTGACCAACTTGCCACCACAAAATCTGACATCCACGCCAAACATTACAGCTGGTTCAGCGTTTCACCGATCGCCAGAGCGTGAATCGATACTTTACTTCTCTCGCTTTTGGCTAAGCGTTGCAGATCGGAAGGCTGATAACGAAAAAATACCTGATCGAGCAGCGGTTGCCAATGCATTGGTACCAGACGATCGGCGCCGATCTCCTCCGCCAATTTCAGCGCCTCTTCCGGCGAAGCGGTGGCGTATTTGCCACCAATCGGAACGCAGGCTGTGTGAATTTCGAGGTGCTTAACCGCTTCAGGTATAGCTGATGAATATATTGTTGCACCGGAATGATAGTAACCGGCAAAGTGATATCCGTTGACCGGCTTGGCAGGCGCTCGACTTCTGGCAAACATCGCCATAATCGTTTTGCCCAATCGGTTAAGCGGATGGTGAGCCGTTACAGCAGTCACCTTCACATCACCGAAGTAGAGCGATTGTCCGTGGTCCAACGCGATCATATCTTCGGCTCTGATCTGCTTTTTGAATTTTCGACGCATCCAGGCGATCAGTTTTTTCGGTCCGACAAACTGACACTTCCAACGTTCGTAAAGTTTCGGCGCTAGCAAAATTCCGGAGTCGAAGTGACCGTGACTGAAGAAAACAACGTGAGCTCTTGGAAGCTTATTTAGGTCTACGGGCTCGCAGAGATAAGGGTCGACGTAGATGTCGACGTTTGACACGTTGTAATGAACGGCGCTATGGCCGAGAAAAGTGAGCGTCAAAAGCGATGACTCCGACTCACTGTAAATGCTTCGAAACGTTATAACTGGCTAGTACAGGATGGAAATCCTAACATTTTTTAGCCAAGCAATTTCCATTCCTAGTAAAATCATAGGTTTCAAAACAGTTGCTAAGCGTCTAGCGGATGACGCACGAGGAAAGCGGACGAATGATGATTAATGGTTGGAGACTAGTACCAGTTGCACTGGTGGTTTGTATGGCTTCTTCGATCGGCCTCTCCGAGCCGGTGGAAGCGAAAAACAAAGCCGTTGAGCTGATGAAGTATCTCAATCCAGTTCCCGAGAAGACTTATTTGAATAAGTCCCAGGATCGTGTGATCAAGAAGAAAGGGTTTAAAACAGTAGCCGTCGAGGGTGCCAAACCCGTTGAAAACAAAGAATTGGGCTACTTTGCAATGGTGCCATTGGAAAAAATTCAAGACAAAGATCTGGTTGGCAATCTTCTGAAAAACCAAACGGTGAGCGGGATTTCCGTGGTCGTGCCCTGGCGGCTTCTGGAGCCGGTCGAGGGAGAAATTAATTTCAAACCAATCGACGACCTTCTTGCCTTGTGCAAAGAACAAAACAAAACGATGATCTTGCGAGTCTCCACGTGCGGTGTCGATAACAGCGCAAAATCCGACACACCTGATTGGGTGTTTCAAGATCCGGCAGCGCGTTCGATCATCTACACCGGCACCGATGGCAACGAGCATCAGATGCCAATCTTCTGGGATCCGGCCTATCTGGCAAAATGGTCAAACTTGATCAACGAGCTTGGCGAACAATACGACAAGAATCCAAACATCCACAGTGTCGGCATCACAGGCGGTGGCGTGTTGGCAGGCACTAATGTTCTTCCGGATTTCGTCGCGTCTGTAAAACGGACCACCGGCGCCGACATCATCACCAAGCCTGAGAAAGCAAAAGATGCCGACACCACAGGTAGTGACAAGCCTGCCGATGAAAAAGCGTCAGATGCCTCAGCCGACAAAACAGCCGACGGTGCTGACGCCGCAAAGACAGCGGACAAAGCAGCCGACGCAGCCACCGACAAACCTGATGAAAGTTTAACAACCACAACAACCGAGAAACCAGCCGACAGCACAACGGCGACAACAACGACCGACTCGACGAGCGCTGACAAAACCGCTACATCTTCCGCTAAAACGGCTGATGAACCGGAAGACAAAGGACCAGGCAAAGAGGCTCGCAAAGAAGTTCAACGCATTCTCGAGAAACAATTCGGCATGACGCACCGCCAACTGATCGAACACTGGAAGTACGTCGCTGACTTGTTCCCGAAAGCATTCACGACCACTCGTTTAAACTTCGATATCAGCCCACCAACGCCGAATCGTAAAGGACAAGATAGCCTCGATGAAATTTCAGATTACCTGGTCTATCGTTATGGCCAGCGCATTTATTTAACCAGACAAAACGTTGCCGACGGCAAACATGGATTCGATGACTATCGCGTTCTGTTGAAATTCCATCCTGACACTTTGACAGGTTATCGCCTGCGTCCTGAGTTTCAAGCAAAGGAGCTGATCAAGCTGGCCAAGAATGTCGGCGAAGATGGTATCAGCTTCTGCGAAATCCCAATCGAACTAGTTAGCTCAACAGATGAATCTGTTAAGTCCGGGCTTGCAGCATTGCACCAGGCCATGGGCTATCAGCTGGTTTCAAAAGAAGTCTCCATTCCAAAAGACTTGAAGGCAGGGTCTCCATTAAAAGCATCATTTATGTTTTTAAACCTGGGTGCTGCTTCAGCGATGAAGCCGTCAAGACAACTGGATAAGGACGTTGCCTCAAGTTTCAAAGTTCAACTGGAACTTCGCAACGCCAGCGGCAAACCAATCGCGCGCCTGCTGCACACCCCTGAAACGCCGACACACCAATGGGCCTCAGGCAAGCCAATCGCCTGGCAGGAAGAGTTGAAAACGCCGGCGCAGCTGGCGCCAGGGAAATATGACGTTTATCTCTCCCTGGTTGACACCGACACTCACCGCAAGGTGCAGTTTCTCCATGCCACCGGCACTGGTGCCCCCGAAGCATTCTTCGAAGCGCCAGTCGGCAGCATTCAGGTAACCAACTGACAAAGTCTGGTCGAAAGGCTGACGGGAAAACAATCCAGTCAGCTGATTGAAACAGCCTCAAACAGAACGGCTCCGTTAATTCGGAGCCGTTGCTTTAATCAGCAAGTCCGCGCTCGAACGATCCAACTATCGAGTGAAGCTCAGGTCGGCGGCGGCTATCGTTTCTGAAGACGCTGATTGAGGCCCGAAGCATCCACACTACTGCAGGCCCTTAACCCACGAACTGATGTCGTCAATCACTATGGCATCAACGTTGGTGGCTCGTTTCAAATATTCATTCGGCGTAGCCATTTTGCCCGAGCTTACCGCCAGCATGTGATTGAGTTCCGGGTACAGTTTAAACGTGCTCTGCGACTCATGCCCGGCAGATTTAACCGCGGACTTCCAACGTTCGAAGTCACCATCGGCGGTGACCTGATAATCTCGCCCACCCTGCAAGAACAAAATCGGACGATCCACAGTTTTGATTTCTTCAAGCGGATTATGGTTTCTCAAATCCAGCCAATATGCAGGCGCAGCGCCGAGAATCACTTTCGGTAAATTGGCATCGGACTGCTTCAGCGCTTTCACTTTGGCCGCTTCCGCTTTCAGCAGTGCCAGTTGTTTCGAAGCCTGTGTTTTCAAATTACCAGCAGTAGCCAGGTAATCAGCTTGTCTGACAATCGCTGTTTCAATCGGTTCATTACTGCCGGCCATAACAATAAATCCCCGTACATTCGCATCAGCTTTGGCAATCCGCGGAATCGCCATGCCACCGAGACTGTGACCAAGAATTACGATTTTCGATTTGTCTATTTTCGAATTGGCGCGAAGAACTTTGGCCGCCTCGACTGCATCATCAATGGTTTCTTCTTTGACTGTGAGCTTGAGAAGATCAGGTCCATTGAACAATTTACCGTGTTGCTTTGTCCGCTTCTCATAACGGATGACAGCGACTCCTTTAGCAGCCAAACCGTGAGCAAGATCTCGAAACGGTTTGTTCGGTCCAATCGATTCGTCCATATCGTGAGGTCCGGAACCGTGAACAAGAACCACGGCTGGAAACGGTCCATCGCCGACTGGAAGCGTCAAAAGCCCCTCAAGCTGCCACTTTCCAGTGCCGACTTTTACTTTCTCATCTGTAAAAGATTTTGCATCGGCATATGGTGCCTCCTTAAAATCACCTTTGTGTTCCTCGACGAAAAAGCCGTTGACCTTCGTCGATCCGCTGAACACAAGACGCACATCGACCGTTTCTTTTCCAAAAACCACTGGCACAAACACAGAGGTGTGCGGTCCGGTTTGCTCCACGCGTGGTGCCTTGCGTTCCTTATAAGCACCGTATTGCATGGTCAATCCTTGCCACGCTAATTGCAGTTTAGGTGCAGGCAAAACTTTTTTTATGGTTGGATCGAGGAGCGCACCCGTTTGCGCAAATTTATTTGCCACCATCAAGTCGATAAATGCGTTGGCGGAATTGATCAACGCTTGATTCGAAGGAGCCTTTCTAATGCGAGGTGCGGTGTTCGGCTTGGCAGCGATTGCTCCAGTTGCGTTGTGCTCGGCAATCGTCGACGTCAAAAGCACGCCGCTTGCAAGTGAGAGAATCACGCTCAACTTCAATGATGCGCGCATCGTTTGAACCTCCAATTGTTCGACGGTCAGGGGCACACGCCCGCACCAGTTGCTTCCGAGACCTGACAACCGGAATACCAGCGTTCTGAGAGTATCAGAATTTCAATGTTTCGATTTCACTACAAGGGGTCAAATATTAGAAAGAAACATTGTAAAGGTCATGCCGGACAATTCTACTCAGCAAACAAATAATTGCGCTTACTGTCTCAAACCAGTGGTGGATGACTTTATTTGCGCTGAATGCATGAAGGAAAGGAATGTTTCGCTCGAGCGTGTCCGCGTGCCACCCGACGAGATCGTCGCCAACAATCAAGCGCCACGTTTGATCAGCAGTGCGTCCGACCGGGAGAACGATTTAAAAGTATCGCATGACGATTTTGAAAATTCGCAGGATAACCTGGAAATTTCAAAACCGAAATCAAGCTCTAAAAAGTCGAAGAAAAACGACCCGGAATGGAAGAAGACGGCGCTGCATCAAGATTTTAACAAGATCAACGCGAGTGCAAACCTGATCACTTACGCGCTGTTTTTTCCAGTCGCAGCTGTCGGTTTCGGTATAACGACAATGTTTGGATTTCCGCTGCCGCTGGCGGGAATCACAGCAATCGGACTAGCCGTTGGCTGGGTGATTTATCGTTCCGAACAAAAGGCGTGGTATCACTATGCCAGTTGGGTTTTCGAAACCGGACAATCTCTTGAATGCGATCTCGATCTTGTCTCTTCGGGTGAACTGGATCAACCTTATATTGTGCTCAAGGACGTAAACCGTTTGTCGCACGTCTACGACACCAAGGTCTTCAAGGTTGTGGTCGGCGATACTCAACAACTATATGTCGACCACAATGCACCGGGCGCGAAATTATCATTTCGTGCGATCGCTTATTTTGAGAAGAAACCGCAAGAGAACGTCGTAATTTTTGAGTTAGCCGAGATGCGATTGTGGTGCAAACCTCACTTGAGCAGAGGGTTTTAAACCGTCAGCTTTTCTTCATCATTATGATTGTCGCGTACGCGGCGCCGACCATCACTATGGCGTTGAAGTAAAGTAACAAAGCGATTTTCTTGCTGGGAAAGGATTCATTGACGACCCAGTAAGAAACAATTTTCACGGTTCCCAATCCCAGTACCAGAACCGCTGAAGCCAAACTCCAAGCCAGCATCGAATCGGAACCGCCGGGCACGACCAGCGCAGTGAATGCTAACAAAATGGTCGGATATCCGAGCACCATCGATAGTGTCGACGTCATTAAACTCCGCAACAACTTGACGGCCATTTTCGAGATTGCCGTATCAAGAGCGAAACCGACCAGCCATGGAATGTAGGTGTACAGCATGGTGAAACCCAGTCCCATTGCGCCCTCAGAAGATGCCTTGCCTGCGGCGAAACAGGGAAGAGCCACAAAAATTGCAACGACGATTGCCGCGAAAAAAGCCAAGTAATTGATCACTGTCACTTTTCCGAAAGAGGAGTTCATAAACAGCGTATCAAATTTGAGTACGGAACGAAACTTCAAAAGAGGCTTGGCGGGCTGACAATTCCGCCCATGTCAAGGAGTTAAAATGATCGCTGAAGGACGGATGCCATCACGCACGTCAAGAATGAACAGGGGCGCCTGAGACCCGAGCTTATCGGCTTTACAGGTTGTCTCGCTGAGTCTTTCGTGAGGCAAACAACGAAGGCGAAGCTCAAGTGATGCAAGACGCGAAACGTCGGGCCGCTTGACGAACCTTTACAAAGGAAAGTCCTTTATCGAACCGAACCGGCAATTCGAAATTCACTTTGCCATCAGAACTACGGGAAACATCATGCAAAAAACAAGCGAAATTCTGCGATTGATATCACTGTCTATTTTGTTCGGAGGATCCGCGACCGTTGTATTCGTGGCTATCGTTCTCGTCAAATCGGCGGTCGCATCAGGCGTTCCACAAAGTGAGGCGGCAGGAATCAACGCGCCGGCATTTATTCAATTTGCAAAAGTGGTGGCAGGTGCAAGCGTAATGCTGCTCGCCGCTGAAGCGTTAAACTTCGCTGCAATCAAAAAAGGTCTGGTGGAAAAAACCAAAACCACGTTTTCTCGATTGGCTGCCAGCCTGATTTGCGCAGTCACCGCTTTCATTTTCGCGTTTGCGATTGTGCCACCAATGGATGAGCTTCGTCCTTTGATCAAAACCGATGAAGTGAAAGCAGCTGAGTTCAAAAAACTGCACGACGTTTCGCGCGGCGTGTTTGGTGCGACGATTTTGTTTGCGCTAATCTCGCTTGTATTGCCGGTCTTCGGCGCAGTCGAGAATAAACGGTCTGCAGCTGTTTAACCATCTAAAATCCTGAGAGAAACCCTTATTACCTTTCGACTCTAGCGACGAAAATTCACCGGAAAAACTTTGCGTAGTACCAATCGATAATTGAGGACAGGAAATTGCGACAACACGAAGCGAATCTAGAGACCAGCCAGCACGTTCACGAGATGCCGTTCGGACCTCGCTTGCTCGAGAATGGCGGGTATGAATTTCGTCTATTTGCTCCAAGCGCAAAGTCGGTCGACCTTTGTCTGTACCTGAACGAGGGCGAGTCAATCATTCCAATGACTGATGACGGCAATGGTTGGTACAAACTGACCGCTAACAATGCGCGGGCTGGACAGCGATATCACTTCGTCATCGACGGCGAGATGCGCGTTCCCGATCCGGCATCGCGTTTTCAACCGGAAGATGTTCATGGACCAAGCGAACTCATCGATCCCAGTCAGTTTCGCTGGGAAGATGAAGATTGGCGCGGCAGACCGTGGAACGAAGCGATCATCTACGAATTGCACGTCGGCACTTTTTCCCCCGACGGCACTTACGAAGGTATTCAACAAAAACTCGATTATCTGACCGAACTCGGCGTCACAGCAATTGAGTTGCTGCCCCTGTCAGATTTCCCGGGCAACTTCGGCTGGGGATATGACGGCGTTTTGTCTTACGCACCAGAAAGCGCATACGGAAGACCGGAAAATCTGAAGTATTTGATAAACGAATGTCACAAGCGCGGCATGATGGTCTATCTCGACGTTGTATACAACCACTTTGGTCCAGATGGTAACTATCTGCACGTCTATGCTAAAACCTTCTTCAGCGCAAAACATCACACACCGTGGGGCAACGGTATCAACTACGACGACAAACGCTCGGAAGTGGTCAGAGACTTTGTCGTCAACAATGTGCTTTATTGGCTCGAGGAGTTCCGTTTCGACGGTTTACGCTTCGATGCAGTTGATACCATATCTGATGACAGCAAAGTACACATCCTCAACGAAATTGCTGAATCAGTACGCACCAGATTCAAGGGCGAGCGAGAAATCCATCTAATTCTCGAGAACGGAGACAACCGCGCAGAGCTGCTTGACGGCGGACAGGGCGAGTATACGGACCGCTTCAACGCGCAGTGGAACGACGACATTCACCACGCCATGCATGTGCTAGCCACCGGAGAAAATAGCGGCTACTACGAAGATTATTCTGATGAATTTTCACAAGCGAGTGCCATTGAGCATCTTGGCAGAACACTGGTCGAAGGCTTCGCCTACCAGGGAGAAAAATCGGCGTTTCGAGATGGCAAACTTCGAGGCACGCCGAGCAAATCTACCCCGTCGGGTGGATTCATTTCATTCATTCAAAACCACGATCAGATCGGTAATCGGGCGCTCGGTGAGCGGATTACAAAGATTGCGGACCTTGATGCGGTAAGCGCGATGGTAGCAATACTTTTGCTGGCGCCATCACCGCCGATGCTATTCATGGGCGAAGAATGGGGGGCGGATACGCCGTTTGTCTGGTTCGCCGACTTCAAAGGTGACCTGGCCACCAGTGTTCGCGAAGGTCGGATGAGAGAGTTCGGCAAATTCGCAGATTTCAAAGATCCTAACCGACGCAAATTAATTCCTGATCCATGCAGCCTTGAGACGTTTTACAAATGCAAACTAAACTGGGAAGAGCTGCGTGAGTCGCAGCACGAAGAGTGGTTTGAGTTCTACAAACGTCTGATCGCACTGAGAAAGTTGTCGATCGTTCCGTTGCTCGATCAAATCGATGTGGCAGAAAAATCGTGGACGATCACAGAAGAAGGATTGTTGGATTGCAGATGGTCGGTCGCCAACGGACAGGAGTTAAAACTGCTCGCCAACCCGAGCGACACAGGCGCTACCAGCCCGGTTTACAAAGCATCTGAGTTTTACGAAGAGAACGTTTTGTTCCAGATTCCACAAAACGCAACTGCCGATATCGCACTGGGAACAGTGCCACCATGGACGGTGGTGTGGTTACTTTCGCAGAAAGACGAGCAATATTAGATAACGGAAAATTGAAACGCAAACACCTCGCCGGTAGTTCCAAAAGCCGGTCGGATATAAGCTTGGTTCAAGTTAGTTTCCCGGAGTTAAGTTACGGCATCGAAAGTGCGCGGCTTCAGATGCTGGCATTGTTTAAAAATTTTGATAGTCTAACTGCCCCAATCTCAACCACACGACGCCAGAGAACGGCAACCTGTAAACGTTTAGGGTGACCCCCACCCGGGCGTTGGGCGGATACGACACAGTATATACAAGAGGGTATAATTAGCGACCCAGGCAATGCCTACAGATCGCATCCACAGGTACCTAATGAAAACTAACGCGGGAATCTCGGTTACTCCACTCGCTCAAAAATTCGGCGTCAAAGAAACATGGAAGGACCGGGATGGGCGGCTACACCGACCATCAGAAGAAACGCTGGCAAAAATCGCAGGTGCACTGCGGTCAAAAATTATTGACGAAGATGACGATGAAAGAAGCGACCATGTTGGATTTTCACGTGTTGAAACGAAGGAAAAAGACTTAGCGCTTTTCGTTCCGCCGGTTGTTGTCCTCAAGCGTGGGCTGTCAGCAGAAGTCAATCGCCTGGCGGTGGAGATACAGTTCGAATCTAAAACCGAAGTCGTCGTGTTGTCCTGGTCGTTTTATTCAGAGCACGGTGAAGTTTACTCTGGTATCGCCCATAGTGCCCAGCAGAAGGACACAAAGTTCAAAATCGAATTACCCGATGTGATCGGATATGGCTACCACCGGCTAAAAGTGACACTCTCCACAAAGCGAGAAGTCGGCGCGTATAACGTGCAAGCCGAATTTCCCGTAATCATCGCACCCGACAAATGTTTCCTGCCTGCATCGATGTCCGGCAGCCCGCGCTTATGGGGACCGATGATCCACTTGACCGGTTTCTCCAGCCGGCGAAACTGGGGTGTCGGCGATTTCACTGATTTGAAAACAGTGGTATCGTTTTGCGCAGCGCAAGGCGGCGGCGTCGTCGGCGTCAGTCCATTGCACGGACAAGATCCAACCGGCAGTTCACTGTTCAATCGTAGCTTGCCGTCGCACCGGAATTTCCTCAACTATTTATATATAGATGTAGAAGCAACCGAATGTTTCCAGGAGTCTGAAAATACCAGACGGCATGTGCACTCACCGGAGTTTCAAGAACGACTGCAGTCCTTCAGAAAGTCTAAAAAACTGGATCTTAAGCAAGTTGCCTCGGAGAAACTGCACATTCTGGATCGCTTGTACCAACAGTTTCGTAGTCAACATCTAAACAAAGTCACGATTCGAGCCCAGGCTTTTCGAGAGTATCAACAAGCGCGTGGGAAAAGCCTGAAGGACTTCGCCATTCATCAGGCGCTTGCAGAGCGGCTCGCGAAAGACGGCAACCACTACGAATCATGGCATGCCTGGCCGGAAAAATATCAGGACGTCGATTCCGAATCAGTCAGGGATTTCGCGGACTCTAATAACGAACGAGTTGAATTCTTCGAGTATCTGCAATGGCAGGCTGAAATCCAGCTTGAGACGGTAGGACACCTCTGCATGGCCTCGCGATTACCGCTAGGTCTTTTGATCGAAGTATCGCCCATGGTATCACCGCACGGCGCAGAACTCTGGCAGAACCAAAAATATCTTGCTCAGTCGCTCCACCTGGTCGAGCCGCCTCGCCCGTATCTGCCGGACGGACATGTGACTGATAGTCCGCCTTTCCGGATCGACGAGATCAGGCGCGACGCTTACGCGCCACTGGCCGAATTACTGGCAGTAAATATGCGTTATACCGGCGCGATTCGACTGGCAGGCGCGCATCACTGGCTATCGCCTCTTGTATCGGCTGAAACGAAAAGTGTCGAAACCTCGGCGCAATTAGATCAACCAATCGATGAAATTCTTGCCGTAATCGCACTGGAAAGTCATCGAAATGCATCCATGGTTGTGATGGACGCAGACCTGTTTTTGGAGCTCGATTCCAGCAGCTCATCCAGTTCTTTTATTCATGAACTACTTAAGAACTGGAATATCATCTCCCGCCAGGATCTCTTTAGCAGCGATTTTGAAACTATGGAGCATCTGTTTAATTCCAATGCTCCGCCTGACTCCACCGACAAACGTCTTCTCGAGATGGCGCCGGCCAGCCTTTCTCCAATGGCAGCCTTCTGGCATGGAACCGACTTGAGCGCAAGGTCCGTAGCCAAATCGGCTGAAGAAAAAGAGAAGCGCAACCAACTTATCGACAGGCGAGTAGCTCACAGGGTCGAGATCCTTCGCTTGCTGGATAGCCGAGGAATGCTGCCTGAAGGAATTTCAACCGATCCGTCCTCCATTCCGGTCCTCACACCACAATTGGTATCAGCCCTGATTTCGCTCTTATCTAAATCTTCAGCAGCGATGATTCTATTCCGAATTGAAGACTTGGGCACCTCGGATCGTCCCTTGATTGTTTATGACAATCAAGAATATCCGCAGTGGAAAATCAAGATGACGCCTGACTTTGAAGAGATCTCAGAGTCGACGACGACGCAACTCGTGCTGGATGAAGTGCAAACCGAACGCGGTTGTTTCTTCGACCAGGTGGATGTTTCATTCGCTCAAGACGATTCAGCGAAGAGCCTTTTGACCATACCATCATCGACGTACCGTTTGCAGTTGCACAAAGGCTTCAAGCTTTCTGACGTGCGTAATCTGACAGATTACCTGGAGAAGCTCGGCATAAGCCACTTCTACACCTCGCCCCTGGCGCACTCTCGACCCGGCAGCATGCATGGTTATGACGTAATCAATCACAGCCACCTCAATCCGGAATTGGGAACCCAGGAGGACCTGGAAGAACTCGGACAAGAGCTCCGCAAGCGCGACATGGGTCTGGTCATCGATCTGGTGCCTAACCACATGGGCATCGGCAAGCACAATGATTGGTGGATGAATGTCCTCGAGCACGGCGCCGCCTCTGATTACGGACAGTATTTCGACATCGATTGGAATCCGATTAAAGATGAGTTGCATGGCAAAGTGCTTCTTCCTGTGCTGGGAGAACCGTACGGAAAAGTGCTTACCTCCGGTCAGCTGAAAATATCCTTCGACTCCACGACCGGCAAATTCCGGATCAACTATTACGAAAACGAATTCCCGCTGAATCCAGCATCATAGCCGCTTATCCTCGGGCGGCGATTGGATGTTCTCAACGAAAGATTGGGCAACAAAGATATCGACGTGATGAGATATCTCAGCATCGTCGACGCACTATCGGCGATACCAGACGGCATGGGACTGACCGGCGAGGAGCGGGCCAGGCGCTACCGTGAGATTCAAGTTTCCAGCTATCGATTGGCTGACCTGTGCAAATCAAATGCTCACATCCAGGAGTTTGTCGAACAAAACTTGAAAGAATTCGACTGCAGCGAAGACGACCGGGGCGCTTGCCACCGGATGAACGAGCTACTCGAGAAACAGGCTTATCGACTGGCTTTCTGGCGAGTGGCTGCGCACGAAATCAACTACCGAAGATTCTTCGATATCAATGAATTGGCCGGAGTTCGCGTCGAAGATCCGCGGGCTTTCGCCGACATGCACGCTTTCGTTTTTAAACTGGTGCGCGATGGAGTCGTCACCGGTCTTAGAATCGATCACCCGGACGGCTTGTTCGATCCATCGGGATACTTCCGAAGACTACAGGAAGAAGCCGGCCACAGGCTGGATCCGACAGGCGAGTATTTTGTCGCCGGTCAGAAAAACTTCAGACGTCAAAGTGAATTTCCGATTTATCTATTGGGCGAAAAAATCCTGGCGCCCTTCGAGCGTATGGAAGAAGATTGGTTGATTCACGGAACCACCGGCTACGACTTCCTCAACGCTGCCAACGGTGTGTTGATCGACGAAAGAAACGCTCGCGTTTTTACCGACTTCTACACCATGATCAGCAATGAAAACGAAACCTATAGAGAACTGGCGTATCGCTGCAAACACTTAATCATGCAGACATCACTGGCGTCAGAGTTGAACGTGCTTGCTCATCATCTCAGCCAGATCGCAGAGTCGAACTGGATGTACCGCGATTTCACACTCAACTCATTGCGGCACACACTTTCCGAAGTGGTGGCATTCTTCCCCGTCTATCGCACGTATGTAAAAGAAGGCACCGTCAGCAGTGTCGCGCGCGATTACATCAGCCGCGCCGTGAGATTGGCAAAACGCGCTAATCGCGCCGTCCACCCCGGCATCTTCGATTTCATCCATAATGTTTTGACGCTGAGACTGGCTGATGATATGGAAGATTATACAGGTCAAGAAGAGTTCCAGAAAAATGTTTTGAATTTCGCCATGAAGTTCCAACAATTTACCGGTCCGGTTATGGCTAAGAGTCTCGAAGACACGCTGTTCTACAAGTACAACCGTTTCGTCGGACTCAACGAAGTTGGCGGAGAGCCGAATCACTTCGGATTATCAATCGCCGATTTCCACTCGCACAATGAAGCGCGTCAGAAGACGTATCCGTTCAGCATGCTCGCTTCATCCACTCATGACACCAAACGTTCCGAAGACGTCAGAGCGCGGCTGAGCGTGATTTCAGAGATTCCGGATAACTGGCAAGAAAGAATCCTGCGATGGATGGATTACAACAACGGACGACTAAAATTCAATCTCGACAAGCGCATTCCATCGAGAAATGACGAGTACTTGCTCTATCAAACGCTGCTCGGCACCTACCCTTTAAAACTTCAGGGCGCAAGCGAGATGTCTGAGTTCGCGAGCCGAATCGAAGCTTACATGCTGAAAGCGGCGCGGGAGGCCAAAGACCACACCAGCTGGATCAACCAGGATTCATCTTATGAAGAAGGAATAAAATCCTTTATTCACGCGCTTCTAAAACCTGCCAACGCCGAAGGTGGAAACGATCCATTCTTCATCGATTTCCTCGAATTCCACGAGCATGTCTCCAGAATGGGACTGGTCAAGTCACTCAGCCAGACTATGTTTAAGCTCACTTGCCCTGGCGTTCCCGATATCTATCAGGGCAATGAACTTTATGATTTCAGCCTGGTCGATCCCGACAATCGTCGACCGGTTGATTTCGAAAAACGCAACGAGATGCTCGATAAGATGCTGCCTTTCGTCAGATCGTTCGGCACTGAAGCATCGGCGGATCCAAAACCGCAACCGCCGACTCTGGATACGATCGCCAGAGCCAGCGTGAATCCAAACAGAGACAACACCGCAAGCGACCCAACGAAAAATGAGACGGTGCCTACGTTTTCACATGACGGACTGAGCAAAGCCATCGATTCAAGCGCAGAAGCAAGCTCCGCTTCGGCAGCGTCCGCTAAGGAGAATTCAAAAAATTCTGATGCCGAAGCCGATACAACATGCATCGCCAAAGCACATTCCAGAACAAAATCAGAAGGCGAGTTTGCCGATTTCATAAAAGACATGCTGCGCAACTACAGCGACGGTCGATTAAAACTGTTCGTCACGGCGACGATACTGCATCTGCGAAGACTGTATCCGAAAGTGTTTACGGTCGGCAAATACATTCCAGTCGGCATTTCCGGTGAAGGCAGCGACAACTTCATAGCCTTTATTCGTGAATATAAAGGCAAGGTCTTGTTGGTCGTGGCACCAGTATTGGTGACAAAAATCATCTCCCCCGATCAAAGGGCTTTGTACGACGGACCGGACGATTCGGCAGTCTGGCAGTCCACCAAGCTAAACTTGCCCAAGGAATTTCAGCGCCGCAAATACACAAATGTGTTTACCGGACAAACTATGGAGTTCGGTGAACGCAGACCTCGAATCACAAAAATTCTGGAGAAATTTCCAATCGCGCTTTTAACCAGTTAGTCGATAGAAACGTTCATCAGCCCATACGCACCTGCACCAGCATTCTGACCAGGCAGCCTCATAAACCACTGGGAATTTCGACATGAGCAAAACAGAAACTCAACAGATAGCCACCACGTACAAAATTCTGCAAGGAACACCCTATCCGCTTGGCGCCACATGGGACGGCAAGGGAGTGAATTTCGCAATCTTCTCCGAGAATGCCACCAAGGTTGAGCTCTGTTTGTTTGACTCGATTGACGCCAAAGCTGAATCGGTCAGAATTGAATTGCCCGAATACACGCACCAGATTTTTCATGGATACCTAAAAGGATTGCAACCTGGTCAACTCTATGGCTACCGCGTTCATGGACCATATGAACCGAAAAAAGGCATGCGTTTCAACCCTAACAAATTGCTCGCCGACCCTTACGCTAAGTGCATCGCGCGAGATCTGACATGGGACGACAGCCTGTTCGGTTACAAGATGGGCGACCCTAAATTGGACCTCAGCTTTGATACCAGAGATAGTGCGGCATACGCACCGCTGTGCGCCGTGATCGACGAAGAATTTAATTGGGGCGGCGATGTCGCACCAAAAACTCCGTGGCATAAAACCATCATTTACGAAGCTCACGTTAAAGGGCTGACCGCAACCAACAAGGGTGTTCCCGAGCCGCTTCGTGGGACGTACTTGGGACTTTGCACCGACACCATGATCAGACATTTTAAACGACTTGGTATCACAGCAGTGGAACTACTGCCGGTGCACTACCACGTCAACGATGGCTTCTTGATAGAACGCGGCTTGAAAAATTACTGGGGCTATAACACGCTCGGTTATTTCGCTCCGGACCTCTGCTACTCCCGCTCCGAGGATGTCACCGAAGCCGTAAAGGAATTTAAATGCATGGTGCGGGCATTGCACCGCGCCGGCATCGAAGTGATTCTCGACGTGGTCTACAACCACACGGCTGAAGGAAATCACCTCGGTCCAACCCTCAGTTTCAAAGGCGTAGACAACTTCTGCTATTACCGCACGACCATTAAAGACGCCCGCTATTACATGGATTACACCGGCTGCGGCAACACTTTGAACATGATGCATCCACGCGTTTTGCAATTGCTGATGGACAGCCTGCGCTACTGGGTGATCGAAATGCACGTCGACGGATTCAGATCCGATCTGGCCAGCGCCTTAGCCCGAGAGCTTTTCGACGTGGATAAACTCTCGGCGTTCTTCGACGTGATCCAACAAGATCCAATTATTTCGCAAGTAAAACTGATCGCCGAGCCCTGGGATATCGGTCAAGGCGGCTACCAGGTCGGCAACTTCCCGGTCCTCTGGGCTGAATGGAACGGCAAATACCGCGACAACGTGCGTTCATTCTGGCGAGGCGACGCCGGCAAAGCCGGCGAATTAGCAACCCGCATCGGGGGCAGCAGCGACCTCTATGAGTGGAGCGGACGCAGTCCGTCAGCCAGTATCAACTTCCTCACCGCCCACGATGGCTTCACGCTTCAGGATCTGGTGAGCTACAACGACAAACATAACGAAGCCAACGGCGACAATAACAACGATGGCGAAAACAACAACGAGAGCTGGAATTGCGGAGTTGAAGGGGAGACCGACGATCCGGAAATCATCGCGCTTCGAGTCAAGCAAAAGAAAAATCTGCTTTCCAGGATGCTCCTTTCGTGGGGCGTACCGATGATTTGCGGCGGCGACGAGTCAGGCCGAACGCAGCACGGCAACAACAACGCGTATTGCCAGGACAATGAGCTGAGCTGGAATCATTGGGACTTCTCGGATGCTGACGAGGAGTTTATGAAGTTCACGCAAAAACTAATTGCCATCCGAAAAAACAATCCGATTTTGCAAAAACGAAAGTTCGGGGCCAATCGATCGGAACATACCGATTCGTCAAAAAAAGCAATCATGTGGGTCAACACCAGTGGCGCCGAGATGACCGAAGCAGACTGGAGTTTTGGTGGCTGCAACACGTTCGGCGTGCTATTTGACGGTGCCTGCGTGGATGATTTGGACGAGGAAGGAAATCCAATTCAGTCAAATACACTGATCTATTTGCTCAACTCGTATTGGGAGGACGTGCCGTTCTCGCTGCCTCTCTACCAGGTAGAAAAATACTGGCAAACGTTCGCCGCGCACAAGGTTGACCTGGTGTGGGAATTGATCATTGATACCACTGGCGGCATCAAGAAAACACTATGGAATATGCAGGAAACGTTCCCAATGCAATCGCGCAGCGCAGCATTGCTGCAACTCCGCGACAAGAACGCTCTTAGTGAAACCATCCAGCCAGGGACAATTCTGCCACCATTTTAAATTCCGTTTTTAAACGGCGAAATGGTTTCGTGATAAATGAATTTGGATTAGGAGACTGCGCCGGCGCGCAGTCCATCGCTTTGTTCACCTGAATTTGCTTTAGTGATTAATTAGATTTGGAAGGTTAATCGATCACCTGGCACACAGTGTGAGTTTATGCCGCCTTTGTCGCCATGCGGCATTTGAGGTATTGGACAACTTGATAGAGCGCACTCACTCCTACTAAGCCGTAAACGACTTTCGACATGGTGCCATCGCCAAGTAGCGTGGTTACCAGGTTGTAGTTGAAGAGACCCACCAGTCCCCAATTGATACCGCCTACGATTAATAGAATCGTAAATAGAATTTCGATATTTTTCATATGTTGATCACCTGAACATCAAAACGCAACAGCTGCCAGGAACGGTTCCTGGAGCCGGATTTGTATGCTTACGTACCAGTTTAGTAGAAATTAATAAACCTGTCAATATTGCCACCACTCTGAAACGCTGTTGTTCAGCCGTTTTCATAAGCACGCCCGGCCGAGTTAATAATTTAGTGCCCACCCGTGACGATTTTTCGATTCAATCAAATCACCTTAAAGGCACACCTGGAGCACCTTTGGGCGTTCCATTATCATTCGACCACTGCAGTCGAACCTCCGGTTTCATTCACCGGGTTTGGTGCCCATAAAAATTTCAGGGAACTCGAAACCAGAACGTTGAACCTTTGCCGATTTCACTTTTCACACCGATGACGCCACCATGAGCTTCGACGATAGCCTTGCAAATTGACAGTCCCAGACCGCTTCCGCGCTTTACGGAGTGGTCGTATCGGCTCACTTGTTTATAACGCTCGAAGATTTTTTCGAGATGATCTTCTGATATGCCCTGTCCTTGATCGGTAACGCTAACAACGACACCTTCATCTCCTTCCCGAACATCAACGGAGATCAGCCCACCTGGCGGGGAATACTTGATCGCGTTGGAAAGTAGGTTGATTAGAACACGGACAATTCGATCCTCGTCGGCGTTCATAGTCAGATCGGTCTGCATCGATTTCAAAACCAATTTGTTGTTCTCGGCGCTGGCGCTGACGGCGTTAATCGCCTGGTCCATAATCGTTGCCACAGGCGTGATTGCCAGGTTTAATTCCATCTCGCCAGCTTCAATTTTCTCCAGATCCAAAAGCTCGCCAATCAATGAAATCAGTCTTCTGACACTTTGCAAAGCGCGGGCAACCATTGCCGACATTCTCTCATTAATTGGTCCATACGCGCCATTCTCGACCAGCTCAAACGTTGTACCTATGGAACTTAGCGGACTTCTCAGATCATGGCTGAGCATAGCGACAAATTCTTGCTTGGCATGTTCGAGTCGTTTGTAAGCGGTTATGTCTTGCCCGACGCACATGAAAAGCTGATGCTCGTGTTCCCAAACGATCGACCACACAAAGTCGCGCCGTTTGCCGCTTGCAGCCAGCATCCCGACTTCCACTTCCTGCCGTTGACCGCGAACTTGTGAAACGTTTTCCATAACCTTCTTCAAGTGGTCATGGTCATCAGAAACAATAAATTCAGCAAAATCGGATTGCAAAATATCGCTGGTTGGGAACCCGAGCATGCCTTGAAAAGCTTCATTGGCACGGGTTATCGAGCCAGTGCTATCGAGAGCGCAAATCGCGTCAGCAGCCCCGTCGAAGTTGGCACGCTCGCGATCGAATGAGTCTTGCAGTGCCGTTGCCACGTCGTAAAATACAGCATCAAACTCGGCAATCTCGTCAGTGCCGCCCTTCGCCTCGTTTAACTCCTGACCATTGGCGAGGCGCAAACTGTTTTCCTTCAACGCGTTCACTCGCCGCGTGATATCACGACAAAAGACAATCATGTAGATTACAAAAACTATGTTTGCCAGAACGCCGACGGCAAGCCAGATATGGAGAAGCAGTCGAGTGTCGCGATGCCGCTGTGATATTTCTTCGTCAAGCGCTTTGCGATAAGAATATAAATCATGGATCGCCGCGTTACCGTCACCGATTTTTTCTTTGATCGACATCAACGACAAAACCTGCATCTCGGGAGACGTGCGCTTGCTCGTCCAATTCTTCACATTGTCCAGGATGTTGCCGAAATCAAGCCAGGCCTCTCGCAGGCGACGCAAGGCGTCGACCTGGTTGGTTTCGCTTTTATCGATAGTCGATTCCAAACCATTGATCCACTCAAGCGTGTTATTTCGCACCAGAATGAATTCGTCAATCGTGTCAGGTTCTTTAGTGAAACCATACTCGACAAGCAGAAACGCGCATTCATCGCCGGCGCTAACGACCCTCTCCACCGTTGTTTTGACTATCTGAGATCGGATTTGTTGCATGACTTCAGCGTCTTCCTGGTTGACCAGAATTAGCAAAACAATTACGAAAACAATTTCGAATGCCAATGGAATCGAAAGTATTGCCAGCCACTTTTGAAAAATGCTCATGAGATCAGTCGACCTCCGGCAGTTTGAACCAGAAAGTGGAACCCGCTCCCAGCCTGCTTACTACGCCAATTGTGCCACCGTGCGCTTCAACAATTGCCTTGCAGATCGAAAGTCCAAGTCCACTTCCTTGCTTGTGAATTTTCTCGGCGTCTTGAACTTGTTTATATCGTTCGAAAATGTTGTCGAGTTTGTCCGGCGGAATGCCCGGTCCCTGGTCGATCACCGAGATCTCGATGCCGTCGTTCTGAATCCGATCGGCCATTAAAGTTACTTTGTCGCCGCTGCGAGAATACTTGATCGCATTCGACAACAAGTTTATTAGCACGCGAACGATACGCTCCTCATCGGCGCGGACGCTGAGTTCGTGATCGATGGCTTCCAGTTCTACGCCTTGCTCAGCCGCGGACATGCGAAGAGAGTCCATGGCGGTTTGAAACACCCGATTGACCGGCACCACCGACGGTGTGATTTCCATTTCCCCGGCTTCTAATTTTTCCAGGTCCAGCAGTTCATTGATCAAGTTAACCAGCCGTTCGACGCTCTTCTGAGCCATCGCAAAAACATTGACGCATTTGTCGGGCATCTTTTGCACCGCGCCCTCGACCACCATCTCGATAGTGATAGCGAGCGCCGCAAGCGGAGAGCGCAGATCGTGACTGAGCATGGCGACGAAGTCCTGCTTCGCCTGCTCCAAGCGTTTCCGTTCAGTTACATCGTGAGCCACACAGTAGAACGTTTTTCGGGACGGCTCCCAGCGCGCTGACCACTGATAATCAAAAGGATCAGCGTCAGAGGAGATCATGCGAACTTCTGTTTCTAAACGCTGACCTTTATTGCTCTTCACTTTCTCAAGAAAATTGTTGATGCTTTCCCTGTCGTCCTCTAAAACGAAAGAACGAATATCGGCGCCAATTGCAGACTCCGCGTCATGACCGAGTGAGTCGGTCAGAACCTGGTTGACGCGCTCAATTTCGCCCGAGTGATTTAAACAAAATATCAAGTCGGCGGCGCTATCGAACATCGCCAATTCGCGTTGGTAAGAGTCTCTAAATGCGGTGGCAACACCGTGAAAGACTTTATCCAGTTCGGCAATTTCATCGGTGCCTTTGAGCGAGGGCAGAAGCGCCTCTCCATGCGATAGTTTTAAACTGTTCTCTTTGAGATGCTTAATTCGTTTAACAAATCCTCGACTGAATGCGAAGGTGGCACCAGCGGAAAGGAGGATGCTTGCTAATAATCCGGCGATCGTCCACGTTTTCAAACTGTCGAGCAGCGCTCCGCGTTCTTTGATAAAGTGATTGTCAGCTCGCGTTTGACTCTGGAACATGGGCTCGACAGTGCTGCTCACTTTTTTGATACGGATATCGAGAAGCGCATAAAAGCCAAGCTTTTCTTCAAGGGTCAATCGAATTTTCCGATTGTTGAGTTTGACAGCGCCGTTCATCAATGTGAAATACTTTGCGACCTCAGACTTCATTTCATTGATGGCGGCGGCATCTTTTTCTGTCAGAGTCTTATCGGATTGCATCTGCGCAATCAGTTCGTTAGCCTTGAATTCTTTAGCTTTAAGCTCTTTGAACACACCGGGATCCGGATCCATGGAATCTGCAGTCACGATTGTCACCACCGCGTGGCACTCGCTGAACGCTTTGTAGGCGAGCAAGCGCCGCTCGGCCAGCGCGATTTGAGAATCGACTGTAGACTCGGCGAATTCCAGAGCGACAATTAAGGCGACGAAAAACACTAGCTGAAAAGCCAGGGGAATCGCGATTAAAAATAGCCCTTTGTGAAATATGCGCATGAATTAAAACGGACTGTGGGAGACGTTTTTCAGAGCCAGTAACTTCGCTTTGTCGGCGCGTTCGTTAAACGATTGAGCTTCAGCTTTCAATTCCGCCGCTGAAAATAAATTGGCTATGTGTTTGACAGCCGACACGTAGTGCAGATCAGTCGGTCCCAATATCTCTTGCATGTGATCGAGGACAGTGATGGAATCTCCACTGGTCGGCCTCAGATCGGTTAGAGCAGTTTTTCCATAAATCGCGCCAAGTTGCTTGATGCTTTCTAAGAGACGTTCTCTGGGATTGACAAACAATATCTTCCGTTGTTGAGCGGCTTTCGCCAAAAGATCGGCTTCTCTGGCTGAATCACCGGACAACCAGCTATTCAGACTCCACGATTCATAAAGAAACTGAAGTTCGCGCGGATTTACCGAGCGCACATTTTCGAGTTCCTCCGCCTTGCGAAAGAATTGATCGGACTCCTTAAACTTGCCGCCGTACGAATACGTTTCCGCGGTCCGCTGCAGCACGCGGCGCAAAAATGTATTAGCATCCCTATACGCTCTGGTGCCAGATTTGGTATCGGCGTCGCTAAACGTAGCGCGATAATTGAGACCGCATTTAAATGCTTTGTCGAGCAATTCGATGGCACGCTTGTAATTGCCAACCGCGCGCTGAGCAACGGCTATACGAAGGTAGGGTGAACGGTCCGTAGGCTCGTCGACACGACCGGCTCGTTCCAATTCTTTAATGGCAGATTCGTATGCAACAACAGCAGCCTTGCTGTTTTTATTCTCGAGAAACCTTCCATATGCAAGCAGCACTTCAAAGCGCAGCATCGGGTTGGGCGACTCCGAAGAGACTGCTACCATGCGCTTGTAATAGACCTGGGCGTCAACGGTTTTGCCCCGGGCAGCGAAAGCGTCACCGCCCTTCCGTAATGCCGAAATCGCAAAGTCCTTCGGTATTTGCCGATCGCGTTGTGTGGCGTTTACACATTTTTCAATCGCCAACTTGGCGTCGTCGTATTTCTTCTGCGCGATATAGATTTGCACAAGCTCAGCCAGGGAGGCGCAATACACCTGAGTGGACACCGCCGGCTGCTTCTCGAAAAAATCAATTATCTTCTTGTTACCCTCAGTCGCCTCTTTTAAATTGCCGGCACTGCGGTTTGCTCTAGCCAGCTCCAATTGAATATTCGGCCAGTCCGGCGCAATTGCAGGCACACGCTGCAGTTCGTCCAGCGCTTGCCTGAAGTAACGAATCGCAGCTGTAAAATTCTTGGAGTCAGCTTCCAGACGACCCAGCCCAACGTGGCACCTGTAGTGGATAGCCGGATCAGAAGTCATGCCGATTGCGTTATTGAATTCAAAACGCGCGGCATCGAACATACGATTCACCCGGTACGAATTCGCCAGGTTAAAACGTTCAAGCGCGGTAAGCGGCTTGCCGCCTGCCTTATCGCTTAACTCTATGACTTGCTTTCTATACTCGAGCGCTTCATTCGTTTTCCCATGCGACTCCAATAATGCCGCCAATCGCTGTATGTCTTCATTCAGAGCAGCCACCGCCCGCGGTTCCCCAGCAGCAGGGTTTAATCCATTCTTAATGGTTTTGCTAAGCTCTTCTATGTGCTGTTTATAGATTCCTTCAGATCGCTGCGATTTTCCATTTTTTTCATAAAATGCCGCAGCTGCATTAACTAAATCAATCAATTCCTTCGAATCAGTTTTATAAACTCTCCGGGCCTCATCCAGAGCGTCCGTCCAGATCACATCCATCGGTTCAAACGCAACGTCCCGCTCGATTCGGAAGCACAGGGCCGCAATCGTTTTCATCCGGCGCCTTGACGATTCCTCGGTGCGGGAACCGCGGAAAAGACTGGTGAAACTTTTGTTGGCTTCCGCTGATTTTCGCAACAACGAATCGCGTTGGCTATCGGCCTGGGACTGCCCGCAGGCTGACAGAACAAACGGAAGGCACACGAGGATAGCCAGTCTCCACGCCCTCTCGATCGATCTTGCCGGCGTCATGCCATCACCATTGTTGCAAAATTCGGCTCACATTATTTTCCGTTTGGTCCGTACGGATACCACCAGGATTTAGCCGCGCTGTTAAATTCCCAATGGACATGTTTTGTCTCGCGAAACTCTTCCAGCCCTTCAGAACCCAGTTCCCGGGCGCCGCCACTTAGTTTCATTCCGCCGAACGGTCCAGCATAGTTGTCGGTCAACGGATCGTTTATCCAGATCGTTCCAGCTTTAACTTCTTCCAGGAAGATTTTGGCTTTCATCGGGTCCTGGGTCAAAAGGCAGGCACCAAGACCGAAGTCGCAATCGTTGACGTAATCAATTGCCTGTTCGAAATTGTCGTATTCCATAAGCGGCATCGCCGGTCCGAAAGTTTCCTCTCTCATAATTCGCATAGAATGATCGACGCCAGTTATCACTGTCGGCTCGTAGAAGTAGCCCTTGCCGAGCTTCTCCGGGCGTTTGCCACCGATTAGAACTTTAGCGCCGCAGCTGACGGCGTCCTTGATATGTTCGTCCACCTTATCGCGATAGGTCGCTCCGATCATCGGTCCGACGTCTGTTGATGGGTCGATGCCGGCGCCCAGTTTCAAATCTTTTACGAACGAAACGATGGCATCACGGAATTCAGTGAAACGTTTGCGTGGCAAGTAAATTCTTTCGGTCGACGTGCAAACCTGTCCGGCATTGGTCAACGCCGCATAAGCCAGTGCGCGCGCGGCAAGCTCAGGGTCAGCGTCTTCAGCGATGACAAAACCGTCTTTGCCACCCAACTCCAGGTGCAACTTTTTCATCATCGGCGCTGCAAGCGATGCGATGCGCTGACCGGTGGCGAGGCTGCCGGTGAAAGCGATTACCTGCACATCACGATGAATAACGAGTGGCTCTGCCACTTCTTTGCCCAGTCCGTTGACTACGTTTATAACACCCTCGGGGAAATGATCGAAGCACTTTTCGACGAGCAGCATCGTTGTTAGTGGCGTCAGTTCACTTGGTTTAATAATTACCGTATTCCCGGCAGCCAGTGCCGGCGCCATTTTCCAAGCCAGCAACAGCAGCGGATAATTCCATGGCACGATACAGGCGACGACGCCATACGGTTCCTTGATTACCAGATTCAATTGGCTGTACTCACCGGATGGCAGTACGCGTCCGCGTTCATGACGACCAAGTTCGGCGTAGTACTCGAACGTGTTCATCAACCATTCGAACTCTTCCTCGTTTTCCGGAACCGGTTTTCCCTGTTCAAGAGTGAGAAGACTAACGATTTCGTCGCGATGGGCGCGCATCTTGTGCGACGCTTCATGCATCATCTCAGCGCGCGAATTCGCCGACACGCGCTTCCAAGTTTTAAACGCCGCTTTCGCCGCATCGACCGCTGCCAGAGCGTCTTTCTCAGTGCCGCGCGGAACGCTGTCAATCACTTCTTCTGTTGCCGGATTGATGACGTCGATATTTTCAGTGGCACTACCCCTGGTGAACTTGCCATTGATGAAATGCGTTTGCATGCGCAGCCCTCAGTTAACGATGTCCGACAATTTTAAATGACTGGCAACCGCTGAATCAGTAATAAATAAGAAAACTTAGAAGAATCGGCGCCGCTTCTCAGGGACGGGACTTACGATGATTTATTGTTTCTGCAGCTCCCAAAAACTTTTTTTTCAGTGTGAATGAAACCAAAAGTGATACCAAAAGACAAAGTTATCGGAGATTTTTTACCAACCGTCTCAATGGAGCACGGACATACAAACCACTTTTATTGCGGACTAGCGGCCTCTGGAACGAGCTTCTGCAGCCGTTCCAGGATATCGGTTCCGTCAAATCGGAAGCGGATGTCGCGATAATAGAGACCGGCCGCTGTAATTGCGATCGACATTGAAACGATGTTGTTGATTGTTTGGGAAACGGTCTCCAACACGCGCAAGTAAAACGGCAAGTCAAGATTGGGGTTTTGCGTGACCAGATAACTTTCGTAGATTTCAAAGGGCAGAAGGAAACAACTGGTGGCAATCATCAGCAAAAACACCGATGCCGTCAGCAAGCACACGAACGAACCGCCGCGCATCGGGTAGTTGAAGCCGAGTTCAAAGGCGCGCTTAAAAATTGCGTCCAACTTTATGTTCTCAGTCGAGATGGCGCCGAACAGCAAAATGGTTATCAAAAGCGCGATCGCCGTAGCCACCACGATGAACAAACCGCCCACGAAAGCAACCGGAAACGCCAAAAGACCCATCAGACCACCAAAAGCTCTGATTGCAAAACATAAGAAGAACAGCACGGTGATGAAGAAACCGATAAAAATCGGGATGAACGATCCGAATGTGAAGATGGAAAAGACCGCCCACTTTCTGCGAGTCGCGTATTTCATCGCCTCTTGGAAATTGGTATCGATGTCAAAAACGATGCGGTAGAGGGCGGTAGCGCGTATCGCCACGAGCCACTGGGAAATCAATAATAAAATCAAAGCGAGCATGAGCCAGCCGCAATCTTGATAGATAGCCTGGAAATTTTCCGCTTTCAGACTCTGAAGCGTGTGGGCAAGACCGATTGCCAGTCCGGAAGTAGCCAGGCTTGCCAGAAGAGACGGCCAAAACAAGCGGGCTGTCATGTAGCGCCACTGGCAGCGAAACATCCGAAAGGCGATACTGACCAGATCGCCCAGTCGTAATGGTTTTAGAGGTAACTGATACAACACTGAAATGGACTTACACCAGTCGGCATGGGGGCCAGTATAATAGGATACCTTTTGTCAGAGCGGAAGGGTCTGTAAAAGCAAGTCGACAAGGGTCGGTTTGCGCGGACCTCTATCCACTTCGTCATCCCTGCGCGGTAGCCATGAGTTCCAGATCGGACAAACGCACTTATCTTGACCCGATTCATCAAGACATCGTTCTTGACCGAAAGAAACCTGCTGAGAAATTGATCATCGATTTGATCGACACTGAGGAGTTTCAGCGTTTGCGGCGCATCCATCAGCTCGGGGTGTCATATTTCACTTTTCAAGGCGCTGAGGGTTCGCGGTTCACACACTCGGTCGGGGTGATGCACGTAGCCAATAGCCTGGTCGATCATCTGACCGAACAAACTGACGGCATGGAGGAACTGCGACCGCTGATTCTGGCGTCTGCCTTGCTGCATGATATTGGGCATGGACCGTTCTCGCATGTGACGGAGAAAATTCTGGGCTACGACCACGAAGATTGGTCCTGCAAAATCATCGCCGGCGATACGCAAGTCAGACGGGTTCTGGATAATTTCAAACCAATTCCGAATTTGGCTGAAACGATTGTCAAAGTTTTGAAGAAAACTTACACGCCGCATTACGTGTCACACATGGTGTCGAGCCAGTTGGACTGCGACCGTTTCGATTATCTGCTGCGCGACAGTTATATGACTGGTACCAAATACGGTTTGTTCGCGTTGCATCGAATTTTGCGTTCACTCGAGATAGATCAAGAGAACGACAGGATTATCGTGGTTGGCGAGAAAGGACAAATCGCAGTCGAAGATTATTTGTTTGCTCGTTATTCGATGTACGCGCAGGTTTATTATCATCGTAAAAACCTTGCCGCACGCGCACTGTTAGCCAGTTTGATTAAACGAGTGAAGACCATTCTCAATGACAGCACACGTCCGGTTTGCTTTGTCGACGAAGCGACCATGAAGTGGGTTTCTGGTGACGAACTGAAAGTGAGCGATTATTTGCAGCTCGATGACATTCAGCTCAACTATCATATTAAGAGATGGGCAGAGGATCCGGATCCTGTGCTGTCCGACCTGTCCAAACGTTTCTTACATCGACGATTATTCAAAGCGATTCGCATTCCTTCAAGAGAAAGTGGATTGGTCAAAGACATTGAAAAAGAAGCCCGTCGTCTGCTTGAAGAAAAATCGTTAGACCCTGAGTATTACTTGGGAATCGAGTCTACCGGTTTCCGTCCTTACGACTACTATCGTCCCGATGACGATCATCCGCAGACAAATATCATTGTGAAAACCGATGGTGGTATCACTTCGGAACTCTCAAAGATTGCCCCGGCAATCGAAGCACTTGTAAAAGGTAATTACGAATCGACCTGGCTCGTCTTCCCGGATGAGATTCAGGACAAATTAGCTGTTATAAGAGAACTTATACCGGCGTATTAGCGCTACCCCAGGGCAAGACAACGGCAATGAGGAAATCGAAAACATGTTCGATACACTGACAGACAGACTACATTCTACGTTTCGGAATTTGACCGGCGACGCCAAACTAACGGCGGAAAACATCGAAGAAGCGATCAACGATGTGCGCAAGTCGCTGCTCGAAGCAGACGTCAGCTTAAAGGTAGTGAAACTATTCATCAGCCGCGTCAGACAGCAAGCGCTGGGCGCCGAAGTGCTCGAGTCGGTGACGCCGACGCAGCAGTTCGTCAAGGTCGTGCACGATGAGCTGGTCACCATCCTTGGTGGCGAGAACGCGCCATTGAACCTGGACGGCAGTCCTGCCGTGATCATGCTTCTTGGACTGCAGGGTTCCGGTAAAACTACCGCCTGCGGCAAGCTCGCTTATAAGCTTCGCGGCGAAGGCATGAAACCGCTAATGGTGGCATGCGACGTGCAAAGACCAGCTGCTATCAAGCAGTTGCAAACGCTGGGCGCGCAAATCGACATTCCGGTTTTTGCAATCGAAGGTCAAACCGACGTTCAAGAAATTGCTGAAGCGGCAATCGAGCACGCCAAGAAAGAAGGCTTGCATCCGGTCATTCTGGATACGGCTGGACGCTTGCAGATCGATACGGCTCTAATGGCTGAATTGATGATTCTCGATCGCGCCTTTGAGCCGATTGAGAAACTGCTGGTTGTCGATTCGATGACCGGTCAGGAAGCCGTCAACGTCGCCGACACCTTCAACACTCAGTTAACGGTAACCGGACTGATCCTGTCAAAAGTCGACGGTGACGCCAGAGGCGGAGCGGCGCTCTCAGTGCGCGAAATCGTCGGCAAGCCGATCAAGTTTATTTCGACCGGTGAGAAACTCGACAATCTCGAAGCCTTCTATCCGGACCGCATGGCTGGTCGCATTCTCGACATGGGAGACGTTCTGTCCTTAGTCGAAAAAGCGCAGCAATCAATTGACGAGAAAGACGCCGAGCGCGTCGCCATGGAGATGATGAAGGGCGATTTCACGCTCGAGATGTTCATCGACATGCAAAAGATGATGAAGAAGATGGGCTCGATTGGCGACATCATGAAGATGATGGGTGTCGGCGGGATGTTTGGCTTGAATTCAACACAACAGAAAGCGGTTGCAGAACACGGCGAGCAGATGATGTCGCTGTACGAAACCGCGATCAATTCGATGACCAAGCAAGAACGCAAAAATCCGGAGCTGATCGATTTTCCTCGGCGGCGACGAATCGCTAAAGGGGCCGGTCTCAAAGATGCTCAAATCGGACAATTGTTAAATGAGTTTCAGCAAATGAAAGCCATGATGGGCTACATGAAGCCGATGATGAGTGGCGGCGGAATGCCTGGAATGGGCGGGATGCCCGGCATGGGCGGAATGCCCGGAATGCCGAAACTGCCAGGCATGGGTGGAATGCCAGGTTTGCCTGGACCGGGTAAAGGCGGCAATATGCCATCCGGAATGCCCGGTATGTTCGGTATGCCCGGAATGCCAGGCGGACCGAAAGGTTCTTCGACGCCAGGCGGAGCAAGTCCGGCCGGCTTCGGACGCGGTCGCAGACTGCGCAAGAAGAAGAAAAAACCTTAAACTGCCGAGCCGATCGCTAACTAATGCAAAGCATGATTAACAGCAGATCTGGCGGTAAATGCATATACACCTGTTAAAATAACCATTCACATACTTATTGACTCGCAAGACTTGAAGAGGGACAACCAGTGGTTAAGATACGGCTTAAGCGCATAGGCGCCAAGAAAGCCCCCCACTACAGAATCGTAGCTGTAGACGGGCGCACGCGTCGTGATGGCAAGCCAATTGAAGAAGTCGGGTACTATAACCCCCGTTCGAAAGAACTTAGACTAGATAGAGAAGCAGTTGAACGATGGATGACAAACGGAGCTCAACCAAGCGATACGGTAGCGGCCCTGATAAAAAGGGCGGCAGCGGCGGCGGATACGGCGGCGGGCGGAGCAGCGGTGGGTACCGCGGCGGCAGCTCCGGCGGCGGCGGCCAAAGGCGCTTCCAAACAAAGCTAGTTCAGACCCAAGCTCCAGAAGACTTGGCTGAATACATATTGAAGGTTCTTGCCAAAGAACCCGATTCGCTTATGTTCGAACGAAAAAGCTTCGGACCCCGAAGAAGTCGAGTAAGCGTCAAGTGCGACCCTGCGGTCACTGGACGCCTGATCGGCAAAGACGGAAGAACCATCTCCGCTTTAAGAAATCTCATTAAAGCGGCGGCCGGACGTTTTGGAAAACGAGTCGACATAGTGGTCTCTTAGTGGTCGCGGCTGAACAAAGCAATTTCGACGCGAGAGAACAAGAACTCTTGCAAGTTTTGCTCGACAACAAAGTCATATCGAAAGGTCAAGCCGACCTCGTGCATAACGATCACGAAGCCACCGGCATGAACGTCGAAGATATTCTCCTCGCGCGCCGTTGGGTGAACGAGGAGAATTTGCGCGTGCATGCGCCCTGGCTCTTCGAAAAATCGGACCAGATTGTCAGAGACGTCGGGGCGGCTGCGTCATACGATGACAATCTGAAAAAGTATAGATTGCTGCTAGCGGAACTCCTGGGCGAGTCTTCGGAATAGGTATCAATTTTCGGGAAAGTTGAACGGTCAGAAAAACGGACAGAAATTCTGACGTTTCGGGCCTGGCAATTGGAACGTCAGAAAGCGGGTCTTCTTTCTGACATCACTTTGTCAGCTTTTTTCTTCGTCAGAAAAACGGTCCGAAAATCTGACACGGTACTTTGGTCAGATCGGTCGAGATTTTCTTCTGACATCGCTGCCAACTTTGTCAGGTTTGTCCGTCAGATCTGATTGTCAGAAAAAAAGACAGATTTTCTGACAAAATCACTTTTGTGTATTTAGCCTCGTCTAGTTCGCAGAGGTATTCAAGACCAAGATGATTCGCCAAGCTACGGCTGACGACGCAGCAGCTATTTTAAAAATTTACGCGCCGTATTGCACGGACACAGTGATCTCCTTTGAATCCGCGTCTCCTTCAGTTGATGAGATGAAGGCACGAATCGAAAAATGCAACGCCACGCACTTGTGGATAGTCGACGAAGAAGCCGATGGAATCTTCGCCTATGCATACGCAGGACCGCATCGCGATCGCGAAGCTTATCGCTGGTCTGTGGATACTTCGGTATATGTAGATGGTGCCAAACGCCGCACTGGGCTGGGAACCAAACTATACACGCGACTGGTGGTGGAACTGCGGGAGCGCGGCTTCTACAACGCCTTTGCTGGTGTCACTTTGCCGAACCAGGCAAGCGTCAATCTGCATGAAAAGCTTGGATTTAGGCCTGTCGGCATCTTTCACAATGTCGGTTATAAAATGGGCAAATGGCACGATGTTGGTTGGTGGCACTTGGTTCTTAAAGATCATGACCAAGATCCGGCTGAGCCCACGACGCGCTCACTTTTGATCTGAGGTGGTTTCAGGATCGGGAATAAGAGCTAGTTTGCAGAGATAGTATTCGTCCACCTTTGCACCGGCAGCGATACCAGCCTTGAATTGCTCTGCTGCTTTTTCAGGAAAGCCCGCGATCGCCAAGCGCTGTCCGACATAATAGTGGGCCTGCACAAGGCGAAATTTTTCGTGCTTGGCGGAGTCGAGCAAAACCTTGTCCGACACGCCTTTTCCGTCAAGGTAAAGCATGATAGCTTGCCACCATTTAAAGTTGCTGAAATTTTCCGCAGACTGAGTAAGCAGAATATCGTATTCAGTTTTGCGTTTTCTCAGACCGCGACAAATCGCCAGATAGATGTTTGCCTTTGCAACGACGATGGTCTTGATGCCTGCCTTTCCAGAGAGATATTGTTCGAGGTCACGGGCGGCTTCATCGTACTGATGGAACGCCATCTGAATAACGCCGCGGTGCAAATAGTTATCCATGTTTTCTGGATTTTGTTGAATCAATTTGTCTAAGCGGTTCAGCACTTTCGACTTTTTCATACTGGTCATCGGCATTACGGCGTATGAGTATTTTCTTTGGCGAATGTGCGCCATCTCGTAAAGTGGATCGTCGACATGAGCTTTTCGCAGATCGTGTGCTGCTGATTTATAGTCAGCTAGTGCGGAGGCCACTGACGCGCGTTCTAAAAACAGTTCCGATGGTGCATCGGCAAGTTTGACTCGATTGTAGTCAGCAAGCGCTTCTTGGCTCTTGCCCAAAGTTCTGTAAGCGCGGGCTCTCATGAAGTAGTAATTGCTGTCCGGTCTCAACGCGATCGCAGCGTCAAGGTCCTTAAGCGTCTTTTGAGTTTTAGCGAGCGGTTCCGACGTACGTTGAGCCACACGAGCGGCTAATTGCGGAGCCGTTTTTTTAATAGCCTCTGTGTATTGTGCTGTCGCTTCCTTGAAATTGCCCATCCGTTCATAACAAGCACCCATGCGACGGAGAACCAATCCCGCCATCGCCTGTTCGACTTTTTCAACAAACGCAAGCGGCATTTGAGCCGACATAGTTTTCTTTGAATAAGGAAAAGCCGCCAGCGACTTTTTATAATCGGCGATTGCTTTCTCGTACTGTTTTAGTTGTTCGTAGGCTTGCGCACGCCACAACCAACCAGCATAATCTTGCGGGTTTTGGGCGATCACGTTTGATGCGATTTCGATAACCTGGTCCGACTGTTTTAGTGAAAGCCTGCACTCGACTTCAAGAGCTCTGCAACCGGAATCAGTTTTCCGATAAGCCGGACTTATTTGTTCCAACTCCGCCAACGCCTGCCCATAGTCCATTTTGAGCATTGCCTGCGTTGCAGAAAGCAGATGGAGACTGTCATCCAGTTCTGCTAAATCAACTTTGTTGAATGTAGTCAGTGCTTCGCCATCGCTGCTATCACCAGATGCGGTATCAACGCCCGGTTTCGTGATCTCCCAGTTCCATCCACCATGCATAGCATTTGAAGCGGCGTGATAAACAATCGAGCACACCACACCGAAAACAAGCCACATGGACAACAGGGCAAGGACGCCGGCAACAGACAGTTCGCGCGAACCGGCTGGCGCGCTCGCCAGGCTTGATTTAGTCTCGACTTTATTTCCCTGCGTCACGTTTAACCTTACAGTTTTCTATGTAGCTTCGAGTGATGACTTTTGGATTTCGCGCAGATAACGAATTTTTTTGCGGACATAATCACTGTAGATACTGGCGAGTTCCAATCCCAGAGCGCCGTCCAACAGCCCTCCTCGGGCGAAGTAACGATAGCAAAACGTCCAGAGTGGGTGGACTACTTCATTGACGGGATGACACTTCCATCCGAATTTTTTTCTGCGCGCATATTCTTTTGCAGACAGTTGAGCATACTTCTCCATCGCCGCCGAGAAGCCGGCTACGTCTTTGTACGCATAGTGGCGCATTTCATGGTTCATCAATTTGACCGGTCCATCCATCTTGATGGCTTCGTGCACGAGGCGGTCATTAAATTGACCTTTACCGCGCTTGATCAATCTAAGCTGCGCATCGGGGTAGAAGCCGCCATGCCGAACGGGCACATCTCCGATGTACAGAACTCGAGGGATGCGGTAGCCATCATATTCGGTGCCACCGGAACTATCCAAAATTTCTTTAATTTCCGACACCAAATCCGGTGTCACTATTTCATCGGCGTCGAGACTCAAAACCCAGTCAGATTTCGCCAAACTGAGCGCTAAATTCTTCTGCGCGGCGTAGCCAAGCCAGTCCTGGTGACGGCATTCAGCGCCGAGCGCAGTTGCAATTTCCAGCGTTCTGTCCGTGGATCCGGAATCGATCAGCAAAACTTCGTCAGCAATTGGTTTGATCGCTTCGATAACCTTGCCGATGGTGCGCTCCTCATCTTGCGCAACGATAACGACTGAAAGTGTCATCAGAAGTTAATTGCCACGGCTGTGAAATTTGATCACGTTATTGACGCTATCCAGCGAGTACTTCCAATCACCGAAGAAGTCCTGCCCGAGCAGAGGATAAGCCATAGAAGCTTTGCCCACAACTTGAATTGGGAAATCAGATTTATCAATCGGACCCATCTTCAGTCGGCGCACGGGGAATACTTGTGTGGCTGTCGTTCCGCCGATCCCGGAGACAGCGCTCGTTGTCGCATCATGTGGAATTTCAACGCTGCAACTCTGGAGCTGCTCTTTCGTAAACTGTGTATTCGATGCGCCAGTGTCCATGCACATTGGAATGGTGCGCCCATTGATTTGAACTTGCACCACCATCAGACTTCCCTGTCGTGTGAATGGCACGTTATTCAGGTTCCCATACGGAGTGGCGCTGGCAATCGAACGCGAATAGACATCGCTGCGGGTGAGCTTAATCTGACGACCCTGTTTGTCGACCTGACATTGATAGTCTTTCAAGAACGTCTGCCCAAGCAATGGAGGAGCGTCCATCGATTCTTGAACAGTGATGGTGAAATTTTTGCGCTCGATATTTCCAACTTTCAGATCGACGTTCATCCGCCAGGACTGCTGGTTTCCACCGACACCTTTGACGTAGGAAGTGGACGGTCCAGTCGGTGGTGCGATTTTAAGTTGCTGGAGATGATTCTTTCCGAACAGCACAATCTCCGCACCAGTATCGAACAGCATATGATCGACCGGACGCCCATTAATGGTGGCGCTGACGTAAGTCATATTGTTATTGAACGGATTGTCGACGATATGGAATGTGCCTTCCTGAGGCAACGATGAATCAACGCCGCTCGACGAAGATGATGTCGACCGCGAATAACTGCTGACCGTTGATCGCGATGGAGTACTGGCTGGAATGTTTTGTACGCTGCCGCCTTTCTGTGCTGCTGCGGCTGCCATATCGGCACCAAAACGACCATGGTTGGGCAACATCATTTGCAGTTTGTAGTTATAACCCGGAACTACGGACTTGGCGTATTCAACGTCGATTGCAAGCAGCGCCTTCAATGCATTCACGCCTGGAGGCTGACTCTTACCGTATTTGATTGCCTCGGCATAGGCTGATTTTGCTGAGTTGATATCTTTGAGCTGTTGATAGCAAGCACCCATGTAATAGTAAGTGCTGCCGTCAGACGGATACGCTTTCAGTGTTTCTTGAAACTTGGCGAGCGCTTCACGATAGCGCCTTGCTCCGTACAACCGGGTTCCATCAATGTAAGCAGTGCTTTGTGCATCTGCCGGAGGGGCTATTAAAATCCCGCCTCCGAGCATCAACAAAGCCGATAGGACAACTCCAGCTTTTCGCATTGAAAACTTAGCCAACACTTTGCATCTCCAACAAACCATCCCGCCCCTGATGAATATTCCACGCGGGTGTATCTTAATCAACTTAAGGCAATTTCGGACGTTGAGCAAATCTGGGTTCTGTTTTGTCAGAAAAGCGAGCTGATTTTCTGACATAGCGACGCTGCAGTTCTGACAGTTTCGCGCGTCAGAAAGTCGAGGTCAGGTACAAACGAATTTCGGCTAAGCAGATTGTCAGAAAAAATGTCCGTTTTTCTGACAATCCAGCTTTAGCGAAATTACATACCCTAAGCTCCAACCTGTTGAGCCACCACGTTCTTCTGGATCTCTGACGTACCCTCAGCGATCTCCATGGTCTTAGAATCGCGATACATCTTCTCGATTGGTTCGTCTTGTGACAAACCGAGCGCTCCGAAGATTTGTACGGCTTCAGATGAGTGCACTCGGGCGGCGCGGGCTGCGAAGAATTTGCACATCGCCGCGCATTTGCGGAATTCGTCAGAAGCGCCATCTTTGCTCCAAGCGGCTCTATATGTCAACAAACGAGCAGCTGCAGAATCGGTCGACATGTCAGCCAGTTTCCACTGAATTGCTTGCAGTTTGCCGATATTGCTGCCCCACTGTTCGCGGGTCCTGGCTCGTTCCACACTGGATGACAGTGCATGTGCAAGAAGCCCAATGGCAGCAGCAGAGACGACTACTTTGCTGACATCGAACGCTTGTTGAATGGCTTCATTAACGATCTTGTCGTCAGCAGCTGTTTCCGGATTGGTCGAACCCAGATAAGCATCCGGCTCGAGCTCTAAGTCGGTAAATGTCAGATTGTTGGTAGCAGCAGAACGCAGTCCCAACTTTTTGAGATTCGGTCCGACATTGATGCCCCTGTTGTTTTCAACGTCGGCAAGCCAGAGGGAAAGCCTCTTGTCCTCGCCTTTTTCAAATTTCGCCGCGATCAATACAAGACTGGCGACGCTTCCATTTACAACCCAGGTCTTGCTTCCGGAGATAGAAATCTTTCCGCCTTTTGAAACTGCTTTCGTTTCCATAGCCGAATAATCACTTCCTGCGTTTTCTTCGTTTAAGGCTAAGGCGCCAATGCACTCGCCGCGAGCCAGCAACGGAAGGTATCTGGACTTTTGTTTGTCAGTTCCAAACTTGGAAACCAACTCAATCACCTGCGCGTGGGCTGCAAGAGTGAGAGCTACGCCTGGTTCAACTTCAGAAATGGCTTCAGCGAGTAGAACCAGGTTTATAAACGGACCGTCCTGCCCACCGTACTCCTTGGCGACTGCGCTTCCCAGATGGCCTTCCTGACCGAGGGCAGCGAACAATTCGCGGACGTTGTAACTGCCATCGTCAAGCGCTTCTGCGTTTGGTAGCACATGCTCTTGGACAAATGCTCTATAACGGGACAAAAGAGCTTCTTGGTCAGAACTCAAGAAAGTATTCACGGTCGCCTCCTGCGGGTGCGGATCTCAACGCTACTAAAGTGTACATTTTAGCAATATGGCGGCAGTTTTCTATGCTCGTCTGCTATCCTACAAAGCTGTAATCAAGCAGGTTTCCTTGAATCCAAACATCGTGGATTCCGTCAGCCGCACTGGAACGAGATAGTAATTATGCCAGTATTTGCAAAGTTCATTAAAAAACTTACCTCAATTTTTGCAGAGAAAACACAGATCAAACCTGACGATTTTGAACTCGAACACTTTCTTCTGTATCACGGTTTGGTCGGCACAAGTCCCGAGAACCAGCGCAAATTCAAGGATGTGCGTGCCGACATTCGAATGGCGGTTGAGGGCAGAAGCAGTCAACAGATGGCTGCGACGCTGAAACTTTCACCACTCTGGTGGGAAGAAAAACTTAAAACAATTTTTGCGGAAATCGACGAACGCGACAACGCAATTGCGGCACTTGCACCTGACGTGGAAGATGACACCTTGACTTTCGATCACGTGCCACTTCTTCACTCTGAGTGGCAGACCAGGGCCAATGCCGCTCTTGTGCTAGCTCAGCTCAATGCAATTGAAATCAACGACAAACTGATCCACTCTTTGCACGACACCGCCAGCGGTGCGAGGACAGCGTTCTGTCACGTCGCCAACGCACTTGGCCGACTCGGTCAACCCGCTAGTGAAGCCGCTTTGCTAAAGTATCTTTCGGATGAAGATCCGTGGATTCGCGTCGACGCCGTTTCAGCGCTGGCCGAACTAACTAAAGCTAATCCATCCCCTGAAATTTCCAAAGCACTGCTTTCAAAGCACTCCTTGTCAGACTACGCCGCGATTGCAGTATCGAAGGTAATCGAACCGAAGAGCTTTTTCGAAACAAACGATCCGGTCTCGATCGCTGCAGGTTGCCAGATCGTTCTAGATGTTCTCAATTCTGCCTCGCAAACGTTCACAAACGACATCGTAATCGAGACTGGAGTGCCGCGTTGCATGCCGGCTCTGGCAAGATTGCTTGATGAAATGCCGTCGGCTAATGTGGCCTTCGCCGCGATTCAATTGGCAGAATGGCTGGAAACTCACCACAGCTATGTGCTACTCGAACCGCCATCACAAGCCGATATAGACAAAGCTTTGTCATACAAAAAATCAGACGGCTACCGAAAACTTCTCCAAGAGCAGTTGGCAAAAATCGATTCGGACTCGCTCAGCGAGCCACTGAAGGCGCTGGATATAAAAAGCGCGATCATCATGATCGGGCAACTCGGCGATCAATCCGACGCCAAAATTTTAATCCCGGCCTTGAAGGCTACGCATCTGCTTCTCGATGATGTGATCAATACACTGACTCAGTTAGGTGCAACGGAAGCATCCGAGAGCCTGGTCCGACTGGCAAACGAACTCGTTGATCTGGAAGACCGAAAACTACAGCCGCGACAATTGCATCCGGTTCAAGAAACCAATAAGAATGCCTCGAAGACATATTGGCTAATCTTAAAAGCGCTTGGGACCATGCCTTCCAAGGCCAGCGTCGACTTTCTTCTGCAAGCATCGCAAGACCACGCTCCGGACAAGCGCTCGCAAGCGCTGGAGTCGCTTATCACCGCAGCCGAAACACTCAAAAGAACAGGTCAGAAAACTGATTTTGAAGGCCGACTTAGCGATGCCTTATCCGATCCATCGCCTGATGTTCGAAAAGCCGCGCTTCGCGGAGTGGCAATTTTTGAAACCGTGGGCGACCTGAAGAAAGTTGTCGGTCTGACAAGAGCACCGGAAGTATCGACTCAAAGGGAAGCTTACGAGACATTATCGGAACTTGCTAAGAAAGGTCACAAGAAAGACGTCGTGGAAACTCTGGCTCAGGCCTTGAAAACAGAGCCGGATGCCCATAAACGACAAAAGCTCCGAGACTTTATTGAAACGACTGACCGACAAACGCCTGTCAACCGGCTTGAGCCATGATAATGTAGAAGTTACTGGATAGCCCAGCAGTTGAGGCATCCGGGACCAGCACCTCTACTTAAAAGTATCGCGGGGGTTGGACGGTGGAACCAGAATCCAATCCGGTCAACAACGACGAAGCAGGCAAAATCGAGACCGGCGTAAGCAAAGATTCCGACAAATCGGAGTCCCTCTTGAACGTCGAGAGTTCCGAACCTGATTCAGAAGCCCTGACATTGAGTTCCGAAGAACTTGAAAAGATCGATGAGCCGAAACTACACGCAACATCGTTCGCCGGCAAACCTGAAACATTTGGCACCGAAGGTAGTATCACACCTCCGCAACCATACAGAAGCCTGGATTCGGTTTTAGATCACGATCATATACTGCGAAACTTCAAACAACCGATGTTGTTCGATGTCGTCCTGGCGCTTGGATTGCTCGTCGCCGTCGCCGGTTTCACAACCGGACTCATGCGTATCTACATTACGCACATGGCCAAACAAAGCATCAACCAACACAATTACAAAGCGGCGATCACGATTCTCAAAAGAAATCCGGTGCCGGAATTTTTCTCAGGCTTTGGATCTGATCCAAACGATCTGCTAAATCAGGCACTCTATCTCGATGCCATGACGAAGCTCGAGGCTAACAATGAAGATCAATCCGCGTTGTCACAACTGAGCAAAATCACTTCCGGATCTCGGTTCTTCCACCTGGCGCAGGATATTTTGAGCGCCAACGGACAAGGACCGGACGCGCCTAAAGTTGAAAAAGACGAGTCGGATTCGCCTAAAGAGCCGCTGTTCAAGACGAACGCAGGGAAGTAGAACGTCGGAATTGGCAAAGTTGGTTGGTCAGAAAAACGGTCCGAAAATCTGACTGATTTCGAATTGGATTTGGTTTGTCAGAAAGTTTTGTCAGAAAACGAACTCCGTCCTGTCAGAAAAACAGGACGATTTTATGACATCTCAACTTTCCTAAAAACTCGAGCGCAATATCTAGCGAACAGCAGCCGACGGGCGACTTGCCGAAATCTGCATCATGTCTCGCTTGGCCTGGTCCATCTTCTTTGTCACATTGCTGTCGACTTTATCGACCTGGCGATCTGTTTCGTCGAGGCGAATTTCCGCGCTGAATTCAGCCGGACGGAATTTCGGTTTACCGTCGACTTCCATCGCAATGATTGAAGTCGGAGCCTCGGCAACTGACGTCGTCGTCTTCAGGCAAGCCAGAAACAAAGAGGATGAGAGCCAGACTGCTGACGAGAATACCGCCAGAACCATCACTATCTTCTTCATACTGTACACCTCAAACTAACTCAGGCATTGTATGCCGGAACTGTTGGGCGGTTTGAGAATTTAATACTTCGTTCGTTTTATCGTTAAGCTGATGCTCAACGGGTTTACTCTACAACGAACTCTTTATACTGGTCCGCACTCAAGGCTGCGTCGAGCTCTGCGGGATCTGACAGTTTCACTTTTATCATCCAACCTTCGCCGTAACAGTCATGGTTGACTAGCTCAGGTTCACCCTCGAGCCTTTCGTTGATTGCGGTGATCTCACCTGACACCGGCATGAACAAGTCAGAAACAGATTTGACTGACTCGATGACGCCGAATTTTTGGTCCAGTTTGAATTTGTCACCGACTTTCGGGAGCTCGACGAATGTGACATCGCCCAATTGATCCGCGGCAAAAGCAGTAATGCCAATGATGGCAATATCGCCCTCGGTGCGCACGTATTCATGCGACTTTACGTATTTCAATTGGGCCGGATACGCAAGGGTCATGATTCCTAGCTCCTCTTATGGTGCGTGGCAGAAACCGGTCCTCGGGATGAACCGCGCCGGTGAACTCAGATCTTAGCAAGAGCGATCATCAATCACCCTACTTTGATACCTCAATATTGAACCCAGAATTTCCGAACTCACACTCTTGACTTCCACCTAAGATCCAAAAGCCCTATGTAATCACCCATACGCTTCCAAACGGAGGCGGGAACACAAAACGAATTTCTGACATCACATTAGTCACAAATCAAAAGGAAGGTTTTTATGTTAAATACAATGAGAAGAAGAGCCCGGGTGTTGGATGCAATGGCTGTGGGTGGCGTTTTTGCCGCGACCGTTCTGTTTGTTTGCTGCGCCTGGTACTAATTGCAGGCTGTTCCCACCGCTCGCGTCACAGTTAATTGGCATAGACAGCGTCATGCCGCCGCCAAGACCACGCTCGCCTGACTGTCGTGTCACATTCAGAACTGCTACGGCAATCTGACATTCGACAAAGTTATCGGATCCGAGAACGAACCTACAATTTTTCCTGACGAATCAGTTGCCGCAATTCGGATCTGATAATAAGCAGAATTACTCACCACTGATGGTGGCAGGACAAAACGACCTGTCAGTTTTTTCAAATCCTTCGTGAAAGAAACGTGCTTACTGCGCGTGCTTTGACGAAAGGAATGTGGTTGAAAATGGAACTCAAAATATGGTTCGGAGACTTCCACAAACGCTGCGACCGCGCCCGGAATCTTTGATACGTCGTACGACATCGGCAGTTTATCGTTTTTGATTTCGATCAAACCGCTGGAATTCAGCTCACCTTGCCCGTTGAACACGAGCGCCGGAATGTAATCAGTTGATGCTTTGAACAACGCCGACTCGAGTTTTAAACCGCCGGCAGCAGGCAAATCGATTCGAAACGCTGTTGAAGAACCGGAGAACAGCCAGGCTTTGTACTGAGTAAGATGAATTCTATATGTTTGAATTCCTTCGTCAAAGAACACGGGGAAGTGGATCGGCAGGGCGTTGTTACCGTCGGCATCAGCTTGCCCAACCCAGGACAAGAAGCCGTATTGACCGCGTGTAAGATCGTTTACCTGGTTTCTTGAGTCCGGCATCTCCACATCGTCACCGCTGATTGGAGTCATAAACTCCGAACCGTCTCGAGTATTCAAAGCGGGCGAACGCGCCATTTCCGAGAGGTAGTTGTTGGTCGGCATGGTCATCAGTGTCTGCGGGTCAGGCTCAAACTCGGTGGCAAATTCACTGTCGCTGAGCGGCTCGAAATATCTGGGGGCAATGCGGGCATACGCGTGCCGGTCAGGCGACAACAGGTCATCAGAGGGTTTGGCTACGGGCAATGGTTGCGCGGGCGGTGCCAGTATTTTAGTCGTCTGCCCCTTTTTGCCAAGCGAAATTTTCAATTCCAACAAATCGAAATCAAGTGGTGCAATCGGCTCACTGACTGAGAGTAAATAACTTTCAATATCGCCTCCACTCTGTTTATTATCAAAGAAATCAAGCCCGTTTCGCACATTTTGATAGCAGTCAAATTGCCCGAGCGGCGTAATTTTAGGCTCTTCAAACGGGCGCTGCGTCTCAAGTGACGGAAAGGCGATGGTGACAAATTTTTTCTCGTATTCCTTCCACAAAATAAATTGGTATTTGTCGCCATGCTCGGTCAAATCTTTGAGCAGTGAAATATTGACGACGCGGTCGTTTGTAGGCGTCCCATCAATGCAGATAATACGAGAATTGCAGTCAGTTTTTGATAATGGTGGCATTAATAAGCCGGGCAGAAAATCGGTGGTGTAGAACGCGCAGTAGCCGCTTACCCCGGTAGGCAAGCCCACTACGACAAGTTTCTTACCATCTTGTAAATACGCCGCATGCTCTGCAATCTGCGAGCGAATCAGGTTCATCTCATTGGTGGCATCGCGCCAGGCCCGGGCATACTGCATCGAGATCACGAAAAATAGTACAAAGGCAGCCCACAATAATCCAGTCGTACACCGCCGCAAAACGCTTACCATGCGGGACTTTTCAGAGGTGATCGGATAAATCAAAACCACGACGGTCAGAATGAACGGCACCGACAACGTGTAAGCCAGGCGTGCGCCGATCAGGCCGTTACTGACGCCCCAAATTTGCAAGCACGGCAAGACCAAGATCAAAAGCAGGAACAGATATTTACCCGCTGCTCGCAATCGGGATCTAGCGCAAGGAGTTTTCTGATTCAAAACAACCAGAACTGCTATCAAAAAATATATGACACGAATAACCAAATCCGCGGAGCAGTCCGGTCCCAGGACACTTTCATTAATTGGATGAAGCAGCTTCCAATACGCATCTACGCTAAACAAACGCGTCAAGAAGGAACCGTTTAGACTGGCACCGATGGTGCCCTGGTAACCACCAATTAGCGATCCAAGTGCGATTCCACGCACCACAATGTAAACTGCCAACACGGCGAACATCGGCCAGCACAAAACCAGACCGCCTTTAATCCGCCTCAGAAACCCCAGCAGAACTGAGTCTCGCTTGTAATCGCTTGGCGGGGCTGCGATTAAATAAAGGGCCATCACCACCAGCGGTATCGCGGCACACATCTCCTTGACCATCAACCCAAAGATCATAGACACGGTAGCGCCGACCATCCAGCGCCGATCTTTGTCATTAAAATACTCAAGTGAACAGATCAATGCCCCAAACGTAAAAGCCGCACCAATAGAGTCGATGCGCGGCAAAGCCCAGCAAATCGGTTCGGCATGACCAGGATAAACGGCGAACAACAGTGATACCACAAGAGGTATCTTCCAGAGGACCATCGGACTATATTCTTCCCTGGGAATATCGCGCAGAAGAACATATCGCAACAAGGATCTCGATAACAAAAACACCAGACAAGTCGAGATGGCGTGCCAGATTACGTTGGTTAAGTGATAACCCCACGCGTTTCCTTTCCACAAAAAACAGTCCAACGCGAAGGTAATATCGGTAAGCGGACGATACATCCGATAAAGACACTCGTGAAACGAATACGGCGCGAGAAACTGACGCCAGATCAGCTCCGGCTCACCGTGCAAGGCCCTGTGCACAAGCGGAACATGCCACACATCGTCGGCGATGAAATAGCCATTTAAAGACTCCCCCCAGGCAACAAAAACTACAATGATCAATGCTGTGAAGGCAAAAAACCATTGCTTAAAGCTCAGGGAGTAGCTGTCCAATTATTTTTCCCGCTTATAGAATGGACGCGATACAACGTGCGCCGGCACTTTCTTTCCACGGATTTCTATGGACAATTCCTTGCCCAATTCTGAAGATCCGGCGTCAACAAGCGCAAATGCGATCGGGTAACCAACAAAAATTCCCTGGCTTCCACTGCTCACTTTACCGACCAGTTTCTCGCCGTCATAAACGTCATAGTCTTGCCGGGGTAGCGCTTTTCCATCAGCTCTAAGGCAGATGACCTTTTTGCCAACGCCCTGCTCCTTCTGTTTCAAAAGTGCGTCTCGTCCGACAAAATTGCCTTTCTTGAGTTTCACACTCCACTCCAACCCGGCTTCGATCGGGCTGATTTCATCGGACAACTCGTGCCCATAGAGTGGCAAACCGGCTTCCAAACGCAAAGTATCGCGCGCACCCAAGCCACAAGGTTCGATACCGTATTTAGTGCCTTTCTCCAGCAAGAAATTCCAGAGCCATTCGGTTTTCGAACCGCCAACCAGGATTTCAAAACCGTCTTCACCGGTGTAACCAGTTCTTGCAAACGTCAAAATTGTTCCGTCAACCTTTGCTTCATCATGGGTAAACGAGCCCATATCGCGAACCTGAGGACCGGCAATATCGGCGAGCAAGTCGACCGCTTTCGGTCCTTGAATAGCCAACAACCCGGTTTTGTCCGACATATTTTCAAGCTGCACATCAAAACCTTTTGCTTGCTCCTGGAACCACTTCCAATCCTTATCTATATTGGACGCGTTGACGATCGCAAGATAATGAATCGGTCCGGTTTTCTTCAAACAATAAATAATCAGGTCATCGACTGTGCCACCATCCTCACGCACAAGCTGCGTGTAGAGCGCCTTTCCAGGGGTGAGGCGACCGACGTCGTTGGGCACCAGGTTTTGCATAAACGCAGTGGCGTCTTTACCTTGCACCATAAACTCGCCCATGTGCGACACGTCGAACAATCCAACGGCGGTTCTTGTCGCCATGTGTTCAGTGACAATCGACTTATATTGAACCGGCATGAACCAACCGGCGAAGTCGACCATTCTGCCGTTCAGCGCCTTGTGCGCATTCGCCAGCGGTGTTTCCTTTAGGCTTGTCGTCGTCATGTCACCGTCTCCGATATGAATGTAGGCACAAATTTTTGCCGGGTGTTAAAGCTGCCAGCGTACGAAAACCGATAAGGCGCGCACTAAAACGCAGCAAGAGGTGATCCGCTCAGCCGGCTCCCGAAGGAAGCAAGACTCCTGACGCGACTGATTATCAGCTGCACCTCACGCCCATATAATATCGGATTACCTATAATATTGTTCCATCGGCATACTAAACATATTTATTCCGACCGATTAAGAACCGCTCCCAAAGCCAATTACGCCGCACACGCCGAGTGGATTAAGAGCCTATCATTTTAGTCAAGCGGGACCTTTCAGGAACGAAACTACTGCCATGTCGTCAAACGCTGAAGCAGGTTCGGCAGGGACCACCTGCCCGTCGGAGGCAATATGAAAGTGGCAACAACTATGTCTGTTATGAAAAAACGAATTACAACTGCCATGATGGCAAGCGCAATTGTGGCGCTGTCAGCAGTTGCTCCGTCCCCGTCAATGGCTCAGTCGAACACCAACACGTTGAGTGGCACCGCCCAGAAAGGCACCATCCATACCAGCGCCACTAAGAAATTCTTCCACGAACATCCCAAAGTGAAAAGCGCAACAATCGGCGCAGGCGCAGGCGCAGGGGTTGGTGCGGTGACCGGATTACTTACGGGACGAGGCGTTTTGCGTGGCGCCGCACTTGGTGCAGGCACCGGTGCTGGTGTCGGTCTCATTCAGTCTAGCCAAACCATGAAACGGCACCCAATTATGAAAGACGTTGCGCAAGGAACCCTTGTTGGAACCGGCATCGGTCTTGCAGCTAATAGAGGTTATGGTACCGGAAAACGAACCACTCAAACGGCAATCGCCGGAGCGGCAGTTGGTCTGGGCATCGGTCTTCTGAAAGAACTTCGCTAAGTTCGAAAAACACTCAGGCAAACACATCGAAAAACACTTCGAGAAACACACCCGGGCGCGATCTTGAACTACATTAACCCTACTGGGAAAGCTCAGTAGGGTTTTTCATTGACTTCGATCTGTCCAAATCTTGACCGGCTGATTTTTTATAAAGATACACACCAACGCTGTCAAACGCATCGTTGCGCCAGAACCATTCCAATTGGTAATGCTCTTTGAAATATTCGTCCTTTAATAAACCGTTGCGAGCGAAGCAGTCTAGAAACAGCAACCTCTCGGGCTTGTACAACCTTGCGTATTCCGGCGGAATCGACAAACCACATGGAGAATGTTTATCAGCTGGCACCGGATATAGTTTCAAAGCTTCCGGTGTAACCAACCCGAGCAAGTCGAAAATGCGCCCCCGAAACTTATAGCCGATCACTCCAACCTCAACAACCGCAACGGTATCGCTCGGCGACGCATGCTCGTTTAAATAATTCCTTGCCGCTTCGTAAACACGCAAACGATCGCTTACGTTATCCCAATAAAAAATCGGCAGAGGTGAAATTACCGAAGAGAACGTCGGAAACTGCGAGTAGGAGTGGAACGGAACAACGATCAAACTCAACGAAACTAGCATCCATCTCATTGTTTTGGACACAAAATTGACGCGGTTCAAATCCTCCATCTGTTTTAAAACCGCTACGAAAAACAGAGGCGGCAATGGAGCCCACCAGGCAAGATACCAGGGGAAGGCGTTCATGAGCGAGTTTCCTGCGCAGAAGAACACGGTGATCAAGCACAAGGAAACCAAATAGACGCGCAAGAATTGATAACGCCATAGCACAATTGCAAAAACACTATAGATCGCGATCAGCATAAGAACGCCAGCCAACCCACCGGGACACAGCGGAGGCCCGATCAGTGACGAAAAAATTTGCGCGTCGATCAATGAGGCGCACACCAAAGGCGGTGCATGGTAAATAACAGATTTCGCCAGAACGCCTTGCGGCATAATCGTGCCGTAATAAAAATAGATTGTTGCAAACACTGCAGCTAAAAGGGCTACCGGAAGCGCCCAAATCTTCACAACTAAATCTGGTTTGGAAATGTAATCCCGAATTTTAGAAAAGAATGCGACGCCGGCGAATAAAATACCTTCCGGTCGCGTCAGACAAAGCAGGGCGGATAGCCAGCCGGAGAGACGTTCTCGCTGAGCGAGTGCGGACCACATCGAAAGGAATAGAAGGAGAATAATCAAACTTCCTTCCTTGCCTCTAACCACTTCGAGAATCGCATACGACGAAGTAACGTGGATTGCGCAACCGTACATCGCGAGTTCTACTCTCAGAAAAACACGTTTGAGCACAGCGAAGATTACAAACAGACTGCAAATTTCCTGGAGCAGGTTGATCGATTCCGAGACCAGTGGCAAATCTCTTTGTCCGCTAACAAAACTGGTGACGACCAAAAGGATAAAATGCAGCTGCGAACTGATTGTGTTGACGTGACTGCCGAGGTCGAAATCCGGCATTCCATGCCTGATCATGTTGTCCGCATAGCGGAAGATAATGTAGGCATCGTCGATGCAAAATGGAAATTGCCAGGTTCTAGTTAAGATTAGAACATTCATCAAGACTGAAAATACCGCAATTGAAATCAACTTGGATTTGAATTGCATCTCGTTCAAACCCGGCAATAGCTTCCCGGAAAAACAGGCGAATGCGGCAGCAACAGCCAATATCCAGAATCGATAACGCGACAGTGCACCCGGTATCATTTCTGCAAGTTGCATAATCATTTTGTCGGCGTAAAACGCGACTAACGATTTTTCCAGAACACACGGCAGAAGAAACAGAAGCGCAATCCCAACAATCGTGCCAGAAATCATCAGTCGCTCATTTCGAGAACGCTGATCCGGCATCTTCTCGGATTCGCTTACGTCAACTGTCAACGGCGCCCTGTCCTGCTGTTAGCGCACAGCTGCTGCTGTGGCTGCGTGCAGCCGTTCTTTCAAAGCGGCCGATGCTGTTTCCACAGCAAATCGAGCAGCCGGAGTTTCCGCCAGCGCATGCAACATCACGAAGTCGTGGATCGTTCCTAAACAGCGAGCTGCTCTGACTTCCACACCAGCTTCGATTAGTTTATGCGCATAAGCTTCACCTTCATCACGAAGCACATCGAACTCAGCAGTGAACACCATAGCTGGTGGCAGACCCTTTAACTGCTCCACGGTCGCGAGTAGCGGACTGACTGTTGGTTTCTTGCGTTCGGCGTCATTGCTGGTGTAATGATTCCAGAACCACTTCATTGCTTGACGTGAAAGAAAATGTTTCGTTTCGAACTTATTGTATGATTCCGTTTCGAAATTAGCTTCAGTGACAGGGTAAAACAAAACCTGGAAATCGATCCGAGGTCCGCTTCTCTCCTTGCATAGCATGGTCACGGCGGTTGCCATGTTTCCACCGACACTGTCACCGGCGATTGCCATCTTCGAGGCGTCAATGTTCAACTTCTTGGCGTTGTCAGCGATATGTTTGGCGACGACGTAACACTCTTCAATTGCCGTTGGGTACTTGGCTTCAGGCGAAAGGCTGTAGTTCACAAACACTACTGCAGCGTGCGCTCTATTGGCAAGCTCCAAAACCAGACGATCGTGTGATTCCCAACCACCGAGAACCCAACCGGCTCCATGTACATAAATAATCGCAGGAAGTGCTTCGCTAGCGCCTTTCGGACGAGCGATCCGAACCGAGACATCACCGTTCGGTCCGCCTGGCACCATTACATCTTCAATATCGGCAGGCAACTTTTTGACATCGCTGCTTTGCGCTTTTGTTAAAAACTGGCGCGCGTCCTCGACACTCATCTCAAAAATTTGGGGACCGGTTCCGGAGTTGACCTCGTCCAGGAACTTCCGCGTGGTTGCCTCGATGCCGTTGCTGAGTGTGCTCATGACTTGCTCCATGTGAGGTAGCCCGTTAGTATACCTTCGCATGCCCGGAGTTGATCATTGTTAGCGGAAGATATTCACGTCGAAATGCCAAACTGGATAAAGCATGCAAAGGCTATAGACGCCTGCCACCACATTCAGTACCACGAACAAGAAGACGGCGGCATTACCGATTCGGCCAAAACGACTGAGACCACCGACAATGAGAGCGGCAATGCACGCTTCGCTCGGGAACAGATAGCGCCCCTGTGGCGGTCCGGTCGCGTTCAATGCGGTAGATGCTGCTACCAGCGCGAGGAAGTTGAACACAAAAGCGGAGCCGACCAATAGCCACATGGCGATTTGAATTTTCTTTTCGTCGCTTGATTGCAGAGGTTTACGGATCCACTCAACCACTGCGGCGAGCGCCCAGCCAACAGCAGACAAAGTCACGCTGAGCGAAAACAGTTTGTAAATGCGCGAAGGCAGAAGGCGGTCCATATTTCCCAAGTTGCCAACGTAACTCAAGAACGCGCAGTAGCGCCAATCCGCATTATCAATGACGGGCCATTTATATAGTTGCGCCGGCTTGCCCCAGTGCGCCCACCAGAGTTCCAGCATCGTTCGCATGCCTAACAAATCGCCGTTAAACGCAAAGTAATTGCGCACGTAGAACGGCAACGCCAGGGCCGCTGAGAGCGATGCCATAATGGCAAGCTTTTTCAAAACCAGGCGAATGTTTTCTCGATGAAAAACAAAAGCAGTGACGACCGCTCCAAGAAGCACCGGAAACATGCAGTACGACGTTGGTTTACTCAACGCAAGACAACCGCCCAAAACCCCGATAGCGACTGCAAGTTTAGAACTGATACCGCGCCTGACCGCCACCAAAGCGGCATAGACGACCAGTGTCGCAACTGCCATAGAGGCAGAATCATTGTTGGAATAGCCGTTCACGAACGCAAGTTGCGCGTGGAACACTAAATACAGAGGCACCGCCAGCGCCACCAGTTTCGAATCGGGAAACAATTGCTTGCCAATTCCGCGACCAGCCAAAACACTGACAATGCCCATTAACAAACTGCCGAAGCGGTATGCCAGAGGAGCGTTAAAAAATGGCATCAGCTTCGCGCACAACAAATGCGGCAGATAGCTAAACGGTGAAAGAGCACCATAATAAGCGGAGTCGGCCTCTTTGACCATATCGGTCAATTCGGGCAGTCGCATGTTCCGAAACAAGAACTCGAGAACCCAATAGTGAGCGCCTTCGTCAGGCGCTTGACTGATCGGAATCATGAAGATCCACGGCAATCGCATTGATACCGTCAGCAGAACCAACACGGCAATTTCAATGCCGGAACTATTCAAAATCGACTTCAGGAAAGACGCCGGCGAAGCAGTCGCAGAACTCGTATCTTCGGTCTTCGCAAGCGGCGCGTCGGTTGCTGTCGTTGCTTCCATCTATCGAGTGACTCCGCCGGTCTGCGTTTCACCGGGGCTCAATGGCGCCAACACACCATTTTTCTTTTTGCGCGTGCCGTGAGCTACTTGCTTTTTCCAATCGGCAATCGCACTGGCAGCCAGTCCGAAGTGTGTGCCTTCTGTCTCGACGATCTTGATGAAGTGTTTCGGTCCATTGACTCGTTGCACTGTAGTCAATCCAGGCGTGACCAGGACTAAGTTTTTAAACGGATATTCAGCACAAGCAAACCCGAGCGCGATATCTTGAACACAGTCACTCCCGATAGCCATACGTTCCGACACCACACCACCTTTGATATCACTTCGTCCGAGCGCGAGATGCAAGGCTTCTTCGAAGTCCCAGGTGCCATCAAATACTGGGCTGGCGTTTACATATCGCGGGCAGTTCATTAGAACCACGCTGTCGACATTGTCGAACTCACTTTTTCTCGCCTGTAACGCATCGAAAGTTCTTTGCTGAACAGACCACGAGACCTCCCAGGGCTTGCTCAAGCCCCAGTTCGCCAGCGCGAACACAACCAGAAGACTACTCAGAGTGATTGCAGACGCAAACAATTTTGTCTTGTAAAAGTTACGACCTGCCAGAGTCAAAACCGCGATTCCCGCAATCATGATCGACAAACCGAAGGCAGCACCTGTGTTTATGCGATTAACCAATGTGATCAGCGTGGGAGTATATTCAGGGTTCAATCCGAAAATTGAATACGAAATAATCGCGGTGAACAAACCGAGTGCGATCAACATGAATGCCGGTCCACGTTTGTAAACGCCGCCTGGAGCGGTTATCAACGCACCAACCAGGACAAGCGCGGTAAGAGAAGCCAGACGAATTAGCACACCGGAAGTGAAACCTTCGGTGCGCGCGAAATCCGAAACGTGGGCTGAGATGAAAGGAGCCGTGACGACGGGCGAGACCACGCGCAGACCTTCAGCAATGGTTCCGGCGATCAAGGTTGGATCAAAATGGATTTTGTGCAGTGCTGCTTTCATGATCAGTGGAACGACATATCGCTGATACAGAATCAAGCTGGCAATCAGACCAGCATACGGGAGACTATGAAGAATCGCCGCCCGCCCAGCTGGAAGGAGATTTTTCAAATCGCGGGTCATGACCACATATGCCACCACATTCAAAGCACAAAGCGGAAGAAATGGTTCGTAGCCGTAAATACTGAACGCAAATGACGCGTAAGCGAATAGCAACCAAAGCGGCTTGTGTCGTGAACCTACAGCTTTGAGCGTCGCCCACAGACTGCCCAGGTATGAAGTCAGGCTCAACGAAACACAACTGCATACAGCCCAATAGTGAGTTGAATCATGAACAGGGTAAGTCAAGAAAAACATGGAGGCGACAAAGCCGGCAAGACGATTAGCTGCTAGCCTCGCAACAATAAGATAGATGAGAAAGGTGGAGGCCACTTCCATAACGAGGTTCGAAAGTCGCCAACCAAACGGGTCGGTTCCACTAAAATAGAAAACTGTTCCGAAGTGTAGCGCTTCGATCGGTCGAATGATAACGCGCGGATCGGTCGTCAGATATTTGTAGACCAGGTCGAAATAGCCCTGCGGTCCAAAGCTCAGTTGCCTGAGCATCAGCCAATCATCGAGGTAAAACCCTGTGCGTTTATACGCTCCGCCAAAATTGATCAGTTCGACCGCGATGATTATGGCAAGAACTGCCGCCGCAACTAGAGCTGGTTTACGCTCGCAAAAATCCGTCCAACCTTTGCGGTCAGAAGCAATTACATTCGAAACTGGTACCGCACCATCGCTGGTACCAGTAGGTGGCGACGCCACATTCATCTGACAATCACTCGTTCGAGCCAATGAAACGGTAGATGAAACAGTTGTCAACTTTAGCAAAGTCTATCTCTGTTTCACTTAGCTAAAGTTCATAAGAGGTACACCCCCATGCCGGCGGGGCGCAGCCAATGAGTCACAGCCAGGCTTAAAACGATTAAATGTGCTTGTTTAAATCGCAACATATGATGCATTAAACAAGCCGCAGCAAAGCGCGGTCCGAGCGAAAAGCAGAGGAATCGAAATGACCAAGAGCGCACAACTAGTCAGTGAAGCCGGCACTACCGTCTTGAACATCACCGCCGCTGACGTCCAGATCGACGCACTGAAAGTCGTTGAAATAGCGCTGCAAGCGGGCGTCGAAGTCATGGCGATTTACAAAACGGATTTCACCGTCGAGCATAAAGCAGACGAAAGCCCGCTCACAGAGGCTGATCTCGCGGCCAATCGAATTATCAAAGATGGCTTGAACAAGCTGACGCCGACAATTCCGATTCTGTCAGAAGAATCGTTAGTCGAATGGGAAATCAGAAAGGACTGGCAATATCTCTGGTGCGTCGATCCCGTGGACGGCACCAAGGAATTCGTCAATCGAACTGATGAGTTCACTATCAACATCGCTCTTGTCGAAGGAAATAGACCGATACTAGGGGTGGTGCACGCACCAGCCTTAGGCGTGACCTACTTTGCCACTCTTAATGGTGGCGCCTTCAAAATAGTAAATGGCGGAGAACCTTTTCGAATCACCGCCCGCCCACTGCCAATCGATGGACCGATTCGAGTCGTCGGCAGCCGTTCTCATCAATCGACCGCGATGGTCGAATATATGAATAAGTTGAACGAAACCAGAAAAGAAATCGATTTCGTTAAGTCCGGCAGCGCACTCAAGTTTTGTTTAGTCGCTGACGGGACCGCTGACATGTACCCGCGCCTTGCACCCACGTCAGAGTGGGATACAGCGGCTGGACATATCGTCGTCAAGGAAAGCGGCAAGACCGTTGTTCAATATGGTTTAGAAGAAGAGCTGGTTTACAACAAGCAGGATTTGCTGAACCCCTGGTTCATCTGCTCCTAGATTTAACGACCGTTGTCTAGATAAGACTGGCTAATTGAACGACCAGCTGACGACGCTTCTCGTCGTCGACGTCCGTCTTGTTTATATACTCAACGCGATAGCCGCATTCCAGAGTTTGATTTCTATTGATCGAGTATCCTAACCCCGCAAAAATTCGGTTACGGTCAACTCCTTGCACAGGTCCGTCCGGTATCGTATTCAGTGTCAAGAAAAGTTCGTCAGAATAGACCACTGAGAACTTTGTAGAAGCAATCCGCTGGCTTGATTTAAGCATCAAGCGGGCGCGAATGGAATCGCCTTCTTTGCCGGTAAAATGCCGCTCTTCCAAGCGCAGCCGAGCAGACAATGTGTAGCTACGTTTTTTGGTTTGGGCTTGCAATTGCTGCCATATTCGATTTTCGTGGTTGCGAAACGGTTGATAATTATCGACGGAATCAAAACCAAGAGTTCCGGTCAGATTTCTTGTCAGCTTTCGTTGAATTCCAGATCTGACAATGCACTGATCGACACCACCATTATCGGTTCCAAAACGAGGACTAATATCGCCAATCAAGCTGGTCTTCTCGGAAACTTTGTACTGAGTGGGCGCATGCAACCAGATCTGTTCGAGCCCTGACATTGCCATTGCAGGCGGTGCCACCACAAAAAGAAGAATCAGAGCTATAAGTGACTGGCGCAAAATGTCTCCTTTGTGGACGCGCTTAAGAAGCCTCTTTCGAAGCCGATGATTATCTAGATTTACTTTTTTGCCGAACCGCTCAAAGGAAATTCAAAACAAAGTTCAAAACAAAACTTTGAGCAAAGCGGTCCGCAATACGTTTGTTTCATAGCCGCTGAAACCCCGTTGAGAACCGAGGCTAGTGAACTTAAAACTATTAAACTTGAAACTTCGTTGAGAACGCGGTTAGTGAACCGAAGACTGCGTTGATACAGCAATTATTATCGAATGGACTTGAGCAATTTGTTCTGGAATTTGATTGATATTTCGCAAACTCAGAAAAACAATGAGCACTCCGACGGCGGCCATCAGCGGCTTGGGCTGCACGTGTTTACATGCGACCGCTGCTATCGGTGCGGCCAGAAGTCCGCCGATAACCAGACCAACGATTGCGGTTAGATAAACACTGCCGAGTGTAAAAAAGAAAGTCGCAGAAGTAGCAAGAGCGACGAAAAATTCTGCCGTGTTAACGGAGCCTATGACGAATCGCGGGCTGTTGCCTTTCGCGACCAGAGTCGAAGTGACGACCGGGCCCCAACCTCCGCCACCAACAGCATCAACAAATCCGCCGATGAATCCCAGAGGTCCGAGTTTGGTTTCCTTAGGTTGTGCACTCACTTTCTTGAACACTTTTGAAAGTATGACGAGCCCCATGATTAGTAGATATACCGATATCCATGGCTTAACTGCATCGCCAGGAAAGCTACTTAATATGTAAGCACCCACGATACCGCCGATGACACCAGGGATAACCAGTCTTTTGAAGAAGTTCTTGTCGATATTGCCTTCTCTATAATGGCAAACTGCAGACGCCGCAGTCGTGAAGAGCTCGGCGGTGTGCACACTAGCGCTGGCTGTTGCCGGCGCAGTTCCCAAGCAAAGCAACAACGTAGTGCAACTAACTCCATACGCCATGCCTAAGGTTCCGTCGATTAATTGCGCGATGAAACCCGCGATGGTAAAGAACCAGAGATTATTGTCAGACAAAACTTCGAACATGGATTCCGGGCACCTTTCGCCTTGAGTAAGGCGGATGACATTTAAATTGCGTAATTGAAATTGATTTGAAAAACGGATTGGTCTTGTGGCAGTTACTTTTGCAGCAATTCTTCAAGAGTAGTTTTGTCGAGAATATTGGAGATTGAATCACGCACAGTTCGCATCAGCATTCGTAATCGACAACTATCAGGTTCAGGACAACTCGGACACGGCTCATAAGCCGTCACTGAAGCGCACTGGATCGGCGCCAGAGGACCGTCCATCAGCCGCGCCACTTCTCCAATCGTGATTTCGTTTGCCGGGCGATTAAGGACATAGCCACCATGCGCTCCTCGACGACTTCGCAACAACCCGCCGTTTTTGAGAACGAGCAAAATTTGGTTGAGAAACGGTTCTGGAATTTGAGCATACTTGGCTATCTCCGATGTAGTCACACCAGTGGGGGCGGATTTTCCGCCGAGATACATTAAGGCTTTAATTGCGTATTCACCCCGCCGGGAAACCTTCATGACCTGGTATTGGCTATCTCCTGAATCTGGTTTTTCAATGTTGAGTGATTTGGTCAACATTCAACGCGCTCATGTTGACAGGAAGGATAATCCCGCGCAATCCTTGACATCAAATGTCACACACCAAGCCGCCAGAAGTGTCGCCCGTGCCGGATATGACATCTCAACACTTCTTACCTAGGCGCTGCAAGCTTCTGACAAAGGATCGTTTAGCTACATATGTGCTGTTCAATTTCAGAATTGAACCGGCTCGAGTGGGCGAATGGGCGTGACGGTTTGCCGTTCGAACTTATTCGTCCATGTTGACATGTTAAAAAATCGGACAGTTTTATGACGACTTACTCTTCTTCAGTTCCGTCGACGGCAACTTCGAAATCAAACAAAGCTGCGCCGCTCGCTGCTCGACGCGCACAACAACGATTGAAACCGACTCGTACACAATCCGTTCGCCTTCGCGAGGTGGACGGTTCAACTGATCAAGAACAAGGCCGCTCACGGTCGTCACATCTTCATGTGTCAGAACTATTCCCAACTGTTCAGCAACTTCGTCCAATCGCACCGTGCCGGCCACTCGAAGCGAGCCGTCAGAAAGTTTTTCGATATCAGCGGCTTCTTCAGAATCGTACTCACCCAGTACTTCCTCGAAAATATCCCGGATAGTAATGAATCCAGCAGTACCGCCGTACTCGTCGAGCACGATGGCCATGTGCGTGCTGTACTCCTTCATCGCATCCAGGACAGTTTGAATCGGAGCAGAGCATGGCAGGAAGGGCACCGGCCGTAGTGGCAATACACATACGCCTTCCGTGTCCAAAAGCGATCCTAAATCTTTGATATGAACAGCTCCAACGATATTGTCTTTGTCAGTTTGATAAACCGGATATCTGGTGTGAAGCGTGTGGGTGAGCAGGTCTCGAATTTGGGCGGCGGTTGGGCGCATCGGCAATGCCACCATGTGCACACGTGGAACCATAATGTCTTCAGCGATGCGCTCACCGAAGTCGAACAGCTCTTTGATCATGTTGCCCATTTGATCGCTTAGAATGCCTTCGGTTTCGCTTTCCTGGACTATGAATTCAATCTCTTCGGGAGTGAACGCGGCGATGCTGGAAACGCTGCGATCGATGCCTATTCCTCGTAGAAGAAAGTTGCTCGTTCCGTTCAACACGATAATAATCGGCCAAAACAAACGAGTAAAAAACGACATCGGTTCGACAAGCATAAATAGAAATGCTTGCGAACTCTGCAAGGCAAGCGACTTGGGAACCATCTCGCCAAGCACAATATGGAAGTAAGTCAGGATGAAAATTGCCAGCGCGCTGGAAACCGCGTGGATGGAAACAGCCTGGATGAAGTTGCCTTGTTCGAGGAAGGAGTGCAGCCAGTGCGCGATTGATTGTTCACCATACATACCTAGACCAAGGCTCGCTATGGTAATTCCAACTTGCGCGGTGGCAATGTATTGATCCTGGCGCACCGGTTCTTTAAGTATGCCAAGCACCTTTGCTGCGCGTGCAGAACCCGCCTGCGCCATGCCTTCAATGGTGACGCGCGGCGCAGAAACAATGGCGAACTCTGACGCAACAAACATGGCGTTGATCAAAATCAAGAAAATGATAATGAAGATTTCCATTACTCATTCCCTTTGATTTTCTTGGTGACAATGACAGACGTAACCGCATTGTGCTCGACTTCTTCGACTTCCAAGCTGACGTCTTGAAGTTCCAAAATTTCGCCGCGTTCAGGAACGCGCCCTAACGTTTCAATCACTAAACCATTAATGGTATCCGCATCCGTCTCAGGAATATCGCCGAGAAATTTCAATGCACGTTTAATTTTATACGCGCCAGACAGGCATACGCGCTCATCTTCGAGAATCTCGAATTTTATCTCGCGCTTGAATTCATCGATCTCGGTCTCTTCCATGAGCTCGCCGAGAATGTCACCGACTGTCACGAGTCCCAATGTGCCACCATGTTCATCCATGACGAGCGCCGCGTGAGACCGACTGTTCTTCAGCTCCTTCATCAAGCGTTCCATACTCAAGTTGCCGGGAACGATAGGAAGTGGTTTCACAAGTGGTGCTATGCCATCCTCTGCTTTTCCGTTCACTCTTGCAAACACGATGTCTTTGACATTGACGATGCCGCGCACATCATCAATCGTGTCACCGTAGACTAGAACCCGCGTGAATGGGTTGTCCATCGCGAGATTATAATAATCATCGATACTGGCATCAATGTTCAAAGCCGTCAATTTTGTTCGTGGTGTCATGATCTGCTTAGCGGTTTCTTGACTGAGTTCGATGGCATGGTGCAAGCGCTCGTGCTCACCATGTTCGAGTAAGCCGCCATCTTTGCTTTCTGCAAGAAGCAGCTCGATTTCATCCAGCGAGTGAATGTGTTTGTGCGAAGAAGCCGGCACGCCCAAAAGGCTTAGAAGCGCAGTACCACTGCCGTTTAGAATCCAGATGAACGGTTTGAACACCCGCGCTGATATCGTAAGCGGCCAATACATGAATAGTGCAATTCGACTGGAAAACTGCAGTGCCACTGCTTTAGGAAGCAGTTCTCCGAACAATATTTGAGTCAGAGTCAAAACTGTGAGAATCAAAAACACGGAAGCAGAAATGGCGATAGCTTCATCGACATGGAAATGCTCGACCAGGAACGCGGCCACGGACGGTCCCAACGTCGCCTGAGTGCAGGCGCCATTTACCAGGCTGGCGAAAGTAATACCAATCTGACAGGTAGCGATGTATTGATCAAGTTCGCGGGGATGCTCGATGACCTTCAGCAGTGCCTTTGCCAGCTTATTGCCGTCATGAGCCAGTTTGCGAATCTGCGCGACTCTTGCCGCAACCGTCGCGAACTCGGCCGCAACGTAAAAGGCGTTGACTGTAATCAGCAGTGCAGCAAGAACGAGGCTAAAAATCATGTTTTCCCAAGATAGCACGCCCTAAATATTGGTATGCCCTATTGTGCTCCATGTTTCGCGACTTAGATGATCGTGCCGTCATGACGGCATTTAGAGGGACTGATAAAATCTCATTCCGTTCCTGATCTGAGAAATTAAGTTCCAAGAGTGCCAAAAGAAATATGACAATGAAACTGACCAATCCATGGAAAACCGTCAACCAGCAAGTCGTTTATGACAATGACTGGATCCGTGTTCGCGAAGATAATGTGATAAGACCGGATGGTAAGCCAGGCATTTATGGCATCGTTCAATACAAGAACAAAGCGATCGGCATTTTGCCAATCGACGAAGATGGAAACGTTTATCTGGTCGGGCAGTACCGTTATCCACTCGAGCAATACTCCTGGGAAATACCGGAAGGCGGCTGCCCTGAGGGCGAAGAGCCGTTGGAAGCTGCCCGGCGAGAGTTACTGGAAGAAACCGGATTAACGGCCGCCAATTGGCAACTTTTAGGCACCGCACATCTCTCGAATTCTGTTTCAAACGAGGAAGCGTTTTTCTATCTAGCTACCGGTTTAAAACAAGGAATCGCTCAGCCTGACGGCACTGAAGAACTCGAACACAAACGAGTTCACTTTACCGAGGCATTGCAGATGGTGGCAAAAGGTGGGATCACCGACGCACTAAGTGTGCTTGCGATCAACAGTTATGCAGTGCAATTCGGAAGATGGCAGAAAGCATAAACGAGAAACAAGGCGATCGGATTCTATAGAACAAGATCCGGGAACAGTGATCTAGGTCCTCAGCAAGGGTTACTTTGTCCGTGAAAAAAATTTGGCAGTACATCGCTCCAGGCGGCGCCCCATTCTGGCTGTGCAACGGTCTCGTCATCGTCTACAGTCTCAGTGTCCAATGGATCGATGACCACGGATTCCCCGCGAAGAAACTAATCGAAGCAGATGCCGCACTTTTGACCAGCGTTATTATGGGCATTTTGCTGGTTTTTAGAACTAACAGCGCCTACGATCGCTGGTGGGAAGGGCGAAAGCTCTGGGGGAGTTTAGTTAACGAGCTGCGAAACTTCAGCATAAAAGCGCGTGAATACGCCAATCTCGATGAACGCGAAAGTGCGGCTCTTGCAGCTTTGATGATTGGCTTTGCACACGGACTAAAAGACCATTTGCGCGGCATCGAAAATATGTCGTTGATTCCGCAAACGTCACGCGATGAAAAACAAAACGTCAGCCACTTGCCTCTGGCGATCTCGCAACTGATTTATCGCAGCCTGCATCAATGGCGCATAGATGGAAGAGTGACCGAGATCGAAATGCTTCAGCTCGATCGACACGCTCGCGCATTGATGGACATTTGCGGCGGCTGCGAACGGATTCGAAAATCGCCAATCGCGGGCTCATACAAATTCATACTCTGGCTGGGTATGACGTTGTATTTCGTCATCCTGCCGTGGCTTCTCGTGCCGACAGTCGACAACATTACGGTCTACATGGTGGCGGTCGGCGCTTATTTTGTCTTATCTCTGGAGTTTTTGGCAGAAGAAGTAGAAGAGCCTTTCGGCCGCCAGGCTAACGATCTGCCGCTAGATGATATTTGTAAAACCATCGAAGAGTCTATGGCTGACGTTCTTCACTACCGCGCCCAACAAGCAAGCCCGAATCTAGACGCCACAGCCAAGTTGCCCAGGCACGAAGGCACTGAGCCGGCCGGGGTGTAGTTCCTTTTGCGGCAGTTTTAGCTGGTCATAAAAACGGCCATTTTTTATGACGTTTCAACATCACCGGAAATCTGACAATAACGTCCCAACGCGCGCCGGCGCACGTCCAGAACGATCGACTGTCAAACGCAGCTGAACCCACTCACGCCTGAACGTCGTCGCTTTCTAGAAGTTTGACTAAGTCATAAAAACTGCCATTTTTTATGACCGTTCACCATCCCCGAATTCTGCCCCCCCTGCCCCTCACCCCTTACAGGCGCGGGCTTAAGCGCCGCCAGCCGCGTAGCCTCACAGCCGTCGGTTTTGACGTCTAAAAACAATTAAAGGCTACCTTAGATGTTTCAAGAGAATGACAAGAGGTTTCATGCTAGCATCTGACCTTCTTACAGTCAGATTTTCGGAACCGCTATGCTTTTCACCAGCCTCGATTACCTACTGTTTTTGCCGGTAGTGGTCGTCCTATTCTGGGTGCTGCCACTCAAGTTCCGCCTGCCCATGCTTCTTGCGGCAAGCTGGTTTTTCTACATGTGTTGGAATCCGGCGTTCATTGCCCTTATCGTAGGCATGACGGCCTTCAATTATTACTTCGGTAAGTTGTTGAGCAAAGCCGACCAGAACAAGAAGCTTGTCTTTGGCATCGGCGTTGGCGCTAACCTACTCTGTCTGGCAGTGTTCAAATACGCCAACATGTTTGTCACAAGCATGTCGTCGGCGACTGGCCTGGTTACAGGCCACAATCCGGATTGGTCGCTCAACATCATTCTGCCGCTTGCGATTTCCTTTTTCACATTCGAATTCATTCACTATCTATTTGAAATTTATCGCGGAAACAAGCCTGTAGACTCATTTGTCCTCTTCTCACTGTTCGCGGCGTTCTTCCCAACTCAGATCGCCGGTCCGATTAAACGCTATCCCGACTTCGTCGCACAGATGAATGCCCATCAGGAAAAGCATCCTACGCTCAAGATGTTTGACGATGGTCTGCCATTGATTTTGATAGGGCTCGCGAAGAAAGTCTTGCTGGCAGACAATCTTGCCGTACTTGTGCAAATGGGAATGCAGGAGCCTTCGTCGTACGGCGCGCCGGAACTCTGGTTGTTCGCGTACGCATTCGCTTTCCAAATCTATTTTGATTTCTCAGGCTACACAGACATAGCGCGCGGTTCGGCGATGTTGTTCGGATACAAAATTCCGATCAACTTCAACATGCCCTACATCGCTAAGAACATCGCCGATTTTTGGCACCGCTGGCATATCTCGTTGTCGAGCTGGTTGCGCGATTATTTGTTCATTCCACTGGGTGGTTCGCGTGGTGGCAGATGGCTCACACATCGCAACCTGTTTCTGACGATGGCACTCGGTGGACTATGGCACGGCGCCAGCTGGAGCTTCATGGTCTGGGGCGTTTATCACGGACTGGCATTGATCATTCATCGCGAGTACACCTTCCTACGTGACCGCATCGCGCCACTCAAAGCATTTAGCGAAACCAAACTATACAGCGCAATGTCGCTTCTACTCACCTTCCACGTAGTCTGTATCGGTTGGGTTTTCTTCCGCGTCGAGAACATTCAAAACGCCTTTATGATCGTCAAACGCATGATTTTGATGAAACCAATTTTCTCAACTGCAGAACAGGGGCAGTTCTTCGTACTCAAAGAGAACATGCCTGTTGTCGTGCCCGTAGTACTAATTATGGTGGCACTGCTTTTGATCCAAAACTGGCCGGTGAGCTACTTGAACTCAAAATCGTTTTTCAAAACCCTTCCGGCGCCTGTTAAAGCGGTGTTCTGCACCGTCCTTCTCTTTGCTCTGATAACATTCATTCCGGACGATCAAAAACCGTTCATATACTTCCAGTTTTAAACCGGTCCTTCGTTCAAACGACTTAGTTTCAAATCACCAAGAGGCACTGTGACAACAAACTCGATAGCAACAAAGACAAAAACGGTGGCAATGAGACTCGCCACCAGTACGGTTGTCTTGCTGATCGTATTTTTCGTCGCAGCTGAAATCGTGATTCGAGAAACGCGACCACTGCGCATGTTCAATCACACCGGACTGACTTCGATTAATCAGAACTTTCTAGTCTCCAAGCTACCGCCTTGCTTATCGTCCCACGAGAATCCGGAAGTCTTACTTCTTGGATCTTCACTGGTGCTCGTGCCTTCAGTGCGCTGCGACGACAGTTTTCACAATCGCAAAACCAGATTCGACCGCTGGTATTATCGCAATGTGATCGACGAATACACCAAAGCCGACTTCTTCCAAAATGCTCTAACCAAGGCCAGCTCTCAGAATCGCAAGGTTCTAGACCTGGCAATTGCGGCAAGCATAATGTCGGATCAACATTTGATTTTGAAGAAGTATTTGGCGAGCGGCAAAAAGCCGGAGCTTATCGTTTGTGGAATCGCACCTCGCGACTTCCTCGATAACTTGAGGCAAGACCCAGAGAAGACGCCAACTTATTCAATTCTAGCGGACCTCACTTGCGTCAAAGATCTGTTGGAACAAAAGCGTTCCAAAGAAGCAATTTCAAATTTTGCTTTTGGTTATCTCTCTGACGTGTTCAAAAACCGAGCTGACTACAAGACTTTCCTGGTTGGCGCCGCGTCACGCATTAGCGGGCATCCGGTAGATCTCTACAATGCCACGCTCGATCAAGAAAAATCCGCAGAGCCAACCACTGGAATGGCCGTGGTTGCAGAGAAGGCTGATCGCGGCGTTCTCGACAATTCGAAGCCTCTCTACAAAGAGCCTAAAAACACTCTCAGCGATCTGAAGGAATATAATCGCATTTACTTGCCGGTCAACAACAATGTGTTCAAACTTCAGCTCGGCTACCTCGATAAGTTTCTGGCATTGGCAACGGAACACAACATCCCGGTAGTGCTTGTTGAGATGCCGCTTACGGCGGAGAACCTGGCAATACTTCCTGATGACGTGAGGCGCCGCTACTCGAAAAAGGTGCAAGAGCTTGCCACCAGATATAATGCCAAAATAGTTACACCAGGCGAAAGAATGACTTTTGCCACCGACGATTTCGAAGACTCCGTCCACTTGAACACACAAGGCGGGCTCAAGGTTTTCTCCGATGTCGCCCAACAAATCGGCAACGATCGAGCACTCGCACAACGCACTGGGCGAAACAAAACGACTCTCGGTTCACTACCGATTCAGTGGCCTTTTTAAACGAGCGCTACCTGCTTCGCGGTGCAGCATCAGCCTCGCTGATCGCATCAATATCCTTATTTACCTGGGGCGCGATCGGCCACTTTCTTGCCGTTGACGGTGCTATTAATCCAGCGATACCGAGGGTCTTCAGAAACTCGATAATAAACGGCTTCCGTCATTTTCACATCGTCCAACAAAATGTTATTCGTGTGCACGTTAGCCATTTGAGACATCATCTTCCCGGTGAACGTGGTGCCATGAAATCCAATGTTAGAAAAAGCCCGTTTGGACTTTTCAAGCCGGTCGAACACGGCATTGTCCAACTTACACTCCTGGAATGTCAGTGATCTCAAATTCGGTATTTTCAAAATTTCTTCGATACCAACTCGAGAAATCTCAAATTCATCAAGAGCGAGAACCAACAACGCAGGAAACGTTTTTAGATACTTGAACGACCGCTCCGTTAAAAACTTGCCGCCCCAAGCGAACTCGCGAAGTGCCTTGCACTGTGACAAGTGTGCAAGACTGCTGTCCTCCAGGTCATCGCAGTCGTTCATTCTGAGAACCGTCAGTCCTTTTAAGTCGGCTATTGCCTGCAACCCGTCATCGCTAGCCGGAGTAGAATGCATGCTGAGGTAATTGATTTTCGAATTCTTCAGAGCGCGCAGCCCTGTTCCATCACAGTTGCTGTCACCGAGATCTAGATGTTCCAATCGTGGATACTTCACTAGCTGTTTGAGATCTTCGTCCGTAGTGGCCTGGTAAGCTTCGCATGTAATAGTTCCGTCTTTCTCTTCTTTAATATCTATCTTTTTAAAAGTGGTGAGTGTATCGTCGAACTCCATCGGAGGCTCTGGTTTTTGCACTACCAGGAGACTCTGTACCTGGGGAACAAGCAAGCAAATAGCGAAACCAACAATTACCAACACAGCACCAATCGTAAGCGTTCCCGTCGCTAAGTTTTTCCTGGATAAAGTGGCCGTCATGGCACTAAAATCTGTGACCGAACCAAGAGCCTTCTGAATGCCGCTCCGACTGCGCGATTCAAGAAACTGTTCGCGGTCCAAACGGATGATCTCCGCTTCCATTTTTTCCAAATCGTCCAACAATTCACCAAAGGATTGATATCGATCTTCAGGCAGTTTATTCAAACACGTCGCCACAATCTCTTCCAACAACTGGGGAAATTCGTGCTGAAGCCGCTTGCTCAAGCGCTCCGGCTGTACGCTTTGATGCATCATCAATGTGTACACTGCCGTGTCGCCAATGAATGGAGTGCTGCCAGTCAATACCTCAAACATCAAGCATCCCATCGAATAAATATCAGATCGCTCGTCGCCGGCGAGTCCCTGCCCTTGCTCAGGTGACATGTAGAACGGCGAGCCGATGGCGCTGCCAGCTGCGGTAAGGCGCGCGTCCCGGTCGGTTAATCGAGCCAAGCCAAAATCGACAATGCGAGCAGAAACCGAGTGATCGTCATTGGGCACCATGATCACATTAGCCGGTTTCAAATCACGATGGATAACGCCATGATTGTGCGAGCTATGCATGCCGCGACTAATTTGTTGAAAGATCTGGACTGCAAAAAGAGGTTCAAGAGCACCGTCATCAAGCAGCATCCGAGCCAGGCTTGAGCCCTCCAGCCGTTCCATGATCAAGTATGGAATATTTGTCTCAGTAACACCAAAGTCGAGAACTGACACAATATTTTCGTGTCGTAACCGACCAGACAAAATTCCTTCTTGCTGAAACCTGATTGATTCTTCATCGCTCAGATTAGCATTGAGAATTTTAATTGCAACGTATTTGTCGAGCGTTTTATCCATCGCCAAAATTACTGTGCCAATGCCGCCTTTACCGAGTTCTTCAACGAACTCGTATCGACTGGCAATGACTTTCGATTTCCAGAACTCTTCCATTCTAATTGACGAAAGTCCGCATTTATTTCTGCCGGTATAAACTCAGAGTGCTGCCGTCTGGCATAACTTTCTCGCCCTTGAAGACAAATCGGTTGCCCGCGGTTATGAACGAAATAAGCTTATCGAAATTGGCTCTGCTGACCGGATCATTAAATCTGAATCCTTGCTCACCGTTTTTAATCAGATACCACTGGTAGTGCAGCGTTTCTTCTGCGTCAAACTTAGATGAATCACCGGCAGCCGACCAGGAACGCGAAGTTGTCGGATGGACTTTGAACTTTCCTTGACGCCCGAAGTATTCAAAAGCGTGAACGTTCAATTGCTGAGTACTCGGCAAAACATTGAGCCAGACGGGCTTATCACCGTCGATTTCCTTGACCTTGGATAGTGCCCACATGATGCCCCAATCTTCGTCAGGACATGGATGCTCAAAACGCTCTTTCGTTTTCTCTGATACCGGATGCAGTGCGAGCGTTCTTATCATATCCAACGCAGGCAAAGTTGACAGCGGAAACGGATAGAAGTTTATAGCGACATAACCAAGCACGCCGCCTATGAGAACCAAGGCTGCCAGACCACGTCCAAGCAGAGGACGAAGAATCGATGCAATGTTTCTTTGCTCCGACTCCGGCCCGTGGCAACGACAAAGAGCAGCAATTTCACAACCGCTGTAAGCAGCGAACAAAAGTAACGCCGGAATGAAATAGCGCGGCAGCGCGAACTGCCAGGTCAATGTACTGAGGAACAGCACGCCCGAAACCATTGATACCGGTAACAGTGCCAGCTGTCTATGCGTATGCCCGGAAGAAAACACGATAGCCGCAACGCCAAACAGAAGAAGAAACGGCGTCGCCATCTCTGGAAGAAACGAAAAATAGCTCAGAGCATTGTTGACGAATACTTCTGACACTTGCTTATTGCCCAATGAAACTTGTATCTCTGCGGCAACTTTTTTGATCGTCGGAGCGCTTACGATAAGCCACGGCACAAGCGTCGCTCCTGCAGCCAACCCTGAAGCGACCAGCAGGCCAAACTGTTTCATTCGACGTTCTTTGAGCGCCAATAAAGCATAGTAAGCGAATGGCAGTAATAAGAACGCGGCACAAGCTTGTTTCGTCAATAAGGCGCAGGCCGTGGCTGCAGCAAGCCCCAACGATCGTTTCAAGTCCGGCTTTTCCTGCCACGCGGCCAGCGCCCAGAGTGCCAATGTCGTCATCGACATGACGGCAAAATCGAGCATGCTCTTATGACTTTCGACGGTCACTTCCGGATATAAGTTAACTACGACGACGGAAAAAATCGCAGCCAATTTATCTTTGGTGAGCTTGTAGACAAGTCCATAGGCGCTGACGTTTAAAACAGTGAGATAAAAAACTTTCATCAGTGAATCGGTCCAGAGACCGGTCCCGACAACTGTTTTAACAAGCCCGGCGATCACGTATGTAAGTGGTGGATAAAAACAATTGACCGTTAGCAACTGATGCCACCAGCTCAGCTGAAACGGATGCGGATGACGAAACAACTCCTGGTACGAAAGCCCATTCAGCAAGTGCCCGGCAGCATCCCAACTCGGCATATTGTGATCGAAAACGCACCAGAGCGCCAGCGCACCGCCGGCAATACCAAGTACAACAGGGAGCAGAAAATTGTTTTGCTTTGCATCCGAAGTGTTTGCTTCAATTGGCGGAGCAAGCTTTTCAGATCGCAACGAAGCCGTCATATGTAGTCGTTCCGTTCGCTGGGTTCACGCAATTTACTCCACTGACACAGCGGGCTAATCGCGCGTTCATTATATGACAGGAAGTCATGAGGGTATTTGAACAGAAATTCATTTTGCCCTTTGTCAGAAATTTTTGTCAGGGTGGATGGTCAGAAAAACTGTCCGAAATTATGACCGATGGCCTGCCCCCTGCGCGATGACCCAGACAGACTCGCGTCATGCTCTCAACGCCAACGTCGTGGAAACCGAACGACGCTTCTGTTTCGAAACTGTGACGCGCGTCCACAGTTCTGACCGCCGCACCTCAGTGCGATTGACTTTGAAGAGTTTTCAAAGCCTCTTCCTCGTCAGGCAAAATGAACTGCGCAACTTCAGCAATATATGAGGATGAATCCCGGCGAAACGCTTCCAGACGTTCCAATCGCTCAGCATTCCAACCGCGCATTTCTCCGCACTGCGCCTCCAGGGCATACAAAGCAATTCTCCGCAGAACTTCGGAATCTTCATTTCTAAGAACTGCTTCCAACTCCACAATTCCATTGAAATCAGGTCGCAGTGAGCCTAACAATTGCAAACCAATCTCCTGAAGTGCATCCGGATGCAACAACTTTTCCTCAACAAGATCACGCAACCACTGAGCCAACTCAGGCCACGGCATGCTTTCCACGGCTAGCCTGGCGCGCAGTGTCAGTGTCAACGGGTCCTTTTCCAGTGTCGCTATTGTCGCGTAGGCTGCGGGCACGAGCGTGGAGCGCTGTGTTTCGAGAGCGGTTTCAACGCTCTCAATCAACATTCGTAAGTTCGATCGCTTTCGTATTACAGCTTCCACCGCTTTTGGCAAAGCGATTAGGGCCTTGTGCGGATAGAGGCGAAGCAAGGCTTCTGCTGCTCTTTTACACTCCTCCGGTGCCTCAGAACCAAGCCGTGCAATAACGGCATCGAGTAGCTCCATATCGGGGTCGGGCACAGGCATCGTGCAAAGCCGCTCCAGCGTTTTCAATCTCACGCGTGGCGCCTGGTGAGCCAAGCCACCAAGTAACAGAACGGTTAACGCATGTTGACTCTGCTGCGAGAGTCGATGGGCCGGAGTTCTAATCGCTGTGTAAGCAACCGCGTCATCAGCGTCATTGACTGCCGTTTGTAAAATCGCCCACGTTTCTTTTTGCTCCAGATGATTCCAAAACGCTCGCAACAACGCGACGCGAACATCGCGATGAATATCCTCTTTCGCGATTGTGTTCAACTCAGCGAGCGCTTGACCGGACTTGATGTCACCAAGCAAACGCACCACTTCTTTGAATACAGTTACCTGGTTTCGTGGAGCACGTTGAATAATCGCAAAAGCGTCTTCGGCGGGCATTTTCATAAGACAGCTACGCAACGAATAAATCGCCACAGAAGCAAGAGCCGGATCTTCTAATGCCCCTACCAGTAGTGGCACACCATTTCCTTCGTCCAATTTCGCAATTGCAAGGATAGCCATTTGCGCCTCAGCTGGGCGATTCAGAAACCGAGTCAGATATTTAATTGGAAAGTCCGGAATTTTCGCAAGGTACTTAATCACGAAGAAGTTCTCATATCGCCGGCTCTCCAGCGTGCTCGACATCGAGTCCAACGCATCGGCGTATAATTTTTGTTGCCCTGAGGAGAGGTATACAGCCGAAAAATTCAGCATCGGCACCAATCGATTTTTTCCTAAATCAAACCTTCCTCTATGCGTTTTGGTGCCTAAATATGGTGACAGCAAATCCTGTCGATAGCGCGTCAAAAAATCGAAAACACTGCGCTTCGTTCCCCAGGACGCATCCTTGTGCAACATCGCTGGAACCAGCTCAGCAAGCCTTTCAAACGCATTCAATTTTAGAAGTTCAAATGCGCGTTCTGAAGTATGAGGAGCTCCTGCGTCTAAAACAATTGCTTGCACAAGACTGGTGATTTGCTTCGTTACTTCTAACCGACGTCCGAAGAGTCCCGCCGCCGTTAGAACGAACGTCTCATACTCTTTCTTATTCCATTGTTTCAGCACCGGAACGATTTGCGATTCGATCGACAACGCCTGCTCATCATTAATTCGCCAGGTCACCCGTGATGAGGCACTGGAACCTCGTTCTCGCCAGAACAATGCGACTTGCTTCGCCGACCAATCCGGGTGAAACGGCATCATCGAAAGCAAAACACTTTCTATATAGTAAGCAGTCGATGCCGACAGATCCCTGGAATCAAGCGTGTCTTGAATAATCGTTGACAAGTCGGTTAGATGATCAGTTTTAAAAATCACTGGCGGCAACTTGGAAAGAGATTCGAAGATCTTCTGTTTAATAGGGTCTTGCTCTTTCTTCCGCAGTTTGATTTCATCCAACACTGCCGACAATTCGCTTCTGTTATACGGCAAAGCCGCGATCAACGCAGACCAGGCCACACTTCTCAGTTGCGCATCAGGATCGCGCATATATGGTTTCAACATCTCGAGCGCTTCGCTCCATGGCAAAAACGCCGCGTACTGCATTCTAATCTGCGGATGAGCAGACAGAGATTCCATAGCGAGGTGGGCCCTCGCTTCGGTCACTCTGATATCGACCGGCAAATGTGCGAGAATCGCCTCCTCGATGACGCCATCACCCTCGGACCGCCAAACCGGCGCCAGCTGTTCGTATACGTGTCGACGTGCCACCACCGGTAGTTTCTTCAAAATTTTAACTATGCCCCAGGTGGGCGGATACTTTGCCATCAACGCAATCAGCAAATCCTCGTCGCTGATTTTGGAGAAGGCCGAGAAAAAATCCAACGAAGTACGATCTTCTTGATCCACAGCCAGTCTTGCCATGTCGTCAGGAAAAGCCTTGACTGCATTGACGGTTACGATTTGACTGATACTGCAAATGCGCAGCAACGACTCCATCAGTTCAATCGCGCCCGAGACTCGCGCTTTGACCAAGATGTTGAGCACCGACACGGCGTGCCATCTAACTCGAGGATCAAACTCCGGCGTTGAGTCAACCAGGGCGATTATGCGCTCTTGCGCGAACCCTTGGTGATTCCGAGAGAGCCGTCCCCATTCGATACTGGTGCAATCGGCTTCAACACCCGGCCAATGATTTCTGACAAAGTCGGAAGAGCCATATGGCAGCAATGCGGCAAATTCGTCAGATTCGGAATGCTCCAGACTTTTCAAAATCTGATCCACGACCGCAAATCGTCGTCTTTGGTTTAACTGCTTAATAAAGGATTTGCGAGTTATCTTTGCGGAAACGATGAAAGCTTTAAAAATTTCCTCATCGCTTCCATATATAGCGATCATTCTCCGCGCGATCGCGCGCAAGGTCTCTGACCGATCGCGGACGGAATTGAGGATATTTGCGGTATCCCGGCTGCCATGACATGAGTTAAGCGCCAGGTAACGGTCGGCAAACTGCCCCTGCCGCAAACCTGACACCAGCGCTTTTGCCTTTTCGCCGTCACGATCCGCAATCAGGGCGACCCGCCCAAGCTCAACTACTGCACCGATTCGCTGTTTGTAGGTTGCACCCTCAACGAACTCACGAAACCGTAGCAGTCCTCTGTCCGGCGGTAGCTTCAAGGCATCGCGCCAACGTGCCTGACCTCTCTCAAACATCCAAGTACTCCTATCCCTAACTTCAGGAAGATATACCCAGAGTGATCCTCGCTGAGATCTGACGCCGATCGTGGTCCGAGATCTGACAATATCTGCTTAGGTTTACCTTTGTGAATGAAGACTAATCGCCTGAAGACCGCCGAAAAGCGGCTATTTCAGGCTTCCTTATTACAACCTGATACGTGCTTCAAGTAAGCACTTGGCACGCTCCTGTATAATTCGACCGTTCCTGAACTACTACCAGATAACGCCGCCCCCCACTGCGTTTATGACTTGGATAACCAGATGAGCTCCTATTTAGATTGGCTTGAGAATGAAAGCGTTTTCATAATCCGAGAAGCTTTCAATAAAACTAAAAATCTGGCGCTGCTTTGGTCTATGGGCAAAGACTCGACCGTTTTGCTCCATTTGATTCGCAAAGCCTTCGTCGGACAAGTGCCTATGACGCTAGTTCATATTGATACAAGTTACAAAATTCCCGAGATGATCACCTGGCGAGACGAGTTTGTCGCTCGCCATGGCTTGAAACTGATCGTCGGGCAAAACACTCAAGCGCTGGCCGACGGCATGGGTCCTGACAAGGGACGTTTGAACTGCTGTGGTGCGCTAAAAACGCAAGCGCTTTTGGACACGGTTAAAGAACACAAGCTTGGTGGACTGCTTCTCGGTATTCGTCGCGACGAAGAAGGTTCACGCGGAAAAGAGCGAGTGGTATCACCACGCTCCAGCAGCTCCGAATGGAGTTATAAGAATCAGCCCGCGGAAATCTGGCACTACTACAACTTGCACATGCCGGAAGAAATCCATGTTCGCGTCCATCCAATTTTGCATTGGACTGAAACGGATATCTGGGATTACATCCGCCGCGAAGAATTAGAAATTATGCCGCTCTACTTCGGCAACGAAGAAGGCAACCGCTATCGCAGTCTCGGTTGTCACCCATGCACTTCCACAATCAAGTCATGTGCTGCGAACATCGACGAGATTATCGAAGAATTGAAAACGACTAAAACTACTGAACGAGCTGGTCGTGCTCAAGACCGCGAAGATACGTACGCAATGCAAAAACTGCGCAAAGATGGCTACATGTAAGGTGATCCATGGTTGAACTTTATACAGAACCTGATGTCAAAAAAATCGTAGTCGTTGGTCACGTCGACCACGGCAAATCGACATTGCTCGGACGAATAATGCTGGACACCGGCAAAATTCCGGCTGACAAAGTAGAAGCGATTCGCAAGACATGCGAGGAAAAACGGGTCGTATTCGAACCGGCATTTTTCTTCGATGCGCTTCAAGAAGAACAAGAACAAGGCATCAGTATTGATACCACTCGCGTGAACTTCGATTTCGAAGGTCATCGTTTTCTTCTGATCGATGCACCGGGTCACATTGAATTCTTGAAAAATATGACAAGCGGCGCTTCCGAAGCGGAGCAAGGCATCGTCATGGTTGACTGCGTTGAAGGCATTCGCAATCAAACCGGTCGACATTTGAAAGTTCTTTCCATCCTCGGAATTCGCGAAGTAATTATCGTCGTCAATAAATTGGACAAGATAGGCTACGACGAGAAGGTGTTCAACAAGCTCGCCACCGACCTTTCGGAACTGGCTGAAGCAGAAGGTTTACGTTGCCTGAGCGTGGTGCCGATTTCAGCACTGCTCGGTGAAAACATCACAAAAATCAGCGACAACATGAAGTGGTACGAAGGTCTGCCTTTATTGCCTCTGATTTTGAAACTGAAAGAAGACACTCTCGATTTCACAACCGGCGCTGAGCCATTCCGTATGGTGCTCCAGGACGTTTACAAATTCAATGATAAACGCTACTTCGCCGGACGCGTGATGTCGGGCGAATTGACGCCTGGTATGGAAGTATTCTTTTCACCTTCGGGCAAAGTTTCAAAAATCGCGTCGATTGAGACATTCCCAGCCAGCGACAAAACCAAAGCAACCAAAGGCGAGTCCGTCGCAATTTGCTTGACCGAACAGATTTTCGTTGAACGCGGCGAAGTAGTTTCTTCCACCAAAGAAATCCCTGAAGTGGAAACCGAGCTTGTCGCCCGTGTAGTCTGGCTCTCGTCCGATCCATATCGCGCTGATGACGACTATCTATTAAAGATCGGCACCAACGAAGTCAATTGCAAAGTTTCGATCATCACCACCAGTGGTGCAACTAAAAGCCAGCCTTCGATGAACAATGGCGACATCTTTGATGTAAAAATCACAGCGGACAGCCCGATTGCTTTCGACCGGCTGCTCAGCACCGCCAACTTGAACAAGCTGGTTCTCTGCAGCAAATACGACACGGTCGCGGCCGGCGTAATCAACCTGAAGGCACCTCGAATCGCCGGCGCACCAGTTGCCGATCCAAACGTAATTTACGAACAAGGTTATGTTCAACGCGCCATGCGCGAACAACAAAACGGGCATGAGGGCACGGTTCTCTGGCTTACCGGACTATCCGGTGCCGGTAAGAGCACACTCGCCAAAGCGTTGGAACGTTATCTATTCAACACCGGTTACAAAGTCGTAGTGCTCGACGGCGACAACATGAGAACCGGACTGAACGCCGATCTCGGTTTCTCCGCCGAGGATCGTTCTGAAAACATCAGACGAATTTCCAACGTCGCAAAAATCTTTCTCGACACCGGTTTCATCACCGTGGTCGCTTGCATCTCGCCGTACGAACAAGATCGCGAATGCGCTCGCAAGCTCATAGGCGATCAAGACTTCACCGAGATCTTTATGTTCTGTCCACTGGAAGTTTGCCAGAGCCGCGACCCGAAAGGATTGTACAAGAAAGTTTCAACCGGTCAGGTTTCCAATCTGACAGGCATGAGCTCGCCTTATCAATCACCGGTCAATCCGCATCTCAGGCTTGATTCCAGTCGCATGACGACGATGGAAGAAGTCTCAGCGGTAATCGATCTTCTCGCCAGCAAAGGCGTAGTGAAGTCCGAAGCGTTGGTTTCGCAAGGAGCGGCTCCGGTATCAGAAGCGGCGCCACCAACACGGTAAATGCCTAAAGTCTCGGTCTGCCTGCCGGTTTTCAACGGTCGACGTTATCTGCGCGCAGCGATTGAGACGGTACAGGTTCAAACGCACACTGATTTCGAATTGCTGGTTTCCGACGATTGTTCTGAAGACGACTCGCTCGATATCGCCTGTGAAATGGCGGCGAAAGACAAGCGCATTGTGGTTTGGCGCAATCAAGAACGTCTTGGCCTGTTTCAAAATTACAACGCGGCAATAGAAAGAGCCAGCGGTGAATACATAAAATTGTTCGCTCAGGACGACTTATTGATTCCAGCAAATTTAGAAACGCACTTAAACATTTTCGCGAAAAATGAGTCAGTGACACTGATTACAGGGACTAGAAATATAATCACCGACGACGGAGAACTGGTTTGTACACTCGGACATTTCAATGAAGACAAATTAGTCGCGGGCGATGAAGTAATCGAGTCAAACTTGACCGGTTACTACAATTGGGTCGGTGAGCCAAGCTGCGTATCCTTCCCAACCAAACTGCGGGGCACCGGATTTGATACCACGCTGTGTCATTATGGCGATATCGAATACTGGTTCCGCCTTGTGCAAGATGGAATGTTGTACTACACAAGCCAGCCGTTATGCTCGTTTAGAAGACATGAAGGCAGTGCAACCAGACGCAATATGCGATCGTTGAACTTCATTGCCGACCTTGCATATCTGGGAGAAAAATACAGCGGGTATTTAGCAGACAAGGGGATTTCGCAGCAGATCTACTGGACAAAGATGGTCGATACGATAGCTCCATGGGTTTATTCCATGGTGGATGACGAAGGACTGATCGAGCCTGATTGCTCCGATTTAATCGGTGACCCGAATCATTACGATCTGCAAACCATGGCAAGAATTATCAAAGCCCTGCGATTTACATCAATGCAAGCACTTCACAAAATTACAGCTGAAGAACGGCGCAGCGCCGCCTTAGTAAAAGACATTGAAACGGAACTGTTCAGCGCAGAAGAAAAACTCTCTTATCTTCTCAACAGCCCCGTGACTCGCGCGACGAGCGCCGTCCGCAATGCATTGACTCGACTGGGATCCAAGAACAGTTAGAATCAATCTGTCGAGTGCTAGGCGCCAAGCCATTAACTCACCTTAAGTTACCACTTGTTATAACCTTGCAGGACGGACATTCTGTGCGCTAGACTGGCCCTCGGTTATTAGATATGGAGTATGAAATGATGTCCGCACGCACAAGCCGCTCAATGTTGTTCATCGCACTGGCCGCTGTTTGCTCAATGCAAATGGGCTGCGGTAGTGGGACTGCCGGTGACCCGGTCGTCGGTACAAAACAAGGAACAGTGAACGTAGAAGGTCTCAAAGTTGGAGTTCCTGAGGGCATTATCAAGGATGCCGTTTTGACTTTCGTGCTGGACGAACAACCCGCCGCTAAATCAGGCGGAAGAAATCAGTATCTCAGTCGCACCAAGGACAGCAAGGGCGGTCAATTTTCGGCTCAATGCAAAGACGGTGAATGTTTCAGACTGGAAGCGATATACGAAACACCGATCAGCAAAGAAAAAGCACTCGAGACTCTCACCAAGATGCTCCCAACCGCCGCAGGTGCGCCTGAATTGCGAGCCGCTGGAGAAGGTAATGCCACTGCAGGAGTCGAAAAGTATGACTGTGGCGAAACCATCGTTGGTGAGCTCTTTCTGGTCGAGCCCAAGTCAGACCTCGTAAGGCTGGTTGCTGCCACCGACAAATCAAAAATGAAGAAGAAAAAGGCAGACGACGAAGCTAAGGCTGATGACGCTAAGGATGCTGACGCCAAGGACAAAGAAGCGGACGCGCCCAAAGCAGAAGGCAAATCCGAGTAAAGCGCAACAATCAGAATCTGACAACCGTCGGGTGACAGGCAACGCGCAGAGAACAAAACTATACCTTGGTAGCCGTCTTTGGACGGCTGCCAAGCGTCTAAAAAGCCCAAACGTCTAGAAGTCCGGCAGCCGAAATTTGCGATGAGACATTGATTAGTTAACGCCGTCAGGAAAAACCAATGGCAAACAAACTTTTGATTCACATCGGCTATCACAAAACAGGTACGTCCTGGCTGCAAACCCATTTGTTTCCGAGTGCGGAACTCGGGCTCGGTATGGTCGGGATGGAAGAAGTTCGAAAAACTCTGATCGCCGACCGACCATTGCAATTCGATCCTGTACTTTGCCGCACCACACTTGGTGCGACGATCGAGCAAATCAGAGCAAAAAATCTCTATCCGGTAATCTCACACGAAGAACTGAGCGGCAATCCATTGTCGGGCGGCTATAAATCGAAAGAACTCGCCCAACGTTTGCTTGATGTTTTTCCGGACGCGAAAATTCTAATTACCATTCGAGAGCAGCGAGCGATTATTTACTCTTGCTACCAGCAGTACATCAAGATTGGCGGAACATCTTCATTTTCGGATTATGTTTTCCCCCGACCGCGATGGAGTGCGCGTCTTCCATTGTTCGATCTGGAAAATTTCAAATACCACTTTTTAATTGAGCACTATCGAAATCTGTTTGGCCAAGACAACGTTTGCGTTCTTCCTTACGAGCAATTCTTTTCTGCTCCGACCGAATTTGTCGGTTCGATTCTCGATTTTGCCGGCATTAAGCTGGAACAAAACCAATTGCAATCACTGCGTTTCAATCAAAAAGAAAATGTGACACCAAATCCTCTGGCACTTGAGGTAAAGCGGCGATTGAACTTCCTCGATCCGCTAAATACCGTACACCGACCGGATTCAAACTCCAAGACAAACAAGTTCAAACTAGACTTGATTGAAAACGTCTCCTCTTTTGTCGGCAATCTCGGTCCCAAAACGCTGCAAAACCAATTGAAAGAATCGAAAAAGGGCTGGCTCAAGTCCACTGTCAAAGACATGTATGCAGACAGCAATCGTCGGGTTGCCACCATATGCGATATCGACCTGAAATCATGGGGCTATTGTTTACCGGCCGACGCATCTCAGGCTCTGGCGATTCCAGCCGGCGAAGAAGTGCTTGCCTAGCCAGTTTCGCTCATAATTCTAAAGTGATACCATCGCTTTCGGAACCGCCAGCGCGGCGTATCGTCGCTTCTCTGATACCACGACAACTTTCAATGCAGCCAGGTCTTTTGCTTTTACCAGGTTGCTTTGAATCTCAAGGTGGAAACCAGCTTTTACCGCCTTTTCATTGATCGATTTAGCAACGTCCGGGCGAGCGATAAAAGTTCTATCCGCTGTTTTCAATACACCGTCTTCGAAAAGCAAAATGTTGACCTGACGGTCGGGGCTTTCCAGATCGCAGCCCCAGCCGGCAATGCAAATCCGCTCATCCTGTTTCCAGATCCGATCCACAGAACCGACAATCTTGTCTGAAGGTGATAACTTCTGACCTGCTTGATCGCATAAATCAGCTCGATCATATTGGTAACCAATTCTGCTGATACTCAGATGTTGTGAATCATTGCTGGCGCCCGACAATGCTCGCCTGGTGGCTTCCAGATACGCGTGTCCATATCGCAAGTCGGGCTCCAGATAAGCCGATTCGCCCCACTCATTCCAGGCATTACAGAAGATCAATCGCTCTTCACCCTGACGATTTGCTTTGGTCCATTCAACACATTCGCGCAGCCATTGTTCGTACGCTTCCGGTGTTGCGCCCTGAAATATGGTGGCATCATTTGGTGGGCGGCGGGCAGTATTGTCCCATTGAGGCATGACGCCGCGCAGAAATTTAAAATCTGGAGAGGGACGATTGAGTGCATAAAACGCTGTTTGCTCGTAGTCATTAACGTTGCCAGAAAATCCGTTGGTCGGATCTGAGGGCTTAACTGACACGGTCACGGATCTGAGACCACTGGGGGGAAACTCGATGGCGGCATCGAAACCGATTGTGGTCGGATCCAAAATTTGATTATCCTTTTCGATTCGGCACAAAAAGATATCTTTGAATCCAGCGTCTTTAGCGGCTTTTCTGAAAATCTCAGCGTATCGCGGCGGGTCTGGAAGAACCTGAGATCCATAAACTATGAAAAGCGGTTTGCCGTCGACCTTGATGTATCGATCATCTTTAAACATCGGAATCATGTGCTCCATCATGAGCACAGCGTCCTCTTCCGAGTAATGCTGCTTGACGATGGCGTCGGCTTGTCCAATCCAATTCAGGCGCCAATGGTGGTTAGCCCAGCATACGCAGAATGGATAATCGGGCTTCCCACTGGCGAACATTTGTTCCATCGGTCGTTCCAGCAGCTTCTTGCCTTCTCCCATCCAGTACATGTAATAACAAAACCCGGTAATGCCATATTGAGAGGCAATTTCGGCCTGGGCAATTTGACTCTCTTGCAAACGCAAGTCGTATAAGCCCAAGTCGGCAGGTATGCGTGGTTGATAATGGCCTTCAAACAACGGCTGGGCTTGCACAACACGCCGCCAATCCGTATAGCCTTTCCCCCAGGCCAGATCGTTTTCTGGAATCGGATAGTACTGCGGAAGGTAGAAACAGATAAATCTGACGTCCTCGCTAGACATATTCAAACAAACTCCAAATCGGGAGGGTCAAAAGTTGCAATCACAAACTCTCGTGTAGTTTCGCATTGTGAGAATCAGTTTTCATCAAAAAAGTAACTTACGGATTTTGACGAGCTTGTGTCTAACCTGCCATATCCTGCTTCTGCCAAACGCTTCCAACTGTTGATTGGAGGCGTCCAATTCAGCTTTCGATTGCTCGAGTTCTTTCTCAAGATTCTTGATCGTTGATTGCGATTTTCTCAAAGCCAACCAATCAAAGAGAATTTGATCACCAAAGTCAGGCAAACTAGCGCTTTGCGGCTCAATATCAGCGCCTTGAATTTGGGCAGTCGCTTTTAGCTCTTCCCAGATTTTAAAACTTGATGGAAAAAACTCTCGAATCAATAGAGGTCGATGCGATGTTGCCGGTTCCTTTCGAAACAGCGATTGATCGAACGTGCTGGCCGCAGGCGTTAGTTGCAGGGCGAATTTTTGGTTGATTGATTCAATCAGCGCTTGCGGATTTTTGGCTATTTGATCGACATGTACGAAAAGACATTGGTCGCGGTGTTGACTATAGAAGCGCAAAGCCAGGCGATTGTAATGCTCCCAGACCTTTACGGCCAGGGCTGGATCATCCTGAAAAGTTTTGTCCCCGCGGCGAAAAAGAGAGTCGACAATCTCCCATGGTGAGCGAAAAACAAAAAGGTATTTTGCTCCAGGCAATTGCTCATCCCAGAAATCGAGGAACAAGGTCGTGCGCGGATCTTTCCAGCCCCATGGCGATGGTTGACTGTTTTCGAGGACAGTGGTCTTAGCCAATTTGCGATAGTCGGCCGACACATCGATTTTTTCCTCGAGTGTCCAGCCGGATGGATTGAGTCCCTGATCCTTCAAAATATTGGCGTGCAATCTGACGAAATCGATGTTCTCGAAAAAGCCTTTGGCATTAGCAGCCGCGCCGTCGGTCAATCTCTCACCGACGTTCAAACCAGACTCTTTCAATAACGACGACACGAACGATGTACCGGAACGGTGCATGCCGGCAATAATCAGGACTGGTCCCATTGTTTCGTTAGTCATAAAAAACCAAGGTGCGATTCGAAAGAAAAAGGATACTGACTAAAACCTGAATTTACCAGTCGGGTACGCTTACCTGGCGCCTCGATTTGAGTATCGATTAATCAGAAACTGAAGTTTTGTAGAACGCAGAATTGCGGTCGACGTGGCTGTATGCGACTTCATGAAGGATCGATCATAATGCATTTTGCCGATGACGAGCTATCATAATGTGCCAATCGCTGCATTACAATAGCGATTATTGATGGTCAGAGGCTTAGAATTTTGAAAGCAAAAGGACACGGTCCGATTCTCATATTAGCCGGCATGCATCGGTCAGGAACTTCCTTTGTCTCTTCTCGCTTGCAGGACGCCGGTCTGGATATGGGTGAGCGACTACTGCCAGGTGCCGACGCAAATATCAAAGGCTTTTTCGAGAACATGGATTTCGTAGAGCTGCACGAGAGCATTCTGGCCTCCCTGGAAATCGACAAAAGAGGTTGGACGCTTAAGCGCGATGTCACGATTCCGAAAGAATTTGAGAGCCGGTGCCAGGAAGTAATCAACAAAAACTCAAAAGACACGGCCTGGGGCTGGAAAGATCCACGCACCACCTTGTTCCTGGAGAGTTGGCACCAACTGCTTCCGCAAGCGAAGGTTCTTTTCCTTTATCGCTCCCCCTGGGAAGTAGTCGATTCGCTTTTCCGGCGCGGCGACAAGGCATTCCAGGAAGATCCGTCGATGGCAGTGAAGTCCTGGGAACATTACAACCGTGTCGGGCTGGAGTTTAACAAACAGCACCCTGAGAGCTGTTTGATTATGAATGTATCCGACGTGATTAAAAATCCGTCCGTTTTATTCGAAGGATTACAGTCCAAGCTGGACCTCACATTGCGCCCGGCATCCAACACATTCGATCAAAAACTTTTCCGTGAAGAGCCCGACAACTCTTCCCGTCCGAAGCTAATTCGCACGTTTTTCCCGTCTGCTTTTCGTCTCTGGTTGGAATTGCAAGGCAAACAATCAGAAGCGGTCGACATCAAGGAAGACCCGGATCTGACAAGCCTGGGGCACGATGTGTTGGTTGATTGGATGGAGATGCGCAAAGCCCAGAAAGAAGTCTCAAAGACAAACCAGGTCCTGAGTGAAGTGCGCAATGAACTTTTCCATAGCAAAGAAGACTTGCAGTACCTGAAACGAAGCAGAGTCTGGCAAGTTAGAGATCGCCTCGTTTCATTTCGTGCATTATTGAAAAGATCGTGAACAGGTAAATGCACTGGCATCCAGGAATTCCGTATTCTTTCTCCTGTTGCTGCTGAACACTAATTGCTGTCATCAAACAAAGCAACAGAGGAGCGTATGAACAGCGAGCAGATCCGACTAATTTGTTTTTACCTGCCGCAGTTCCACCCGATTCCGGAGAACGACGACCGCTGGGGCAAAGGCTTTACGGAATGGCGCCGGGTTGTGCAAGCAAAGCCTATCTTCAAAGAACATTATCAACCGCGATTGCCGGCAGATCTTGGCTTTTACGATTTGCGCTTGCCTGAGTCTCAAGTGGAACAAGCCGCTCTGGCAGCCCAATATGGGATTGCCGGCTTTTGTTATTACTTCTATTGGCACGGCGGCAAAAGGCTTTTGTCTCGCCCACTCGATCAGATTTTGGAGAATGGAAAACCGGATTTTCCATTCTGTCTCTCCTGGGCTAACCATGACTGGCTCAATACGTGGGACGGAACAAACCAGCTGATTTCCAAACAATCGTATTCCGAAGAGGACGCCCTTGAATTTATCCGCTTCCTGATTCCGATCTTCAAGGATCCACGCTACATCCGCATCAACAACAAGCCACTACTGGTGGTGTATGACGCCAAAGCCTTGCCCGACCCTGGAGAATACACTTCGCTCTGGCGCAATCAAGTGAAGGCGGCGGGTCTCGACGATCTCTATCTTTGCTGCACAGAAAGTTTCGAAGACAAAAGCGATCCGACTTTGAAAGGATTTGACGCGGCTATTGAGTTTCCGCCGCATGGTGTGCGGTCCGCACATATTCCCGTCGAGGCTCTTGATCCTGACAGCGGATTTCCCGGTCAGGTTTTTGATTATGAGCAAACAGCGTTTTATATGATCAATAGACCCGATCCGGAATTCAAACTTTTTCGTTGCGTCATGCCTGACTGGGACAACACGGCAAGGCGCATGCCGAGCACTGCGAGAATCTGGCACGGTTCCACTCCAGGGGCTTACTACCGGTGGCTCAACGAGAGCGTCCGCACGACAAGGAAGAAATTCTCAGGCGATGAGAGAATCGTATTCATCAATGCCTGGAATGAGTGGGGCGAGTGCGCTTACCTGGAGCCGGATCTGCGCAATGGGCATGCTTACCTGGAGGCGACCCAGCGAGCGCTCACCGACACTGATACCGCCGGCGATGCTGCTTATCTGAGTCTTAAACGATCGGAATTCAAACGCTGGTTCGGCTATTTGAAAACTAGCGAAGGCAATAATTTGTCACACTCGAAAGAGGTCGTGGGCAATATCGACAAAGCCTGGCAGACCGATGACAAAGTTTGCGTTGCCGGCTGGGCGTGCGATAAGGAAGCGCCCGGGTATCCAGTTCAAATCTTGCTGTTTGCCGGCGGCCGTTTTATCGCCGCAGAGCGGACTTATTTGAGCCGTCCCGATGTCGCTCAGGGAGTCGATCCTCGGGCAGTGCGCAGCGGTTTCCACCTGGAAGTCGACAAAAATAAAATCGAAGCGCGTCAGTTAAAGTCACTGGAAGTTGTGATCGTCTCTCAGCACCGTAAGTTTGCCAATCTCCCGGTCAAGTTCGCGTCTCACGCCCGCGTTTAATCATCGCGTCACACCGCAGCTACCCGCTCTAGAAAGTGCCGATCTTGGCACATGTAACGATGGGCGCCAAAAAAATTTAGCAAGGTTGAAAAAAAACGATGATCTATAAAGACTCAAAAGGCGCGACGACACCCCTTTGACAAGCCGCAAAACTGTCACAGACTGGCAAAGTTAAAAGGATAAAATACCACGTCCTCTTAAGAACGAAATGGAGCATGGTAGGATTTGCCAATCACTTCATGACATTGTCAGAACGACTGCTGCCATTGTCATTTCATCGCTATTCTAAAAACTCGATTTAAAAGTTCCGGTGGCGGTAGAGCTGAGGAAACGCACGCATGTTGTTTACTAGCTTGGAATACCTCTTGTTCTTGCCGGCGGTGGTATTTCTGTACTGGATTTTGCCTCGAAAGTTCCGCCTGCCGATGCTGTTGGCGGCCAGCTGGTACTTCTACATGAGCTGGGTCCCAGCCTTCATCATACTGATTGTCGGTATGACCTTATTCAACTTCTTATTCGGTGGCATTCTCTATCGAGCGCAAAACAATCGAAAAGCTCTCTTTACGTTTGGCCTCGTTGTTAACCTGCTTTGCCTGGGCATCTTCAAGTACGCCAATTTCATGGTCGGCAGCGCTTCTACCGTCAGCGGTTGGCTGACCGGGCACAATCCCGAGTGGATGGTCAACATCGTATTGCCTCTGGCGATCTCGTTTTTCACGTTCGAGTTTATACATTACCTTTTTGAAATTTATCGCGGAAATAAACCGATTGATTCATTCGTGTTGTTTGCTTTATTCGCCGCATTCTTTCCAACACAGATTGCCGGTCCGATTAAACGCTACTCGGACTTTGAAAAGCAGATGGCGGAAGACGAATCGAAGCGATTCAAGCTATCCATGCTGGATGAAGGCTTGCCTCTGATTATCACGGGCATGGCCAAAAAGATTTTGCTGGCCGACAATCTTTCGATCATGGTCAACATGATGCTCAAAGATCCGCTTTCCTACGGCGCTCCGGAGCTCTGGATTTTTGCGTACGCCTTTGCTTTTCAGATCTATTTTGATTTCTCCGGTTATACCGACGTGGCAAGAGGCTCGGCAATGCTGATGGGATACAAGATTCCAATCAACTTCAATATGCCGTACATTGCCAAAAACGCCTCCGACTTCTGGCACCGTTGGCACATCTCGCTGTCTTCCTGGTTGCGCGATTATTTGTTTATTCCACTGGGTGGCTCTCGTGGAGGGCGCTGGCTCACACATCGCAATCTCTTATTGACCATGGCTTTAGGCGGACTCTGGCATGGTGCCTCTTGGAACTTCTTTGTCTGGGGAATTTATCACGGTCTTGCACTGATAGTGCATCGTGAATTCAATTTCTTGAAGGAACGAATTGAGCCGCTCGATGCATTCTGCAAAACGAAATTTTGGAACGTTGCGGCAATACTGATCACATTCCATGCCGTGTGCATCGGCTGGATTTTCTTCCTAGTCAAAGACTGCAGTGTCGCGTTTAAAATTATCAAACGACTTTTGCTGCTCTCGCCTACATTCTCCGCGGCAGAACAAAGTGAGTTCCTTATTTTAAGACCGGAACTGCCAACCGTAGTGCTGGTGGCAGTCGCTCTGACTGGCATACTTTTGATAGCCAACCTGCCCTTGAGCTATCTCGGACAGAAGAGCGTGTTTAGAAATTCTCCACCATTTTTGAGAGCAGCCTACTGCTGCTTGTTGGTACTACTGATGGTGACATTCCTACCGGATACTACAGAACCGTTTATTTACTTCCAGTTTTAGGTTGGAGCGCTTTTGAATTTCTCGATTGCTAAACTGACAAACACATTCAGGGCGAGCACTTGCCTGCAACTCTTTGTCTTGCTCATAGCACTCTATGCTGTGCTCGAGCCCTGTTTGCCAAATTTCGCTCAGATGATTAAACCTGAGTTGATTCCAAGCAATTCCATGCGCGTCAAAATTACAGATTTCCTCAGCACACCATCAAATCCAGATATTGTCATCATGGGGTCGTCTCTTGTTCTTGCCCCGGCGCTTCATTGCGATGCCGCGATGTTGCCTTTGAGCGTAAAAGAAAAGGCGATTTTTCGCAAAAATCAAGCCAAGTCTTATACGAAAGCACAGTATCTCGAGGATTTACTGAGCGAATCTTCCGGTAAGAATTTGAACATCTACAACCTCGGCATTCCTAGTGCCATGGCAGCAGACAATTACATCTTGTTGGAAGAAATGATTGCTTGCAATAAGCGTCCTGACTTGATCATCCTGGGACTGGCGGCCCGTGATTTCATCAACTGCGCGCGCGTTAACCCGGAACAATCACCACTGTGCGATGAAGTCAGACGGTTTCACAAGGAAAGAAATTATACGAACGCCGACCAGATAAGAAGTGTGCCGACAGTAATCGGCGAAAATATTGGTGCATTCAAAAACAATTTGGTGTTGATCAAGTCATTGGCTAACGACATAGTCTGTGAATGGCGGCAAAAAGGTTTCAAACCGGAAACCCAATCCGAGCAAGCGTTGCAAGAAGTAGTGCTGCCAACCAGGGACGCTATCGAACAAGACAGAATTAAGTATTCGAAGTTTTTTACGGACGCCACTCCGCAAGTCTTGCGCGGGCAGTTAGACTACGCTGATCGGATTGTGAAGCTGGCAAACAAAGCCAAAATTCCGATTGTTATAGTAAATATGCCTGTCACTTCAACCCACAAGGCGTTGCTCAGTCCTGAGCTCTCCAGCATGTATCAAAATGGTATCGAGAATCTCGCCATCCGAAATGACTGCGCATTGATTGACCTCGACTCCACTTCTCAGTTTGATGGTGACAGCGACTTCCGCGATTCAGTACATTTGAATGCTAAAGGCGGTCGCAAATTTTACAACGAGCTGGTCGCGCAAATTGTCGATCGTCACATTCTGACAAAAGGCATTGCCAGCACTGACAAGGCGATTCACTGAGAATTTTAAGGTAATGCAAAACTACTTTGTCTTTGACAGGAAGAACCTTTCAGGTAGCTCTTTCTGTTCAGAAAATTGTGATTTTCACACTTCGCAATCAACCCGCTTTGCCGCTGCGAAGGTACTGTCGGACAAGGTTGTAGTATTCTCATGCAGACTGAGTCGGGGTCATGGTAGCATCTTGAAATCCCGGAAGGAACTAGGACTCTAAGCTATGCCGAATGTGGTCACCGAAGAACCGAAGTTGGTGGAAGCGCTAAAACCGCAACTTCGATCTGTAGACGAACTCGAAGCTGCCGCAAAGGAAAGCAGCTGGTCTGCGCTGCTCAACCTCTGGGGCAAACGCCATTTGATTTCACTGATGGTGCAGCGAGATTTCACCGGTCGTTATAAAGGCTCGCTGTTAGGAGCGCTTTGGCCTTTATTGAACCCACTTGGCCACATGATCTTATACACCTTTCTTTTCAATGTGATTCTTCAGGTACGATTTGGAAAAAGTGCAAGCAGTGGTGACTTCGCGCTCTATTTGATGTCCGGATTTTTACCATGGACAGCAATGGCCGAGTCGGTCTCCTCTTCGACCACTAAAGTTCTCGAACTTCCCAACCTGGTAAAGCGTTGCGTTTTCCCTCTGGAGACGCTGCCTTTGATCGTAGTGATATCCAGCTTCTTGAGCGGCTCAATCGCACTCTTGCTGCTGATCGCATTTGCTGGATTTCGCCAGCACGGAATTCACCCGACCATTGTTTTCGTTCCCATGATTCTCATCCCGCATTTCTTATTCAGCGCCGGTATGTCCTGGTTCTTGGGCAGCCTTGGCGTCTTTATTCGCGACTGCAGACACTTCATTGCCCTGGCACTTTCGGCCTGGATGTACATGACTCCAATCTTGTATCCACCGGAGCGTATGCCGGAACACCTGCAATTCCTCTTCTGGATCAACCCCATGGCCGGTATCATCACAGACTATCGCCGCGTCATTATCGAAGGTCAATTCCCCAACTTCTTTAACTACGGCGTCTATACGCTGATATCGCTGGCCGTGTGCTTGGCCGGCTTCCACTTCTTCCACAAAACCAAACGAAGCTTTGCAGATGTAGTCTAGGAGACAGGTCCATGAGTGTGTCCACAAAAGTTGACTATCCAATTGAAGTTCATAACCTCTCGAAGCGTTATGACATTTACAACAAGCCGATCGATCGGCTCAAAGAGATCGTTTTGCGCACGAACTCCTATCACAAAGAGTTCTGGGCCTTAAAAGACTTTTCCTACAGTTTCGAGCAGCTCACCACGGTTTTGCTTGGACCTAACGGAAGCGGCAAATCTACGCTTCTTCGCATAATCGCCGGCGTCCTGCAAGCAACCACGGGATCCGTGACTCGTCGCGGACGCGTGACAGCCATTCTCGAACTAGGCGCCGGTTTTCAACCTGAATATACCGGTCGTGAAAACGTGCTTCTCAACGGCATGCTTCTGGGCATCGACAAGGCGGAGATGCTCGAACGTATGGGTGAAATTGCAGAATTTGCAGACATCGGCGACTTCTTCGATCAGCCAATTGGTACCTATTCCAGCGGTATGGTCGTTCGTCTTGCATTTTCTTGCGCGACAAGCGTAGATCCGGACATTCTCATAGTCGACGAAGCACTGGCAGTCGGTGATATCCGTTTTGAAAGAAAATGCCGCCGAAGAATGGATGAAATGCGTGCGCGCAACAAAACGATTATTTTCGTTTCTCACAACATGCGATTGGTCAGCAAATTCTGCGACAAAGCTGTCTTGCTAAACAACGGACAAATGATTGCCGAAGGACCGGTCACAGAGATAGTGCCAATGTATGAAAAGCTAATGGATAGCGAGGAAGGGCTAGTAGCCAATCGCAAATTTGACGTTCCATCTCTTGTATAGACATCGACCCATTTACGGCAGCGCTTGTATAAGTGACTTCGACAAACCCATTCTTTCAAGAACGGGGAACGGAACAATTTTCACTATGTCGTAACGAGCCCCGTTTCTTCGCAAAGTTTCGTCCAGGTACAGCATTCCTCGCGACTTTTTGGGAGCGCTATTCTCGCCAACAAAAAGCAGGGTTACCCGTACTTCGTCAGGACGGCGCATACGCTTGGTGGCATTCAAAAGAGTGTCTTCGATGTCCGAAGTTCGGTGAACGCGACCATCAGTTATGATCGCAATCGCCAACGGGTCCACAGGATTTTGACGACCGGCGGCATCTCGTCTGGCAAAATAAGAATCGAGTGCATCTCTAAGGGCTAAATTGAGAACTGTTCCGACTTCTTGATTGGGCGCCTGCTCAGCATAGAGCCTCTCCACTTGCCCTAAGGTGACATTTTCGAATGTCTTGAAAGTATTGTAGAACGTGGTTATGGTGAGTCCTTTATTTCGAATTCGGCCAGTCAAAGTGGCCAGAGGTTTGGTCTGCTCTTTGCACCAATCCCATCTGGAGATGCCTACTCTACGGCCGCTCGGCCTAAATCCAGAAAATGGCGGGCAATCCAGGCCGGTCATGGAAAAAGATCGGTCCAACAGCAGTTTCAGGTCGTACTTTGAGAGTTTTTCCAATTCTGTTTGAGTAACTCCGCCTTCCAACCGCACCGTGAGATTCGGAACATTGTTGTTGCTTGTGCCACTCTCCAAAACACTTGAACCATCATCAGCTACTGTTTTGCGAAGCCTCAAGTCAAACGGATCTTTGATTTTTCCCTTTGGTACCGGATGCAGTTCAGCTGTCTGAATCTTTAGAACGGGCCGCGGTTGAGCAGGGTCATCGGCTGGGCGTTTCAATCTCTGACAATTGGCGGCGGATGCGTTTGCCAACAACAATGCTATCAAAGCCGCAGATTGGACAAGCCGGGAACGAAGACGAGGCATTTCAACCGGGATTTTGAATTTTTCGTTCATTTTCATAAGTGATTGTTTCCTCGGTCTACATTATGCAACAAAATGACAGAGCCGTCTTTGCGTTCGAGTTTCAATGTTACCTCTGACCGTGCCGCTCACGCATTTGTTTCGTTCGTCCTCATGCGCTCGCGTCAGGATCTATTGTCTCCACACAACTAAAATTGGAAGTAAATAAACGGCTCTGATTTGTCCGGTTGAAACGTCACCATCAGTAGTATCAAAATGCAACAGTAAGCAGCTTTCAAAAATGAAGGAGCGCGTCCGAATACATTCTTCTCCTTCAAAATACTGACCGGGAAATTGGCGACAAGCAAAATGCCGCACAAAAGGATCGCCACCATCACGGTAATTGGCAGCTCTTGCCGAAGAACGAGGAACTGACCTGATTGCTCAGCGAACGTGAACATCGGACGCAGCAAAATCATTCTTTTGACGACACCAAATGCGGTGCCCATATCAGGCACGACGAAAAATACCCAACCGATACAAACGACGTGGAAGGTAATGAGAATTGAAGCCAGGTTCCACCATTTAGTTTTACAAAAACTAGAGAGCCAATCGAATTTTTCTTTCAACAATCCGAACTGACGGTGCACGATTAATGCCAGACCGTGGAACACACCCCAGACGGCAAAGTTCCAGGAAGCACCATGCCAGAGCCCGCCTAAAGCCATGGTCAAGAACAGATTGCGGTTGGTTTGCCAGGCACCATTGCGAGAACCACCAAGCGGAATGAACAGATAATCTCGCAACCAGGTAGAGAGCGAAATGTGCCAGCGATGCCAAAAATTGGACATATTGTTGGCGATGTACGGCATATTGAAATTGAGCGGAATCTTGTAGCCCATGAGCATCGCCGAGCCGCGCGCAATGTCGGTGTACCCGCAAAAATCGAAATAGATTTGGAACGCAAATGCGTACGCGAACAGCCATAATTCCGGCGCACCATAGGCGAGCGGTTGCTTCGCCATCATGTTAACGACAACTGCGAGGTTGTCCGCCAATAGCAGTTTTTTAGCGAAGCCCAGGACTATCAGCGGCACACCTTCATCAAGCATAGAGAGGCTGAAGCGCTTGTTCTCATGCTCTTTCATCTGTGCGACGAAATCAGGATATCGTTTGATCGGACCGGCGATTTGCGTCGGGAAAAATGACGCGAACAGAGCGAATAGAACAAACGATTGAATCGGTTTATTTCCACGATAAATTTCAAATAAATAGTGGATGAATTCGAACGTGAAAAACGAGATTGCAAGCGGCAATACGATGTTTACTGTCCAACCCGGATCGTGACCGCCGATTAAACCGGCAACCGAAGAGGCGCTATTAACCGCGAAGTTAGCGTATTTGAACACACCCAGACAAAGCAGATTCGCGACAATTCCAATTGTGAAAATCGTTTTTCGATTATCTACAGAGCGGTTTAGATAAGCGCCCCAGAAGTAGTTGAACGCTGTCATAAACACGATCAGCAGTATGAATACAGGCATCCAGCTCATGTAGAAATACCAGCTGGCTATAAGCAGCATGCCGAGCCGCAACTGGCGTGGAAGAATCCAATACAGAAGAACGCAAGCCGGTAAAAATAATAGATACTGCAGGCTCGTGAAAAGCATTAAGGCGCCTTGCTTTGAATAGATCTGACCGGTCGGGTGACGTATCCTGCCCGGCCGGGGTCTATTTGAAAGTCGAATTATACTTAACTAGTTCAACTGAAAGGTTAGCCCCGTGTCAGGTTTGAGAGTCTTTATTGCGATTTTGCATCGTTTAAATCCGTCAGAAAAACTGGCAGAAATTCTGACGGATCACCCCGTCACAAAATTTCGAGTTCCGGACGCAACCGCTGGAAAGACGCTATTGCCGCCGTCGTCAAGAACTGACAATCACTCACTGTCAGCTTTTTCAGCGCCTGAAATTGGCCGAGTATACCGAGCGCCGCGTCAGTAATCCTCGTGTTTCTTAAATCCAGTTCGGTGAGATTGCCTGCGCTTTGCAATTGCTTCACACCCTGATCGCCAATCCCGGTTTCCGCCAGCCGAATCGCCGATAGAGCCGGCAGAGCAGCCAGATAGTCGACATGAGCATCGTCAACTTTGCTGCGGCTGAGCCAGACGTCACTGAGCAGCGGACATGCGGTTAAGTCCTTAAACGCAGCCGCTGTCACTTTCGCGTCCCACAGCACCAGCGTTTTTAATCGCGCCGCCTTTTTCAACTCCGAAATACCGCGGTCAGTTACCTTAGTTTTACTTAAATCCAAAACGGCAAGACTGGCTAAACGAGCGATATTGGGAAGAGCCGCATCGTTGGCGTCCGTCCAATTCATTCTCAATTCTTCCAGGTTTTTTAAACCAAGCAGATAGGAGCAGTTATCGTCATCTACTCGAGAATAGCTCATAGTCAGCTTCTTCAAAGAAGGCAAAGCCGCTATGTTCGCTAACTGTTTTGTGGAAACGGTTTCATGCGGCAAGAGTAGTTCTGTCAAAGCGTCAAAGCTGCCGTTTTGCATCCAGGACAAATCGCGGGCGCCATCTGTATCGAGCCGCAAGCAAGCGCTCGCGCCATCCGGCACAACAACCGTTCCTTGGGCAGCCGAAAGAAACGTCCGATTGGGACCCCGATAAATATAGAGCCTGCCAACTGCTCGATCGACTGGGAAATTCATATCAATGCCACTTCAGCTATCGGCTCATCGAGCCAGGCGCCTATCATACTGCAATAAGTTGCTAAATCATTGGTTGCTGATTCGAGAACAAATATATTTTGAAAAGTGCCGCTTCCAGGCATTATCCGGTTATGATTCACTTGCCTGACTGTCTGGCGAGATGGTTGCGCGGGGCTACGTACAGAGACAATACCCATGCAAGCTGAAACTATAAACGGCCTAAACTCACTAATTATCAACGGCATGCACCGCTCGGGAACGTCGCTGGTCGCGCGCCACCACATTCGATACCGGGCATTGCGAGTTATTTGTAAACGAGTGGGTTGTCAGATCGGCCGAACGCAATTTGAGTTTGTATTCAAAACACTCGATACGGGTTTGCAGCGAACCTTTTTCACCCAAAAGAAAAGCTCAGGGCACTGAAACGCAGCCGATTCCGGATCTTAGAAAGATCGCAACCCGCCTAAAACAGAGATGACCACAGTCAATCTAAAACCGTCTATCACTTGCAGGGAAAGCACTATGAAACTGAAGGCAGCCGCATTATTCCTGGCATTCGCCACATGTACCAACAGCGCCATGGCTGACACCAACCCGTACAACAAGCCCTACGACGCCACTTACGATCACTTCACATCAGCCGGCACGTCAACAATGCGGCTCACCAGTGACGGACAAGGTCACTTGCGCAGCGAAGCGACACACAGCGGACGAAGCATCGTGGCGATTACCGATTGGAACTCGAAGACGAATTACGGAATCGACGACACCAGTAGACTGGTCAGCAAAATGCCTATGACGAACGCACCAGGGACGCCACCGGTCGACGAATCGAAACGCACATCTCTGGGCGACAGAATGATCGATGGACGCAACTGCGAAGGCTGGCAGTACGCTAATAATGGACACGTCAGCCAGTGCTGGTCAGACAAAGATCTTGGTTGCGCGGTTTTGATGACACTGGATGGCAAGCCGCAATTGCGATTGAAGACCTGCAGCCCGACAACTCTTCCGGCCCAATACTTTGCCCCGCCTCCCGGTTATCGAATCGCCGACTTGGGCGAGCAACTGAGGAAAGCTGAAGCGCTTGCAAGAAAACATCAGCAGCAAGGCGGACGAGCACGCTAATTCGTAGCTTGCGGCGTCTTATATAAAAGAACCATAATCAGACCGACTCAGTGGAAACATTCCCACCCACTTGGCCTTCCTTTTGCCAATAGTGATTATTGGTGAAGTTTCGCGCGCGTCCCTTGACATTGCACTGGTTTCATTCGTGTAAAAACCTGTGCACACGAGGATATACGAAAGACTGAGTGTGTATAATCACGGTACGAAATACGGTATCAAACGTATTCAATGAACGAGAAACCCAGAGTAAACTTTTGCGAGTAACGCGCCTTCGCTTATTCGTTTCAACCTTACTAACCGGACTATTGCCAGTTTGCAGTCGGTGTCCCAACGCAAGTAGTCAGAAAGTGAAAGTCAGAGGCAGAAAATTCCGACAAAGTTCAGCGGTGGCCGCTGCGGCTTTGGCTGTGCTTCTCGGCTCGTTGCCGGCGATTGCACAAGACGTGCTCGGCGGCAGTCGACCAAGTACGGTATTGCCGACAGACACGGTGCCGTTGCCGCTCCCGCAAGAAAGACAGGCGCTGGGCGAGAGTTTGAAACTGCGACTCTGGCAAAAACTACCGGCGCGTTTTTATTTTAGTAGCACTGTCGAATCATCGTTTCGTATTGAAACGAACGTATTCCAGTTTCCATCACGATCGGCGATCTTGAGAAAGTTTGCACCAGAAGGTTTGCAAAATCTTTCGCCAGACAACGCACAGGCTGTTCAAGGGCTTCTCGACAATTCTTACCGGGAAGATACTGTTTTCCGGGTAATACCAAACGTGACTGCAGGTTGGGCCTTAACCCCCAACACCAGGGTGTATGGTAACTATTACTGCCTGCGCGATCAATTGTTTCGCAACAACATTTTAAGCACCACAATCAACCAGTACGCAGTTGGGATCGAGCATTCCAGGCTGGTTCCCAAAACCAAGCTGCAGTACGAATTGCAATTTCAAGCTCGCGAACTTTTCCAATCGGGCGCAGACCCTGTGTTCGACTACATCCCCAGCTTCACTCTGTCATATCCTTTGACCAAGAGTTACGATTGGGTGGCATACTTCAACGCATTGCTGCAGATGCGCTCGACCAAGTTCGCCAACCTGCCTGACCGAAACATCACTCCTTTCTACACTTTCGGTGTGGCGCACACACGCGGGCGCTGGGCCTTTTCCGCCAATGCCACCATGCTAAACACTTATCAAAAAGGCTTCAGAGAGGCGCGAGGCAACATCGACAGCGGCTCCTGGATTTGTGACTTTGAAATTGCCAGGCAAATTATCGATCGCCTTCCCGGGTTTCAAGCATTCGTGCGCTGCGAACCGGTATTCAACTTTGGTGGAAGAAACAACCCTGGACTGTCCGGAGCCGACGTTCGCGTGTTCTTCGGGCTACGTATGAGTGTTTATAAGCAGCCTTTGCTTGCCACCATGAACATGCTCAAGCAGCACTATCAGCCGCAAGAGCCACCGAAAGAACCACGATTGAAGAAGAAACCGGTCGATCCGGAGCAGCAACCACCGGCACCGACCGAGGAAAATAAAACCACCGCTCCCGGCACGACAAGCATGGACGACACGAGTGGCGATCTGAGTTTGATCACTCTGGACTCGACGCTTGCTCCTGTGGCGCAAGAAACTTTTCCTCCGTTTTGCCTGAAACCAGTGGATCTAGCCGCAGTCGAACAGATGACTCAGGCTCTGGAAAACGAACCGGAAAAGAGTGTGAGTGGATCGATTGCAGTTGCAAACTCGCTGACAGTGCCGGAATCCGACGATAGCGTTTCCGGCAATAATGAAATCGAAACAATCGATTCATCGACTTTGACTCCGGCACCTGAGCTCAGCCCCACTCCTACTGCCGCTCCCATGCATGGCTTCCTCGATCACAAAGTCGATGCCGGCAGCTCACTCGATTCAGAGAAGATCAGCACAATCTCGACATCGACTGAAATTGAGTAAGATCAACCTAATTAATTGATTAGTTAGTCTGATTTGTTTGACTCTCAGGCAATACATTGATTGAATTAAACTCTGCGCCTGAAAGTGCTCAGCAGTGCTTGCCGTAGAAAGTTTTGAGAAACCAGTAACACTTGAAAACAATTCTACGTCGTTGGAATCATGCATAGACACCAAAAGCTTTTAGCTATATTGCTCGCAGCCGCCTTAGCGCCGGCTCCAGCTGCACTCGGACAAACTCCGGGCACCCCGGCCAGCCCGCCTGCCACTCCAACCACTGACCCATCGGCATTGCCGTTGCGCCCCAGCCTGAGCTTGCCGGGCGCGGCACCCGCCCAACAAACGTCGCCCGTGATTGTGTTGCCCAATCCCACTGACCCTCCTCTCAGTGCGCCCCTGGCTCAGGATCTTGCCCCCGGCAAAGTACCGTCGCCATCGCCGCAATCTACGCTGGACCAGCTCTATCCGGAACCCGAGCAGATCACGCCTTATTCATCCAGTGATGCCGATCCGTCGCTTACGCCGAAGCAAAAGCAGGAAGCCGGAACAGTACAGTTGATGCCGGTCCCGGCCTCCGAACTGTTACCGATTGGCGGTGGTCGTTTATCTCCAATCAGGCTGGAAGCGACCTTCAACGAAGCAATTTCGCTTAAAAAAGTTCTGACAATCGCACTCGAGAACAACCTGCCCATCCGCATCTCCAAAGCCGGGTATGACTCCCGCCGTTTCTTGTTTCTTGGATCGCTTGGTCGCTTTGCGCCGGATTTCACTCTGACTTATCGCGGACAACAAATTGAAAACACGGGTTCATCGACGAGCACCATCTTCACGACGTCGTCGACAGTTCGATATCCGGTCTACCAGGGCGGGCGGATTCTCTATAACGCGATGGCTAACTACTACACTTCAAACGCGTTCAAATACGGCTACTACGCCTCGATAAACGACGCCTTACTGGCGGCTTATCGCGGCTACTACAACTTATTGCTCAACCAGACCCTTTTGCAGATTCGCGTTCGCTCGGTTGAACTGTCGCGTTCGCAATTGAAATTGAATGAACAGCTAAAAGATGCCGGAGTAGGAACGAACTTTGCTGTTTATCAATCCAGAACACAACTGGCTCTCGACAAACAAGCGCTGTTGACTCAACAAGTTCAAGTCCGTCAATCGGCACTGGAACTGGCGCGCGTGATGAACACCAGCATGGCGATCAACTTCATTCCGGAAGAAGCTTCGGTGCGGGAGTTGCGCCTGGTCAATCCGCAAATCGGCATTAATGAACTGTTGGCAGTGACTTATCAATACCGTCCGGAATTGAAACAGTTCAACAACCTGAGAATGGCTGCCAATCGCAACGTTCAAGTAGCACAAGCGAATCTTTTGCCGACATTCCAATTTTTCACTTCCGTGACCAAAACGGAATCGAGTAGAAACGGCTCTGGTGGCGCCGGTGGAGGCTCCACCGTAATCATTCCGACTGGTGGCAGCGGCGGTGGCGGAGTAGGCGTGAGCGGCAGCGGCGGACGCTCTGTCAGCGCCGGTTTTGACTTGAGCTGGACGCTCACGGGAATGGGAATACCGGACCTCGGCAATACGCTCTCAGCCCAGGCGCTTGCCCGGCAGTCATTGCTACAATCAAACGATCAGTATCTGACGGTCGTGCAGGGCGTCAGAAGTTCTTATTTGAACATGCTGACCGCCAAAGAGCAGATTGACGTGGCTGCCGAGGCCTTGGTTTCGTCTGCAGAACAATTGCGGTTAGCCAATCTGCGTGTCACATACGGGCAAGGTATCAACCTTGAATTAATCCAAGCGCAGCGGGATTACGTGACCGCGCTGACCAACCACGCGCAGGCGATCATTAATTACAACATCTCGCAGGCACAGCTTTTGCGCGATACTGGGCAAATATCTATAGCGACCCTGACCAACGAATATCCGCTGCCGATTGGTTTGAACGAAAGCGGTAACAAGACGCAGTAATGCAGTCGCGTTTGAAACCAGTTGTTGAGTCCGTCAAAAGTTTGAATAGGAACAACGAATTGAGCCCTCCGTCATAGTTGCAACGCACCGATTTTGAGTTCGAAGAAATCGATCGTTTGTTTCAACGAAAAAATGCAGCAAAAAACCATCACACCCACTACTTATGGAACGACCCGCCGACGTAACGTCGTCAGCATCATCGTTGTCCTGGTTTTACTCGCGATAACCGGTGTGGGAGCGTTTTTCTTCTTCAACAAAGACGATCAAAAATCGGCGCGCCATAACAAGAAAAACATAACGCTTGTGAAACGAGGACCGGCCAATCTGACCGTTCAAGCAACCGGAATTATCAAGCCCATTCGCGAAGTTAAGTTGAGCCCGAAGCAAACCGGTCTGTTGATCAAGCTTCACGTAAAACAGGGCGACCAGGTGAAAACCGGACAAGTAATCGCGGAGATGGATCCATCTAATATTCTGGGTGAAGTCGACTCGGCAAGAGGCGCATATCAAGCCAGTCTATCTAACGTCAGAAAACTTGAGGGCGGCAACCGTCCTCAAGAAGTGGCAGCCGCAAAATTTCAAGAATTAAGAAGCAAACGCGCAGTACGACAGGCTAAAGAGAACATCAATCGTTTGTCGGCACAAGTGGAAGCACTGGGCGCACAGCTGAAACGCGACGAGGCTTTCGCTAAGCGACAAGAGCTACTATCGAAAGCTGGTGCGGTGTCCGAGCAGGCGCACATCGACGCTGATACGGCAGCGTCGATCACAAGATCGCAGTTGCGGGCTGCCGGCCGCGAACAAGAACAGGCTGAGCAAGCCGCGGCCCAAAGTGAAGCAGAACTACAGGCGGTGCAAGAACAAGCCAGCCTTATGAGTTCTGGTTTCCGCAAAGAAGATATTGAAGTAGCTCGACACAATGCCACTCAAGCAAAAGGACAGCTGAGACGCTACGAGGCTCTGCTCTTCGACACCAAAGTGAGGGCGCCGTTTGATGGTGTGGTCACACAAAAATATGCCGACGCTGGAGCGATTGTTACGCCGACTACTTCGGCTGCCACCACATCCGCCACCTCGAGTTCGATCATTTCACTCTCCGGAAAGCTTGAGCTCGTCGCACAAGTAGCTGAATCCAACGTTCCTAAAATTTCAATCGGGCAGCCCGTTGAAATAACTGCAACTGCGTATCCGGACAAAATTTTCAAAGGCAAAGTCACTCAAATTGCGCCTGCTGCGATTGTCACCCAGAACGTCACCACGTTTGAAGTGCATGCCGACTTGACTGACGACAAAAAAAACCAGTTGCTGTCCGGCATGAACGTCAGCTCTCAGTTTGTAATTGGCACCATAGATGATGCCCTCACTATTCCAACTGTTTGTGTGGTGACACGGCGCGGAAAAACCGGCGTGTATGTTCCAGGCGAAGACAAGAACGATCCCGAGTTTGTACCTGTTAAAACCGGACAGACTCTCGGTAGCGAAGTCGTAATTTTGAAAGGACTGAAAGAAGGCGACGAAGTTTTTGAAGGACTCTCCAAAGAACAACTTTCGAAAGAAGGTTACGATGGCAAACGTGGCGGTGGTCCCGGCGGCCTGATGGGCGGTGGCGGCGGACGAGGAGGAGGAGGCATGGGACGTGGGTTCCGCTAACGACTATGAACGCGCTCGAGCTCTTATCCGTAGCCTGGCAGGGTATTCTCAGCAATCGTTTGAGAAGCGCACTCACAGTGCTTGGAATTCTTATCGGCATTGCGTCTGTAATCACTCTGCTCGGCATCGGACAAGGCGCTAAGGAAGAAGCCGAATCGCAAGTGCAAGCGCTGGGCGTGAATTTGATCTACATCCGACCAGGCTCGGTTGGTGCCGGCGGCATCTCCATGGGAAAGGGAACGGCACCGACACTGACTTACGATGACGCGCTCGCCATCAAAGAAAATTGCAAAGCGGTGAAAGAAGTTGCCGCGCAGTACAGCCAAAGTTTTCAGGTTCAATACGGCGAAAAAAATACGATGACTCAGATCAACGCGACTGAGCCTGCGTATACAGATATACGAAACTTCTTCGCCGATCGTGGACGGTTCTTCACCGACCAGGAAATGGCCGACACCGCTCGCGTGTGCGTGATCGGAGACACGGTCGCCAACGATTTGATCGGCGAAGAAAACCCGGTTGGCAAGCAGCTTTTGATTAGAGGAGAATTGTTCGATGTGATTGGCGTCATGGAAAAGAAAGGGATGACGCAGAACATGGACATGGACGATCAAATTTTTATACCTCTGACGACCGGCTATGCCACTCTGTTTGGTTTAAATACAATCTCCGGAAAAACCGTCAAAAATATACTTGCTCAATCGATCGACGGCGAAGATTGGCAGGCGCAATTCCAGATTACAAATCTATTGAGACTGCGCCACAATATCCAGAATCCTGAACTCGACGATTTCATGGTGCGCACGCAAATGGACATCATGCAAACCGCGCAATCTATAACTGGAGTGTTCTCACTTCTACTGGGCGCCACCGCAGGCATATCGCTGCTGGTGGGCGGTATCGGCATTATGAACATTATGCTGGTATCGGTGACGGAACGCACGCGTGAAATCGGAGTAAGAAAAGCGCTGGGTGCAAAGTATGGACAGATTCTCTCTCAGTTCGTCATCGAGGCTGTGTTGATCTCAGGTTGCGGTGGGCTTCTTGGTATTTGTCTTGGAGTGTCCGGATCGTCGTTTATTTCAAATGTCGCCGATTGGCCGACTGTAGTGACGCCATCATCTATAGTGCTCTCTGCAGTTGTCTCGGTTGCCATCGGATTGTTCTTCGGCATCTATCCCGCACGGAAAGCGGCGAAGCTCGATCCGATTGTCGCTCTGCGTTCGGAGTAAGTTATGAACGTAATCGATTTGGATGACGTCTGGAGAATTTACGCTGAGGGCGCCGAACCTGTCTATGCCTTACAGGGAGTCAATCTCACGATTAAGCCGGGCGAATATGCCGCCATCGTTGGAACATCAGGGTCGGGCAAGTCCACCTTGATGAATATCATCGGCTGCCTCGATCGTCCCAGCAAAGGCACTTACCTGCTCAATGGCATCGATATTAAAAACAGAAGCGACGATGAACTTGCCACCATTCGAAATAAAACGGTCGGATTCGTTTTTCAACAATTCAATTTGCTTGGCTCGATGTCAGCTTTAAAGAACGTCATGCTGCCCCTTGTTTACGCAGGCATTCCTGGCAAAGAACGAAAAATGCGGGCCGAGCTGGCGCTGAAAGAAGTCGGACTTGAGAATCGCATGCACCACCGCCCCAACGAACTGTCGGGCGGTCAGCAGCAGCGCGTCGCCATCGCCCGCGCAATTGTCAATAGACCCAGTATTCTCCTGGCCGACGAACCGACAGGCGCACTCGACAGCACCACCGCCGGTGAAATTATGGACCTGTTCGGGCGTCTTGTGGTAGAAGGTATGACGGTCATCATCGTTACGCACGATCCTGAAACAGCCGGACGATCGAATAGAATTATCAAAGTTCGAGACGGAAAGATTTTGGAAGACATCGTCATGGGAAAGGTTTCATAAATGATTTTTGGAAAAACCAGTTTCTTTTACTCTAGCCGGATTGACTTATTGGCGAGTGCGATCGTTTTACTCGGACTCGCACAAGCAGCCGCTTTAGCAACAAACGAACCGCCCAACAATGGCACCACAGACGGTGCCAACCAAATCTTGATAGCGCAAACACTAGAACTGAGAGACTCGGGCATACCAGCCAAGACGCTTGACGATTCCGGTTTAAAACACCTCGAAGACCCGCTTGCCGCAAAGCCCACGCAAGTTTTAGAAGGCGTTTTGCGGAAGGAAGAATTAACCGGACACGTGACGCTAAGCGACGACAAAAAAAGTTTGACACTATATGCGGTGAACCACGGGAAACGTGCTTTGATATTTTCCGGCGACCAAGCGACCGTCACCGCCGGCTCAACGCCGCAACGAACATTGACTCGCAATGAAGTAGTCTCGCCTCCAGCCAAAACAGACATTCCAAAAGACATAATTCAAGTGGCCGTCTCGATCGTCTCTGACGGCGCCATCCCATTGATATACGATTTAAAAACTGAATATCGGCCAGACGGCACCGCGTACTACGGTAAGGATCAGGTACGAAGAAAGGCCGCCGAGCGCAGATTCGGTCAGCGAACGTTGTTTCCCGGCGAGTCGACGACTGGTCGAGTTTACTTACCGGAAGGGCTTACCGCTCCGTCACAATTGACAATACCGATAATCGTGCATCCTTCGGGTGAATCGGTGGGCAACATTGTTTTGCCGGTGGTAGCGCAGTAGGCTGGGTCGGCGCGCGGGTCATTGTTGTATTTTGGCGGAAGTTGAATCGTCAGAATTTCGGACAGTTTTTCTGACCGATTAATTGCCTTGCTGAGAACGAAACTCAGCTCGATGGGAGCCAAGCAGTAAAAAAGGCTATACTAACTTACAGTTTGTCTACTATTACCATTCGTCAGATCAAATTATGAGCAACGAAGAGCGCGGCAGCCAGCTTTTCAGTGAAGCAATTAGAAGCCTGGAAGACGGCGACAACGCTCGCGCCGAACAGCTGTTGATTGGCGCTTTAAACAACCTGGACAAGAAGCACCATCTTGCCATTCTCTCGCTGAAGAGTCTTGTTACTATTTCTTCGAACAAGTCAGATTTCGATGCAGCCATTGATTGGTCGTTGAAACTACTAGAGTCGCAAACCGGCGCGTTGGGACACACGCACGCAGATGTTTCACGAACAGTCATGAACATCGCAACGATGTGCGAGACGTTAGGGAAGCCTGAGATCGCAAATCAAGTCAAAGAATTACATCAATACGCATCGGCTGCGGAGCGCGCACAGAAAGCGCGACAAGTAAAAAATATTCGCACCACGGCGAAGTCGGCGCAGACAGAGGAAGAGCCTACCGAAGATCAGTTCGACGAGAAAGCGGCCACTCTGCCGGAATATTTAGCGCGGCAATCCCAGAACTGGCGCGGCTCTCTGACTCAAATGAATGGTTTGACCGTCAGTATTATTTTCCTCGTTGCACTAGGTCTGGTTTGTGGATCGTTGGTGGCTCTCAAGTTTTGCTATTCCGACGAGCACAATAGAAATTTTTCACAGCCTCGTCCACGCATGGATGGAACAACGGGTCCGTTGAGATACACATCAGCAGACAATCGCGTGGAAGCGCAGTTCGTCTTGCCGACCAAAGTCGAAATCGATATCGATACGAAAAAACGAACATTTCCCTATAACTGTTACGGCTATGACATCACGGAAATCGGTGATTTGATGATCCGATCGCCGCTGGAAAAAGAATATTGGTTGATGCGAAACCCTGATGGTCTGGTTGATGAAGCGGGGCGCGCCTATCTTCATGAGCGCCTGGCCGATCGGCAGCTGCTCTCACACATTTTGAACGTCGCCGACATGGCAGAGCGTTTCTACAAAAAGAATAAACGTTATCCGGATAACGTTCGCGAGATTGGCGACTTCTCTTATGACAATCCATATACGCTGCGTCGCGATAATCCGTTGATTCAAATCGTCACGGTACCAGGTCATCGTTCCCCACAAGCGTTTTTAACAGGATTGAGTAAAGGTGAGCTTTGGCCTGGCGAGGCGACGCTGTACCCTGGATGCATAAACATCGCCCATGTCTCGCATCGAACAAACATGAGCGTTCCAGAAACACTGGTCATTCACGGATGCAATGGCTGGTCGCGCTTTTTTACTCAGAGCACAGGACAGCCTTATTACCTCGTGTTTGAACGCGGCGCTCGGATAGAACCACATTCACCTAAGCTCACGTTTTTAAACGACATCAGCCGCGTATGCGTTCTAGATATCTCGCCTGCATTTGCAAACTTGGCGCTGCTTCTCATCAAAGCTCGCTTTGTTTTGTTATTCGGGCTGTTATTCATAGCGTCATATGCGGTGGCAGGATTATTCTCGACTGATGCAACTAAGAAAGTGGCTTTCTGGTTTGGAACTGTCTATCTAGTCATTGCTCTCGCCTGCGCTTATTTAGCCTGGTTCTACTAAACGTAACTGGTTTGGTCACCAATCTCACCTCGCCTAATTAACACCCCACGTTTGGTGGCACATCTCTCGCGCGGTTTCCGACCGCTCGCGACTGGTAGTTCCAAGCTCGCTCGATACCGATATAGATTCGCAGCACGATCTCTTCTGTGAAACCCAAAATCGTTTTGGCACACAACGCAATGGGTGGCGCCACTAGAGCGCCACCCATGCAAATCGGAGGATATCACGGAAAATTTATGCGGCTGAAATCTCGCCATCCTCTTTCGGTTTTTCCTCATCGCTCGAGGCCGCAGCATCACTCGAAGTTGCCTCTTCTTCAGATTCAGCAACGGCTTCCGATGCCTCGTCTGTTTTCTCGTCTTCTGACGATGCTTCGACTTCTGACGGAGGTTCATCTTCAACTTCCGGTTTGGCACTTTCGTCAGCAGCAGTCTCAGTCGATTCAGTCTCGGCGGCAGGTTCTGACGCTTCTTCTGTTTCTTCTGACGCCGCTTCAGCAGTCTCATCTGGCGCTTCTTCGGAGCCATCTTCAGAAACCGCTTCAGCGCTCTCTTCTGACACCGCTTCCGCGCTTTCTTCTGAATCAGCTTTCTCTTCTTCTGAATCCTGCGCTTCGGCAGCAGCTTCTCCATCAGCTTCCATGGTTGGTTCTGACTCTTCAGCGTTAGCGTTGTCGCTACCTTCGTCAGCGGTTTCAGAATTCACATCGGAAGCGGCGTCGCCGTCGACCTCATCGGATGATTCAGGCGCTTCGTCAGAAGCCGCATCGGCAGGCGCTTCGTCATCGCCAGCAGACGTGCTTTCATCCTCTTCGGATTTCGCCTCGGTTGATTCTTCTGCGTCAGCTTCCAAGGTCGGCTCGGCAGCTTCATCGCCACTACCTTCAGATGCACTCTCAGCGCATTCTTCTTTCGCTTCTGAACATTCTTCAGAAGCGTTGTCCTCAGGAGCTTCTTCAGCAGCTTTTTCATCAGCTGAATTTTCCGCTGCCGGCGCATCTTCAGTTTTCGCTTCTTCGCCTTCGGCAGAAGCTTCTGCATCTTCAGCTTTTTCTGCAGCTTCGTCCCCTTCAGAAGCAGCTTCTGGAGCGGCTTCTTCAGCGTTCGCTTCACCAGCATCATCTTCCGAGGCTTCCGCATCTGCTTCGGTTTTGTCCTCGGCATTTTCTGCATTTTTAGCTTCGCCATCTTCGGCCGCTTCTTCAGCGGACTCCGCATCAGCAGCCACTTCTGGAGCAGCAGCTTCGTCGGTAGTTTCTTCCTTGGTTTCTTCCTTGGTTTCAGCCTCGGCGACAACTTCTGACTCTACAACGCTGGCTTCAGGCGTCGCATCCGCAGCGACATCATTACTCTCATTTTCATTTGTTGAACTGAGCGTGGCGATTTCAGGTGCAGCAGCCATTTTTGCAGCTTGGTTTTTCTTTTTCTTCTTACTCATGGTGGTCTATCCTCTTCATTTTTTCAATTTGCATCCTAAATTTTCCACATCAAAACAGCCGCTCGGGCGCAACCCGAGACGAACAAAACCCCCATCGCAACTCACTATCGAGCGGCGCACCGCCTCAAGCGATTCGTTGAACGACGAACGCAGAATCAAATTATTCTTCTTTTATTCTGACACAATAATCAGTGACATGACGTGCTTTAGGAGAATATTTTTGCTTAAAAGTTTTCAGATCGCAAAAAAAATGTGCACCGTTTGTAGTGGCATTACTACCGAATGTAATTAGCGGAGCTTACAAGAGGTTGGTCGGTTTCAAACTGTCTTCCGTGATTATTTTCAGCGTCGGAAATTTTTGCCTTTTTTGTTCGAGCCGAGCACTGACTTTTCCACGCTTGCATCCGTACGTCGACAAAAGTCGACGTACGCGCATATGGGCTCAAAGCGCATGAATAGACCTTCTTAGCAGTTGCGGAACGGTTGGACTCCGACAGAAATTTCGTCAACGCACCTTAGTGGCTCGTACTGCTAATAGCCGCACCGGATAAGGCAACTTTTCAAAACATGACACCTCATGCGGCTTCTCGAAGTCAGCTTGCTTGAAACCTTTACGTTCAGCCAAACGTGAACTATTTTTGATAGAACAGCGAGTCAGTAGATCGATCGCGTTTTGCACTCTCCACATTTTTGCAAAACAAAAAAGCTGTGAGCAGTTTGAATGGCTCGCAGTACCGCATATGACATGACGTCAGAATCACTTAGCCCTTGCCAGAAAAATGGTCGCGTGGAAGACAAACTAATAAGGCGTGCAAATCCAAAGCGGCTACTCGGACTCTTTTATGTGAACAGAGTTTCGCGCACCGAGATCGATTGTTGCACCTTTGTCAGCTTTTACTTTAATCCCTGGCATTGCCGATTCCAGTTGTGTGACTATGCGAACCACCTTATCGATCAATCGGCAGGAAGCTGACAAAAGATCAGCAGCGTCATCAAAACGTTTTTCTGAAATCAACTGCTCAATTATTGGAATCGTTTCTGCGACCTTCACCAGGTCACCTGCCACCACTACGATCCGGGTTTTAGAAGTTTCTGACTCGGCGCTTTGGTCCTGGTACTTCAGATGTTGATCGATGTCGTTGACGCGCTCGAGAAGAACCGTCGAAACCGATTTCAAACGTTGAAGCCCATCGCTGAGAAGCGCGCGTCTTCTGGCTCTGTGCTTCTTCGACCCACCCAGTGCTCCTACGACGAATAAAACCGCACCAATAAACGCAAACACGCTCACGACCGCAACAGTAGCAACTAGCAGAACAAACATTACATCCAAGAGTCAGTCCTTTCGTTCGAACAAACGTGGCTGCCACACAGGGTTTCGTATTTAAAAGGGCAAGCACAACCAATCTGGTGTGGACGCATGATAGAGCTAGAAGTACTGCCCATATAGCTTCACCCGATCTTCCCGCCACGAGTCGTGAAAAGTATATCCTTTCTGGCACCGTTTTGCGGAGGAGTTTGATGACAAGATTATGCGCCACCACATCTATAACAAGGATGAAAGAACAAGGAGCGTTTCAAAATGAATCGAAGATTCCAGGCACGTAATTTGGTGTGCCTTAATGTGACAACCAATCTTTGAGATAAATTTTGTTTAGATATCAGCCAGAGCAACGGTTCGGCAGATCGCATACAAATTAAGTTAGTCTCATACACATTAACGCCTTGCCAACCGCATATACCATGTTAAACTCCTGGAAAGGTGTGACACAGCACCGCGAATTCCCGGTTTCACTTAAATCTCTTAAACGACGAATAGTCTGGGTAGGAAAAATGTCCTTTCCCCACAACAGCTCCCTTAAGGCTGCCGTAAAACAACTCCAGGAAGTTGTGTCACGTCATCAGGGCGACGATCATGAAACTTCGAAGATTGTTCGAGAGATCGAGTCCATTGTCGCTGACATCGAGCGCAAGTCGGTCGACATGCCGATTACAGAACGCGCCAACGAAAGTCAGATTGTACCGCCTGTCACTTTGATTCAAAATCCGCTGCCTACGGTTTAGACCGATTGGACGCCGAACTGCTCAAGCGCGCTCGCTGAGTGTCGCTTTTTTGCGTGCGCTTTTGATGTCAGATTTTCGGACACTTTTTCTGACCAAACTACTTTATGCGCAATCGATACTCATCACTCAACTTCTTGAGCTGCTCAGCCAGATCCACAGCCGCTTGAGGCTTCCCTAGCGCTGCCATCGCCTTCTTCATTGAGTTCAGTTTCTCTTTGTCACTGAGCAACAAAAGAACGATGTCTCCTAGCTTCTGCGGGGAAAGCTCCTCTTGCGGAATGACTATTGCGGCACCTTTGCTTTCCAGAAAACGGGCGTTATGCATCTGGTGATTTTGCGCGGCGTACGGAAACGGAATGAATACGGCAGGAGTTGCCGTAGCCGACAGTTCCGAAATAGTCATGGCGCCAGCGCGACAAACGACAAGATCCGACGCGGCGTATACAACCGACATATCATCAAAGTACGCACGCAAACAATATCGCGGATGCATCAAAACGCTCTCGCTAAGCGACTCTTTAAGGTCGTGAACGTTTTTGTCACCAGCTTGATGAACGATTTGCATGTGCGGAACGAACTCAAGCAAGCGTTCCAGCGTTTCAGCCAAACTCTCGTTGATTGCCTTGGCGCCTTGAGATCCGCCGGTGACGACCAGGGTTAGCAAATCAGGCCGCAATCCAAAAACTGCGCAAGCCGCATCCCGACCTATTTTGTTTACGAAGCCTTGCCGAATCGGGTTACCGTTGACGATCGTAGTTCCGTGTTTTGATTTGATACCACGCGCACCTTCCATGCCGAGTGATACCAGATTTGCGCTGCCGGCAAAAAATTTGTTCGCCAAACCCGGGTGGGCATCAGGTTCGTGAATGGCATACGGGATTCCAAGTTTTTTTGCCGCTCCCAGCGCGGGCGCCGATGCGTATCCGCCCGTTCCCAAAACCACGGTCGGACGAAAATCTTTTAAAACTTTAGAGGCGTGCGATTGAGCTTTCAGCATCTGGAACAACCACTTAAGAACGGCTAGCGATCGCTTTCTTGGCATACCCGAGACATCCAGCCCAACAAAATCGATCCCGCGTTCACTAGCGATCCGTTCCTCAATATGGCCGCTAGCGCCTATATAAAGGATGGCCTCGACTTGCGGATCCTTCTCGAGTACTTCATAGACTGACAGCGCTGGATAGACATGCCCCCCGGTGCCACCACCAGATAGAACTATGCGATGTCCTGGAGGCATCAGATTACTCCGTGAAACCTTCCGCCGATTCATCTTCTGGTGGCTGATCGCGATCGCGCGATACAGACAGAAGAATACCGACCATTGAAAGCGTGATGACCAGCGAGCTTCCGCCGTAGCTGATGAATGGCAAAGTGATACCAGTAACTGGAAGTATTCCCGTGGTAACCATGATGTTTACTGTAGCCTGAACGCAAATCGAACTAGTGATACCAATGGCCAGCAATCTGCCGAACAGAGTTCTTGCATCTAAAGCGGTTTTGTATCCGTAGTAGCCAAAGATGATAAACAAGCCCATCAGCGACATACATCCGAGCAATCCTAGTTCTTCAGCGATCACGGCGAAGATAAAGTCAGCATGTTGTACAGGGAGGTAGTGCAGTTTCTGCAACGAACGCCCGTATCCCAAACCGAACAGTCCACCCGATCCGATCGCCAGTTGAGCCTGGATTATATTCCAACCTTCTTTCTGCGGGTTGGTATAAGGGTTTAGCCAGCTCTCAATCCGAGCCATCTGGTAAGGCGTGCTTTGAATTTTGTGCCAAACCAGAGCAGCACCGCCCATCAATGCGATGAACAGTAGCATTTGATTGGTACCACTGACGTACAACAACGTCGCCAGAATGGAAAGAATCATCAATGTGCTTCCCAAATCCGGCTGTTTGACGACGATGGCGGCCATTATCATCACCAGTCCGATTCGCAACAACATCTCGCGTTTCCACCAGAAGTGTTTTGAAAGTCCCGAGGCCAATAGGAGAAGTGCCCCTACCTTAGCGGCTTCTGACGGCTGAAATTGAAACGGTCCAATCTCGATCCATCGCGATGCGCCGAACGCTTCGGTGGACAAACCTGGCACCATTGTTAAAGAAAGCAAAATACAGGCAACGATTGCCACTGGCCATGACCATTTGCGCAATCGACGATAGTCGTAGCGACTGATCGTGAACATGGCAAACAAACCGATCATGCAAGCAATCGTTTGTTTTCTAAGATAAGCAGTCGCGTCATGGTAGTAGTTGAGCGCTTCCGGTGCCGACGCGCTAAACACGCTCATCAAGCCGAACAAACACAATGTGACGGTGATACCAATTAAAGCTTTATTTGGCAACCCACGAAAATGCGGCTCTTTCGGAGCCGTGCTTTCTGATCCGTCGAATTCGGCCGGATCGAAATCAGGTTTTTTGCGCGACCTCTTTGAGTCGAGCACGGACAATATCTTTGAAGACACGCCCTCTTTCCTCGTAGTCTTTAAACATGTCGAAACTTGCACACGCAGGTGAAAGTAGCACTGGTCCTTGATTGAGCTGAGCACCCAATTTCACGGCGGCATCAAGCGAAGCAACCGGATATATGTTTTGCACCCCTCCCTGTCTGAGCTCGTTTTCGAATCGAGCCGTCGCTTCTCCTATGAGGATAACAGCACTCGCCGTTTTTCTAACAACATGAACAAATTCTGTAAGGGAGGTGCCTTTGTCCTTTCCTCCGGCAATCAGTACGACTGGCTCTCCCGGGAAAGATTCAAGCGCTTTAATGGCAGAAACCGTGTTGGTTGCTTTCGAGTCATTGTAGAAAGCAACACCATCAATAGTGCCAACATATTCCATGCGGTGCTCGAGGTTTTTGAAAGTCTTCAAACCTTCCTTTATGCGGTCGATGTCACCACCGGCAAGCACGGTCGCACCAACTGCGGCAAGAACGTTTTCCACATTGTGTTGCCCTTTGATTGGCAATTCGCTAACCGCCATCACGACGCGGTCTGTCATCGATCGCCTGCAACAAACAAAACCATCGGAGACGTATGTGCCCTGGATATATTCGTCAAAACTTTGTTCAGTCGAGAATGGAAAAACTTCAGCCATAGTCGAAGTGGCAGCAACCACAACATCATCCATGCTCAAAACCGCATACTGATTCATTTGCTGATTCTTGAACATACGTCGTTTGGCGTCGACATAATTATCGATGCCCTTGTGCCAGTCGATATGATCTGGTGTCAGATTAAGCCAAACACTGATGAATGGCGCGAATGTCGGCGAGTACTCGAGCTGAAAGGACGAAACTTCAGCGACCAGAAAATCATGTTTTTCATCAAGCAACGAAAGAATCGGCACACCGATGTTGCCGCAAACTGGTGCTCGAAAGCCGCAGGCTTCCAACAAGTGACTGGTCAACGCTGTCGTGGTGGATTTTCCGTTTGTGCCGGTAATTGCAATGATTGGAATGTCCGCCATCCGAGAAGCGAGCTCAATGTCTGAGATCACTTCCTTGCCTGTCTTTCGCGACATCTGAATAACGTCGGAATAAGGAGAGATGCCGGGGCTGACCACGAAGATATCGGCGAATCGAATGGCCTGCAAGCTATGCTCGCCGAACTCGTACTTCACACCTAAACTTTTCAGTTCTTGAATCGTCGCGTCGGCAACCTTGGACTCCGGCTGGCTATCGGAAACATATACGTCAGCACCACGCTCACTCAAGTATCGAGCAGCAGCCAATCCGCTTCTGCCGAGCCCGTAAATGGTTACCTTACGTTGTTTCCACCTTACCAATCAGCTATGTTCCGTGGTTCCTTCGCGTCACATCGCAATTTGCAGTACGCGAACCTGGTGATTCCCGCTCAATTCTAACAGCTTCAGCGCTTGGCGGAAATTGAAATTGAGTCAGGTTGCGCCGGGCAAGGTACTCAACGTATATGTCGAATATCGAGGGAGTTGATTGGTCAGAAAAACTGGCAGTTTTTATGACGTTCTGCATTGGCAAATTTTCTGACCAGCAAAAATATGACGGTTGCCCGGGAAGGTAACCGTCATATTTTCTATCAGTTTTTCTGACAATTTAGATCCGACCAATTCCGCCTGATACCAGACGGTCTGTCAATCTACTTGCCCTTTTCTTTCTGCTCGAGCTTGAAGGCACGCTCTTGCAGATTCGCGATCTTCTTCTCCATTTTTTCGCGTTCTTTTGGAGGAAGATCGGTTGCCAGTGCGAGGTACGCTTTGTACTGGACAACTGCTTCTTTGAGATCTTTGCTAGCAAGTGGTTTCAATTGCTGGAGCGTGTTGCCGGCACCCAAACGAGCATTAGCCACGCGAGGATTATCGTAAATCGCCGCGTGATATTTATCGATGGCAGATTGCGTTTGTTTTTTCCTTGCCAGGTCATCTGCCAGTGTCAGATCTTGTCTTGCACCTTCTTGAGCTTTGGCGACAAGATTCAGTCCACGAGCAGAACGCTTTTCATTTCCTGCATAAGTTCCTGCTTTCTTGTAAGCAGCATCAGCGGCTTTCAAGTCTTTGATCATCAAAGCCAAATCTGCCACCGCAAAAGTTTCCTTAGCGTCTTTGGCATTCGTAATCACAGTGTTGAATTGTTGTTCGGCTTCAGTGAATTTGTTTTGGGCAAGCAGTGCTTCAGCGTACGCAAGACGTTCCCCGTCATTGGTTGGAGCGGCAACTTGTGACAGATCAACTGGATCTCCCATCATGATGCGCAACTTCATTTGCGCGAGGCGCAATTCCATATTATTGGGATTCATTTTTACGGCGTTATCGATCGAGGCTTTTGCACTTTCGAATTCATTGGAGACGAAAAACGAGCTGTTCGCGTCTTTGTTCGCCTTCAAGTAATACGCACGCGTCAAGCCTTGTGCAGCCGGTCCGTTGCCCGGATCGACTTCAAGAACTTTTTGGTATTCCTTGATCGCTTGATCCAGTTTCTCAAGCTTGAGACTGAGGTCTGCGATTCTTCCGCGCAAAACGGAATTGTCCGGCATTAGTTCGGTACCCGATCGCAATTGAGCAATCGCGTCTTCGAGATCGCCTCTGTTTTCGCGGATGTCGGCGATGTTGATGTAAGCTTCCGGAGTTTCCGGTTTGATTCTAATCGCTTCCTGGAACTCGCCAACCGCGCCAACCGCATTTCCTTGCGCGGCGAAAACCTCACCACGAGTCAATCTTACTGGTGCGCTCTCGCGGTGCTGATAGAGCGAAGTGTTCAACTCTTTAAGCGCATCGTCATAAAGACCTTGTTTAAAATACGTCCGACCTAAGCCGTAGTGCGCGGTTGAGTTACCTGATGATAGCGCAATCGCTTGTTTAAACGCGCTCACTGCATCCGCCCATTGCCCTTTGTTCATGTTGACCAGACCGACTCCAGCAAAGGCTTCGGAATATTCAGGGTCAAGCTTGGAAGCTTCTTTGTATTCGGAAAGAGCCTCATCAATTCTGCCTTGGCTGCGATAAACGTTGCCCAGGGTGTAGTGAGCTTCCGGCATTCCAGGATCGATTGCTAATCCTTGTTTGCATTCTGCCTCGGCGCTACGCAAGATGGCGTCTTGATTTGAGCGTACTGTTTGACTGGACGATTGCAAACTGTTGTACATCACCATGGCAAGACCGGCATGAGCCATGGCGTTGCGTGGATCCATCTGCAATGCCTTTTCGAATTGCTGTTTGGCACCATCGAGCTTAAACTGCTTCGCAAGCGCCATTCCGTAGCCTACCGTTGCAGGAACGCTTTTGCCGTTACGTTGCAATGCTTGCTTGTACATGCTCTCGGCATCGCCGTATTTCCCTTTGAGCATCAGGTCATCAGCTTGAACTACGTCATGCTCGATTCTGACTTTCAATGTTCTTCTCTTTTGAGCAATCAACCGCGGGCGGCTACTATCGTCGCTAAAGAACTGAGCAGAGCATTGATCGGCACTTACGATCGGCAGTGCCAGCGATCCAGCCAACAAGCCAAATAAAAGCTTCGATTTCATAACTTCTCCGATTGAGGAACTCTTTGCGCCGGTGCCAACAAGAGCACGTCCGGTCAAAATGCAAAGCCGGCGCCGATACTAAATTTTCAAACCTAAACGAACCCCTTAACGCCACAATATTAGCGCTTCAACGACCGATTTTCCAAACCCCTGACAGCCTCCGTAACACCTGACATGCTGGCGCGAGGGATATCCCGTAGTTGGTTTCGGCGATGTAAACCGGCTTTAAAGTCTGCAATAGAGTTTGCTGGGAATTGGTCTTGCTCGTGCGACACTTGTCGTCGTCCTGGACAATCCCATATCCTATATATAAGGAATGAAAAAGCGGTGCGTGGAGACTCGTCAGAATTTCGTACCATTTTTCTGACAAACGCACTTCTTTTGATGAAGGCTTCCCGGAGCCGACCTATTAATATATAGATTGAATTTTTAGGAGATTGATAAGTGTCAGGTCATTCGAAGTGGGCAACGATCAAACGGCAGAAAGCGGTTGTTGATGCCAAACGCGGAGCGGTCTACGCAAGAATGTCACGCGAGATCATTGTCGCGACAAAACAAGGCGGTCCCGATCGCGAAGGAAACTTCAGACTACGACAAGCAATTGATCGAGCAAAAGCTGAAGGCGTACCAAACGACAATATCGAACGTGCAATCGAGAAAGGCTCGGGAGCAGGCGCCGCGGATAACGTTGAGGAACTGACGTACGAGGGCTACGGTCCTGGCGGTGTCGCCATCCTTGTCAAATGCGCAACCGACAACAGAAACCGCACGGCAGGCGATATTCGAAGCTACTTCTCAAAATACGGCGGCAACCTTGGTGACACAGGTTGCGTCAATTGGATGTTCAAAGAACGTGGCGAGATTCAGGTCGGCAAAGAAAAATCCTTCGATGAGGACGCTTTGCTTTCAGCGGCAAGCGACGCCGGCGCTGAAGATCTTCTGACAGAAGACCTGGAAGAAGCCCTCGTCATCTGCAGTTCCGACAAACTAGAAATTGTGAAAACAGCCGTTGAGAAAAGCGGACATGAAGTCGTGTCTGCGGAAGTCAATATGGCGCCACTAACGACGGTGTCTGTGCAAGACCCTGATATTGCCAAACAATTATTGAAACTATTGGATGCACTCGAAAATCAAGACGACGTGCAGCAGGTGTATGCCAATTTTGATATGGACGAGCGCTTGCTCCGAGACTTCGTGAACGGCTAGCCTAGCGCTTCTTGGTCGGAAGATTGCTTTTTAGGACGACGTTGACTCGTCATAAAAAGTGGCTTTTTTTCTGACGAAATAAAATCGCCGATTTAAACCCTTCCTTCTATATGGTTTGGTCAGCAATTTGCTGGTCACTACGCGCCCTTACGATTCGTTAGTCGTCGACGCATGAAATACTCATGGAAGCTTGGTCTCGCTGGAATTGCGTTGCTTCAATCGAAAATTCGGGTCAAGCTGACCTCACATCACTTCGTTCTGCGCAATAAAATGCAAACTTATTTTGCAGTATCACCGGCGGTTGCTAAGCGGCAGGAACCATACGCAAAGCGTTATTAGCAAACCGTTTCGGGCATTTCTAATTGATATATATTATGGCCCGATAATATATTAGAGCAAGGTTAATGTGAGTTTCACACTTTTTTACCGAAGGCACGTGACAACCACCAGCGACACCATTCATTAGCGCGCTCTCACAAAGTCAAACTTAAGGCCAGCTTGCTTGGACATACGCACGTCACACCCAAGACACATATCGCCGCCATGTCAACCCTGCATAGTTTAAAAATCGAACACTAACCCGCAAACGCCGACAGCTGCGGAAAATTTCGCTCATGCCAAGGGGTTTTGACTCGTTACGTTCGCTTCTGCTAACTTGACGCGTGCTCCAAACAAGGGCGCTGCGATCCAAAAACATCCAATATGCAGCGTTCGGTTATCGCCTTTTACAGACCTGAAACATATAGAGGGGTAGCTACAGGACATCTCGCACTACAAGAAGGCTTCACAGACGTAATAAACGTATTTGAAGCGCTCGCGAGAATCGCCTAGCAGCACGGATCTGGAGATAAGCGTGAAAAACGGAAAAAACTACCTAACCAGCACATTAGTTGCAATCGGCTTAGTCAGTGCATTCGGTGCATCACCAGCCAGCGCAGCAAATTCTGGACTTGCCGCGGAAGTCGTCACTTCCACATATGAAGAGAACGGACAAGAGTGCGCGTCCGTCACTATCAATGGCGAAGAAGTAATCAGTTACCGCGGTGAGGTCGACGGAGACAGCGCCGAAGATAAAGCCGAATCACTTGCTGACAAACTCGAAGAACTACTTGATGAAGAAAAGGATTCGATTGAATCCCTGCTTCCCGCCCGCGACGGCAATCAAGGCGCCATTCGTTGCAACGGAAAAACAATTCTCAAATTCTCTTTGCCCGTAAAAAGCCCGGACGCTGAAGAACAAGGAAAGTTGGCTGTCAAAACCAGCTTGCAAATAATCAACGTATTGCGCATGGCATCAGGCTCTACGAAACTTCCTGATTCAGTAAATAATTTCGCCGAAGCCGCAGCTTCAGGAAGATTGGCTAATGTACAGGGAGACGACAGTTTTTCTGGACGAGCTTCCTGGTACGGACCTAACTTTCACGGACGCAAAACCAGTAACGGTGAGCGTTATGACCAAGAAGGCATGACCGCGGCCCACAGAACTCTACCTTTCGGTACCAAACTTCGGGTCACCAATCGCAGCACCGGCAAATCATGTGTTGTTAAAGTGAACGATCGCGGACCGTTCGTCGACAACCGAGTGATCGACCTTTCCAAAGGCGCAGCAAAACAACTGAACATGGTTTCATCCGGCGTCGCAATGGTAGACGTCTTTGTACTGCAATAACTATAGAAAACTGTGTCACCGCAGAGGTATGCGATTAAGAGCACCCGCGGAATCCGGCCGAAGAATCAACTCGATGTCGGTGCAACTGAAACACGAAGTGCAAAGCGAATCGACAGGGAATTCGTCGGATCTGCATTCCCTCGATCTTGTTCTGACATTGCTGGCTATGAACATGCCTGTCAGTAGGCAGATAGTTTAGAAACCGTCAGATCTATTCGGTCAGAATTTCTGTCTGTTTTTCTGACAGGCTAACTCCTCTCCGCTTTCGATCGAACCAACCCGTTGCCACTGCTTAACACTTGACATTATCAGAAGGGTAAGCTTTCAGGCTTTCTGTTAGAATTCCAAAACCTCAGCTTCAGACTGAGGACGGTTGGCGGGGTGGTTCCCGCCAACACCTGATACAGGGCACTGCAAAATTCACTGCAAATTGGCTAAACGGTTAGATCGTGTCTACTGAAGTTAGAGTAAGAATTGCACCGTCCCCGACGGGAAATCTCCATCTTGGCACAGCCAGGACGGCTCTATACAACTACCTTTACGCCAAGCGCCACAACGGCAAGTTTATTTTCCGCCTGGAAGACACTGATAACGAGCGCTCCGACGAGAAATACACCAAAGACATTATCGACGGTTTGAAATGGCTCGGCTTGACCTGGGATGAAGGTTGCGACATTGGTGGACCATATCCGCCATACCGTCAAACTGAGAAAATCGATCACTATGAGCGCATCGCAGACAAACTTTTGCAAAACGGTTTTGCATATCTTTGCTATGCGTCAACAGAAGAATTGGCTGCACTCAAAGAAGAGCAGCGGGTGTCAGGTCTTCCATCGCGATATGACAATCGCGGTCGTGAAGTTTCAATCGAACAGCGCGAAAAATACCAAGCTGAAGGTCGGGTTCCATCCTTCCGTTTCCGTGTAGAAGAGCCGCAAGACATACATTGGGACGACGAGATCAAAGGGCCGATCACCGTTAACAGTGCCGATCTCGGCGGTGACATGGTGATCATCAAATCCAACGGCGTCGCCACCTACAACTTCGCCGTAGTAGTCGACGACATCGACATGCAGATGACGAACGTCTTGCGCGGCGAAGATCACATCCACAACACCGCCAAGCAACTACTCTTGTTCGAGGCTCTTAATTGCAAGCCACCGCACTTCGGTCACACCGGTTTGATTTTCGATTCGAACGATCGCAAATTATCGAAACGCGAACACGGAGAACTGGTCCACATCGACTACTACAAGACGCAAGGCTACATGCCTGAAGCGATCGTCAACTATCTGATCAAGACGAGCTGGACGCCGCCTGACGATACGATGGAAAAATTCACGCTGGAAGAAGCATGTCAGATGTTCGACATCAAGCGCGTCAGCAAGACCCATGCGCGTTTCGACATGGACAAATTGAACTGGTACAACTCTCACTATCTTCGCAGCTTGCCACTATCCACGGTGACAGAACGAGCACGTCCTTATTTGACCGACTTTGATTTGAGCGAATACTCCCACGACGAGCTTGAGAAGCTGGTGGACACCTTGCGCGGCAGTCTGACTAAGTTGTCCGAAATCAAGGCAGCTGGAAGCTTCTTCTTCGGTAAAACAGTCGAAGTTTCAGACGAAATGAAGTCAACTGTTCTCTCATCAAGCGAAGCTAAAAAGGTGTTGACGGAGACACTTTCGAGCATCTCGAAGATGCCGTTCGATGACCCGGCCGGCGTCAAACAAATCGTCGACAGCATGGGCAAAGAACTCGGAATAAAAGGCAAGAATCTCTATTGGCCTCTCAGGGCTGCTCTGGCAGGAAGTACTCAAGGACCGGATTTGGGTTCGATGATTTCCGTGCTCGGTCCTACTAAGGTGCAGGCACGCTTAGAAGCAGCATTGAAAAACGGCGGAAACGGTCATGTGTAGGACGTAAGCAGAGAGCGCGTCAAATCGGCCGATAGCTGGATTTCGATGCCACCACATGCAGTTCCACCCCCACGACACCACATTCAGTGACTCAGATGACCACTATTCAAGTTCACAATACATTGACCGGAAAAAAGGAACTCTTTGTCCCGGTAAACGGCAACCGCGTTTTGATGTACGCTTGCGGCCCAACCGTTTATGACATGAGCCACCTTGGACATGCGCGCATGACGCTCGTTTATGACGTCATTCAGCGTTACCTGCGATTTTCCGGTTATGACGTTACCTACGTCAGAAACATTACTGACGTAGACGACAAAATAATCAATCGAGCAAAATCGCTGGGCATCAGTCCGGAACAAGTGGCGCGTGAGTACACCTACACTTTCTGGCATGACATGCATTGCCTCAACATCCAGCCACCGGACTTTGAACCGAAAGCGACTGAGTTTATCGAACTGATGATTCAGTTCACAAAAGAACTGATCGAAAAAGGTCATGCCTACGAAAGCCGCGGCGATGTGTACTTTGACGTTGCGTCGTTCAAGGAATACGGCAAACTTGGCAAGAAGACGCTTGAAGATCTGCTGGTCGGGGCGCGCGAACAAGTGAAATCGCAAGACGATCTGGCCGACCGCAAACGAAATCAGGTCGATTTTGCATTATGGAAAAGTGCCAGAGAGGGCGAACTGGGCTGGTCTAGTCCGTGGGGCGCCGGTCGACCAGGATGGCATTTGGAATGCTCAACTATGACCAAACATGTGCTTGGTGAAACGATCGATATTCATGCCGGCGGCGAAGATCTTGTTTTCCCGCACCACGAAAACGAAATCGCTCAGTCAGAAGCTTTGCATGGAAAACCGATGGCGAAGTACTGGCTGCACAACAGTTTCGTTCAAGTGAACTCCGAAAAAATGTCGAAATCGGAAGGCAATTTCACCACCATTCAAAATTTGCTCGGCCGCTTTTCTGCGGACACTATCCGAATTTTTGCGCTACAAACACACTATCGCCACCCGATTGAATTTTCAATGGAAAGTTTGACTGCCGCAAAAACAGCGCTCGGCCGCCTGCTCAGAGCCGCCGCCTATGCCACTCCAGCAGAGCAATCAAATGGTGCGGGTGCCACCGCCGGCGAAGCCGTTTTAAAACAAAACGCTCAGCAGATCACTAGAGCAACGGCCGAATCGCTAGATCCGGTCAATGATGATCTGACAAAACAATTCAGAAAAACGTTCACCGACGCCATGGACAATGACTTCAATACCGCCATTGCGACATCACAGCTGTTCTTCCTGTCTGACAAAATTTTCGTTGAAACTGATGAGAATAGACGTCGCGGATACGCAACGGTATTGGTGCAATACGCCCGCCTTCTCGGTTTGACATTGTCCGACACGAGGAAGCAAGTGGACGACGCAACGACAAAACAAATTGTCGACCTCGTTCTCGAACTGCGAAATATTGCACGAACGAAGAAGGACTACGAAACATCTGACTTGATTAGAAAGCGGCTTGCTGACGCTGGTCTCAACGTTATGGACACAGGCGGAAATACGACCTGGGAACAGGCGTAATCGATTTCTTCTGACGTTGTTTCAAAGAAACCGTGTTGAATAATCCGATCGAATCGAATGAAACGAGCGCGCGTTCCAAAGAGCGGCACCTCGCAAATTGAACATCCTCGAAGCGTCGCTATCGCATTCGGAATTGGCTGTTTTGCTCATGAAGGAGCAACTCAGAAATTCCAATTATTTCGTCCATTCTCAAAAGTGGCGGAGAGGGTGGGATTCGAACCCACGTGGCTTGCACCCATCCGCTTTCGAGGCGGCGCCGTTATGACCGCTTCGGTACCTCTCCAAGTTTGAATGGCTCATTCTATCAGACAACCAAGGCAGTTATTATTTTCGATGATTGAGTTCGTAATAAACGACGATCTGACCAAGCCTGGCGTCATATGACATGGTCTTGACCTGTCATAAAAACGGACAGAAATTCTGACCGAACAACTACCCTCAAAAATGATCGATCCGCCGCACGGTAGTCAAGCGAGATTCGCCAGCCGCCACCGCCGGTGATACCATCCAAAATCCAGGCGCACCAAATCCAAGAGCTGACCGAGCGAAACTTAAATCAGCGGCTTGCCCGCGATTTGCGTTTTAGACTCAACTTGTCCTTTGAGACTGACCATTACGGCTGGCATATCAATTCGATTTTGACGACGAATCAATGGAGCCGGAACGAAAAATCCACCATCGACATAACTGGCATACGTGACCAGAGTAGTTCGTCCGTGATCCAGAGGCTCTAGCTTCCAATAACCTTTCACTTGCTTAAACGCGCCGCTCACCCGACTCCATTCCAACGAGTGTGGTGCCTTTTCGGTCACTTTGAGAACGTACGAATAAGTGCCTACCGGTCCACTTGGAGCCACGGTGTGCTTGATCGTCTTCAAATGTCCGTCTTCTTTGATGAGCTGGCATTTTTTGACTTGAGGAAAAACTTTATTGGCGTTGTCGTAGTCGGTCAATACTTGCCAAATCTGATGAGGAGCGGCATGCACGACAATCTTAGAGATTGAATACTTATCGCCTTCAATAACTGATTCCGTCACAGCAGGCGCTTCGATGGTTTTCGAATGCTTATGCGAGTCGGCAAATGCCGCTGGACTGCTTATAGCGGAGCAAAGAGCCACTCCGATGATTAGACCTAAATGTTTCCGGTGTTTCCGTTTCACAAACCCCTACCTTTCCACTGATCGATAGCTGTTGTAGACCTCGAACAACTCGATACTTAAATCGTGTTAGTATCCGAATCGAACACTACAACGTAACACAGATTTCTCGACGGTGAAAATACGATAAATTATCCGAATGTTGAGCAAGCTTTAGTGACTAGCTCAATCCGCCAAGGACAGCCTGGATTTTATCGGCTATTGACTACTTGCGCAAGCGAGATTGTTCTAACAACCCATTGCATATAGGTCCGATATCACTGAGCCCGTAAGGCATAGAGCGACTTGACAACACCCGTACGCAAACTCGCACATTTACTTTACAACCCGCACTCCGGGTCCGCCATAGCCCCTGAATGGTGGGTCGGCAAGATTGTCCATAAGCTCTGCAGTGCCAACTTTCAGGTTACAGCAACCGCCACTTGGGCGGGAATCGAAACCCAAGATGTTCTCGATTTATTGAAGGACGGATCGGAGTTGCTGATAGCAGCAGGTGGCGACGGTACGATCCGAATGGCCCTGGAAGCCGCCTCGTTAGCTCCAGAGCGCATCCCTGTCGGCATCGTGCCCGTAGGGACGGGCAATCAGCTGGCTCGAAACCTGGGGCTTTATGAAGACAACATCCTCTCTGATCCGATCGATAAAGCGGTCGATACCCTGATTGAGGGCAAGCAATTCGCCATGGATCTCGGCGTCATGAACGGCCATCGCTTCGCCGTCTCCGCTGGAGTCGGACCAATGAGCGACGCAATCCTCATGCCCCAACACATAGATAAGGTGAACTGGCGGATGCTGGCTTATGCCGGCTCCCTGGTCCAGACCATCACCCAGCCGCCGCTTTTAATTCGGGTGACCGCCGACGACGAGGCGCCGTTCAATGTGGCGGCTTCTGGTATTTTTGTCACCAACATCTCCGACCTCGGCATCGGACTATTGTCAGAATCCGCTCGTTTAGACGACGGCATCCTTGATCTTTGCGTGCTTGCTCCGCAGGAATTCCACGACTACCTCGAGATGGGATTTCGATTCGCTGGCGGCATGGCTGACACACAACCAGCTCCGTACTATGTCAGAAAGGTACGCAAGGTCACTCTGGAAGTTGTGCCGGTCAGCCGTCATTCGTCGATACTGAATAAGACCTGGCGACGCGTAAAAAATTCGTTTGGTGTTTATGAAAAACCACCGCTTCTGTTAAACAAAGAAGCCACCGCCATGATTGACGGCGACGCTTGCGGAACCACACCGATGCACATCGAAGTGGCACCACATGCAGTGTCAATAATGGTGCCTCAAAATTTTACCGTTTCGAAGCATGAAATCGCGGTAGCTTGAATGAATATAGCCCATTGAATCAGCTCGGACCACCAATCAACTCTAACACCATATATGGTTCGCAATCTTCGTCAACACCAAAGTCGTAATCGCGCCGATGTTAGCATCTTCACGAATGCGTGTTTAAACAACTGAGGACAAATTGCCTCTCTTCTGATTCGCTTTTTATGGTGCCGTCCAACCGCGCATAAAGTAAATCGTCCAATACTTTTCCAATTTGAGGTCCTTCGGCGATACCCATGTCGACTAAATCGCGGCCGTTTAAACGAACGCTGACATCAGCCAGCTCCTCCAGATAAAGTTTGATCATACGCCGCACATTTGTGCCGGCAGCGGCCAGGCAAGCCGCAATCGCGAGAGATTGATTCGGTTGTCCCTTCAGCGTTTTGAAAATCTTGCTGCGGCTCGCTCCCTCAAACTCTTCCATCGCTTGTTTCGATAAATTGATACCACCAATGATCTTAACCTTTTGATCGTTCGACAAAGCCAGGCGATCGAGATCGGCATCAAGCTTATGTCCTGGCGCGGTAGCCACTAGCAAACCGAGATAGACGATCCAGTTTTCGTCGACTTTATATCTTTCCAGAAGCCGTTCTGCACGCCTTATCACGTGTTTAGTTCTCAAACTATATTCCAGTTCCGTGTCTAGAAAACGTAAGCAGCCGCCCAGTTCGGCAAGCAGATCAAGCGCCACGGTTCGGCTCGGCGACTCTAGAATCATCCGCAACTCATCTCTCAATCTGACGCCACCAAGCTCATCAAAAATACCCATCGCCATCGCTTTCTTAGCACGCTCTTTAGTTTTGTTTTCCAGGTGGAAACCCAGTCGCGCAGCAAAGCGAGCGGCTCTGACAAGACGAGTCGGATCTTCGATAAAACTAAACGGATGGAGAATGCGGATGATCTTTTTGCGAAGATCGACCAGCCCTTCAAAGTGATCGATCATCTCGCCGTATCGGCCGGGGTTAAGACAGACAGCCAGAGCGTTGATCGTGAAGTCGCGACGAAATAGATCTTGTTCCAGTTTCGAGGGCTCTACCGTCGGCAGCGCCGCAGGATATTCGTAGTACTCGGTGCGAGCGGTGGAGAGGTCGACTTCGCGTTTTCGATCAGCGTAGAACGAAAGCGTAGCGGTCTGAAAACGCTCGTGTTTTGCAACCACTTCCAATCTAGATGGATACTCTCGCTCCAACGCCTCCGCCAATTGAATGGCAGAGCCCTCCACGACAAAATCCAAATCAAAATTCGCTCTAGCCAGTATCAGATCGCGAACCGATCCGCCCACCGCATACGCCACCATGTTATTCGTCGCCGCAACCCGGCCAATCTCATGGCAAAGCCACCGCACAGAGCTTTCCAGTGCATCCAGTTTATCGTTAAACTGCATTTGCTTGATCGGTTCTTTAGCACGCGGCAAAAACGTTTGTCGTTCTTCCGATTCGACGAAATCACCTTCGACAGAACTTTCTCCGTACAACATTTGGAGAAGAGTATGGCGAGTAATCAAACCAACAAGCTCGCCGTCCTGACTGAAGACTGGCACTCTGCCAATGTCTTCGTTGACCATCAAACGCTGAATTTCACGCAGTGGTGATTCCGCTTTTACCGATATGACCGGTCGGCTCATGAAACCCTGAACCGGCGCGTGCCCGAGTTTGTGGTGCATGGCTTGATCTATGTCGCGCCGCGAAATGATGCCGACCACTTCGCCCTCATCGACCACGACAAAACCGTCTTGACCATAGCGCAACATCATGCGAGAAGCTTCTTCCATCGAACTTACCGGTCGAATAGTTCGTACGGGTGAAATCATAATTTCAGCTGCGGTCGGCTCCGGAGGAATACGCTCCGCCAACATTTTTTCTACTTCGCGAAGAACGATGTACGGCTCTGTCTCTTTGATTACAGCCGATCCGGCACCACGATGTCCGTCACCTCCGAACTTGCGCACCACACTTCTGACATCAACCGATTGCGAATCACTGCGACCAACCAGATGGATCCGATCGCGCATAAAAACCGCACAGAAAGCCGCGTCACACGCCACGATCTCGAGTAGTTTACTGGTTAGATTAGCCAGTCCTTCAATGTAATTTTCGGTTTTGTAAGATGCAAACACAACTTTTGCACCTTGAAACGATTCCACGCGGGCGTTCTTGACGAGCGCTTCCAGAAGGTTGATTTGCTCTTCATTCAGTTTTGGCCGAATGTAAGTATTCACTTGTTCAAGATCGACGCCATATTTGAGCAGATACGCAACACAACGAGCATCCAGTTCAGTTGTGCCGGAGAATGACAGACAGCCGGTATCTTCATAAATCCCTAAGGCAAGGAGTGTGGCTTCGAATTGCGTCAGTTTAATTTTCGCTTTGCGTAATTCGTCCACGACAAGCGAGGTGGCCGCGCCGGCCGGTTTGATAATTGACTGCGGAGATGCGATATCGCTCAAGCCGTCCGGATCAAGATCGTGGTGATCGAAGACAATAATTTCCGGAGGCCTTTTGGTTTCGGACAGAAATTTTTTCAACGACTGATCCAAACGATCAATATGCTGACAGTCGACCACGAAAATGCGTGTGACCTTTTCAAAATCAAGATACTTCACCTGAATCAGCGGCAGTGAGCTGCGGTACAGCGCCATAAAGTCGCGCACGTTACCTTGCAGCGGCTGACCCAAAACGATTTTGACTGAGGGATGCAAACGCGTGATGCCGAACTGGGCCGCCAGCGCATCAAAATCCATGTTGTTGTGAGTAACTACAATTTCCATACGATCTGGTTTTACTACTTCGCGCCGCCGATTGCAATCTTAGTCTTTTCTTTAGGTCCTGGTGGGCTTTTCCACGTTATGGCCCGACAGTTTACGGGTACCTCTTATGCATAGCGGACTTCAGTTTTTCTCTCGAGGGCTTTGAAAAATGTTTCCACAAGGCATTCTGAGCCAGGTGTATTTCATGTCAGCCCTCGTTGGTAGCGGCTTTCTCATATTCAACTTCGTCATGGGTCAGGTTGACGAAGGTGATAGCGGTGATGACGGCGGTCACGGTCACTTCGACCACCACGATGCTGGGCACCACGGACATGACAGCAGTCACAATCATCAACACAACGACCACAACGTAAGTCAGACCACTAGTCGTTACGGTCTATTGAGTGTAGACCACAGATGGAGCACGCGAATCGGAAAGATTTTGCTCAGCATACTCAGTCCGATGAGTATCTCAATATTTTTGGCGTTCTTCGGATTGGCCGGTTACGCAACTGGATACCTGTTGCCCTGGCTTAACTTTCTCACTTTGATACCGGCAGTGATAGCCGGCTTTGCCATGATCAATGTGTTTAAAGCCGGAATCAGAGCAATGATGCGGTATGGGACAAGTTCGTCGCATATTAGAACCGATGAAATTGTCGGTCATATCGCAGAGGTTTTAATTCCTATCGCGGAAAATCGACCTGGTGAAGTGACGTATGTCATTCAGTCTAAGATTTATAACTCGGCTGCCAGATCGAAAGGAATTGCGATTAAAAAAGGAACTAAGGTGATGATTATTGAAACCGACGGGCCGACTGTTTTTGTTGAGCCTTATAAAGAGACGATGTACTTGGATGGATGAATTTTCGACCGAGTTGATCGGTCAGAAAAACTGCCAGAAATTCTGACGGCAGAAAAATTCTTTCAGTCGAAAGCGATCATTTATATGACGGATGAACGAATCCGATTGTCATAAAAACGGACAGGAAATCTGACCGATTCACTTCGACAATTCATCGTCAGATTCTTCATCCCAGACTTCAATATCACAAGTTAGCATAGTATCACATCCGGTACTACGCCTGTTCCGCCGAGATATATAGCCGGACTATAACCGTCGCCATTTTTATTCAATTGTCAAGAACATAAAGGAATGTGATCCAAAAAACGTCACATGTTTTTTATGTTCTAAGATCGAAGGGTCGATAACAAGCTAATCCGAGATTTAGAAAGCCCGCAGGTCGGGCATGAAATTATGGAGACTGAATCCTCGGCAATAAAAGGAGTAGATTCATGGATCCCACGCTTTTAGTGGTTGCAGGAGTGGCAATTGTATTGCTATTCGTTCTGGGTAGCTTCATGGCTGCCTTATATCAAAAGGTTGGACCTAACACCGCGTTGATTATCTCCGGCGGTGGCGGTAAACCCAAGATCATTGTTGGTGGCGGCTCCGTCGTCTTACCGCTGTTACACAGAATGGACACGTTGAGCTTAGAAGTAATGCTCATCGAAGTTCGCTCAAACGCAGCCATGTTGACGATGAATGGAGTTCCACTTTTTGTGGAAGGCGTCGCTCAAGTCAAAGTACGCGGCGATGAAGAATCGATTCAAACCGCAGCAGAACAGTTTCTTGGTAAAGACACCGACGAAATTCAATTAGTCGCACATGAAACCCTGATGGGTCATTTGCGAGCGATTATCGGTACGATGACCGTTGAAGAGCTTATCGGCAACTTTGATTCGTTCGCCTCACGTGTTGCAGAAGTTTCGATCACCGACCTTGCCAAAATGGGTCTGACCGTTGTGTCATTCACCATCAAAGAAGTTCGCGACAGCGTAGGCTACCTGGAAGCGTTAGGTAAGACCACAACTGCAGAAGCCAAACGTACAGCCGCAATCGGTGAAGCTGAAGCCTCCAAGGTAACGCAAATCGCACAAGCTCAAGCATCGAGAGACTCGGCAATCGCCCAGGCGCAAGCCACCGAAGAAGGCGCAAAGGCAAAACTCGCAGCCGACATGCGGGTTGCCGAATCAAGCAAGAACTTCCAAGTTGGTCAAGCCAAGTATCAATCGGAAGTAGCCGAACAAAAAGCGGCTGCCGATACGATGTACGACGTTCACAAAGCGAAGGCAGAACAGAAGCTGGTTTCCGAACGTCAGCAAATCAAGATTATCGAAGCGCAGAAAGAAGTAGAACTGCAGCAAGTAGAAGTTTTGAAACGTCAGGTCACTCTGGAAGCGGACATTCAAAAACCGGCTGAAGCCGAGCAAGCACGAGTCCGCACGCTGGCTCTGGCAGAACAAGAGAAACGCCGAATTCTCGCCGAAGCAGATGCTCACGCTTACAGATTGAAGGCCGCTGCTGAAGCGGATGCCACCAAGATGAAATCCCAAGCTGAAGCTGATGCCACACGCATCATGGGTCTTGCAAACGCAGAGTCCGCACGAGCTCAGGGTCTTGCTGAGGCGACTGTAATCGCAGCTCGCGGTCAGGCGGAAGCCGAAGCGATGACGAAGAAAGCGGAAGCTTACAGATTGTATAACGACGCCGCAATGGCATCGATGATAATCGAGAAGCTGCCCGAACTCGTTCAAGCCGCAGCTCAACCTCTGTCCAAGATTGGCACAGTGACCTTGCTTTCGACCAGCGGAGACACCACGGGCATGGGCAAACTAACTTCCGACGTAATCAACGTTGCGTCGCAAGGCATGACAATGGTAAAAGGATTAACTGGAATCGACTTGATCGAAACGATGCAGAGAGGACGGTTGAACAACAACGCTAATGGTACCGTCACCAATAGCCAACCGCCGCAGCAAAAACCTGCACCGCTCCCAGCCCCTCCTACAGTGCCTCCAACGCCTCCGCAACGAGGCTAAGAAAGGGAATTAAGCACCTTCGGTGAAACGAATCATCATAACCGGTGCAAGCGGAGTTGGCAAAACCACGTTAGTGGAAGCGCTGACTCCGCTTCTTTCTTTACCACTAATTCCCGAACTCGGTCGCGATATCTGCCACCAAATGGGATACCAGAAAATTGGCGATATTCCCGACCAGGAAGAGTTTAAACGCGCCGTGCTCGACGCGCAAATCAGTAGGGAAAATCAGCTGCCGGAATTCATCTCCGATCGCTCGGCGATTGACTGCTGGGTGTTATGGCAACGGTGGAATTTATGCTCCGCCATGACTTATGACAGCGAGGCCTACTATCAAAAAGCGCGCGCACAAGCGCAACGATATACGCACGTCATTTACGTCCGCCCAACCTTTCCACCTGTCGAAGATGGTTTTAGATGGACGGAGCCGATTTACCAAAAACAAATCGATCGACTCGTCAGAATGACTTTGTATGACTTTGAACTCTGGGAAAAAACTTTGACGATCGAGGAAGAAGATCAAGAGGAACGTTTGCGTGCTGCTCTAAAATGGCTATCTATCGAAAGTTAGATCAACGCAACGCTCCGGGCGCGTATACGGCAGCCAATGTGACGCGATCGATTGGTTTGCGATTGTTGCGCTCCCACATGAGAGCATGAAAATAACGTTGCATGTCTAGTTTGTCGCGCAACCAGGATGGAATAATTCCGGCAAACGTAAGTAGATCTTCTCGAGCAAACGCGTTGCCCCAAATGGGCTCAAAGAGCCGCTTCAAGACATCAGTGTGCTCGCAGTACTCCTTTCCCAGATGCCAGAGCGCTTTTAAATATGTGCCAACATTTGAATCACCCAGCAAAACTTTCTTTGGCGCTGTCTTTCTAAAATGAATTGTCCCTGCAACTGACTGAAATGATGTCGTGCAACCGCTGGTCAGAAACACATGCTTCTGCTCGCCCTCGTCAACGAGCCCTGTCTTACACGCCGCATCCAGCCCCGACTGCATAATCCGTTTCCCCCAGGCTGTGGCTTTTACCAATGCCACCTCCTGTGGTGACGGCAAGGCAATCGGTTTTGGACCGGCCTTCATATAGACTCCTCTTCCCACACGCAAAATTTTTCCGCTCCTGCACAGGCGCGAGAGATTTTGATCTATCGTATTGCGCCGGCCGATGTGCAGTAGTTCCTTTGTGGCAAACATGGTTCCATCCGCTATGCGGGCTATGTATCGCCTGATCTCGGTACTCGGTTTGAAATTCATGATTCATTTTCACCTCCTGTGAATTTTTTTGAATACGGGTCCCCATTTCTTTAAACGAAATTTGGACGCAAAAAGTTCAACAATAAAAATAAAATTTGATGTCAAGCGCGACTGCGACTGGCGTTTGCAGCGAGGTCACAAACGGCAATGGTAAACTGCAAACTGACAGCGGGTTCAGCGACCGTTGCATAATTGCTTGGGAATCAAATGATCAGTTTTCGAATTTTGCTAGGTGCGTCAGTAATAATTTCAGCCATCGGTTTGTCGCCAGGACATTGCGCCGACGCTAATCCTCCGATCGATAAAAAATCCAGTCAAAAATCGCAATCTCAAGAAGCGACTCCCCGAGTGGTTTCGCTTGCACCATCGAACACTGAATTGATTTATAGCCTTGGCGCCGACAATTGTTTGATCGGCGTCAGCAGTTATTGCCTTTATCCAGCGCAGACAAAAACCAAACAGAAAGTTGGTTCCTTTGTTGCCATAAACTGGGAAAAAATAGCCACTCTCAAGCCCAATGTAGTGGCTTTGGTGTCTGGTCAAGAAGCATTAGATATTCAACTAAAAAAGCACAATATAAAATCCATGGTTTTGCGAAACGAATCATTGGACGACATTGCCACCAACTTAATCACGCTAGGTACGGTTTGCTCTGCCGAATCGAAGGCCAGGCAGATGGCGACGGACTACCGACAGGCGCTTAGCGAGCTGAAGTCGATCCTCAAAGATTCGCCTAAAAGAAAAGTCTTTCTATGCGTGTGGCCAAAACCGATTGTCACCGTAGGTGGTGCCAGCTTCCTCAATGAGGTCATAAACGTTTGTGGCGGCACCAACGTAGCTGCAGGCATGAAAGGCAGCTATCCAAAGTGCGGCCCCGAAAAAATCATTGCGATGCAGCCCGATGTGCTGATCATGCCGTACGAATCAAAAGATTTAAAACTGGCGAGCACGCCCCCGTGGTCACTACTATCGGCCGTAAAGAAGAAGCAATTTTATTTTCTGCCGGACCGCGAACATGATTATTTATCTCGCCCGACGCTTCGAATTTTCAAAGGTCTTCTTCGATTGAGTCTGGATTTGCATCCGGAGAAAAAACACGAGTTGACGAAGTGGGGATTGAAAGTCGCTGGGGATGCGAGGTCGCCGCAGTAGTCCTGAAGCGGCTGAGTCAGATCGTCAGAAAAACGATCCGAAATTCTGACCGCGGAAATCAAACAATTTCGAAGATCTCCTGCAGATTCTGGGACAATAGTCAGTACGCTTCACCCCAAGGACCTCAGAATGCCGGCGAATTCTCTTGGCCGACGAAACGCACAAGGCAGCAACACAGTCGAATTCACTTACTGTATTGTCTTCGTTTTCTTCATCATATTGCTGCCGTTCGCCAATTATGGAACGTTCATGGCACGGTGGGCGATCTCGTCACAAACAGTCAATGCCTGGACTCAAAATATGGCTAAAAAACGCAAGCTGTCAGATGCGTTTTCCGGCGTGCAGGCAGAGGATTTTGCTATTGCAGTCGCCCATCCTACAGGCATCAAAGTGAAGTCGGTGACGCCATCATTGCGTATATCAAAAGTGGACGATCCAACCCGTGTCATCGCCGTTGAAACACCTGGCAAAGTTCCCAGTACGTGGCTTCCTGACGCAGGAAATTATGAGTATACTCTGCAGGTTCATGTGACCGCGCAGATCGATCCATTAGTCACTGTGCAGATCTTCGGTCTCAAAGTTCCTGGACTGACTGAGCCGGCTGACGTAAAAATGTCCGGAAGTTCCTTATGGGAAAACAAAGGTCGAGACCCTGCCACAACGGAGTTCTATCTTAATGAATAAGAAGATCAAGCTCGCTGGTTGCTCGGCAATTTTCGTTTGTGCAATATCGATGCTTGCACTAGGTCTCAATCAACCCTGTAAAAGCCAGATGCTGGGCGGCAACTATAACAATCTGATTCTCATCGAAACCGAAGAAGTGAAGAACGAATTCGAGTACAAAGATTCGATCATTGGTCCGGTGGTAAAAGCAAAAGTCACCTATTCCCGACCCAATGAAGAAGACGCGACACCGGTGCACTATGAGACTCTCTGGCTACACGGCTGGCAAACACTGGGATGCCGCCGCTTGAATGAACTGAGGCTGGGCAACGGACAATCGGCTATTCAGGTGAAGCACAAATCAGGCTACGGATCGTTACCGGAAGGAGAAGCGGCAGCTAAAGCCATTCTTCGTGTTTTCGTCGACATGTACGCCCAAAAACATGCGGTCACAACAATTATCGTGCCCGACGAAAGCATCGGATACATTCTCAATCAAATGCCGCGCGCCGGCTTCAATCCCGGACCGAAATCGAAACCTGACGTTCCTGTTTATAGCTTGATCGTTATACCAGTCAGTACGGCATCAGGCAGCGAGCATCAGGTGCTTTATTACAGCCCCGGCTCAGGTGGCGGATGATCAAGAAACGTCAAAGTCGAAAATTTGCGTCCAGCCGAACCATGACCGGCGGCGTTCTTCCTTTGCTCATGCTGGTTGCCGTCATTATTGCGGTATTGGTTCTTGCGGCAATCGCAGTATGTGCATTGCACCTGGTTGAATCGAAACTGCGATCGACAGCGGAGAACTACGTTCTTCAAGCAGGTATTCAATTAAACAAGGACGATCGAATCGGCGAAATCAATCTCATGGTCGAGCGCTCTCGTGAAGCGGTTTACACCGCACGAAAAACCTTAGTCGATATCGAATCTGGTGCACCACATGTAGGATCACTGGCGCGCTTGCTATTAGAGGATGCCAGAGTAGGCGCAAAGCAAGTTGACGAGGAACGAAGACGACTGTCTGGAGTTTTGGGAAAAGAAGTTGAAATCGCGCTAACGTCACAAGTAAAAAAGGACTGCCAGGCCGGGACATTGAATTTGATGTTCTTCCAACTGAACCAGCGAGAAGATATATCCGTAGAAGTTGGTTCGGTAAGGGATATGCCCAGTAACGCAATGGCGCCTGTGGGACTGCCTCAACTGAAACGTCACGATCATCAAGAAGGCTACTTCTTTCAAAGCACAGACTATTATCAACCCGACATTAATACGAAGCTGCCGGTTCCTGACGACGATCTGACGTTCCGGTTCGCTTCTCTGGCTCCGCGAATCAAAAATACAGTTGCTGACGCTCGTCTGCTTACGACTGATGACTTCGATGGTCAGGTGATTTTGATTGCCCCGGGTAAACTCGTCAGACCAACCCTGAGAAACCTGCCTTCCGCTGTAAAGTTGGTCACGCGCACAGGCGTCAACGCGCCGATGCAACTACACCAGGACCTGGAGATAACCACGATCAGCACTTCGGCAGGGTCGGACAAGGTTGAGTAGTGCTGATAATTAGGGATGGCGCTTGCTCATAATTTCTGGCAGTTTCTCTGACGTAAGTGTGACGGTCAGAATTTCGGCAAGTTTTTCTGACCAATCGACTTTCCAAAAAATGACCAAATCGCCCGCCAGCTTTACGCAAGTTACGACGCTTTCCGGGAAAGTGCGAAGATCTTAATAAGCGCCAATGATAATAAATTCCGAAGAAAGCTCTGCAAAGCCACCAGTACCAAACGCCCAACTAAAGTTTTCTTTACTGCGAGTGACCGTTATCCGTTTGATGGCTTAAACATAGATATAATTGCCTGCGAGATAAGTAGGATCTGGTCTTCTCTAATTCTCATCAGGGATCAAGAGCTGACCTGTCAAGGCAACCCAAAAGTGACTTCGGCAGTATGAACCATCTTGTAGTTTGCGGACTTAACTATCATTCCGCACCAATTGCCGTTCGCGAGCGATTCACAATTCCTGAGTCATGCGTTAAACATGCATTGGAAGCGCTGTCGCGGTATCCGCATATCTTAGAATCTGCCATCTTGTCCACCTGCAATCGAACCGAGGTTTACGCCGTGGTTTCGGATGTGCAGGCCGGCATGAAGGAGATTGAGAACTTTTATCAGTCCGTCCAGGGCATCTCGGATCACGAGAAACTCCGCCCCAATTTTAAACTTCTGCGCGAAGACGTCACCCTCCATCTACTTCGAGTCGCTGCCGGACTCGATAGCATGGTTCTGGGCGAAGGTCAGATCATGTCGCAAGTTAAAGACGCGCATCGCAAAGGTCTTGAAGCCAAGACAATCGGCTCGATGCTTGACCAGCTCTTCCAACTCGCTCTCAGCTGCGGAAAACGAGTCCGTTCAGAAACCACTATGGGTCGCCGAGCAGTTTCGGTAAGCTCAGCGGCCATTGAACTGGCGCGCGAGTTAATCGGCCCGATTGATGGCGACATTACTGTAATTGGTGCAGGCGGCATGGCACAGTTGTGCATGAAACATCTGCTCAGAACCAAAAATTGCGGACGAGTCAAAGTCCTAAATAGATCTTCTCAACGACTTGAGACTCTCAAGTCAATCAGTTTCAAAGGCGGCGAGCGCCTATCTACAGATGATCAATTCCAGAATCGATACCAGTCGAGCGCCACATCTTGCCTTACCTTGGTCGCGACTAGTGCGCCGTCATATCTTCTTTCCTACGAATCATTCAAAGAGGCACGTGATGCCGCAGCTTTGGTAGGGCCTCTCAAAGATTGCCTGATTATTGATATTTCGGTTCCTCGCAACGTCGACCCGAGAATTGGTGAGCTCGATGGCGTAACTCTCAAACACGCCGATCATCTAGCCTCGGTCGTCACGAAAAACATGAAAGAACGAGCAGCCCTGGTCGAAGAAGCCGAAGCCATTGTTTTCGAAAGTCTGGACGAATTTCACACCTGGCAGCGTTCCCGAATTGTAGTTCCAACCATTGCCGGCTTACGCGAAAAAATCGAGGCAATCAGGATCGAAGAGATCTCTAAAGGCGGAAACGGCGCTGAACGAGCCAACGGTTGCCGCCAGAAAGAAGAAGCCGAGTCGGTAAGTCGCGCCATTGTTAATCAGATTCTCCATCATCCGACTGTCCAACTTAAGGCGACTAAGGATTATCAAGTACTGAAACAGCAAGCCGAAGCTTTGCGTACATTGTTCAATCTAGACCCTCTCGAAGAGCCCAATTCCAAACCAACGAGCAAGCGCCATCGACCGTCGCGCGGAGAAGCTTCGTTCGTGAACAATTAGTGGTGCAGATCATTGCGAGTCGGCACCAGGGCAAGCAAATTAGCAAGATTGCAGACACAAACCGTCGTCGATAAACTGCAAGCGCACTTCCCAAATGAAAAAATCGAAGTCGTACCAGTCACCACAGGCGGTGACAAAGTGGTCGACCGTCCGATTGCCGAACTCGGTTTTCGCGGCGTTTTCGTTAAAGAGCTAGAGGAAGCGCTGCTTCTAAACCAGGTCGATCTGGTCGTTCACAGCTTAAAAGATCTACCGACCGACATGCTGCCGGGACTGGCACTGCCAGCCGTGTTAGAACGCGAAGATCCACGAGACATTCTTGCCACTCGCGATGGCAAAACATTCGCCGAGCTAAAACCAAACGCAGTCGTCGCCACTTCAAGCCGTCGCAGAGCCGCACAACTCGCCCATCTCCGAAAAGATATTTCATTCATCGATATTCGCGGAAACATCGAAACACGCTTGCGCAAATTAGACGAATCCTATTGTGACGCCACTCTTCTTGCCTACGCGGGGCTTCTGCGATTGGGCTTGACTGAGCGAATCAGCCAGGTCTTCGCCACCGACGAATTAACTCCTGCAGCCGGCCAAGGTGCTCTTGCTGTCGAGTGCAGAAGCGATGATCAGTCCACGATTGACAAACTTTCATTGATCGATCAAGCGATGGTTCGCGTAGAAGTGCTTTGCGAGCGGGCTTTCCTGAACGAGTTAGGCGGTGGTTGTTCAGTGCCGATTGGTGCAACAGCAAAATGCGATGGACAGCAATTGTTGCTTACTGGGTGTATTGCCGCCCTTGACGGCAGTCAGGTTTATCGAGCCTCTCGCCAAGGGACCACAGCGGAGCCGAAACTACTCGGTCGTCTTCTTGCGGAACAGATGATGGACACAGGCGCTCGCCGAGTGATCGAAGATCTTCGCCTGACAGTGCCGAACAGAATTTCGCCTCCGTAATCCGGCAGTTTCAATGCATTTAAAAGGCAAAGTCATACTGGTCACAAGAGCCGAAACGCAAGCTCAGCACCTCGTCACGCAACTAGGAAAACAAGGCGCAGAGCCGATTGTAATTCCCGTAATCGAATTCGGCGAACCCTCGTCGTTCGACGAACTTGATACCGCCATCGGTGCGCTCGAAAAGTTCGACTGGATTGTCTTCGCCAGCAGCAACGCAGCGTCTGCTGTTCATAAACGTTTGACGCAAGCCGGCAAACATTGGACGGACCGACCGAACCCGAAAGTGGCGGCCATTGGTTCTGCCACCAGCAAAACTTTGAGTGACCTTGGCATTGACGTTGATTTCCAACCTGGTTCGTTTGTGGCAGAGCGCTTTGTAGCGGAGTTTTCCGCAACACATGCGCTTCCGAAAAAACGAATTTTGTGGCCGCGGACTCTCGGAGGAAGGCTCGTTATCGCCGACCAACTAACAAGCATTGGTGCAGATGTGACAGCAGTCGAAGCGTATTCAACTAAACTTCCGCAGGACGCTGGGGAGATAGGCGAAAAAATCGCCCAGTTGATTCTGGCAAAAAAAATCGATGTCATCACACTAGCCAGCTCGCAGTCAGCCAAGAATTTTTTCCAGCTCCTCCAATCCGGTCTCGCCAAGATTTTGGATCATGCCGGTCCCGACTTGGATGCAGCGACAAAAGAGCATACCGATCGATTGGTTCTGGCTGTCATCGGTCCAGTAACTGCGGCCACAACTCGCAAACTCTTCGGACGAGTGGATGTAGAGGCAAGAGTTTTTACTGCCGATGGGCTAGTTTCGGAGCTTATAAGCTTTTATGGAACGAAATAGGCGGCTGTGAGTTTGTCAGAATTCTGGACCGTTTTTCTGACCAAATCACTACCTCTCAATTCACAACACCGCCCCCGCAAACGAGTTGTCAAACAACCAAACCGCGCACCACTTACGGTGCAACTTCCATCAAGCGATTGACATCCTCACATTCCTTTGCTCTTGAAGTGATTTGGGCCTCGACCTGGGTGATTCAGGGTACGATATGGATATATTTCCAGGAGATTGTCAGGGTGGCAAAGATTCTGCTGGTGGAAGACGATTACGTTCTCGCCAACACGCTTCTTGATTGGCTTGAGTTCAAAGGGCACGAGGCGGAACATTCCGCTAACGGCGAAGAAGCACTTGCGAAAATGAGCACAGGGAATTACAACATCATAGTGCTTGATTGGAACCTCCCGGGAATAACAGGCATCGAAGTTTGTTCGCAATATAGAGGACTGGGCGGTAAGCTTCCGGTTTTGATGCTGACAGGCATGCACGGCAGTTCTGACGAAGAAAAATGTAAGCAAGCGGGCGCCAATAAATACCTTTCGAAACCGTTCCAGCTCGAAGACTTGACCCGTCAGGTTGAGATACTATTAGCAGCAGGCAATTTAAGTTAGCAAGATTGGGAGATCGTTTTTACTAGTCAGATGCAAGGTTGGTCAGACAAAATGGAATCGCAGCGGGATAATTATATTACCCGCTGTCTTGAGCGCCTTTCACCGATGGAGTCGCATGCCAATCGGTTCGCGCAAAGTCCGTGGGACGTCGACAATCTTAAACAGCTGCACGAACACTTTCACCAGATGGCGGGCTCTGCCGGCGTCTACAATCTAAATGAGATTACTGGTGTAGCTGAATCCGGCGAACGTCTCTGTCTCAACATCTTCGAAAGTCAGCCCGATGACATTATTGTTTATTGGCGACACTTCCGCGAGATGATTGCGCAGCTGCGCTCGATTCTCGATCAGGCTCGCGGCACAGCCGGACCATCCGCAGCAGCAAGCGACGGGCCGCCACCATTAAGCTCGCAACCGGCCACTCAAGTTTTCGAGTCGGAACTAACACCAAATATGGTGCCTAACCAGGGACCGGACGTGATCGTAGTCTCAAGCGATCAAGCACGTCTTTCCGCTCTTTCTCAGCGTCTCGACAGTCTCGGCATGAGTGTCAGACCGTGCGCGAGCTGGACTGAAGCCAAAGATCAAATTATGACGAAATTCCCTCAAGGCTTGCTTTTATGCGTTCCTTTGAAGGATGGCAACGGCTACGACTTGATTACCGGCTGTCGCTCACTGCCAGGCGGCGCCAACGTCTCCATCGTTCTGCTTAGCGAAGAACCTGGATTCCTCGACAAGATCGCTGCGATTAAAGCGGGTGCCGACGCCTTTTTCGAGCTACCGGTCGAAGTTGATGTGATCGTTCAAAAACTGAGATTCTTGTTCGAACGCGGGAAACCAGAGCGTTACCGAATTCTTTCGGTTGAAGACGATCCTGATCAAGCTAATTACATCGTCACCACTTTGGAAAATGCCGGCTACAACATCGCCTGGGTGCAAGATCCGAAGAAATTCGAAGAGGCTCTTCTGACCTTCGTTCCGGATCTGGTTTTGCTCGACATTGTGATGGGTGAAATAAACGGTTTTGAACTTGCTCGATTCGTTCGTCAGAACGAACGATTTGCCGCGTTACCGATCCTGTTTCTCACCACTCAGAATCAACTGGAAGCTCATATTGAAAGCGCACGCGCCGGCGGTGACGATCACCTGATTAAGCCGGTCAACCCGCAATTGCTGGTTGCCACCATTGCCGGAAAATTAGAACGATACAGAATTTTTCAACGTTTGCTGCGAAACGATGGATTGACGCAAATCCTCAACCACAGCCATTTTATGGAGTACGCCCAACGCAGCGTTCGGGTGCGCTCCAAAAAATTCGCTCAAGTGCTGACCATCTTCGATATTGATGGGCTGGGCCGTTTGAACGACACTTACGGATATGCCGTAGGCGATCGCACGATTCAAGCACTTGTTCAAATCATCAAATGGACCTTTCGCCATACCGAAATCATTGGCCGCATAGGCGGCGACGAAATCGCCGTTTTGGACGACAGCCTGTCGGCACAAGAAAGTGTTGAGGTAGTAAAAGGATTATTGGAACAGTTCGCGGCCGTTCCGCACAAAGCAGCTGGACAGATATTCCGCGTGACCGCCAGTGCCGGAATTTCGCATGTCGGAACTGACGGAAATTTGCAGACACTGATCGAGCGGTCCACTGAAAGCTTGAAGCGAGCGAAGGCTAACGGTCAGAACCAGGTGATGATGCTTTAGTTTGTCAGAAGATCTGTCCGTTTTTCTGACCGAAACCCACCCGACCGAGTGTGACGCACTTGTCATATTCGCAAAACTACCAGGCAGCCAGAATTTCGGACCTCTTGGCAGCATTAAATCTATGAAACAAACCGACTATATACGGAAAGAACGTCTATCCAAGCGATATAGTTGTCAGATTGCAATTACCTGGACTAAAGGAGTCCCCGACCAATGGAGAAGTCCGTGCTCACTCAAGCCACCTCCCGCGAGATCGACAACACGCTGCAAACGCCTACCAGTCCCAGCTATCCGCACATGAGAATGAGACGCCTGCGTTCGACTCCGCAGCTGCGCTCCATGGTTCGAGAGACGCATCTTAGAAAAGATCAGCTAATCTACCCGCTTTTCCTCGTCGAAGGCAACCGCAAGAAAAAACCGATCAGCTCGATGCCCGGCATCCATCAGCAAAGCATCGATGAAGCACTAAGAGAAATTGAAGAAGTCGCCAATCTTGGTCTGACCTCGCTTTTGTTGTTCGGCATTCCGAGCGAGAAAGACTCCGAAGCTTCCGGCGCCTGGAAAGAAGAAGGGATTATTCAGTCCTCAATCCAAGCGATCAAAAAAGAATTTCCGCATCTAGTCGTCGTAGCCGACACTTGTCTTTGCGAATACATGGATCATGGTCACTGCGGAATAGTGGCTGACGGCAAGGTACTAAACGATCCGAGTCTTTCTATTCTGGCTAAGTCGGCTGTCGCTCAAGCACGAGCCGGCGCTGATATCATCGCGCCATCTGACATGATGGACGGTAGAATCCAAGCGATTCGCAACGCCCTCGATCAAAACGGTTTCGAAAACATTCCGATCATGGCCTACAGTGCCAAGTTTGCCTCAGCGATGTACGGACCATTCCGCGAAGCGGCTGAGTCCGCGCCACAATTCGGCGACCGCCACGGTTATCAAATGGATCCCGCCAACTCTCGCGAAGCCATGCGTGAAATTGCCCTTGATATACAGGAAGGGGCTGACATTGTAATGATCAAGCCCGCACTGCCTTATCTTGATTTGATCAAAGAAGCCAGGAGTGTGCATAAACTGCCGATTGCAGCCTATAATGTGTCAGGCGAATATGCCATGGTGAAGGCCGCTGCCGAGAAAGGTTGGCTTGACGAGCGCCGTGTCGTTACCGAGGTGCTCGTTTCGATCGCAAGAGCCGGAGCAGATTTGATTATCACGTATCACGCCAAAGATATGGCTAGATGGTTGAGTTGACAGGCATTTCCATAGAAGTTAAATGATTGGTGAGAGGAACCTACGTTCATGAAGACAAGCACGGGGAATCAGATCAGCTTCGCTAATGCCTTTGCGGATCTGTATCTCGACAAGGAAACCGGGGAGTTCGCGCTCGATTTCCGCCGTCAAGAAGTGACGATTTATCTCAACCACACACAGTATCAAGCACTTGTTTTGCTCGTTCAGCAGAGCGTGGAAGACGAACAATTCATTGAGTTCTTAAGCTGGGAACGCGATCCGCTTCAATGCGACGACAACCAGGTCTTCGAAGTCTGCGGTCCCGATCACATTGTTTGCATGTCTTGCGTTCCCAATTGCGAACGAGTGAAACTGACATTCGAACTTGGCGTTGCCATTGATTTGTCCTTCGCCGATTATCAAGGGCTCTCCGGATTAATCAAAGAAGCACAAGCCGATCTCGAGTGGCGAAGAGAACTTCTGAAGTGGAACATGGCCGACAATGGCAATGATTTCGCCACGGGCAGCCAGGACTAAGGCACCACAGACGGTACCATCCTTAAGATTTCTCAGCGACTGCACACCGCGCTTCCCAAGGCAAAGTCGAGAACTCTCAGATTCTGACGTTCTTCCACGCCGAGAAATTCGGACAGATTGCAACCAAAAGCGTAGTTCATAGGAAATAGCGCAGCAGCCAGATCGGGAAAAAACTGTTGGCCCGTTTCCTGTTTGTTTACCTCTCGCAAAGTCATGCCGGTTGTAACCGGCAGAGACACGCAGATCTAGCCCAGTTAAACCATCAGCAAAGGCGGCGCTATCTCCTGGAAACCAGCTAATTAGAAGTTACGTGAATGACAACTGACACTCTTTATTTACGGTTACCGCCGCGAATCGTCTATAATTTCAACAGATCGTTGGGCGCGGCGGAGGCCGACGAACCTGGTCAGGGGGGAAACCCAGCAGCCATAAGTTGAATCCTTCGGGTGCGTCCCAGCGGTCTAAATTCTCAATAACCGACAAATAAACAGCGGCGACAGGCATATGACAAAAGAAGATACGACAACCAAGTCGCCCCAGGGCACGCAGGAAGAAAACAAATATCTGCTCGGTCAAATTCTCGTAGACCTGGGCTACATAACCATTTATCAACTGGACGAGGCACTTCACATCCAGCGCTCAGACGAAGAAGCTGGCAAAGAGAGAAAGCCTCTGGGTCAGATTCTCCTAGAATTGGGTTTCTGCGGTCCCAACCAGTTGATTCGCGCAATTCAGGTTCAAGCCGAACTTCGGAAAATGAAGGAAAAAGAGGGCAAATAGACCTCGCCTTTTGTCCGTTCAGTCGTCAAATCTCAAAAAAAGAGACAGAATTGTTTATCCGACTGAGACAATCAGGGTTAAACCTATTTTACCTTCGTGGAATATCAATCTACAGTTCACATATAAGAAGTTTAGATACTCAGATAAACTTCCAATAGAGTCGTTCGCATCTGAATTCTCACACTTAATGGAGTGCCATTGGGTCTAGGATCAAGACTGGTAGTCGCTTTCGTCATCGTGATTGGCATCATGGTGACTACCTTTTCCGTCTTTGCACTGTTCTCCGAGTTCAAAAGCACCCGGCAGGCCGCTGGTCAAAAAATCGGACTGGCTTATAAAAAATTGGGACGCGACAACGATGCGTTAAAAGCTTCGTCCGAAGCGTTCGCTAAAGTGATCATCTCAAGCCAATCGGTGATGCAAGGGTTCGGTCGCAAAGATCGCAAAGCGGTAGCTGACGCTCTCAACAATGTCATAAACGAAGGGCACTTCAACGGTTTCGTCTCAATCATCGACGAGCACGGCAGCGTTTTCTACAGCACCGAAACTCCGACAAAATTCGGCTATTCCGCAGCAAAAAACAACGAAGCCGTTCAATTCATGATGCAGTATCCCAAGCACCGAAAGGTCTTCCGGGGTGCGGCAAACTCCAACAGCACTCAAGCTTTCACCATGTGCGCCATCCTACCTATCCTGGAACAATCCGGTTCACTTAAGGGTCTGGTTGCAGTCAATCAGCCGTTTTCGTACGAATACTTACTTGGCGAAGTTACGAAATTTGCGATCGAAGAGCCGCAACCGGTGCAGGGAATCGATCTGTTGGTTTACTCCAACATCGCAAAAAAAATTATCTCCGCAACCCCAGGATTGGCTGGCGGAGAAGGCGGTCCGATGGTGCGCGATTTGCGCGAAAAAGGAATGGCTGCCTTTCCAAAAGATTCGTTTTCACCTGTGCCTAATTTTGCAGCCCGTGTACTCGTTCCGCTCGAGCCTGAAATCGCCGATCACACCTTCGAAAAGGGTGGCAGACTATGGTGCAGAGAAGCATACTCAGGCATAAAATGGCCAGACAGACCGGAACAAGAGCTGGCGATCATAATGCTCTCCACTACCGTACCTGACCTGACAGGAAAGTTTCTGACCATCTTCGCGGTCGCTGGTTTGTTTGGGGGAATGGCTCTGTTAGTAGGTTTCGTTCTCAGTCAGAAAATTAAACAAAGCGTCGACGAACCACTGGGCTTTTTGATCGACCGAACAGAGGACATCGCCGAACAGAAGAAAAAAATTCCGCCACTGGAAGGATTATCTGGAGAATGGCTTGAGCTGGGCGAGTTGATCGACACCGCCGTCAGCACCATGAGATCGACGACCCATAATCTAAAACAAAAGGTCAGTCGTCAGAACGATGAGCTCGAAGAAAAAGGAAAACTGGTCGAAGCGTCTACGACAAAAATCGAAAGTCTCAACCGTCAGATCTCAACGCAAACACGGCAACTGAGCGAAGTTTCAAAACAAATCAATCAGGCAAACAGACAAGCGATCGTAGTGCAGCACAAATTGGACGCGGTTCTGCAGTCCTCAACCGAAGGATTTTTGATCCTGGACGGCTACGGCAATATTCTCTCAGCCAACCCGGTGTTCTTGAACTGGGCCGGTTGCTCCGAAGGTGAAATCGCAGGGCGACTGGTTTTCGACCTTGTCAAAAAACCGGGAGAAGCCAGAACCAGAACAATCTTCGGTCAAGCATTCGCGCGTCACGGCGGAGATCCTAACGCTGTACTCAATCGTTTTTATCCTGAAGCGATCGTTTATAACACGCGTGAAGAATCGAAACTGGTTGAGGTATTAGCGCACCTGCAGCCAATCTGCGGAGAAGACAATAACATCCAGGGCTACATTATGGTTCTGCGCGACAAATCACTGCGCACAGAAAACGCGCAACTGCGTCAGGAAATTGTCGTAATGCTGCAAGATGCCATTCGCTCGAAGCTGGCTCAGGCTGAGGCTCGCTGGATTTCAATTTTACCGAGCAGCAGCACGACCATGCATCCTTCCGTCGGCCAAGCGCTCGCCGATTTGCACGGACAGTACGAACAGTTGCTTCACATCGTCGACAGTTACTTGATGATGTACGGCGGTTTCATACCACCACCTGTGATACCAAAGGAACCGATTGTAATCACACGATTGGTGGCCGATTGCCTGGAAGAAGTTACTCCATTGGCCCGAGAGCGGCAATTGCTTTTGGACTATAAAACTGTGACCGGACTGCCTTCCATAACCGGCAACCGTGACGCTGTCCGAGGAATACTGGTGCAGGTTTTGCACCACCTGATTGTCGTCACCGCAGCTGGTGGCAGAGTCAGAGTAGAAAGCGCCATCCGCGGCGATGAGATGCGAATAACTGTTTCCAGTTCCGGTCCGGCTTTACCGCCGGTCGAAATTGAAGACATGTTCGCCGGATTCGTTCCTGGAAAACACTCCGAGGACACCTACAGCTTGCGGCTCTCCATGTACCTTGCTCGAAATAACGTCGAGCGATTAGGTGGCAAGATCTGGGCGGAATCTGAAGCGGGTCGCGGCACGAGCATTTACTTCACGCTGCCGGCACACCTCGAATGACGCGGTTTTAAATCGGTCAGAAAAACTGGCAGTTTTTATGACTGTCGTGTGTCAGAAAAAATTCTGACTAATATTTCTGACATCCAAACCGTCAGAAAAGATGTCCGTTTTTCTGACCAAACACCAACAGCAAAAACTCAGACAGCCTTGTCCGCTTTATGCGCGGCTTCGATGGCCGCAGCACGCTCTTGAAACACCACGCCTTCTTCCTTGCGTTTATTTTTTGTCAGCAGCAAACCATAGTTTCTAAGCACCGGAATCAGATCCTGATGATCCGCGCCAAGCAGTTTTTCGCGAATTTCGAGCGCCCGTTTGTACAACAATTCCGCTTTCAAGAACGTGCGTTTGGCGCTGTGAAGAACTGCGAGGTTATGCAGGTTGACCGCCACTTCGAGATGTTCTTCGCCGTAGATATTTAATTTCAAATCCAAGCACTTTTCATAAAGCTCTTCAGCCATGCCGTATTTGCCCTGGACGTGATACAAGGCGGCAAGATTATTCAAACTCTTGGTCAACCGAATTTGAGCGTCGAGCTTTTTAGTAGACGAATCGCTGCTTGCTTCTTGGGGCAATGATTGTCCCTCGACTTCGGGATTGACCGTTTGTAACTCCAAAAGCTTCTCAGCAAGCTCTAATGCATCTTTAAACTTGATTTCCGCAACCGAGTATCGTTCCTTAGCAAACGATTCATTGCCTTCTTCGACAAGTGCTTTCCACTCCGCTTCGCTGGCGAGAATTTGTTCTGACGACTGACCTTCGCGACCGGTGGACATAACCATTTCCAAAACTCCGTTGATGTTTTGCCGTTACGCTTGCATACACATACATAGGTATGTATAATCGAAACTATGGAAGTTACCGAAATCCAAGCAACAACCATACTAACTCCCCAGAAGGTTGGCTCGCTAGCAGGCCACTATACATATTCACTCAATCCTTACGCAGGCTGTGCTTTTCGCTGTAGTTATTGTTACGTTCCCAAGTTTCCCAGTGGACGACACGACGACTACACAAAATGGGGACAATGGGTCGAAGCGAAAGTAAACGCGCCCGCTTTGATCCGAAAAGAGCGCTCGAAAGTTTTTGGTAGCTCCATCTTCTTCAGTTCGGCAACCGATCCATATCAATACATCGAGCTCAAATACAGGCTTTCACGACAATGCCTACAGGAGTTGTTGCGCTACAAGCCGGCAAAACTGACCATGCATACGCGCAGTCACCTGATTTTAGAAGACATCGATTTGCTGGCTCAGTTTGGTGACACCGTGCGGGTCGGGGTTAGCATCACGACCGATGACGAGTCCGTGCAACGAGAATTCGAACCGGGAGCTCCCAGTATTCAGCGCCGATTGCAGGTGCTCGAAGGCTTAAAAAAGGCTGGAATAAGAGTTCATGCCTCTTTATCACCGCTTTTGCCGTGCAATAAGGAACGGCTGGTATCGCTTCTCAAGCCATTTGTCGACACAATCTGGATCGACTCGATGAGAAGTTTGGAAATCAACAACCGAAAGGATTTGCTTGAAAAATATGCGCCATTTTTTGAACCTGATTCTTATCGCCAAACGCAAAAGTGGCTGTATGACGAACTGACAAAATCAAAAACCGATGAGTTAAGCATTCGAAAAGTATCCGGACGAATGCAGTCAGCAAAAGCCTCGTCATATCCAACAAGCGGCCGCTCGGCGGAAACGGATATCAGGCAACTTGCTGAGCAACCACAGCAATTATCGCTATTGTTAACGAATGTTTAGGAAAGCAAGAGGAAATCGAAGAACTGTAAGCCCCGTTATCACTTGAGAACCGGCACCCAACAGCTTGCTGCTGCCTAACGCGACGTCCCGACTATCACCAGGATGTCGCCTGTTTTTGATACGATGAAATAACCACGTACGAATCGACTGTTACCAGCCTAAAATCATTGCTTCGATCTTTTGCAAGATCGCGGTTTTCGCCGACAACGTGGACTTCACATTGAAGTCCATCACTGGCACCCAAATTGCCCTTGGCGTCGGTATTGTCTCAAATCGTCAGGCGATTGCGGCAACTAACTCAGATCGAGCGAACGCTTTTCGTGATCGGCTTCCGGAAATTCAAAAGACATCGCGCTTCAAGTGGTATCACATCCGCGGAGGCCTCCTTTAATACACCCGAAAGTCTGATTTGAAATTGGTGTTAGAAGTTTGAAAACTGCTCCCTGATGATGTTTCGACCGAATCTCAAGGTTGTAAATCCGAAGGCGTCGGGTAAGATAGAGACAGTGGCAGTCAAGGTATCCCGCATTACTAGAGTCGTATTCCGAAGCACACGTGGTAGTGTGCGCTCCTGAGAATTGCTATATGCTAAGACGGATTTTGAAAGACAAAATGATATGGTGCCGCCGTCGCAGGCGATCTGAAGACGGTCAGGCCATAACCGAGTATGGTGCGATTCTGGCATTTGTCGCTTGCCTGGTTGCTCTGGCTTTCGCCTCCACTACGTCAGGTTTCGGCAGTGCGATATCATCCTGCTACTCCAGTATCACGCAACAACTGAACGACATGTGCGCTGCCGCTTCGTCTTCCAGTTAACGGTTTTTCAAATCAGCATTGTTAAATTCGCCACGACGAACAGCTGACCGGGTACGATTGTTTAGACCGCATTTGAAAAGTCAGATTTTCGGTCACTTTTTCTGACGACGCAGCAATTGCCTGAATCGAAACACCCCAGGGCAAGCGCACTACCACGAGTAACAGACGACGCGTGCCATCCGAGAAGCAACGACCAAGTAAGCAAACCTGGCAGTTTTTCATCGACAGAGGTGGAACCTTCACCGATGTGATTGGCATACGCGATGATGGCTTTCAGCGGGTCCACAAGCTTTTGTCAGTTAACACACGCCACTATCAAGACGCAGCTGTTCAAGGTATTCGCGACATCCTAGCGCTGAAACCAAACGAAGAGATTCCGTCCGGCGCGATCGAACAGGTGCGCCTGGGCACCACAGTCGCCACCAACGCGCTGCTGGAGCGCAAAGGCGAACCGACTGTGCTTGTCGTCAACAAGGGCTTCAAAGACGCACTCCGGATCGCGTATCAAAATCGACCAGATATTTTCGCACGCAACATCATCCTGCCGACACCGTTGTATTCATCGACAGTAGAGGTTGGCGGACGTTACACCGCCGGAGGCGAAGAGATCGAGCCCTTCGACGAGAACTCTGCGCGCGAGCAATTGACCGCGGTGCACGCCGCCGGAATTTCCTCCTGCGCGATCGTATTTATGCACAGCTATCTTTATCACGACCATGAGAACAGATGCGCACAAATCGCTCAGGAAGTCGGTTTCAAGCACATTACTGTTTCGCATTCCACCAGTCCATTGATTAAACTGATCACCCGCGGTGATACCACTGTCGCCGACGCGTACCTCTCACCCATCCTGCATCGTTATCTCGATCGTTTTTGCCGGCCCTTGCAATCGACAAGAGTTTATTTCATGCAATCCAATGGCGGTTTGACCGACAAACAAAATTTCAGAGGCAAAGACAGCTTGCTGTCGGGTCCTGCCGGAGGTGTGGTCGGTGCGGTTGAAACCGGCAAGGCACTGGGCTTTGACAAGATCATCAGCTTCGACATGGGTGGCACATCCACCGACGTGTCGCATTTCGAAGGACAATACGAACGACAAGATCTAACCACCATAGGCGGTATCACTATCCGTGCACCCATGATCGCCGTGCACACTATCGCTGCAGGCGGTGGCTCGATCCTGCGATTTGACGGGCACCGACTTTTAGTTGGTCCGGAATCAGCCGGCAGCGATCCCGGTCCATCATCTTATGGCAACGGCGGACCGCTAACGATCACCGACGCGAATCTTCTGCTGGGCAGAATTCAATCAGATCATTTCCCAAAAGTTTTCGGTGAAGACGGGCAACAGCCGCTGGATATCGACAGTGTCGCCTGCAAATTTCTAGACCTGAAAGCCGAGATTTCCAAAGTCGTAGATTACAATCGCACAGAAGAAATCGCCTGGGGATTTATCGAGATTGCCGTCGAAAAAATGGCGCGCGCCATCAAGAAAATCACAATCGAGCGCGGTTATGAAATCAAAGACGCTGTCCTCAACTCGTTCGGCGGAGCAGGCGGCCAGCACGCCTGCTTGATCGCCGAGAATCTTGGCATTAAAACCGTCATGATTCACAAATTCGCCGGTGTTCTGTCGGCGCTGGGCATTGGTTTGTCTAGCATTAAGGTCTTGCAGGATTTCCCTGTACAAAAGGATCTTAATGACGTGCCGCCGGAATATTTAGAGGGTATTTTTTCTGATTTGCTTAGCAGCGCCAGCGCAAAGGTTTTGAACCAGGGTGGCGGCAGGAATTCTCAACAGTTCACCCGAACAGTTATGCTGCGGTACTACGGATCGGACACCACTATTGCCATCGCTCTAGATTCGAAAGCGGCTATGACAGCGAATTTCCACGACTTGCATTTTCAACGATTCGGTTTCCACTCCCTCAACCAAAAGCTAATTGTCGAATCTGTGTCGCTCGAAGTGACAGCGGCCCCAAGTTCCAGCGAACAGAGTCAAAAACCAACGCACGCGGATGAAACAAATTCAACGCCTGCCGACACAGTAAAATTCTACAGCAAGGGCAGTTGGTGGCTGGAAACACCAATCATTCAGCGCGAATCGTTGGTCCAACCTGTAGAAGGTCCGGCAATCATCATGGATCACACCAGCACAAATCTGGTTGAACCTGGCTGGATCGCTCAACTTGCCGATGACAATTCGTTGATTCTAACCCGCGTAAAAAACTCGAAAAATGGAACTTCCAGCACCGCGATCAAAGCACATGCACCTGAACCTGCTGAGCATGACGCTTCCAGCGGCAGGGCCGACCCGATATTACTGGAACTTTTCAATAATAAGTTCATGGCAATCGCCGAAGAAATGGGAGTGACACTCCGCCAAACCAGTCAATCCGTCAACATAAAAGAACGTCTGGATTTTTCTTGTGCGCTCTTCGATCAGCATGGCAAGCTGATTGCCAACGCTCCACACATGCCAGTTCATCTGGGCTCGATGGGAGAAAGTGTAAGAGCGGTAATCGACAAATTCGAATCGATGATGAAAAAAGGCGACGTTTATGTCCTCAACAACCCTTTTCAAGGAGGAACGCATCTTCCCGATATCACTGTCGTGACGCCAGTTTATGCGGACAGTGATACATCTTCAACAGCGCCTTCACCAATATTTTACACAGCCTCGCGTGGTCATCATGCCGACATCGGTGGTATCACGGCCGGTTCCATGCCGCCTAACAGTCGCACGATCGCTGACGAAGGCGCACTGATAGATCCGACTCTTGTAGTTTCTGACGGCGAATTTCTCGAGCCCACAATCCGGGTGCTCTTAACAGAGTGTCCGCATCCAACTCGCAATGTTGAACAGAATATTTCTGATTTGAAAGCGCAGGTCGCGGCAAATAATCGAGGCGTTCTCAGTTTGATTTCAATGATCCACTCTTATGGTCTTGATACCGTTTATGCTTATATGCATTTTGTCAGACAAAATGCCGAGGCCTGTGTTCGCGATGCGATTGGGAAGTTGACTGACGGTTCGTTCGAATTACGCATGGACAGTGGCGCCACAATATGCGTAAAAGTCACGGTCGATCGCAGCAGTCGCTCTGCCACGATTGACTTCACTGGCACATCTGCACAACAAGAAAGTAATCTCAATGCACCGCGAGCGATAACCATAGCGGCAGTGCTTTATGTTTTCAGAACATTGGTCGATGCCAATATCCCGCTCAACGACGGTTGCCTGGCGCCGTTAAACATCATTGTCCCGGATCGTTCGATGCTCAACCCGTCGCCTCCGGCGGCAGTTGTGGCAGGCAATGTGGAGACATCGCAAGCAATTGTCGACGCGGTTTATGGCGCGCTCAACATGATGGCAGCAAGCCAGGGCACCATGAACAACTTTACCTTTGGAAATTCCAAGTATCAGTATTACGAAACCATCTGCGGTGGCGCTGGAGCCGGTCCCAACCATGACGGCTGTGACGCCGTTCAAACACATATGACAAACTCTCGGCTAACCGATCCGGAGGTGCTGGAGTGGCGTTTTCCGGTAATCCTAAAAGAATTCTCGATAAGGCGGGGAAGCGGCGGAATCGGCAAGTACAATGGTGGAAACGGAGTCATACGGAAGATGCAATTCACCGAGCTAATGGAAGCGTCGATCCTTTCCGAACGGCGCAAAGTCGTTTCCTTCGGCTTGCACGGTGGTGGCTCCGGCGCACTGGGACACAATTATGTAATAAAACATGCAGCCGGCGGTACGGTGGAGTTGTCCGGTACGGACACCGTCACCATGCAGCCTGGAGACACGTTCGTGGTTGAGACGCCTGGCGGGGGCGCGTGGGGTAACGCGTCATAAAAAATGCCGGATTTTCTGACAATTTATCCCGTCAGAAAAACGGACACTTTTTCTGACAAAACAACCCACCCCAAATCTGACGAACCCCGGATGCGCAATCAGCATCTACCTCTTGGAGGCTAGCCTTAATGGCAGGCAACTCGTGGCCCACCCCTCAAGACTATAACGAAGCCATACAAAGTCCGCGCGCCTGCTTTTCAGATCCGGATCTGACAGGCGGCACAGTCGACACCAACGCGCTTGGCTTGCCGCGCGCTATGACAGGGGCCTTCGCCAGCGTTTATCGCATAAACCAGGGCGATAAGTCATGGGCCGTGCGCTGTTTCCTGACCAGCCGATTGGATCAAAAGGACAGATACAAACACATCAGTGACTTTGTTCTATTCGATGATCTGAACTGCACTATAGATTTTCATTTCATCGAGCAAGGTATTTTTGTAAAAAACCAATGGTACCCATGCTTAAAAATGCCGTGGGTGACAGGCGACACGCTCGATATCTATCTTGCCAAAAACTATAAAACGCCAGGCAAAATCAAACAATTGCATGAAGATTTTCACAAATTGGTTGATGAACTGGAATGTGCTGGTATCGGCCATGGTGACATGCAGCACGGGAATATCATCGTCACCGATCGCGGACTGCGACTTGTAGATTATGACGCTCTCTACGTTCCGGCCCTTATAGGACGTCAGAGCCTGGAACTCGGTCACCCGAATTACCAACACCCGGATCGAAACGAGCACCACTTCGATCCTGACGTCGACAACTTTTCTTGCTGGCTTATCCACACATCGCTGCTTGCCCTCGCCATTGATCCGCAGCTCTACGACCAGCATAACGGCGGCGACGAAAGCATACTGTTTCGTCGCACGGATCTCGCCGATCCAGAAAAATCTCAGTTGTTTCACGCGCTGTTAAACCACGAATCTCTGCATATTCGCGAGGCTACTTCACTCCTTCGTCGCATGCTATGGGCGGCACCACTCTCGATACCAATTCTGGATTGTCCTCCTGAGTGCCTCGAGTTGCTTCCTCATGTCAAAAACGAAATCCAAGCTGACTTCATTCCGCCGCCGATCGAGTCCACGCCAGCCATTCCACAGACCAACACCGCGCATCGCTTTGACTTTATTGACGACGAAGCAAGCAGCGTTCGCGTGAGCGCTCAACAAAAAGCCCGCCAGACAGCATCGCAAAAACTGAAGAACTTGGATCAAGCGCGGCTCAAACTCGCGGAAGATATGCTTTTGTTTTTCGCGCCGACGCACTGGGTCCATCAGCATATGGCACTGGCGCTAAGACATTTTGACGATGGGCACTACGACAGCGCCTTAAACACGTACTTGCGCGTGTATAAATTGACGAGCAAGCAGACCTGGACTAACGATGATTCTTTTTTCTGGTGCTTGATGGGCCTTGGTTATTGCTCTGGACTGTCGGACAAAACCGCATTGGCTGGAAACTATTTTTTGCTGGCAGCTAAAAGCGCGAACACCGAAAAAACGAAATTTCGATCGGCTCTGTGCCTGGCAGTTGTCCGTTTCGAAAGTGGTGACCAAAATGGCGCAATCAAGCTCTTATCCGATAGATGGCGCGTCAACAGTGACCTTGCGGAGACAATCGATTTTGAGATGCACAACGTCTTTGTATTGCGTCCATCCTTTTTCCACCTGCTGCGTCAATTCGGTGAACGCTTGCTCGAACAGGAAGATGCGCGGTCAGTGGAAGTATTGGCGGCTGCGCGTCGAGTGTTCTGCGAGCTGACAAAAACAAATTCTCTCGAAATTTCCGAAGCAGCGGCCCTCTCACTACTCAAGCTAGCCGTCATATACCGGAAGCGCAAAGATCTGGAGCAGGCCCGCTTGATTTACCGGGAGGTCGGTTTATCTGCCATCAAATACGGTGTCACTACTTTAGGACGCGCTTCATTGTTTTGCTCGTGCTTATTTAATTCGACTGACGCGAACCGCAGCGCTGGCAGGTTAAAGGATCTGGAAATTATCGCCCAGTCACTTGCCCAGGAGAATAATATAAATTCGTTTTGCTCCAGACTGGATCACATGATTGTCGCTCAAACCGAATTCGCGCACGAGTCGACAGCAATCGCGCTCGTGGAGCTTAGCAGGCAGTTCATCAAGAAGCAAATGCGCATGCAAGCGTTATACACCGCCGAGAAGGCGTTTAAATTTGCAACCGAAAACAATCTAGAACTAAACGCCTCGTTGATCGGCGAACTGGGAGAGGAAGATGGTTGGACATGCCTCAATGATTGCTTTTTCGGTCCCAACCGAAACATCGGACCACTGCTCAACTCTCTGTTCGCGTCAAACGACATAGCCACCCTGAAATATATCGCCAGCCGCCTTGCCGATGAGGGAGAAGCCGAGCTTCTTTGCGATTTAATATTGTACTGCGCCTTCACTTTTCCTTCCCAGTTTTCAGAAATATGCACGTCATGGATTGTCGACTTCCCGGGGCAGTCTTCTGCTCGGAAAACCTTCTTTACTGCTTTAGATAACTCAGGGCATCTATTCGTATCAAACCTGGAGTTACTTTTCGATGAACAACCATCCGATGCTCGTACAGAAGAAAACATACTCGAGATCCAGATCGAGCACCTCAACGCGATCGCCGTGGTGAGAGCTTTTCTGAAGACCCAGGGCTACGAAAATGAAGCGCAATTCTTCTCAAACATAATGATGCGAATGAAGAATGCTCAGCTGATTGTAGTTTGGATGTTGAAATTATTTTCTGAACAAGAGTCGAGTCGCTTCATGGAGTTCATTACGGATCCAATCAAAAGTGACAGGGAGAGCGTTTATGCATTTGCATTACAATTGGGCGTTGAGAATACAGACGACGCTCTGGAACAATATTTTGGCGCTTTAAGAACTTGGGGAGTAGCCGAAGAAACATTAGTCGATATCCTACTTTCGGCGGCTAAACTTTGCTCAGAACGGCTAAACAGCCTGCTCAACGTGGAGCCGATCGATCAGGAAGTTCTCCTTCTACTGCACGCGTTTTACAGGATGAGAGCAGTTGCAGCGGATTTGAAACTTCAACACTACTTCGAAGAAGCTTTGAAATCGCTCTACGAGGCAAGTTATCTCGAAGCGTTGTCTACATTAATGAAAGCCGTGGCCGCCACCGACGATTCAGACCTTCTGCAGACAATGGCCCTCATATGCAACACACTCATAGAAAACAACCACACACCACTGGTGGTATCGGTTGCTCTGGCCGCAGCTTCGGCTTCCGGCAATGATTTTTTAGACACACTGTCGCTATTGATCATTCGAGAACTCCCTGAAAAACGGGTCCTCGAATTCGCAAGCGAGTTGATCAGGCGAGAATATTACGATGGTTTAGCAATCTTAATCCGAAGCGCAAAACTAATGGCTAAGAGCCAGATGTTGTTAAAACTATTAGACAAGTCGTCTCCATCAGCCGGTTTCGCACCGATGGCGGATGTTCCAACCGGGCAGGATGAGGCTTTTGGTGCCATGGTTTTGCTCAATAATCTTTCGGCCCTGGCGGACCAGGTACACCTTGCCGCACTCTCGGGAGACGTTCGCTTATCAAACATTCTCTTTGATCTCGATGGGCACGGACTGACACGTGAACAACGAAAAGAGGTGATCGGGATCGTGATGAGCAGATGCGCAGAGTCACTTAATGAATATTATGAGCGCTCGCTAAAGGGTGCTGATCCTTCCGGAAATTTAAAAATTCTGGCGGTTCTAAACATTGCAGCGCTGCATCGTCTATCAACCTTAATGCCGCACCAGATCGGCACCACCAGCCCGGCATCAAAAATACTTCAGAGCGACATTTCCAGCGACTTCGTACTCAATTGGATGCTTGACCTGGCAGGCGGCGGGGAGATCGACAAATTAGCCGAGTTCGCTGTGGAAACTGCTCAAGCGGGCAATATTTCTCTCTTGCGTTCTATTTTTGTCAAAACAGCACGATTCGGTTTTCTGCGCGCGCTGATCGTCGCCTCGAGAAAAGTCTGCGCGACGGGATTTGCGCCGAAGCTGGTTTTACCTATTCGAGATCTGGCTGACAATCAATTGATTGACGCATTCGGTTCGGTTTCACTGGAGGTAGTGACCAATTCGACGTGCTCCAACAACACCCTGCTTTCCATCATCGAGGGTCTCAGCGCTTTCGACCGAAACTATCTCAGGATTATCTTGCGCCAGATTTATTTCTATCGAGGTAAAGAGGCGATCGATCTGCTCTATAGCGATTGGTCGAACTCCGCTGAACATGGCAGCGATTCAATTGTCATGCTGGAAGAGATGCGCAGCCTCGGATACGTTTCGTGAGACAACCGCATGCGGCGAGTCCTTTCTTGCTGCTTGAATGATGTACTATTTCAGAGCAGTCTCCTCGCCGCGCCGAAGCAGTGAACGAAATCAAGTCAGACGAATTATCAAAACCAGAAACCAAGCTCTTGCCGTTGCCTGACGTCGGAGACCTGCTCTTCATCGGCATCATGCACATCTTGTTGTTCGCCCGACCGGACTATATGTTCCAGGACGCATCTACCGGCTGGCATCTGACAGCTGGTCAGTGGATTTTAGAGAACCACGCTATTCCAAAAACAGATCTGTTTTCATACACCTTTCCTGACAAAGCCTGGGTCGCCTACGAGTGGCTGTTTGACCTGGTCGCGTATGCGTTGACCCTGGCCGGTGGTTTGAACTTACTGGCAGTCGCGGTCGCGACAATAATCTCGTTTATCTTCCTGAAGGTCTATGATCGCGCCCGTGCGGAGGGCGGCCCGCTGGGCTTGGTTTTACCTGTGACGATCTTTGCAATCTTTGCATCCGCCATCCATTGGCTGGCAAGACCGCACATCATCACGTTCTTATGCATTCTGTTGTATTTGACGAAACTGGAAGATTTTTATCGAGGCACCATCAGCAGTGTCAAGCTCTACTTATACATCGGGCTGCTCATGATACTTTGGGTCAACTGCCACCCGGCGTTTCCACTGGGCATCATTCTTATCGGCATCTACTTTCTGGCTGCGCTTAAACGTCTAATTAAACCTGGTGATACCGATTCCGATAAGAAGAAAAATTTAGAACGAGTCAAAACTTTGTTTATTGCTGGCGTAATTGCAAGCGGCGCCACCCTTATCAACCCTTATGGCATCGACCTTTACAAGTATATTATCGAATACCTGAAAGGCAGTACCGTCATTGCGAACACCGACGAATTTCGCTCACCCGATTTTCACTTCAAGCTCAAAAATATTCATTCATTTTTCCTGCTGTTTCTTATGCCGTTCTTCCTTGGAGGACTGGCGATTACTAAGCATCGCCCTTCGCTGCCTTACTTCTCGACCTGTTTGTTGTTCCTGCACATGGCACTATCGGCGGTGAGAAACATTCCACTGTTCGCCATAGTTTCCGTTCCAGCAATTGGATTGATGTTTTCAAAAACAATACTGCATGATACGACAAGACCGCTGACGAGCGCGTTTCCGAAATTGAAACAAACGATCGATAAGTTTGCTTATCCGGTGCAGCAATTCGCGCAACAAGAGATGCTGTGCAAAATGCATATTCTTCCAATCATCTACGTGGTATTCGTCACTGTGGCTGCCTTTTGTGGCGGTAGCATCGGCGGTGCCAAAATACTTTCATCCGGTTTTTCAACGTCAGAGATGCCAACCAAAACCCTGCAATATATCAAAGAAAATAAACTGCCTTTCGATCGCGGTTTCAACCACGACAACTGGGGCGGCTTAATCAGATACAAACTTGGTCAGCGCGTTTTCATCGACGATCGGGCCGATTTTTATGGCGAAGAGTTCTACAAGAAATATGGCGCCATCGTTCAAACGCAGCCAGGCTGGAGCAAACAATTGGACGAAGCCAAAATCGAATGGATACTGATGCCGAAAAACTCAAAATTGGCCGCCGCCTTAAAAACAGAGCCACAGTGGAAAGTGGCATGCGAAGATGGTCTCAACGAAGAGTTTGGATCGATACTATTCGTTCGCAATAATACAGACTAGAACGAAAACACTCGGTCGCCGCCGCGATCGACAGCGCATTCCATCGCCTCGAGCGAGCGCGCCACGAGCTCATCGTATTCCTGAGCGTGCTCGGGAAACGTGGCTACGCCCATGCTTGCTGTGAGCGAGAAGTTTTTCCAGTTGTGCGAAAAAACCTGGTTTGCGACACGCTGACGAATCCGCTCAGCCACCAGCGAAGCGCCGGCTGCGTTAGTTTGCGGAAGCACGACAGCGAATTGCCACGGCGCGTAGCGCGCCGGAATATCGACTTCTCTTGTCGAGTTGCGGATAACCAGTGCCACCACTCGAAGAACGGCATCCTGAGTGAGAGTGCCGTAGTCAGTGCCGATGCCTTCGAACTCATCGACGATCAACGTGAGCACTGAAACTCTCTGACTGTAGCGTCTCGAGCGAGCGATCTCCGCCTTCAGTTCCTTCACGAACGTGCGGTGGTTATATAGCTCAGTAATCGGATCGAGCAAGGCCAGGCGCTCGATATCCTCACCTTTTGCAGCAACCAACCCGACTTGCTGGGCGACGTCGGCGGAGCGCTGCTCGTAATCTCTGACACGTGAAAGAATGTCCGGATCGCCCTGGAAGGACGCGGCTAACAAAGGCTTTCGCTTCATCAGGTCATCTCGGACCTTATCGTACATCCCGGAGCCATTGGCTGCTGTGGGAGGCTGTTCTACCATTGCATCCTCGTGTGACGAAATTTCGTTTTCAACGCGCTCGCGATGAGCCGTGATTGTTCAATCTTACCAATGCAAAATGCATTTTTGGCAGACTGCTTGTCAGGTACTTCAGATTTGTCACTTTCGCGGTTTTGAAAGAAAGCGTCATACGGTCAGGGTTGCCTTGGTTTTTTGCGGTTTTTGATTGGTCAGAAAAAATGCCCGATTTTATGACAAAGGCGCATACGACTCCACCCACGCAGCCAGGAAGTCAAGCTACAAAGCAGAATCAGCCTATTTCTTTTCAGGCGAGCTGAGGATTTGTTCTAACCGCTCAACCAACTCATCACCGTCAGTTTCCGTCCGCTCAATATCGGATACGAATAAGCCTAATGCGGCTTCCGGCGAAACCTCGTTGCGAGATACGATGATGTGTCCGTTATCGTTGATCCAACAAAAACCCGACTGCAATGGCAGACATAGCGCTTCATCGCCTGGATGGAGACTCACTCCAGCGGTGCCGGGCACAATGCCGTTGCGGCGGAGCCACGCTGAAATGAGCGACGTGATGTTTGCAGAATCAATTTCCTTCGAGAAGAACGCAAACAATTGCCATTGATCTGACTCTTGAAACATGTAGAGCTTGATCTGATTGACGCCCACACAACGGAAGCAATCGCGCAGTTTGCCCAGCCCTTCAGGGGAGCGGTAGTAGCTGTCGCTCGCCAAAAGTATGGTGACAAATCGCGTGTTTTTGTCAGCCATGCACGCACGTGTAAACGTCGACTGACCGCCTATCGCTTCTAGAATTTCATCATCTGACAAGTGGTGGAACTGACTGGTCTGACGCCAATCGCCTTCTTTTCCGCGCTTAATCGCACTCGCGAACCTGTTGGGAAACAGGCTCAAGAATGTTTTTTTGTTTTTCAGCGTCGTCATAGGATCTAACGATTCGTACTGCTCTTGTGGGTCATGATGTTCTTGCGCCGGACCTTCACCGCCTAGATAAGCGACGTCAGACGGAAATTTTACACTCTTGAGCTTATCTAGCGCGTTATCCCCGAGCTCCAAATCGAACGGGACATCAGTTTCGATGCTGACGTTTTCATGGTCTCCGTAGTAATAATCTTGCACGCTCGGACCTCGCTGAATGATATCACTGGCAGTAGCACGGCTTTTTTGAACTGACGCCGAAAAAATTATTCTTGCGTGAGTCTTGTTTAATCAAACCTAGTAAGGGCGCCGCATTTCATCACAATCATACACCACAATACGAACCTAGCAAGTGGCGCACCGTATATGGTTCAGCAATTTTTGCGAAATAGACCCGGCTATATCCAAGCGGTACCACAAGCGATACCATTGCAAAGCTGGTGTATATCGACAAATCGCAATACCTTCAAGATTCAATAGTCACAAAACTTGAAAAGTCATGTCAGATCGCGAAATTAATGCCCGATCAGCCCCATTTTGTGGGCATTTTGGAACATTACTGATATCTTTGAGTTAGGCGCGATCAAACATTTTAAGGCTTTTAGCTGACCAACCGAAAAATCCCAAGATAGACAGACGCCTCGTAACCTCGCCTTGCACTTGTCAGATTTCCTGCCAAATTTTCTGACATATCGCCCACCCCTTAAACTTACCAAAACCAGCCATGTTTTCACGTTTGAGTATCTCCAAACAAGGATTGATCGGCATCTGCCTCTTGCTGACGTGCGAGTTCATTTTTGTTGTTCTTTTGGTGATGTGCTTGTGGACCGTTAAAGGTTTCCTGCTTGGAGAAACGCACGCTCAAGAGGTCGTTTCTCGCTTGAACAACGTGGCTAACATCTCGCAGAAGATCGGCATCGCGATGATTCGCAGCGCTTCACCTCCCGAACTTCTCCAATTTGTGGAAACGTCCACTGACTACCACAGCTTCAAAGGCGACCTGGACAAAGAGATCAGGGAGTTGAAGAACCTGATCAAAAACGAGCCCGAAGCCGTGAAAGCTCTGGAAGAGATGGACGCGGCTATGCAAAAGACCTGCGCGTATTACGACTCCCAGCAGTCGCAATTCAGACGCAGTCCCGAGGCGTTTAAAGCTTTTACAACGACGATGTTCGCGTTGTCGGCAGATTGCACGCGACTTTCCAAACGACTGATCAAGCACTACAAGTCGATAGAGCAGTCCAAACCGATTGAGACGGAACGTTCGCTGACCAACGTATACACACTACTTATAGCCGGATCAATTTTCAATTTAGTGGGAGCTCTTTGTATCGGCGGCTTTCTCGCCAAACGCATCACCGGTCGGCTCAGCATTCTGTCTGACAATATCGCCCTGTTTGCTGACGGGGAGGCGCTGAACAAGCGGCTGTTGGACAACGATGAGATTGGCAAGATCGACCGCCTGTTTCACGAGATGACCGAGACACTAACGCAGGCGCGACGCAATGAACGAGCTTTGATTGCCAATGCGTCAGATGTTATTTGTCAACTCGATCATCAAGGTATCTTCACAAGCGTGAGCCCATCTGTGAAAGCGCAGTGGGGGTACGAACCGGAGCGCGTTCTAGGCTCCCACTTCAGCACCGTTATTAAACCCCGGCATCTCGAAAAAACCACTCAAGAAATTGAGAGATTGATGACGGCAGAATCAACCGGCAATTTTGAAACTCACGTTGAAACAGCAGACGGTCAGTCGATCGACACAATCTGGTCAGTACACTGGTCACCATCAACGGAGTCATTGTTTTGTTTCGTTCACAACATAACCCAGCGCAAGAATATGGAAGCTGTTTTAAGCGCGCAAGAAGAACAGCTAAGAACCGCTATTGAAAACATTCCTCTAGGAATAGTCATGATCGACAATCGCGGTTTTGTGAAATCCGTAAATGCCACTACAGAAAAAATGTCTCATCGTAAGCGTCAGGATTTGGCGAGCCGTCCTATACTTTCTCTGATGGAGCCTACGGATCTGCGAGAAGAAGATCTGTTGAAAACTCTGATTTCTTCGGACTCGTCACAAACAATTCGGTGCCTGCTCAAACGTCCGGATGGCAATTTAGCGATTGAAGTCACATGCGCACACTTTCCAGCGACTGGTCTTTCGGATCTACTTCTCGTTCTCGATGACATTAGCGAACGCGTTACTCTCGAAAGCATCAAAGAAGATTTCGTGAATCTGCTCGGGCGCAATTTGAGGGACCCGCTAAATACTACGAGAAAGCGTGTCACTGAGCTGATTGACACCGACAGCGCCGACAAGAAGAAACAAGAACGCCTGGTTCGTGTGAGCACAAATATCGAGCGACTTCTGAAACTAATCGACGAGCTTTTGAGTATTCAAAAGCTGGGAGCCGGCAGATTAGTTGGCTCGCTTACACCAGCACCGGTGCACAACATTCTGAAAGAAGCAGTCGATGCAGTCGCGGATCATGCCGAACAGCAGGGGATTTCATTGGTATGGGAGAAGGCGGATTGCACTGTCCTGGCCGACGCGGACAGGTTGGTTCAAGTGATAATCAACCTGCTCGGCAACGCAATCAAGTTTTCTCCACGCCAATCCGAGGTCAAGCTCAGTGTTGATGAAAGTGAAGATCAGATCGAGATTAGTATCACCGATAGTGGCAGGGGCGTCCCTGAAGAAATGCGCAAGGCAATCTTCGAACAATATGTTCAAACCAGCGTCGCCGACGGACAACGCGGCAAAGGAACCGGTTTGGGTCTGTCGATTTGCAAATCAATTGTAGAGGCGCACAACGGTTCGATCGGTGTGGAAAGTGACGGCGGACATGGCAGCCGATTCTGGTTCACCGTACCTAAAATATGACAATAGAAAAGCGCCAATCATCAAACCTGAGAAGAAGAATGTTTATCCTTCTAGGTACGTTCGCGCTTTTGCAGACGATCTTCTTGAGCTCTGTAGGTTGGGCTGTAATCGAGACTTCAGAGCAACTAGAAAAAGCCAGACGCGTAAAATTGGTCGTTAGCACTTTGAGTAGATTATCTAATTTGACTCAAGAGTTGACATTGGGAGTTCTAAACGTAGTCGGATCTCCCGATGCGGTCACTGACGATCTACAAGGCTGGGCAAGCGATTACAACAGAGTGGCTAATCAGTTTTCCAAAGAACTGGCTCAATTAAAACGATCACTAAAATCTTATCCGGAAACACGCAAAGAATTGGACGAGCTGGTCGACAGCTATCAGGTCGGCATAGACCTGATGAATAGACTAAAGAGCGAGTTAAACTTCGATACTCACAAACACTATTTTCTTTTGTATAAACTTCAAGAGGCCTCCAATCTCACTACCGAACAGCTGGAGAAACTGGAAAGCAAATTTGGTCATATCGAAGAATCCACTAGTGATGAGCTTCAAGCTCAATCGGAGTGGCTATTCAAAATTGCTCTTTCCTTAGGAGTTATCGTCAACATCACCGCGGCTTATCTGCTCTATCGATTCTTCGTAATAAAAGAGCTGGGAAGATTGCAGGTAGTAGCCGACAACACGATCAATCTTGCTCTTGAAAAACCTCTGGCGGCGCCGGTTTTCGGAGACGACGAGATCGCGGAGCTGGATCGTTCAATTAGAGATCTCAGTTATGTCTTAGATGACTACAAAAGCAAAGAACGAACGATTCTCGAAAACGCGGCAGAATTCATTTGCTCGATAAATAACAAAGGTATATTCACCGCAGTGACTCAAGCCAGCAGTGCTCTATGGGGATACAATCGCGACGAAATTATAGGCAGAAGAATAAGCTCACTTATCCATCCGGACGAAACCGCAGATACTCTCGCCGCCATCGACACATTGTTCAATGAACGTATTCCGATTTCATTCGAGAACACTGTGCGTCAAAAAGATGGCAGCGATGTAGAAGTGGTCTGGTCCGCACAACCGGGCGAAGAGTTTGACACCGTAGTGATGATCGCGCACGACATCACGGAACGCAATCGCGTCAATCGTTTGATTAGAGAAAGCGAAGAACAGTTTCGCACGATCATCGACAGTGTGCCGGCAACAGTTTTGACGCTCAGTAACGGCTTTCAGATAAGAGCTGCAAATCCAACCACGACAAAGATGTTTCAATATCAACCTGGCGAGCTTCTCGGCAAAGATTTCAGCATGCTCTTCACAGGAAGCGCCACACAACACGCAGAGGACGCCAGTATCGTCAAAGCGGCGCAGACGCATGCAATTGAACTGCAAGCGCTTCGAAAAGACTTGACACCAATTGCGGTGTCATTAAACGTCAACCGGTTTGTCAACCATGGCAAAGACAATTTCCTCGCCGTACTGCAAGACATCACAACCAGACGCGAAATCGAACTGGTAAAACGTGACTTCATTTCGATGATCAGCCATGATCTACGTTCGCCGTTAACCTCGTTGCATGGCACATTAGGGATGATGTCGGCGCAAATCCAAGCAGTTGAGAGCGACGACAAGCGGCACAAACTGGAGTATGAAATTCTGCTTGAATCAGAAAGCAGAATCGGCAAACTAGTCAACCTCATCAACGACTTCCTTGATTTAGAGAAAATAGAATCGGGGTCGTTTGCGTTCGAAACCAACGAAGTGACAGTGCTGAAATTAGTCAGCACGGCGGCCGAACAACTGAACGAGGCATTGCCCGATTCAGAACGGACATTGAAATATGACACGCAGGATTCGGCTTCAAAAGTTCGCGTCGACCTTGATCGAATCGTGATGGCGTTGCTCAGTTTCGTTTCGGCAATCATCCGCTTCAGCCCACGGACGTCAGCGGCAATTGTCACAAGCGAAAAGCTTCCTGGTCGAGTCTCCATCTTTGTCACAGCCGAGGGCTGTAGCATCCCGCAGGAGACAAGAGAGAGCTGTTTGCAGCGATACGCCATAGTCGAGTTAGGCCAGCACGAAACTTGGACCGTAAGCGGCCTGAGTCTCGCGCTTGCACGCGCGACAATTGAAGCTCATCAAGGTTCGCTCGTCATCGAAACCCGCGAGGGGAGAGACGGATTCAATTTTACGCTGCCGGGATAAGGAAATTCGGGCAAGTTAGATCGTCAGAAAATCTGTCCGTTTTTATGACAGATACCCTTCGTGAATGACCGAATCTGTCCGCGTTTCTGACACGGGCAAGATTGCCGCGTCAGAATTTCGAACACTTTTTATGACAGTAAGAGTTGCCTCAGCGACTACTTAGCCGCCTCATCTTTTTTGGCTTCAGGCTTTTTCGAACCAGCTTTTTTGTCAGCTGGAGCCGCGTCTGCTTTTGCATCTACAGGTTTCGAAAGCTCGATATCCAAAACGATTTTGATCTCATCGCCGACCATCGCTCCGCCGTTATCCATCAGACCACCATAACTAAGTCCGAAATCTTTGCGATTGACCTTAGTTGTTGCCGACGCACCAATCTTCCAATTGCCATGCTTGTCATTGATTTGTTCGGAAGGACCGTCAACGTCGAGCGTCACTGGTTTAGTTACGCCGTGCATTGTCAGATCGCCTGCCAGCTTGAACTTGCCTTTGCCTGCCGCTTTGGACGACTTGGATACAAATTTGATGTCAGAAAACTTTTCTGTATCGAAGAAGTCTTTGTTGCGCAGATGCTTGTCGCGATCTTCATTGCCAGTGCTGATTGAATTGGCATCGATGGTGGCATCTACTTTGATCGAATTGACATTCTTACCGTCATATTGAGCCGTGCCGGATAGTTTGGAGAAGTCGCCACGAACCGTCGATATCATCATATGTTTGACTTCGAACCCGGCCTTTGAATGCATCGGGTCGAGTTTCCACTCATTGGACTCAGCACACGCAGGAAGAGCAAACACCACTGCGCCGGCGATAGTAGTAAGCAATGCGTTGCGAATAGACTTATTCATCAAGACCTCCAAAAGTGAGCGAGCAGGAGAATTCAACCACACCCGCCCTAACAATATAAAGAATGACATCCTATTGATCGCGAATGTTTCCAAATTCTCTTAGCGGCAAAGCAACGCAACCGCTGCTTCACCACCCAAACAAAACCCCGGCTCCGCGCCCGACCGACCACACAAGATTGAGCCGCCAGATTAAAGGGGTGGTTGACAGAATGTAGACGACCGGTCTATTCTAGTAACATAACCGAACGACCCAAGGAGGGACGAAGATGTTAAACGCCAGAAACCTTGAAGTACTCCAACCACAATTAAGCGACGTTTTAGAAGTCGAAAATACCGATACCTGTGATCAAATAGAGTGCCCAGCTCTCCTCAACCAATTATGGGAACGTCAGATCCGCAAACAGCAAATCGCCTCGGATCGTGCTTACGCCAAGAAGCATAGTCTCGAATTAGCTTTCTCGCCGAAGCTTTTGACCTCAAAATTAGCCGACCGGTCTAATAAATACAACCAGGTCGCGTGAGCCCTGCAGGCTGGTTTGAACAAACCAGCCTGTCAGATGTCAGATAAAAGGACATTTTTTCTGACAAACCGACAAACGCACAAACCCGCAAGGAGAAGCCAAAATGATACTGACAAATTTCTGGGAATTCCTATTGAGCGCCATCCTTCTATGGATTGTTCTGGAAGAATTCGTGCTCAAAACTATGCCCCAAGTCAGCGTACAGCCGTGTCCGGAACCAATAGTTAATGAGGATATACGACCGGTCTAGTCTGGTAGGTGGTATTATTGTATGAGAACGAAGGGTATGAGCCAAATAGAAGTAGAACTCCAGACAGAGAATATGTCACCAAAAGCATCGACAAAACAAGACACTAAGACCGCTCTTCTCGAGACCGGTACTGACGTCATGATCGAAAAGGGTTACACCAACACCGGCATCCAGGAAGTGCTTTCGCGCATCGGGGTTCCGAAAGGCTCCTTCTATCATTACTTTGACAGCAAAGAAGACTTTGCACTACAAATCATCGCGCACTGCGATCAGTCATATACGGCAAACCTGCTTCGAACGCTTAGAAACACTGACGCTACTCCGATCGAACGCCTGCGTAACTACTGCGAGGCCGGCAAAGAACGGTTGGTTTCCAACGAGTGTAGAAAAGGCTGCCTGATTGGCAATCTTTCCCAGGAGATGGCTGATCAGAGCGAATCGCTCAGAACGGCACTCTCACACGTGATGGGCAAATGGCGAGATCTGTTCGCCAGTTGCATCGAAGAAGGTCAGAACAGAGGCGAGATCAAAAAATCTTTCTCTCCTCATCAGATGGCAGAACTCTTCCTTTCCGGTTGGGAAGGAGCCATAATGCGCTCTAAGACGACTAAGTGCGTCGAGCCATTGGATACGTTTATCGCACTGATGTTTAATGACATTCTCAAGGTCTAGAACAAAACGATCTCTACAAGTTCGCCTGGCAATCATGTTGGCGACAGCTCTGTCTATTAGCGCGCCGGCGTTAGCACAAGAAGGCGAAGACGAAGTTTTCCACTACTTGATTCCGCTTGCCGAAGCGGTCAATTTGAGCGAATCCGGGCAGCACAAGCAGGTCATCAGTAAGACCACAAAACTGCTTTCTGACCTGAGCGCTAAAAAAAATTCCACGCCTAAGATTCAACGCCCGCTGCCAATTCTTCGCGGTGACACCAGTAGTGGTGACACCTACCGCCAGGTTCAAGCGGAGGCGCTAGCATTAAAAGGTCTAAGCGGTTACACGCTGAAACAGACGCCGCAAGCCGTTGCGGACTTAAAAAAAGCCTCTGCCGTTTGCCCAGATAACGCTCACGTTCTCAGTGACTTAGGTACAGTTTACATCAAGACTAAAAAAACAAAAGATGGGATTGCCGTTTTAACGCGAGCGATCAAACTCAATCCGAACATCCGAGAAGCTTATTTCATGCGAGCCGCGGGCTACCAGCAGATTGGCAAACCCAAGGAAGCGCAAGCAGATTTGAAACGCGCACAGAGACTTCTGAACGATCAGCAAAAAAACATCGACAGCTTAACTGAAAGAATTGAAAAACTAGTTCAGGAAAACAAAATCACTGAAGCGATCGCATTGGATCGGCAGTTAATTCAAGCCGCTCCTCGAGACGGGCTAGCCATCACAGGCTACGCTGATCATTTAACTACCGATGGAAAGCATCATGACGCGCTGAAATACGTTTCGACGGCAATCGCTTTAGACCCATCGAATGGCTACCCATATCGAATACGCTCTGTCATTAACAGTCGTCTCCAAAAGCAAGACCTGGAACTTCGTGACGCAAACAAGGCTTTCAACATCGAGCCACGATCGATGGAAGCGTTAAACTCCAGAGCTATAGCCAATCTCGACGCAGACCGACCAGTCCAAGCGATCCGCGATTTCGATCTTTTAGTAAATCGCAGACCAGACTTCGCTGACGCATATATAAATAGATCGGCTGCATACCTACGCATTGGCGAAACCGAAAAGGCAGTTAAAGACGCAAAGCGTGCTGTCGCTCTAACGCCTGCAAGCCCTTATGGATACCAGATTTTAGGCGCCGCGTTGCGGAGAGCCGGCAAATTAAATGAAGCGCGCGAAGCACTCGAAGTTTCACTGCGATACAAAAAGGTTGCTAGTGCCGATAGCGTAGCCATGGCGCAGTTCAATCTTGGCGCTGTTCGCCTTGCACTGAAAGATCCCAAAGCGAATGAAAGCTTGGATGCAGCAATTCAATTGGCACCCACGCTGCCGGAAATTCTTTTTCAAAGAGGCGCTTATAATGCCTATCTCGGCAAGATTGATGATGCCATAAAAATACTGACAAAAAAACAGACACGCAACGCGGACACGAGTAAAGTTTCCAAACTAGTACGCCGAAACCAACCAGCGCCGAAGCCCAAGCGCCTGACTGACCGCGCCGCGCCAAAGTTACCGGGATCGAGTCAGAAATCGATTGGCGTATCAAGCGTGACGAAAACTATCAAACCGGGGGAAATGCGTCCACCAGTTCAGAAAACACATGTGCCAAAACCAGCTTCAGCAGCAGCATCTCGCGCCCCTAAAATAATTGCCACTCCACCACCAATCACACGGAAATTTCGGATCAGCGAGCCTGATCTGCAAGACTGTGTTCTCATCGCCAACCGGGTGATTCAGCTCAACCCGTCAAAATTCGAAACGTACAACCTGCGCGGACTTGCTCACTTGTGTTTAGAGCAATACGATCAAGCATTGTCCGATTTCAAAAAACTTTCCACATTGGCAAAACCAGGGACGCCCAAGCAAAGAGCGATGGTCCTTTGTTACCTGACTCTGGAGCGTCTCGGCAAGGCCAACGATGCAAAACTACTTTTGAACATTCAACAAACCAGCCCGACTGGCACCGCATCTGGTGGCGGATCCGCCAGCGTTCCAACCCTAAGGTTTTTGCGCAACGAAATCGCGGAGCCAATGTTGTTTGCAGGAACTCAAACACCAAAGGAACTGACGCGCATTCACAGCTACCTGGCTTTCCATTACAACAGTATCGCGGACACTACGAAGGCAGCGCCACACGCCCGCTGGGTGCTGGATCGTGGCGATGTCTCCGCACCGGAACTCATTCTCACAACTGCTGACGAAACCGCTAGACGTGCCACTACTGCAACGCCACATAGATAATGTGATAAGTTTGGTCCCACATTTTAGTCACAAATTCAGCCTGTTTTTCTGACAAGTCAGCTTGCACCATTATTCCATGTGAACAGTTGGGGTGGGCTTACGAGAAGTCGATATACGCCAATCTGACAAAACGCCAGCTTCTGACGAACCTCTGCTTCGCCGACACAACATATAAGGATGTCGGTCACATAACTGGATGCGATCACAAATAAATTTGCGATCTATAAAGCCCCACAGCTGCCGTAATATCGAAAGTTTTATCTCTTCGAAAGCTAAATTTGACACGACTACGTATTTTCCCTCCTGACAGCAACCGAAGGGTTTTGCATAATACAGTCACGCTCGCACTTTAAGCAAAACTACGCTGCTGACTTCCCCAATATCAATTGCATCCGATTTCGCTCATCGGAGGCTTGATTCTTTCTTAGGAGAGACAATAATGTCTGGATATGAAGATTTTGACGTGACCACAAAAGAATCTGCTGGTTCGAAAACACCCCAGGATCCAAAAGCACTAGCAAGATTGCAAGACGATGCGAGAGTCGAAGAAGCAGGCAAGCTGCTGGATTGGAGCAAAAACAACATTGGTCGGTTTGACGTCAGTGGTGACAATCGTGTCAACCGCGGCGAAATCGATATGGGAATTAGAACATCAGGAAGTGCCGAAGACATCAACATGTTGGCATTGATGGAAAACAAATTTCCTCAGCTGAAAGGCAGACGTGACGCCATCTCCGTAGGAGATCTCGAAAAGTTTTACGGCAATGAAGTAAAGTCCGCGGAGAAAAACGAAGAAGTTCGCAGACAACAAGAGCTGAATGAAATTCGTCAAGCAAACAGCCGTGACTTGATGTCACCAATGCTTGCGACACCTTATGGCAACCCGAACGGCTCACTTTTCCGCGTACTCGATACGATGCGCGATCGCAAACCAGATGATGAAATCAGCAAACGCGATTTGCAAAAATATATGGATGATTATTCGCGCCGCGTACGCACAGGCGACACAAATTCCGGACAGTTCAACCCACAAACACGAGACTACGTCGAGAACTTGCTCAACAACTGGGACAGATCCGACGTAAAAAGATTGCGTGGAACATGGAAAGATGTCGACGATCGTGAGCACACAAATAGCTCGATCACGGCCGATAGTTTACGCAAAGCCGGCGGTTTGTCTAACAACCAAACAGTATTCTCACCTTTCGTGAATCCGACTCTGGAAGCGCGTCGCGAAGCTCCAACAGTTCGCGCCGAGATGGCAAAAGAACTGACCCCACCCGTGCACATGAAACAGTTCGAAGCCGATCCGCGCCTGACCGATAAAACTGCTCGTGACGCTGAAGCGAAACGAATCGCTGACGCCAAGGGCTTAAGCGACTGGGGACGCAATAACCTTCCGCGCTACGACATCACCGGTGACAAAGCAGTAAATCGGGGCGAAGTAGATTTAGGAATTCGCACCACCAAAGAACCAGAAAGTCTATCACGCCTTTCCCAGCTGGAAAGCGAATTCCCAGGGCTTGCACAGCGCGGCAAAGTCAATCAAAAACACCTGGATAGAAATGTTCAGAACGTGCAATCGGTATTCGAGTCCAACGAATCTGCACGTCAACAACGAATTGTTCAAGACCGCAATATCGCTCAGACACGCGACATCGTCGCACCTTTGTTCCAAACTGAAAACGGACATCCAAACAATTCACTGTTCAAAGTTCTCGATGGTGTCAGAGGCGATGTCGACAACAAAGTCGGACAAAAGGACCTGAAAAAATTCGTCGAAGAATACGACTGGCGCTCACGTCATGGTGATGTCGGCAACGGTCACTACACACCACAGAACAGAGCCTATGTTCAAAACTTGTTGGACAATTGGAATGGTGCCGAAGTGGTGCGCATGAGAGGCACTTGGACCGCACACGAGAACCACGGTCCTCGCAACAGCAGCGGCAGAACCCGCGAAATTCCAAACAAATACATCACCGGCGAGAGCTTGAGTAAAGCAGCCGCGACGCCAAGCATGGAAGACCTGTATTCCATCTACATGAAAAAAGGAACGTAGTTCCGAGAGTTATAGGGAAGCGTTTGGTTTGCGGAAGCTGAACGATTCCCAATTAACAGCGCTAGTGTGCGGAAACGAAACGCTGACGTGACAAAGACAAAACAAATGACAATGAAGCGCCTGGCCTGGGAAACCAAACGCTTGATCGAAACAGCGAATGATTTGGGGAAATCAAACGCTGACTGCAAAACAACAAAGAAATGCGCCTGGTTTGCGGAAGCCGGGCGCATTTCGTTCACATGGACTGATGTGCAGATCTAGCCAGTCTACTCTGGAGTTTGCTCCGGACGAATTTCTTTTGTAGCCGCATGCTTAGTGATAATTGGAACAGTGCATTCCTTGAGCCAACCGGCTTCTATCGGATGATAGAAAACACTAACGGCACCGGCAGTGATGGCACTGTCTTCGTCAATTTGAGAAGTATTTTTATCGATCAAGAAAATAAAAGGTATTTCCGACAGTTCTGGATCGTTTTTCAATTCAGTCAGAAAGGCGATGCCATCGCCATCGGTGAGGATGCCATCGCTAATAATCAGATCCGGATAATTTTTTTGTGCCAGAAAAAGCGCCAGTGATGTTCCCGGTGCAGGAATTACCTGATAGCCGATTCCGGCATACGCCGCTTTCGCAAGCTCGACGTTGCTTTGATTCTTGCCGGCCACAAGAATATTGATTGCTTCTAAATTCGATCCGTCGGTCATTCAGTCTCCTGAACTCGCAATGCTACCGGCTTTCCGGTTCACTTCGTTCACATTGTTCGTAAAAACGTCGAGCAATTTTTATTTTCTGACGGCAAACGTTCCTACACAAGAACGAAATGCCGCGCCCCAATCGCAGCTCCTAATGGGGCAGCGCCCAGACTCTGACGGTTTTATCATTGCTTCCCGTCAACACGAGTTGTTTATCCGGCGCAAAATCTTCACCGAAAACTCCCCAGTTGAATCCATCGAAGGTGGACTGCAGAGCACCAGATGAAAGATCCCAGATCCTGACAGTTTTGTCCAGACCTCCGGTAACAGCCTGGTTACTCCCTTTCACAAACTTTACTCGAAGCACCCAATCAGAATGACCACGCATGGTTTGAAGAGGCTTGGCACTTTCCAGGTCCCACAGCCGCACTGTCAGATCGCGACCACCACTAAGAAGCTGCTTGCCATCCTCTGAAACATCGAGATTTAGCACATAGTTTTCATGACCCTGAAGCGTCGCGATCTGCTTTAAACTCTTCGCGTTCCAAACAATGACCGTTCGATCGTCGCTACAGGAAACAATTTTCTGACCGTCAGGAGTAAATAAAATGTCGCGCACTGGCGCAGTATGACCGTTCAAATTGCCAATCTGCGAGCCGCTGTCAGCATTCCAAATAATGATCGAATTATCGTATCCGCCCGATGCCACTCGCTTCATATCCGGCGAGAGCGCAACACATGTGACAAGATTTTTGTGACCGTTGAAAACTTGTTCTTCGGTTCCGCTTGTCACATTGAACAGCCGAACGGTTTTATCGTCGCTGCCAGAAACGAGTTTCGATCCATCCCTGGAGAATGCAATTCCGTTAATATCGCCTCGGTGTCCCTTAAATTCGGCGAGCGCTTTTCCTGCCTCGACGTCCCAATATCGAACGATTTGATCGGATCCCGCGGACGCGGCGAACTTTGAATCTGGTGCAAAAGCGATCGTTTTGATCCAATCAATGTGTCCTTGCATCTGTCGAAGTTCGTTCGCTGTTCTCGTGGTGGAGGCAGCAGCCACCACCGGCAGTGCCGCAGCAATCTTTTGACTGGAAGCATCGCTATCATTATTTTCGAGCGCAGAAGATGAAGATGGTATCGACGGCGAGGATGAAGAGGTGGATGGATTTGAGGACGTTGAGGCAGCTGCTACAGTTGACGCACTTGATGTAGCGGAGGTGGTCGCATCAGTCGGGTCGGATGGTGAGGGTGATGATGGCGAAGAAGAAGAAGAAGAAGAAGGCGACAATGCGCTTGGCGAAACGTTTCTTGGCGCAACCAAATCTGGAGATTTAGATACTCCCGGCTTGTTTGCCAATGGAGGTAAACCCGCTTGCTGCCGCGCCAGAGAGCGAATCAATCGTTCCACATCAGTTCCACCTTCCATCTCTTGCAACTCCGGCGGTACCTCTCGTGGTGGGACGACGGCAGGCGACGACGTTGAGCCGGTAGCCAATTGTTCAGAGGGCGGATTTGAACCTTTACTATTGGGAGTGAAGCCGTCTGAAGCAGATGTGTTTAAAGAACCTGTTCCAGCGCCGGCTGAGCCGTGGGAAATCGACTCGCTCGAGGTTCTGCTGCCCGGGCCCTGCGACGCGGGTTTGCCAAAATCGCCGGCCGAAGTTCCCGGAGCCGATTGATCTGAATCGCCGGCAACTTTTTCTGAGCTTTGATCGTAAGCTCCATAGGAAGCGGGGGCGGCACCATCTGTAGTGGCACCCTCGCTTTGACTGACGGTTTCGGTATCTGACGCATCGGCAAAAGCATCTTTCGATTTTGATTTTTTGGTTTTCGAATTTTTCGCTTTCGAAACGCCAGATGCGTCATTCGACTCGTCCGGCACTTCATTCGCGGCGTGCGCTGAAGAAGCCGGGCTAGAGGCAGACGGGATAAAGGCAGCCGCATTAGAAGCCGAGGCATTAGAACCAGAGGCATTAGAACCAGAGGCATTAGAACCAGCCGCATTAGAACCAGCCGCATTAGAACCAGCCGCATTAGAACCAGCAGCATTAGAACCAGCCGCGCTCGCGACAGTCGCACTAGAAGCAGCCGGGCTAGAACCAGCCGCGCTCTGGGCGACAGGCGTTTGTCCAAACGAAGAAGTGGAACCCTGACCTGGCGCCATACCCGTCACGGTTTGGCTCGACTGATTCGGATATCCAAAACCAGGCGCGTTACCGCTTTGGGGAGCGAAGGACTGTGATGCCACCGGAGCGATTGGTTCGCCCGTGCCAGCTGCGAATCTAATCGGTTTCTCACTCCCTACACCCGATCCATCGAACTCTGAGGATCCAGCGCGAGACGCTGGTGCATTCGGGCCTCGCGATGCGGCGGCACCGAATGGAGCCGCCGCACCAACGGCGGAGCCCTGCCCGAATCCAGCGGCGGAATCCGTCGGTCTGCCGGACTGTGGCTGCTGACCTGACAAAACCGAATTATTTCCACTGCCACCGCCGGCAGTGACAGCCGGAGCTTGCGCGGCGACCGGAACCGGCGGCACGACCCCACCCAACGCTCCCAATTCTTTACGGAGGTTTGCCGCGAGGTCCGCCTTGTTAAGCGCGTCATATGTTCGAACCATCAATGCCAGACTTGTTTTCAGATGATCGTCAGATTTCATGTCTCTGGCAGCACTGATTGCGTGGACTAAGACATCCTCCGCCTCAGCAAATTTTTGCGATGTGACAAAACGCTCGCCGGCCTGATTGTATGTTTGCCAGGCCAGTTCGTTCGCTTTCACCGCGGAGCATTCCGAGGTTTGTACTGCCAGAATTAAAAAGGCGAGCATTGCAATTCTTCTGAATCGCGAAGACGTTCTATAATTCACGCTTTACGGGCCTCGGGAGGGTGGCGGGGGCGATTCTCCCACCGCAGGCTATTGCTACTTTGTTTATCAAGAGTATATCTTCCACGTTAAGAACAATCCCTCTCTCTTTGCAGCCGCGAGGTCGTCAGAATGTCTATGGAAAAACGCATGTTGGGCAATACCGGCATGGAAGTCAGTGTCCTCGGTTTCGGCGGAGCTGAGATCGGCTTTGAAGGAGTTGCCCTGGAAGACGTTGAGCGCATGCTCTCTGCCGCGCTCGACCAGGGTCTCAATGTCATCGATACAGCTGAATGCTACATGAACAGCGAAGAATTGATTGGCAAAACTGTTTCCCATCGACGAAACGATTTCTTTCTATTCACAAAATGCGGGCACGGCGCCGATTACACCAAAGGCGAATGGTCATATGACGAAGTAACTGCCAGCATCAACCGCAGCTTGAAGCGTCTGAGGGTCGAATGCGTCGACCTGGTTCAACTACACAGTTGCGACGAAGCAACCTTGCGAAAAGGTGAGGCGATTCGAGCATTGCAAGATGCAAAAGAGCAAGGCAAAACAAGATTCATCGGCTACAGCGGCGATCATACCGACGCGATCTATGCCATCGAAACTGGTGCCTTCGACACACTGCAGACCTCGGTTAACATCGCAGACCAGGAGTCCATCGAAATCACCATTCCAAAAGCAACTGCAAAAGGGATGGGTGTAATTGCCAAACGACCAATTGCAAATGCTGCCTGGCGCTACGATTCGCTACCTTCGAATTCCTATCACGAAGACTACTGGAAGCGCCTGGAAGAATTGAAATACGACTTTTTAAAAGGCGATATGGAACATGCCGTTGAAGTGGCGCTGAAGTTCACTCTCGCGGTGCCAGGCGTCCACACAGCGATTGTGGGAACCACAAAACCAGGTCGTTGGAAAACCAATGCTAATTTGCTTGCATCCGGACCAATCAGTAAGAGCAAATTTGAATCGATCAGAAACCACTGGGACAAAGTTAGCAATCCAAACTGGGTTGGACAAGTTTAAGCGGAACAGAAATACCGAGCTGTTTTGTGCTAATTCAAACCTTGTGAAACCTCAGCATGGGCTGAATTCCGGGACGGTATTGGTGCGAACGACGTTATTCTGGACTGGTCTTTAGACCTGCGCGGCAAACCTTTTGAGCTTCGAGGGCGATCTGAATGGTCGCACAACGGCAACATCTGACGCCCGCGCCGTATTTGTCGCAGCAGGTTTAAACGCAGTCTACTTCGGAGTATCCGTGTTCGTACCACTAATCCGAGGCGGACGCTTAGTGTCATATACAGTGAATTGCTTTTCGCCCTGCAACGCCATAGAAATTTCGAGAAGCATGCGCTTCATCTTCAAAATTTCAGCTGACAATTTTTGAAGCATGACTTTTCGGGCAGTTAAAGTATCGATGGAAAGCCCGTCTTTGTGGGACTTGCTGGCGGTCAAAATATCAAGTTGAACTTTAGATGTTCGATCGGTAAAGGCACTGATGTTTGCGTCGCTTATCCAACTGTCGATCATTTGCTCCCTGCGAGTCGGTGCGCCGGGCGACTCTGCAGCGGGTGGTTGGTTTAAAAACGTCCAGACTGTTTTAGGATATTCAATGTTATCTTCGGTGGGATAATCAAAAACCTTGGCCAACATATTCGGCTCTACTTCTGATGGCCGCTTCTTTCCGCTCACTTGTTTCATCGCGTACATCGAAGCCGCGGAAGGAACAATCCCGGCCAAAATTCCTGTGATACCAGATGGAATTGCGTACCTGGGTTGCTTATAAGTTGGAATCGCTAAAGCTTCGCAAACTGCCCACAGTGCGCCATTACTGATGAAGCCGGCAGCGTTTGTGCGTGCCAGAGATTTGTCGCGATCGTTCAAATAAGTTGCCAGAAGTTCAGCATACATTTCTTGTTCTACGTCGATTTCTGCAAGAGCAAAGTCAATTTCTAGATTCGCTCTTTGGATAATCAACGCACCCTTTAAGCTGGCATCCCAAAGGTCTTGCCTGGCAGAGAGCCTGTCGATTGTCTGAGCACCTTGCGAAGTTTCAACTTGTTTTCGCAAATTGGCGATGTCGCGCAGAACGGGTGTAATACCGATGGTTTCTGCCAGTTGCAGCGAATTTGGAGACAAACCGGTTTCGCTCAAATCGATTCCTGTGCGCAAAATCAGTCTGGGTTCCGTAAGAGAGTTGGCGCCTTTTTCTTTCGAGACCAGCTTCCGCAGAGACTGTGCCGACGCCACTTGCGGTGCACCAACGAGCGCGACGCAGACAGCGACAGCAAACCATTTTTCAAAATTTCCGCGGATTGAACCAGGTGGCATTACGAAACCAAATTGCCCGCAACTCGCTCGTATCATCACGATCGAAAGCCAGAACGCGCAAAATCTTAGCACTTCCTGAGCGCAATAAGTTATTCGTTATCCGATCCTTATCTATCGAACAATAATATCGACGTCCACCAAAACACATATCGATAAGGCATGGCGGTCCCCGAAAACCCTTATTGGGCGGCGCTCTGGTTCTACTTAGGGAACCCGGGTTCTAACAGAAACTCACCGTTATTTCGAATATTCAGCAAGCCGCGAGCGCAGTCCAAGATAGATACAGGAAACCGTCAGCAACGCGTAGAATTCAGAAAGAATGACCAGGCCGGCGAGGTCCTTGAATGCGTCAGACACTTGTTCATCGAAGTGCCCTCGATTGATTCTCAGAGCCCGCACCATCGCGTCATCAACGCGCTCGAAGTAATACTTGAGTCCGCCCGGAGCGTAGCTCAAGCACATTTTTACCGCTTCATCATGCGCTCCGCTTTTCTCGAGTTTCCGCATTTTTCGATCGGCTTCGACATAGTCTTTCATTGTCATCAAAATTTCCATCGCCGCTTCACCCTCACCGGCGTATTCGATGCTGCCGAATTCATCAGCGACACCTCCACTTAAGCCAGTAATAGTAAGGCTTTCCGTATCTTTCTTTAGTTTCTCATGAGCCTCTGCAATTGCATAATCAAAATTATGACCAGGTTCGAACTTAGTTATAGAGTCGATGTCTTTAGCGAAAGCCTGCTCGTACTGCAGGGAGTTATCGCGGTCTAAGAGATATCGACTTTCTGCGGCTTTAGCGGAATAGAGCGCACTGTGAGAAGAAACCACAGCAAAGATCGAGTCGTAAGAATCTTCCTTGGCAAAACGCAACCGTTCGGCACTCTGGTGTACGTCAGCGTAGACGTGATTAACAAATAGCACTGTCGTGAGCGTCGCAATCACCAATGGAATACTGAAGCGACGACGGAAGTGTTTAAACAAATAAACTTGCGCAGCACCAAGCGTCAGAGCCAGTGCGATTCCAAAACCCAGTACCGCCCCGCAAAGCATCGCCGATTTAGATTTTTCATCAGCGTATGTCGCCTCGAGGATTTCCAGGTTGGTTGAACACAGTGACTCTGCATGTGGTGTCAAGCTTTTTTCGACGGTTACGAATGCCTTGTTATATGCTGTCCAGGCCTCCTCGAGAGATTGGCTCGCAGACAAGTCTCGCGCATGTTGCGCCTGCATACCAAACTTACTGAAATCCAATTGCATTTGTTCGATTGGTGTTTGCTCGGCAGGACCGTAAGTTATGTTTTTAGCAGCCTCAACCAGGTTGTGACAGACCGTAGTTCGCCCGGACTCAAAATCGATTTCAGACTGCCTAACGGTCTCCGGATCGCCTGATAGAAACTCATCGGCGAGTGTGCCACTCATCCGAGACACACCGAGTTTGATATTATGCGCCGCCACTACTGATGGTGCAGCGTCATGACCGACAGTTTGCAAAGCGTGTTTGTGCTGCTCAACTGTTAAAATCGCCAGCATGGCAATGGCGATTGCAAATAGACAGTTACCGACGAGATACAGCCGTAAACGGACCGGAGTGACGTTCTTGAAGATCGACTTGACCCTTACGGAAATGGCAGGTTTTGGTTTCGTTGACGAAGTCACAAGATCCTCCAGTTAAAACCAGGTGAGACGACGAACACTGTTCGCCTCGTCAATTAAGGCGATACGCCGCGCTTCGTTAGGCGCGAAGTGCGCACACTCTCGCAAAGCAGCTTCGGCCGCATCGCGGATATCATCTTCGCGCAACGGTGTCGCCAGAATTTGAAAACTCTCATCCGGCATGAGCTGCCTGGTTTCAAGTTGCCGCAAGGCGTTCAACAGAATGTCCGCATGCAAACGCCACGCTTCGAAGTTGTACGGCATCACTTTTCGAAGCTGTTTCGACGCCTGCAATAATTCAGCTCGACTGAGGAACTCACCCTTCGGTCTCAGAATGCTTTGCACCGATGAGATAACGTCCTGACGGCTTTCGTAATCAGCCTCTTCAGCGGCTGCGGCAATCGCGTCATAGGTGAGATTAGGATCGGAATTCGACGGAGAGATCGTAGGCTCCAGCAATTTCGAAATGTTTTTTAGAGGCAAGCTCTCCGGAAAGATATTTTCCGCTATCATTTTGGCGCCCTGAACTGTGCTGCTCGAAACTGTATCGGCAGCCTTGTTTGCGGGGCTGATCGTAGCCGTGACTGAACTCGCTTCAATGTCACTGATACTACCGGATGCTGTCGCCTTCACAACATCAGCTTGATCGGGGCCACTTTTCGATGGCTCCGAAGAACGACTCGTGGATTCATTCGATTTTGATTGCACACTAGCCGCCTGTGCGGGCTTGCTGTAATCGCTCCCGCTCGGCTTCTCGTTCACAAAGTCTTTTGAGGCCACGCCTTCCGATTGTTCCGATGCAGCCTGAGGGGAAGCATTTGAACCGCTCACGTCCCTTGCTTCAGGCACAACATCTTTCAACGCACCACTTTTCGATTCCGCCTTTGAAGCACTCATAGACTTGCTGGAGGCACCCACCTTCGACTCCTCGTCCGCGGAATCTTTCAACGCACCACTTTTCGATTCCGCCTTTGAAGCACTCGTAGACTTGCTGGAGGCACCCACCTTCGACTCCTCGTCGGCTGCATCTTTCAACGCACCACTTTTCGATTGCGCCGTTGAAGCACTCGCAGACTTGCTGGAGGCACCCACGTTCGGCTCCTCGTCGGCGGCATCTTTCAAGACACCACCTTTTGATGGTGCCGACGAAGCTTGTGAGGAATCGTTCTGCGCACCGGATTTGGTGCTTGATTTTGTGCCGGCCGTATCTGCAAGATGCGGTTCATTCACACTCTCTTTCGCGACTGGTGATTTCTTCTTCGCAACCTTATCGCCACTCAATTCGTCTTTCTTAGCATCCATCTTTCCGCCGCTCTCGTTGTCATTACCAGCCTTTCGCGAAGCGCCGCCCGACGCGGAATCATCACTATTCTTCGATGCTGCATTCTCATTTTTATCGTCAGAAACATTGCTCACGGTTTAAACCTCAATTTGACCGTTATCGAAAAAATCAAATCAACCAACATGGATAATCGGCCTCGACTTCTCGTAGGGCTCGACGCCGCGCAGAATCTCACGGGTCACGGTTGCGGTTTCACCCTCGCCCAGAAAAATGTACTTAACTGTGTACGCAATCGGATTGCCCTCAGTCCACGAAAGATACGCGTGAGGAATTTTGCGCGTGCGATCGCGAATCTCTAAAAGTATTGCGGCGATCGCGTTTGGAACAGCCGGATTAGCGCATCGCAGAATCTTATATCCGTTTTCTTCGTGACCGGTAACTTCCAATAAATCCTCCGCAAATTCGGAGGCATCAGAAAGTTTCACTTCGAGGAAAATGAAGTTTCCTTCTTCGGGTTGAATACTGTGGACGAAACGCGACCGGTTTTCGTCCTCACGAAAGTCCTTCATACCCGCTTTGTGAGCCAGAATTCGGACTTCGCCCAGGTAAGAATTCAAAGCGTCTTCGATAAACTCCAGCGCTTTGTCGTCGAATACAACTTTATCTACGCGCAGTTCTGTCGCCCGTAGCGAACGGGACAGTACCGATGCGACCAGCACACTGCCGATGAAAAACAGTGCGATTTGAACGCCTTCCGGACGTTCCGACATATTGGCAAAACAGGTGTACACAAAGATGAACGCGATGGCGGCAAAGTAATAGCGCCCTCGTGGCTTCGACTTCCAAACAGAAGTGGTGGCGGCGATCGCGGCGGAGGTGATTAACACAAGCACACCGGTCGCATACGCTCCGGCCTGGACGTCGACACCCGCTTTGAACATAAAGGTTACGCCGAAAGCGACGACCGTGAAAAACACAACCAGAGGTCTGACAGCAGCAGCCCAGCCAGGCGCCATGCCATATCTTGGAAGATACTTGGGAACAAGACTGAGCAAGCCGGCGATTGCCGACGCTCCGGCGAACCACAATATAAGAATCGTGCTGATATCATATACAGTGCCGAACACGGCGCCTAGATGCTCGTGAGCAAGATAAGCAAGCGCTCGTCCATTAGCCTCGCCTCCTGGTTGAAACAACGAAGCAGGAATAAGCATCGTGGTGACAAAACTGCTTACGATTAGAAACACACTCATAATCGCACCAGCTGCAATCAGCAAATATTGACCGTTGCGAATCCGCCCCACCGGATTCTCTTCCGTGTCAGATGGATAGCCCTTCACCAGGGGTAATACGGCGACGCCGGTTTCAAAACCAGAAAGCCCTAACGCCAGTTTTGGAAACATCAAAAGCGATAATCCAATCATCATCGGAATTGAGCGGTACTGATCGAACAGTGATTTAACCCACTCTCCGGGCAACTGAGGTTGCACAAAACTCAATTCATACGTACCCTTGCCGAGAATTATTGCACTGAGAAACAGATAAAAGACAACGATGAAAACCGACAGCCCGATTGCCTCATGAAAGCCTTTCAAGAACAGCGCGCCGAGTAAAGCAATTAGAACAAATGTTACTTCAACCCGATGAGACCGCCACGATTCAGGAATGATCGGGTTCTCCACGATATGCGCTGTGGCATCAGCAGCCGACAATGTAATCGTAATGATGAACGCAGTAGCAGCAAATCCCAGCAATGCCAGAACCAGCGTTTTGCCTGTCCAACCTGGAAACATGCGCTCGAGCATTGCCACACTGCCTTGGCCGTGAGGACTTTCTTTGGCGACGATGCAGTAAACAGGCAAGGCACCAAACAAGGTGACCAAAACGAGAATGATTGTAGCCAGCGGCGACAAAACACCCGCAGCCAAAAATGCAATACCGGGTTGATATCCCAGCGTGGAAAAGTAATCCACCCCGGTCAAGCACATCACCCGCCACCAGGAATCCTGGTGCTGTACCTGCGTCTGACCCGGCTTAATTCCTTCGAGAAACCATTCTTTGAATCCTGAAGTTTGTTCTTCTGTCATTAGATCGTATTGGCGCGCCCGCGCGATTCGTCAGATTCAACCGAGGATAAAATCAAGACCATTATTCCCTTAATTCAAATATATGCAATTGCATGACCGATAACAGAACAGATTTCCAACGATTAGAACCGCTTCGACGAGCAATCCTGACCCTGTCGCCAGTTGGACGTTCGCAACCACCGCGCCTTTGCTGTAATCGCTCCGTTGCCAGCAAAAACGAAAGGCACCAATTACGGTGCCTTCCAACAATCAAAACCGTTTAGTTCTTACGTAACCAAACTCAAAATCAATCGGAAATATAGTTCGAGGTCTACCCTTGAGATGCCATCCTTGTGCTCCGGAGCGCCTTCCGACGCGGACGCTGCGATATCCGCCTGATTACTGAGCAGAAACATGATGTAGGACTTGTCGCGCATCGGAGTGTCCGCGTTGTCCATGGCGGCATAAAGTTCATCGGTTTCAATGAAACCATTATTGTTGGTATCAATCTTGTCAAAGGCTTCATACGCGTAAGACTTGATCGCTTCCAAATTCTGACGAACTGGTGAAGCCTTTTTCTCGCTGCCTGGATTGCTTGGTGACAACCATGCGTTTGCAAAATCGTCATTCTTATCCAACTCTCTTCTTTCTGGCGACATAACTTACCTCGACTGTGCCGTTCCCAAATTCTTATTCCCACATCGAGCTCTTGTGAACTTGAATTATCGTCACTTCGCACTCAAACGGTTTCAAATCCCGCGACATTCTTAACACAACGCCTCTCAAGACGCGAAAACTTTGAGAATGCGGTTCGCATAACATGTGAGCGACAAAACATTCAATCTGCCGGATAAACGCCGCAGTAGCCTAATTCCCGGTTTTTGTGACACAGTCGCAGAGCTGCGAACAGTTCTCATCAAGAATGAGAATACTGACTGGATGCCCTTTTGAGTGTATATTCCGCAACGGCAAAGTATTACGCTTTCGCTCGCCGCTACCGTAAGATACTCCTCAGAAAACCGGACGCACTCGACTTCAAAGGAGCTGAGATGTCAGACCTGGCAGAAATTCTGCATAACATCGCAGATCACACCGAAACCTTTTATAGATTTCTCAGCGAGCCTGGTGTCGCGGACGATATCAAGGCTAGACTGATCGATCATATTATTTTGGAAGAAACGGAAAACACCGCACGCCTGGCACAACTGCACGGCGCTGCTCCGACGGCTCTGACGCAGAAGATGCTGGATCACAGTTTCATTTTGCAAAGAGTGATGACCGATATAACTATGCCTCAAGATTTGAAACAAGAATTGCTTCACCATTTTATGGAAGAGCATGCCGAGTGGCAAACTCAAATCATCGGCACAGCCAGCGGTCATGTTGAGCCTGGCACCACATCCGGTGCAACTGTCGCGCATCAACAATCATATAGTTCGCAACCAGATCATTCTCACCAGGCGGCAAACCATGCCGCAAACAATCAACATAGCGCTCGTTCGCACGGAGCACCATCCGGTGGTCACGGCGGAGGAGGGCATGGGCACTCGACTTCAAGTAATAGAACTCACGAGGGCCATTCAAAACCATCGAATCAATCAGGCGCTAATCAGCCTGAAGAACGTCAATGGACTGTAGGCCCACTGTGGAACCAAGGAGATTAACCGTGTGGAAGAGTCATCAAAGACTAACTGAACTACCGCTTTCCCCCGAACAAGCGAACTCGATGCTGCAAGCTGCCGTAATGGAAGTACGCCGCACCGTGGTGGCACGCAAGCTAATGGCTTTGTACGGTCCAATGGGAGCCGGTGTTGAAACCGTTTCTCTGGAAACAATCAAAAAAGATACGCCTGCAGAAATCGATCTCGAAGGCAAACCCGATCCAAATCCGATCGGCGCTCACGAGAAAGAAACGTATGTTCGCGTTCCAATCATCTACAAGGATTTCATCCTTCACTGGCGCGACGTGAAATGGAGCCAAGATTCCAGAGCTCCTCTAGACAACGCCAATGCAGTGCGCGCAGCACACCAGGTCGGCGACGCTGAAGACAATCTTTTGTTCAACGGCAACCCGGGACTCGGCATCCATGGACTTCTCAACTACCCGGGCTCACAACAAGTAGCCGGTGGTGATTGGAGCAAAGCCGGCGATCCAGTCAAGGACGTTTACGCTGCACTGAAAAAATTACTCGATGCAGAGCACCACTTCCCTTACATGCTGCTGACTTCGGTTGACATGTACGAGCAATTGTTGAAACCTGTGCGCGAATCGCCGGTTCTCGAACTCGAACAACTGAGCAAGCTCTGCTCCGACGGCATTCTGTGGAGTCCACAAATTCCACCTAAGACCGCAGCTTTGATCTCAACCGGTTCGCAGAACTTCGACATCGCAGTTGCTGAAGATTTGGCGATTGCTTACCTCGGACCAAACGATATGAACTATCGATTCAGAGTCTATGAATCACTCGTTCTGCGCGTAAAACGTCCAACCGCAATCTGCGTCATAAAAGCCAACGGAGCCTAAACCGTAAAGGTTTGCACCGAGAAAGCTGACTGAACGAAAAATCAAGAGAGGCTGTTCATCGTCAAAGATGGGCAGCCTTTTTTCCGCGCCCGGTTGCCGGCTTTGGTGCTCCTGATTCATGCGCTGTCCGACGCTATTTAATGTGCAGGCGAAAACCCTCAAATCTCTTGACAGCGCACAATTATTCCCTTCAGGTAACCAGACCGAATTGAGGTAAGTACTGTTCGCTTGTAATCTCTGTTGGTACTCTTAGAGTAATTCCAGGTTTTTGAACAGCAGATCTTGCGAGAAACGGCATCAAATGAAGCTTGGAATGCTACAGACTTACCGCCGGGCGCGGTTAATTGAATAAACAAAACCATCCGAAATGACGTTGGCTAGGGTGGTCACATCTTTGCGCGTCAACTTTGTAGAAGGATAGAGGTCATGAAAGAGATACTCCAACTGAAAAAACAATCGCTCTATTACGAAGAAGTCGGAGATTACGACAAAGCAGAAGTTCTACTCAGTCGCGCTGTGGCGATGAAAGAACGCAGTCTCGGCGCCGAACATCCCGCCATGGCAGAGGATTTACACCGACTCGGTATGCTCAATCTGTCTTTGGGTGATCACATTAAAGCAGAAGAATTGCTGGTTCGAGCACTCGGCATCAAGCGACAAAACCTTGGTGCAAATCATCCTGAAGTGGTTGAAACCTTGAATGCAATCACGCTTGTACAGCTCGAACACGACTTCGCTGAATCTGCATAGTCACTACGCGAACATGCATTAGTCATAACCGAGTATCTGCATTCTCGTGACTGTGAATTTGCGTTCTCATTTCCGCTTCAATTTAAAATAGCCGATTGTTATCAATGGCAGGAAGCTTCGCGTCATAGTTCGGAAAATACCGCAACTCGACATTGCGCACTCTAACTGAGTCCCTGAGCGCCTCTTTGTGATGAAGAAACAATCGATCTGCCGAGAATGGTGACACCATTATCTTAGCCGTCGTATTAGAACTTTTTGAAATATCTTCAGGAAGACGTCCTACAAATACAAACTTATTCCAGTGCTTGTCGGCAAGAACAAAACAAGTCGGGCTCCACGGAGACGACCATGAGTTGTGGCTTGGCGCACTGCTTGCGAGCTTTTCATCGGTGCTCTGTGCTCGGCTGAACGCGACGGATATGCCGCCGATTGATCGGCGTTTCACTGGTTGAAACTCGCAGCTCAGCATATACGAGCTCGAACCGGAACTGCTCGGCATGTTGATCGACTTGCTGTTCATCAGCATTGTCGAAGGATCGCCGCCGGACACTAGACATTCCTCGTTACGCGAGAACAACACATTCGAGTCATCGAATTTTTGGACGGCATTCACAGGCGGTGTTGCATTTGGTGGCACGTAAAGGAACATCCGATAGGTTCCGAACTTTCTCCCGAACGAGGACGAAAGGTTGGAAGTGCTTGTGCCCTGGGCGCTTGCGTACGAGCAATTTTTGACAGTGAAGTGCGAATTGATCGTGTCATATGGTCTGGGGTCGCGTCGATCGATGGTGACATATCCCTTCACCCACGAAAATTTATTCAAGGAAGGAATGGTTCTGGTGGTGAAATTTGGGTCAGGATCTGAATTAGCTTTTGAACTACCAGGCGGCGCAGTTGTTCTACTCTCCACCATTTTGTCGATAAACGGATAGTCTCCAAATATTCTTACCGGCGATATAGCATTATCACTCTTACTATTTAAAGCGATCGACACTACATTGTTCGAACTGGTGGATACAGCATTCGTTGAAACGGGGAATGCCCACCAATGGCGATAGGACCTCGGATCCATCTGCATCGCCTGCGCTTGCAATGAAAAAATGTCGGCGGCGTCCTCACGATGCTCCATCAATTGAAGCACCGGCATTGGTGGCAGTGATGTAACACCATTTACTTTTGCGGTCACATTGGGCGCAGAAAAATCAGTCTGTAAATCAACAATTAAATACGACACATTCGCTCTTCCGTCCACCGGCGCCACAGCGATCTCTGCCTGCACAGCATCATTCGGTTCCTTAAGTTCGGTAACCCATTCTGTTTTTGCCGGATCGTAAATCAAATTTGCAGCCGATACGACCATCAGCAGGCCGACCATTGCCCAAACCACAGTCGACTGCCACCGCTTTGCCGAGTCAAGCTGTTTTGAAGACAGGACCCCAAGCAGCACCCAGCCAGCTATCCAGAGGGCTGCGTCGATGAACGCCACCAATGCGAAATTGTCCGTTGGCAAAATCGAAAAACAAAATGGAATGAAACTGAAGTGAGTATCGAGTAGCGCAAAAAACAACGCGCCAAAAGTAATCAATGCAAAGAAACTTCGGCTGCGAACCGGCGATGGCGTGACCGAGAGCGCCGCGCCGGCGAGCAATGCGATAAAAGGCATTGCCGTTATAGCATAACGCGCTACAGGCTCGAAGCCGGCATAAACCGCGTGATACGCAGAGAACAGCGCGAACATGATCGCAGGACGTGCGGTGTTCTCGCCTGTTTTGCGGATGGCTTTCGTAAACCCGATCACTGCTAACAAAAGAAGCAAATCGTGAAAAACATTTTGTACTTGCCAATTGAAACCAAAGCACGCATGTTTGAAATCATTCCAAACGCCTGCCCACAAGCGCGATTCCTTCCGCAAAATAAGTGCAGAAAATCGACACGGATCGGACGAAAAATTTCCGGAAAGAGATTTGAGCGCATCGCTGGTTTCATTAGGAATACCGGGCTGCGCGGGCCAGGTTCGCCATCCATCAGTGTTTAGCTGATTGCCTACGAACAAATTGTATCCTGGTGCTCGATTAACCCAGGGCACAAACTTGCCTGTCACCTGGTGGGTGAACCAGAGCCAAGGTGCCATACACAGTGCACCGCCTACGATTAGCGCAGACATGGAAGGAAGTAGCGTGCCAGGCTTAAATCTCTTCCCTTCTTTCCAATCAGCCACCGTTGGAATAAAGAGAATCGCAAGAGCGGCTAAGGGTAAGGGAACGAATACCGATCTGGCGAGCAGCAACAGAATGGATATGGCTCCCAGAAAAAAAGAAAGAACAGTTTTTACGAGCACCGCATCTTTTTGGTTTAACCGAAACAGGCTTAAAGACAGCGTTGACCAGAGCAACAAAAGAAAATATGTGAACAGCTCGCTGTAACACAATCGGGTGTTTAAAATGGCGGCAGGATAAACGGCAAACAGTAACGCGGCTATCCATCCGGCTTTCGAATTAAATGCAAGCCGCCCGCAAAAATAAATCAGAACACAGGAAATCGCATCGATCAGCGAGTTTGCCACCGAGAAGATGTTCGAGTTTTGCGCATAATCAGTGGTTGTGACAACGCCGGTCAGAATGTGAACGATCGCAAGAAAGCAGGTATAAACGGGTCCGTCGAGCAGCAGCCGATCCGCCAGAGCACCGGATCCGAAAGTCGCTACGCTACCGGCAACTTCCGAAGTATGCACTGTCAGCTTCGCGAGAAAATCTGACAAGCCGGAAGCTGACGTGATCGCTTTAGCCAGTTCCTGTCCGGTTTTTAAAAAGAAATATCCATCGCCAAAACTACAGAGTCGTTGCTGAGAAAGTACCAGGTCGTTGTAGAGCCTGATGACAAGCGCGAATACGAAGACAAACAGCGGCGACAATTTGTCGAATTGCTGCAACTGCTTCAGGTCTAGTTTCAAAGACTTCACAACACCAATCTTTGCATCGGTTAACAACACCAGCGCATGGACAAATTTACTACGGCTGACCAGGTGCTGCCTGAGAGGTTAGTAAGCGCCGCGACCGCGCGACCGCTTCAGGCACAAAAAACGGCACGCGATGATCTCGCGAACATTAGGTTCCTCTAGCACTTCGAGCCCCATTCTTCGGTAATATACCTTGGCAGCTCGCGGCATCCGGGCGCTTGTCCCAGGAAACTTCATGTCACAAACGATAAGTGGAAAAGCAGAGCGGTCGGACTCGACTGCATCCACGCCTGCCAAAAACTTTTCGCGAGTTCTCTTTCGAGTGGCTAGCAACCGTCTGCTCGTAGCCATTTTGATTTTCCTGACGGCATTTGCGTTGCGCGCCGGACACAACCTGTCGCTCGAACACAGAGTTTGGTATTTCGAAGATGCGCAAAACTACCTGCGATCGGGCGCATCCATCTACCGCATGGTGAATGAAAGCAAAAGCCCGAGTCAGCTTTTGCAAAACATCAAAGACGATTCGAAAAATTATAGCGGCGTCTACAACGCCTTCACATCTGACAAACTCGTCGATCGCGTTTTAACTGACGGCGCCATATTTCCAATCTATCTAGCGGGCGTAGAGGCGATTGCCGGTCTGGACACGAAAAATCCGCAGTATGAAAAAATCGCCATCAAGGCCAGTCTTGCCAATTCACTGCTCGATTCGGCAACCTGCGTTCTAATTTTCCTCCTCGGCGCATTGCTATTCGGATTCGCTCCCGGCGCTCTGGCTGCGGCGCTGTACGCGTTCTATCCACCTGCCATTGTTAATACGCAATGGTGCATGAGTGAAACGTTTTGCAGCTTCATGCTGGTATCATCGATTTATTGTCTCGCACGATTTCTTATGGTGCCACCAAATTTAGTGGCGCGCAGAATTCTATGGGGTACCATAACCGGTGTAGTGTCCGGTCTGACAATACTCGCGCGTTCAGCCTTTCCAGTGTTTGTCCCTCTTATTTGCATCGCAGCATTTGCGGGTTCTCGCTCCCGCACAACATTGTTGTCCCCGGCTCCAATTATCGCCTTAGTTCTTTCATTTCTACTGACAATATTACCCTGGTGCCTGTATACGCAAATGGCTCTGGGACAGCCTCGCCTCACGACTAATCGACTTCCCGCATACAATGTCGTCTCCGGAAATTTAGCATCAATAGACGGTTACACTCCGTTTCCGAGCACAGTGCGCTTTCCCGAAGAGATGAAGGAAGCGGTCATCATGGTTGCTGCAGAAGCACGAGAGAAGCCAGTTGAATTCCTACTTTTAGAAATGAAAAAAGTGGCACGCCTCTGGTCGAGCGTGTGGAATGACTGCAAATACTCCGTTTTAGGTTTCAATGCGTCGGCGCAAAACGTATTCCATCAACTAATGCTGTTCCTCGCTCTGTGCTGGGGCTTTATTGTAGTCGGACGAACGAAACGCCACCTCACTGATGGAGAGCTGCTTGGAACGTGGCTCACGTTCAGTGTGATCGCCGTGCATTTTATATATCTTGCCTTCATTGCATTGTCCAGGTACGCGTTCACCGCGATGCCATTCGTGATTTTGGCTGCATCCGCCGCGCTCTGCTATTGGCTGCGTTCGGGTGAGACTGCGCGCAAACGATTAGCTATTGTTCTGACATCGTTTGTTGCAGTGTCCGCTCTTACTAATGAGTTCCGCAGCTTCTCGCAGTTTGTTTGCGCAATAGTACCCGAGACCTGGTGGTTCCAATTTGCACCATGGCTGACCTCAGGCGTTGCGATACTGGCTTATGCAGGTGTTTGGTATCTTGCTGTCAGAGCGATACATCGATTAACGAACGAGCCTGTGCCGCCAATTGAAGCGATCCAACCTTCGCACCAATCAAACCTGACAGCGCCGTCGCCGCATCGCCAGGCGCGTCAGAATGTAGGTGACAACGAGACTACCGATGCCGCCGGTAACAAATCCTCATTAGTTAGCAAGTCAGAAGTTGGAACTTCAGAAGTTGAAACTTCCGGAGTTGAAACTTCTGGAGTTGGAACGTCAAATGTTGGAACTTCTGGAGTTGAAACTTCTGGAGTTGGAACGTCAGATGTTGGAACTTCCAGAGTTGAAACTTCTGGAGTTGGAACGTCAAATGTTGGAACTTCCGGAGTTGGAGCGCCAGTATTACATACGTCGCAAGTCGGTACGTCAGAAAGTGGTGCATCAGAAATTGGCTCGTCAGAAGTTGCTTGGTCAGAACCGAATATGTCAGATGCTGATAGTGCCAGGTCGCCTGACGATGTCAGCTCCAATAGCGCCGCGCGGGGTGCTGAACTTGGCGCGAAGAATCCCGATCAACATCTCGAATCAACAGAAGTCCAAAATTTTCCTGATTCGCCATCGACTGCAGAATCGCATCAATTAGAAACGCCTTCGTCGTCAGATGCGCCTGTCGACTTCAATCCCAAGAACTCACAGCAAGTGACTACGTCACCCGAAAAAGCCATCACAGCGGAAGATATCTCGAGACGCTCTGCACTGACGACGTTAGCAGCAGCAAGCTATCTGCTCACCAGTTGCGGCATCATCGGTTGCATCGTCGGTTCGCGCACTTGGAGCGAATGGAGCTGTCCTCTGACGAATCAAACGGCTCATCAAACTATACAGCTTCCGGATAAAACGGGCTCGGTGTCAGAAACAGGTTATGTCATCCTCGACCTGCACGATGAAGAACCGCTCCCGCAGCTTGAAGTCGAGGTAAACGATCAAGTTTTGGATGCAGATCCAATTCCCGTTGGAATGATCCAAAAGGAAAACGAATCGATAAACGGTTCGCTGACGATGCAAGCGAATTCAATGGACATGGACTTTAGGACTCTGCGGCATTGGTATGCAGTGCCGTTCTCCACGAAGCTGCTGCAACAAGGAAAACAAAACACAATCGCTGTTCGCAACAAACGCAAGACGCATCCTGTCACCATATACGGTGACTACACCCCGACAACTTCGAACTCAACAGACGGAACACAAGTGCTTCCTTCGGTCAATTCGCTATCATGGAATTACGCGGTAGAAGGCAGCGATTACCGTTCTCCAATGGAACCGCGTCTTCTGGAATCTATCCAACTAAACGGAAAAACCACCGAGAGTTCGCTGGTTAGCCCGATTCGCTCGCACGACGAATATAAGGATTTGTCTCCCGCTTTTGGAACGCAATGGGGACGCTATCGGCTGCGATTATTGTTGCAACCTCGTTCCGCCAAGCAATTGGCGAAACAAGCGCAACTCACCACTCCACAATCAAGTTCAACTGATTCAACCACGAGCGATGTAGTCCAAACAATCTTCGAACAGAAACCCGATCAGGAGCAAACAGTTCACGGCGGAAACCCCGTTACGTTCTATCTTGCAAGCCAAACTATTCCGATAAGCGAAGAGCTTGTCGCGAAGCATCCGTTCAAATTCACTTGCGAACTGAAGACAGAAAAACGCCCCGTCAACGCGTTCATCAATTTGGTTTTTAAGACCGGCATCGGTGACGTTTGGATCCCGGAATGGCAGCCCGAGTGCATTCCTGTAAACAGCGAAGGCTGGAAAAAACTGACCATAATCGATGCGTTTCCAAAACGTTTACTTGAGCATAATGGTGTCACTGTCCAACCAATCGTCACACCATTCGGGAAAGATCTGTTGTTTACTCAGCACAAGAAAGCAGGTAAGCAAGCCGTTCTAATACGCAATGCAAAACTCGAATTCATCAACACCCCAATTACTGAACGCAGCAATCTTTTTACATGGAAAGTATTTTAGTTTCGTGAACGCGTCAAGCAAACAGAGGCACCACATGCGATGCCTCTTTAAATATTACGGCTCGGTGTTATGCGATCAATTTCCCACGGACTTCAGAATGCGTCGAGCGCGCGCCATCAGCGGCTCAGCTGCCTCGACGAAACCGCGCCTGTGGAGTACTGTGCCTAATTCCAAAAGATTGGTTCCGACCTCGAGATGCGTCGGTCCATATGTTCTGACAGCGATGTACACCGCTTTTTCCAAGCAACGTTGTGCGGCATCGAACTTCTGACGTTGCAGGTTTTCCTGCGCCAAACTTCGATACCTGGTAAGTCTTGTGTTTTCCGTACGAGCGGCGCATTCCTGATGAGTCGCTTCCGAAGAGCGTTCCATTATTGCCATCATCAAAATATCTTCCCCTTACGAATGTTCAATTTCAAAACGAAATCAAAGCATTCTGCTGTAGTCACAACAATTCTGCCGAAGAGCAAATCCTATCCCGCTCGCAAAATGACGAGTGAGAGGTTGCCTTCAATAACAATCAAATCTTCCTTGCTTCCTAGGTCTATTTACCCAGCAAAAATTGTTTTCACAAGGTCTAAAATTAATTCACGGAAACGCTTATGAGACAAGGGTTTTGAGCTGTCAGATCGCAGCAAGCAGAGGGACAGAAATCGTCATTTTGTGAGACATCGGCATCAAGATTATGCCAAACGACGACGCCGGAACAGCAGACTAGAACCAGGTTTACGCACGACATATATCAACGAGATATACGCTAAACCCAGGTCCATTGCATTCGCGATGGCACATATAAATGATTATCGCTCATGCCTTTTTCGACGGTCACGCCATTCGAGAAGCAGTAACGGAGCAGCTCTACAGTTTTCTTGTGAGACATATATCCGAGCCGCAAGGACGTTTGCAAGCGCAACGCGGAGTATAGAGTTTTTTCGTCGAGCACTCCAGCCTTCAAAAGCATGCTGCCAACTCTTACTGCGCTGTCCGGATTTTTACTGACAACGGATTCCAATTTTTCTTTATCGCAAATGCCGGCTTCGATAATGAGATCGCCGAGCCGCATGCTGCCTTCGTCTTGCGCGCCGTGAAACTGAGCCATCGCTTCGTAGACGTTCTTGCCATCTTTGCAAACCGCATGCAACGCTTTGGCAGCTTGATATGGTTTCAACGTGTCGTTGGAGATGGCGGACTGAAGCTGAATTGCCGCTTCGAGCTGTTCGTTGACAAGCAATCCACGTTCAAGAAGAATCTGACCAAACTGTTTCTTCTTAAACAGCTCAATCTCCAAACACTCAGCCAGGATCTCACGCGTAATCAAGCTTGCCATCAAACAAAGCTCTCCGATGCGAGTTGTTTTTGCATCAGGATGTTGAAATAAACCCAACTCGAAAAGCGCTTGTTCAAAAGAAATCGATTGAGCATTAGCATGCTCTAGACCCTTTACGGCATCCCCTTTAGGCATCTCTGAAGTTCGCATCATCAGCACCGCATGTAGTGCGGCAAGCAATCCCTCTGTCGAAATCAAATCATCGAGAACGAGCAATTGCCCGATCATCAAAGACGATTCCACCGACCGCACAAAAAGTGGACCGAGTTGGGATTGCGACAGCATCTTGGCGGACATCAAAAGGTCAGTCAGATCGTTAGACGCGGCGACCACAACTTGAGTGCGCTGGTGCATTGAATTAACTGATTCAATCGCTTTCGCCAACGGAATATTTTTCTGCATACAGACACGCAGTGCACGGATCGCAATATCCGGCGTGATGCTTTTCTCGGTCACTTTTGCCAGAGCTTCTTGAGCAGTCTTGAGATTGTCGGCGTTGATCAGACCTGAATTCAGAATCGCCTGTAAAACCGGAATCTTCAGGTCGCGAGAAATCATTTTGTAATCTTCCAGGTCCTCACGAGTTATCAGACCGCTACCAAGCAGTAGCTGCGTGAGGATCGGAAATTCTTCAGTGGACACCAAGGAGAGCCTCCTGAGGCTAGCCGCAAACTACGTCAGTATTTGCAGCGACCTGGTCTGGAACAAAAACTATTTTAGAACCTCGCCCGCCTAATCGTTTCCTTAAATCCAAGTTTAACCCATGAGCTCTTTGGTCAAGATATCGATACTTCGGGACCAGGCCAAGTCAGCAGCTTGCTTATTGTACGAATCGCGCGCATCGCAGTTGAAGCCGTGATCGACCCCCTCGTACTGGTATATATGAAAATTGGGCCGGTCGGCAAGACCTTCGACCACTTTTTCTACAGACGCTTGAGGCACAAAATGGTCGAGCTCCGCAAAATGGATAGCGGTTTCGCAACGGACGCGTTTCGCTTCTTCGAGGTGCTTCTCCAGCCCGACCGGATAATAGCAAATCGTAGCATTGAGATTAAACTGAGAAGCCAGGCGGTAAGCCAGCTTGCCGCCCAGACAGAATCCCATGGCGCCGATGCGACCCGTGCATTTTTTGTGGTCACGAAGATTGGAAGCCGCTTCTTTGAGATCTGACAAACCCTTATTTTCGTCAAACGCTTCAAAATACTTGAGCGCCTGTTCGAAGTCTGCACCCTCGTATCCGAGCTGAATATTGTGTTTCATTCTCCAGAAAAGATCCGGAGCCATGACGATATAGCCTTCTGCGGCGAGCCGATCGGCCACGTCACGAATATGCTGGTTGACGCCAAAAATTTCTTGAATCAGGAGTATGCCGGGTCCGCTGCCTTGCGGAGGCAAAGATACATATGCATCGAAGAATTCGTCACCGATAGTGATACTGACTTTCTCAGATGCCATGAGCTCCCGATTCCTCCTTAAGAATGCCAGTCCAGCCGCTCCAGCCGAACGCATTGCCCTTGTGACAAACGCTCATCATCAGCCGGAAATTGAATCAAACAATCAGCTTTTGCGAGCCCACTCAGCATGTGCGAGTCTTGACCGCGCGTTGGTAGCACATTCAGTGCCCCCTCCGGCGAACAACTTAGTATACCGCGAACGAAATCCAATCTTCCCGGTTTCTTCTTCATATCTCTCTCAAGAGAGCCAAACCAGCCCGATTTCGGACCATCGAGGGCTCCTTGCATCGCCATCAAGGCTGGCTTGACAAACAAATTAAAGGTGACAAGCGCGCTCACCGGGTTGCCAGGAAGACCGAAAATTATTCGACGCCGAGGTTTGCCACCTTCCCGATCGGGTCGATCGATAAAACCAAAAAAGACTGGCTTACCCGGCTTGATTGCAATCTTCCAAAACACCGATGTGACGCCGATGTCTTGCTCTAAAACAACTTTGACGTAATCGTGCTCGCCGACAGAAACGCCACCGGCTGAGATTATGACATCCGCTTGTTGATCGTCGAGCGCTAAGAGAAACGCCTGCTCCGTCGCTTCGCGATCGTCTCGGGCGTGAATGGTTCGACAATCCGGCAGTCCAAGAGCCTTTACCGCTGCGGCAAGAGCGAATGAATTGGATTCGAAGATCTGACCATCTTCAAGTGCGCCGCCTGGTTTAACCAGCTCGTCGCCGGTAACGACGACTGCAACACGAGGTTGTTGATAAACGGGAAATTTGGCATGACCAAACGATGCGATCAGTCCGACCACAGGCGGACTCGCTTCGATACCAGCGGGTAAAACTTCCTCGCCCTGCTTGACCTCATCACCTTTTCGGCGAACATTCTCGCCGGTTTCAGCGTTGGTTGCGAACGCGACGATGCCACTCTCTTCGACACAATACTCGCGCATGATCACTGCCTCCACCGATGGTGGCACGGTCGCTCCGGTCAAAATCTTGACCGTCTCTCCCGATTTCAGTGCCGGACCGTCGGCGCGATCGCCTGCGTGTATGGTTCCCACGAGATTCAACTTGATCGGCTTATCGGTCGACGCCTGAGCGACATCCGAAATCAGCACGCCAAAACCATCGACCGCTGAATTGTTGAAACGGGGCAAATCAAATTCCGCGCGAATCGATTCCGCCAAAATTCTTCCAAGAATCCGCTCCAGCTCTACCTTTTCAACAGGCATGCGCTGGACTGTCTGCAAAACCTGCTGCAATGCCTCGTCATAGGTCAGCATTTTAGAACTGCCCAAATCTATATCGCATTTCGACATCAGTTCTTTTCGTTCTTACTTGCGGTTGTGGCTACTTCAGCCGGAGTCTTACTTTTACTCTTATCGTGACACTTGCCTTCGATCATTGGAATGGCATGAAGAATGTATGGGAGCAAAACATCAAGAGCGTCACTTACACCGCCACGAGATCCGGGGAGGCTGATGATCACTGAGTTTTTGCGCAGGCCGGAACTCGATCGCGACAACATCGCGTATGGCGTTCGATCTTGTCCATATTTTCTAATTGCTTCGGAAACACCAGGCAATGGTTTTTCAATAAGCTGGGCAAGCGCTTCCGGGGTGTTATCTCTTGGACCGACACCGGTACCGCCGGTGGTGAACACCAGATCTACTTTCAAATCATCGGTGCAACGTTTCACCGAAAGAATTATTTCAAACTCTTCGTCAGGGATCACACTGAGTTCGGTAACTTCAATTCCGTGTTGCTCCAACCTGTCAGATATCAGCTTGCCGGACTGATCCTGAGCGGTGCCTGCGGAAACTCTATCCGACATGACAAGAACAGCGGCGCGAATTTTTCGCTCGACTTTCGGTTTGAAGTCAGATTTTCCGCCCGTCTTTTTGAGCAATGTGACGCCTTCCATTTCACACAGGTCATCCAGCATTTTCACCATGTCATAAATTGTGAGAGCCGCTACCGAAGCTGCTGTCAGGGCTTCCATTTCAACCCCGGTTTTTTCATCGGCTTTGACAGTTGTCTCGATTCTGATTGAATTGTCGCTCAGCTCGAATTCGACACCGACAAACTCGAGGGCGATTTGGTGGCAGTACGGAATAATCTGACTGGTGTTCTTCGCTGCCTGAATAGCCGCGACTTTAGCGACTATCAGGGGGTCGCCTTTTGGAATTTGATTGTTGCGTATTCGATCGATTGTAGTCGGACTGACTCGCAACATTGCTTGCGCAACTGCGGTTCGAAAAGTGACGACTTTATTTGAAATGTCGCGCATCTATCCTCCAATCTCGATCATGCTGCGATTTAACTGCGAGGCAATCTCTTCCGCTGGCGGATGAGCCTCGGGCTTTTGCGAAAGCGAATACATTATCATCTCTTCGATCTCGGCGTCCGTTGCGCCTGCGCGCATTTTGTCGCGCAGATTTACTTCAGCAGGAAAGAACAAGCACGATTTTACAGAGCCGTCGGCGGTGAGCCTGAGCCGATTGCAGGTGCCGCAGAAACTTTCGGTCATTGATGTGACGAAGCTGACGGTGCCTGTATGACCATCGATTGCATAATCCCGGGCCACCGCTCCTGGCTCCGTTTCCAGCGGTGTCAGATCGAATTTCTCACCGATCTTGGCGAGCATCTCGGCGTACGTCAGCACGCGATCGACGTTCCAGTTATTGTCGCGAAACGGCATGAACTCAATGAAGCGGACATTGATATTGGTGTCTTTGACGTATTCTACAAAGTCGAGAATTTCGTCTTCGTTGACGTCAGCAATGGCGACGACATTCAACTTGATGCTCTGGAAACCTACACGACGAGCGGCTTCCAACCCGTTCAAAACGCGTTGCAATTCGTCGCGACCGGTGAGCTGTTGAAATCGTTCGCGCTTGAAACTATCGATGCTTATGTTCAACTGACTGACGCCCTGGTCCTTCAGCAATTGCACGTTCTCGGCCAATAGCGTGGCGTTAGTCGTCATCGCTATCGTTTTCAATCCGTCAATCTGCGAAAGCATGCCGACAAGAGAAGGTAAATCGCGCCGCATCAGCGGCTCGCCGCCAGTCAATCGAATTTTCTCGATCCCGCGTTTCACAAAAATCTTGCAGACTCTAAGAATCTCTTCGAAATCAAGCAGCTCTTCCTTGCGCTTCCAGACAATGCCTTCAGCGGGCATGCAATAGAAGCATCTCAAATTGCATTTGTCCGTGACTGAGATTCTCAGGTACGTATGTTTTCTTCCGAATCCGTCAATTAGTGTATTCATGCGGTTTGCGATTTCACCGCGTGTTCTGAGCGTTCTGAGCGTTCTGAGTGGTGCACCTTATGTGGTGCCTCGCGATCGGAATGCGCACCGCAGGTCTGGCAATTGACCCACACCGAGCTGCCGTCTTCATAGGCTTCTCGCTTCCAAATCGGCAGTCGGGATTTGATTTCGTCGATGACAAAACGGCACGCTTTAAAAGCATCCTCGCGATGCGCTGAAGAGACGGCGACGAAAACGGCAACGTCACTAATGGCGAGGTCACCGGTTCTATGCGCGGCGGCCACATTCACAATAGCGAAACGCGCCATTGCCTCTTTGATAATTTTTTCGCCTTCGTTAATCGCCAGCTCGTCATAAGCTTCGTAAGCCAGCGCGCTGACAGCTTTTCCTTCATTGTGATTTCGAACGCGACCGTCGAATGTTACAATCGCTCCAGCGCGTTCATCCATCACAAGCCGCTTGAGCTCGTTTTCGTCAATAATTTTGTCGGTCAGTTGAAACATCAATCCTCGCCGATGTCGATTCTTAGCCGCCGGCAACTGGCGGAACAAACACTACGACATCGTTATCATTCAACTTCTCGGACCAATTGGCAAATTGGTCGTTGATTGCCACGGACATGCGGTCTTGCGGCAGGGAGAAGTCGTGCTTGCTTCGCATCTCGTTGTAAAGCTGTCCGACTGTGGCCGCTTCCGTCGAGATTGTTTCCGCCGAAAGACCGCGCTCTTCTCGCAAAAGAGCGAAATACCTGATGCGCACAGTCTTGCCAACGAGCTCAGACATCTCACCAACCTACTTGTAACTGCTGATTGTGCCACAAAATTGGTTTTCTTACCACGGAACTCCGTACATTACTCCGCGTATACTTCCAATTTAGGAGCACTGCAAGCTATATGTTTGGTAATATCCAGTAGGTGTGAATTTAGTGGCGCAATGCCAAGTGGAAACCCTCACTCGACTTTGAAAATGGAAATACTGGCGTGGCTGGCGGGCCTTCTGATTTAAAACTCGGCACTCTATTGTCTTACTTCGGTGTTGTATCGGAATCTGACATCAAACGCGCCCTCGTGCTGTCGAAGCACACGGGGCTTCCGCTCGGGAAATGCCTGGTGATGCTGGACTTCGTCACCAACGAAGTTGTGCGCGCCGCAATCGAAGCGCAGTCCATGATTAAAGACAGCTTGCTGGACGCCGAAGCGGCGCGAGAGGCGATGGGCGTTGTGCACCGCAAACGCTGGACTCTTTCTGACGCATTGATCGTGCTGGGTGTCGACGCCTATGCCACGCGCGGAACGCGACTGGGCGAGCTGCTTCTCTCCGCCGAGCACCTCAGTTCTCTACAAGTAGACATAGCCCTGAAAGCCAGTGACGGCAGTGGCTTGCCACTCGGTCGAGTTCTGGTTCTTCTCAGTAAACTGTCAGAACCTTCGCTGGATTTAGCGTTAAACCTGCAACGTGATGTGCGCTTCGGCAAGGTCGATCGCTCCGCCGCAGTCGAACAATTGCGCAAAGAGAAAATCCAGATGTTGCTCGAAGGGCGCGATGGCGATCTCGACGACAAGAGACTCCGCATAGGCGAACTGCTGATCGCGTCAGATCTGCTCAGTGATGCTGACGTTCAATCTGCCGTCGAGATGGCCAAGGCCAACGACAAGATGATGGGCGAAGTTTTAATCGAGATGGGCTGGGTGTCACAAGAATTGCTGACAGCTGCCCTGCGCTTGCAGGAGATGGTCTGGAGCGGAGGGTTCAGCATTTACCGCGCCACAAGCGCCCTCAAGCATATCGACAAATCCGGTTTGACCGCCGAAGACGGGCTCATGAAGACAGGCTTGCGACCGTCAGAATTTCAAAAACAAGTTTCCTTCTGCGACTTCCTGCGTTTGTCCGGATATCTGACAAAAGATTCGATGAAAGACATCGTGCAAATGGTGATGTCCAATCCGGAATTAATCGGAGCGGTCATGAAACACGCCCGCAAAGACGGCGAGCCCGCCAGCGGCAAAGATCATTTGCGCGAAGCTATCAAAATTAGTTTTAAAAACACTGAACTGCTCGGCTTTTTATTGAGCCACGCCAAGCCCGAGGACCGGGCTCTGATTGACTCGGGCATGATCATGCATGAGTTGCTTCAGTCTGGTAAGCTCACCCTTGATCAAGCAGTGGTCAACTTCACGATCAGACAAAACGGTCTGGAGTTCGATCAATAGTCAGGAGAAAGAAATATGAACGCTGCAAAGACCCGGTCTCCATACGGCTCTTGGAAGTCACCGATCAGCGCCGATACGATCGCCTCCAATTCATTACGATTGGGCGAAGTAGCGTTTGACGGCGACGAAATGTATTTCCTCGAAGGTCGCCCCTCCGAAGGCGGGCGGCAAGCGCTAGTTCGCAGAAGAAAAGACGGCAAGCTCGAAGACGCTTTGCCTAAAGATTTCAACGTGCGAAACCTGGTGCACGAGTATGGTGGCATTTCATTCATGATCGAAAATGGAACAATCTATTTTGTCAACTTCAAAGATCAGCGCATATACGTTCAACAGCAAGGCTCTGAGCCAATCGCCATAACTCCTGAGAATAAACTTCGCTATGCCGACATGACTCTGGATCGGCAACGCAAACGTATTATTTGCGTAGGTGAATCACATGCAAAAGAGGGCGTAGAGCCTGAAAACATGCTTGTCTCCATAGATGTATCGAACGTTGGCGATAAGAACTTCCAGCCTGCTGAACCAGATACGATCGTTTCCGGTTATGACTTCTATGCCTGCCCACGAATGAGTCCTGACGGCAATTTCCTCGCTTACTTGGGCTGGAGACATCCGAACATGCCCTGGGATGGAACCGACTTGCATTTAGTTTCGTTCGACAAAAAAGGAACGATTAAAAATGACGTTGTGATCGCGGGCGGTATCGAAGAGTCAGTCTTCCAACCAGGCTGGTCAGCCGATGGTAAGCTGTTCTTCGTCAACGATCCAACCGGCTGGTGGAATCTATACGTATTGGAAAATGCTGACGATGCGATCGCCGGCAAAACCAAAATTCACCCAGTGGCAAACATGTCCGCCGAATTCGGAATGCCATTATGGGTATTCGGAATGACTACATACGCCTTTCTCGACGGTGGACGAATGATCTGCCAGTACAACGAAGATGGTGTTTGTAAATTAGGGATCATCTCAGAAAATTCTCCTTTAAAATTTACGATGGAAACCATTCCATGCGAATTCACGAACTTCTGGTACATCACAAGCAACGGAAAGCAAGTCGGCATGCAAGCCGGCAATCACAGCACGCCTACCGCTATCGTGAAATTCGATCCAGCCAGCAAAAAATTCGAAACCGTTCAAAAGAGTAATTCGATCACTATCGATCCGGGTTACCTTGCCAAACCACAAGTGATCGAGTTTCCCACTGAAGGCGGATTAACTGCCTATGCCTATTTCTACGCGCCGACAAACAAAGACTTCGAATCGCCCCAAGGTGAACTGCCACCACTGCTGGTGAAAAGCCACGGTGGACCGACCGGAAGCACATCTTCCGTACTCAGCCTCGGCATTCAATATTGGACGAGTCGCGGAATCGCAGTTGTCGATGTAGACTACGGCGGCAGCACCGGCTACGGCAGAGAATATCGGAATCGCCTCAAGTTCAACTGGGGCGTAGTCGACATGCACGATTGCGCCAACGCCGCGCGATATCTTGTAAAAAAAGGACTAGTCGACGGCGATCGTCTTGCCATCACCGGCGGTAGCGCTGGCGGCTACACAACATTATGTGCACTGACTTTCCTCGACGACTTCAAAGCAGGCGCCAGCCACTTCGGCATCGGTGACGTCGAGGCGCTTTGCGCCGACACGCATAAATTCGAATCACGATACGGCGACTACCTTGTCGGTCCATATCCTGAGATGAAACAGCTCTACATCGAACGATCGCCAATCCATTACACTGAAAAATTGAACTGCCCGGTCATATTTTTCCAGGGTTTAGAAGACGCAGTGGTGCCACCATCGCAAGCAGAAGCCATGGTCAGCGCGCTCAAGAAGAAGGGCTTGCCCGTTGCCTACATCGCGTATGAAGGCGAGCAGCACGGATTCCGCAAAGCCGAAAATATCAAGCGCACGATCGAAGGCGAGTTCTATTTCTATTCAAGAATTTTCGGCTACAAACCTGCCGACGATACGGAACTAGTCGAGATCGAAAACCTTACGGTGAGCGCGTCTCACTAACCAATCATTCGAGGAATGCCTGAATTATAGCGGCTGCCAACATAACATCGGCATCCTAATAAAAGCCAAACTTGGGTGCACAACAAATACTTCGCACACATAAATGGTGATAGCTGGACGTTTCACCTTCAGGTTAGGGCGAAGTCAAAAAATGACAATAATTCGCCAACCCGAGTCACAAATCGTGACTCTGACTTGGTCTTGGAATTACCATATCTTAAAAGATATACAGTGATAAATTATGCTCGATAAGAGATATTTTCTTGCTCGAATATGCTTCAGTGGATATAATTGAGTCAAGGAATATAAAATGAAGCATAATTTTCAATCAATTGTTCAGGCGTTGATCGAAGCTCGAAAGCAAAAGGGCCTTACACAGACAGAATTGGCGAAACGCTTGAGCGTTCCACAGAGCTATATCTCGCGCATTGAAAGCGGGAAGCTCGACCTTCGGCTCACGAGCTTGATTGACATCGCCCGATATCTCAACCTGGATTTGCTCTTGGTGCCGGATGCGATGGTTCCAACAGTGACTGCGCTCACAAGTTCAGCCGGTCTAACGCAAACTGCACAGCCTCTCTATACACTCGACAATCTTGAGGAGTGAGGTGCAATTGTCTTTTAGTCCCAACACTCTGGAGATACGGCTCAATGAGCGACTGGTCGGCACGCTGACAAGACTGGTTGATGACACGATCGTTTTTGCTTTTGACCCAAGTTATGAAAACGATGAGAATCGGCCAATTCTTAGCATGTCTCACAAAGGGTCCTTGGGCGCGCTCATTCCAGGCAGAACCAGAACCGGTCCACGGCTCAGTCCGTTTTTTTCCAATCTGCTTCCCGAAGGCCATTTACGAGACTATCTGGCGCGCAAACTTTCAATAAATACCGCTCGGGAGTTTTTTCTCTTGGGCGCACTCGGTCTCGATTTGCCTGGAGCGGTAATAGCAACGCCGCTTGGCGAATTGTCAGGTCTAGATCAGCGCGACCTCGATGCTTCCACCTCTGAAGAACCACGCAGGCTACGCTTTTCGTTAGCTGGAATGCAACTGAAATTCTCGGCAATTGTCGAGACTAAAGGAACATTCACTGTCCCGGCCGATGGCGCCGGAGGCTCTTGGATAGTCAAGCTACCAAGCGAGCGTCACCTGCAGGTCCCGGAAACTGAATATTCAATGCTCAGCTTGGCCGGCATGGTCGGGATAGAAGTCCCTGATTTCAAGCTGATTCCGACAAAAGTCATCGAGGGGCTGCCGGAGGATTTTAAAAACATTGTCGCTGATAGCCTGGCGGTAAAAAGATTTGACCGCACCGTATCAGGTGGCAGAGTTCACATGGAAGATTTCGCCCAGGTCTACGGAGTTTATCCGCAAGAGAAGTATGAAAAGGCGGGCTACGCGCATATAGGTCGAGTTCTCTGGGCAGAGGCCGGAGAGGAAAGTTATTGTGAATTCGTACGCCGCCTTGTGTTCACTATTGCAACGGGCAATGGCGACATGCACCTGAAGAACTGGAGCTTGCTTTATCGTAATCCACAAAAGCCAGTGCTCTCGCCAGCTTACGACTTTGTACCGACCATCTCATATATTGAAAAAGACTTGCTTGCGCTTAATCTGGGTGGCACAAAAAATTTTTTGGACGTCACTCTGGAAAAATTTAAGAAGATGGCAGTCAGCTCCAAGGCACCTGAAAAGCTGACAGTTAGGGTCGTTGAAGAATCAATCGAACGGATTAGCACGGAGTGGGCGAAGAATAAATTCGACTTGTTGTTGCCTCGTGATATAAGGCACGACATTGATTCGCACATGGCGAAACAACCATTGTTTAAGAGGACACCAGGAGTGGTGGCAGCGTCTCGTACTAGTTCTTATCTTAAAAACCTGACTATTGCTGCTATCGAATTCGACCCTATTATCGACGAACACACTATTTGTCTTGAAGCACCGACCGGAAGAACAACAGCAGTTCGCGCGCCGGAACGCATGGAGCCGGAATTAATTCTTGAGGCAGCGCAACAAGGGCTTCTGTCTGAGCTGGGTCAAGGTCCGATTCGCGTTCTGGTTGGCGAAAAACTCTATCGTGAATGGAGGCGATTAAACTTCATCACCGTGGACGACGAACCAATTATCACATCATATCCTGATCGGTCATGGCGAGGAAAGGTCCAATCGATAGAGAGCAAGTTTTCAGCACAGTCTTGGCAGAAAATCGTCTCTGCTCATCAAAGAGAGTCGATGGAAGAAATCGATATTTTGCAGCGCGACGGGTCGATTCGAAATATAAAAGCACGCATACAAAAGATTAGTGATATTCACAGAGAGGACGGCTCATCGGTCACCAAAGCATTCGTTGAATTTTTAATTGAAGACGAGAAAGAACTTCTAAATCCGCACGATGGAGTGTGATATTTGTTGTAGAACAAAGACAAGGGTGGTGCCGCCGAATTTATAGCGAATGTGTAGGCGCTTTGTAGATTCGATCTGCACCGCATTCGGTGACGCCGACAATAGGATTTGACCTGCGCATGCGGAGCGCGTCCATCTCCGTCGAGCTTGTAGAAAATTTGTATGCGCAACTTTTAGCCTACACAGGGAGAAGCTCTCCTGCCAGCGGAATGCTCAGTTAGGAACTTCCGCGATGTCGTTTCATTGGAGGGGTTCCAATCGATTATCTCAGGTGCCTTTTACATCAAGCGCCTTGAGGAATTCACTGGTCATTATCGCCATGTGTTCCCAAAATTTACTGGCTCGACAAGCCGATTACATCGATCACGAAAGACATGGTCGAAAAACGACATCGTGATCTGACAGTTTGTGATAACGCTGCTCCTATAAGACTGTCGACAATGAGCCAGCACGACAGACGATTCTGTACCTTCCGCCGACGGATCTCTAAACTTTTAAACGCTCAGCACGACGGATACGTTCAATTCCGAAGACTAAGTTCGTCTTCACGACTCTACAAAAAAACTACATACAGACAACAGTAAAATTCACCTCTTCACCGACCACACAAGCGTTTCAGAGTCTCCGACGTTTAGGTTCATTCTGTGTAGATGTGCAATTTGTCCTACATGTGCTTGCAAACGCCGATCAACAAATGCTTGTGATAGTTCCGACACAAAGGACACTGAACATTGACTGCCCCAAGGAACCATAAAGGCTCCTCGGGGCAGCGGACCAAGACGCAACTGACTGTATCACGACTTTAATTGCCGTAGTAACTGTTGCCACCGCCGCCGTAATACTGCGAACCTGTATCCTTGCCCCATTGGCTGCCACCACCAAATTGCCTTCTGGAGGCATCGAGGTCGTTTACTCGCTGCACATTGGCGGCACTAGCTTCACGCGCAGCAGCGGTCTCTCTTATCGAAGCTTGTCTTTGTTGCATGGCGGCCTGAAGCATTAGCCTGCGATGCTCTTTCACTTCACGGTCCGCTTGCAGACGCTGACGTGCGACACGGTTGGTTCGCGCTACTGAGTTCGTTTCATAGCCGTCGCCACTATAACTATTGGTGGCAGAATTCGAAGGTGTAGTTGCGCTTTGGTTCGAGAAGCTTGAGTTCGTTACTTGTGAATTTACATTGTCGCTCGATGAACCGTACCGGTATCGAATGCGAGTCTCTGGAACGCTCTGCTGGCGGGAGACTTGCTCTTTTAATTTCGAGGGTTTTGTTTTCGCCTGAGCAGTTCTTACAACTTGAGCTGCAGGCTTACTTTTCGCGGTCGGCTTAATCTGCGGTTTAGAAGTCGCGGTTGAAGTATCGACGGGTTCGACATTTCGAGTAGACGCAGTATTTTTGGATTGATTTTTATTCCAGGGCAAGTTGATTGGACTGACACCAGCGGTGGCACCAACAACATCCGTACTACTATTAGCGTTACCACTACCCGCGGTGCCAGGAGCTTTAGGACTAGCTGAAACGCTGCCGCCTGACGCATTACTCGTTGATGTTGTTTGCGGTCTTAAAATAGAAGTCAAAATGCCGTGCTGAGAGTTGAACACGAAAAACGTTCCGACCGCTAACATCGACATCAAATACATCGCACCGACAGCCGATCCAATCACGATCATCTGTTTGCTTGAAATTACAGGTCTGTATATTTGTCCTGTTTCATCGAGCACTGGAGGGCGTTGTCCTTGCTGACTGCGCGTCTGGCTCTGGGTTGTTCGTCCTCGAGCGGAACGTCCAGCCGTGCTTCGCGACTGCGTTTGAGTTGTTCGTCCTGGTTGTCCGCGTGTCACAAAAGGATTCGTTGTGCGGGTTTGTGACTCAGGACTGTCAATGTTCGAATCCTGAATGTCACCTTGAGTCTGATTTTGGGTCGATCCGCCCATCGCGGCACCGGCCCCGGAAGCTCCGGGATTGCGCGGGCGGTGCAGTGACGAGATCGACATGGAAACAGAGCCCGGACTGAGCAGCCCGAATAGCGCATCACGAACGAGCGCCATCGATTGCGGGCGATCTTCCGGTTCTGTAGCTAAACATGCCAGAGTCAGTTGTTCCAATCCTGTCCAGTCGGAAAACCCGGGCGGAAACGGCGGAGCCTGCTCCATGGTTTTGCGGCTCAGCGTTTCAATCAGAGTTTCGCCTTTGCATGGAACCAGCCCAGTGACTGCCTCGTAGATGATCACGCCGAGCGAATAAATGTCGGATCTGTAATCGAGTTTGCCACCGCGGCATTGCTCCGGGCTCATATAGAGCGGACTGCCAATCAGCACGCCCGATTGAGTAAGACTGAGGTCCTCTGCGGATTTGGCGATTCCGAAGTCGAGAACTTTAGCGTAGTCATCCGTGTGCTCATCGTCGAGCATGATGTTGTCCGGCTTCAGGTCCCGGTGAATCAAACCCTGCTTGTGCGCGTACGCCATCGCATCGGCGACCTGAGCGGCGATCTTGATTACTCGCTCAGGGTGGAGTCGTTTTTGTTCATCGATAACTTCCCCAAAGCTACGCCCCGAAATCAGCTCCATGACTAGATAAGGCTGACCGTCGGAGATGCCGAAATCGTGAAACGTGGCAATGTTTGGGTGACGCAAATTGCCCATGGCAGCAGCTTCGCGCTCGATGCGTTTGACATTGACCTGGTCATGAATTAGCTTTGCCGACAACAGTTTTATGGCGACGTGACGCTTTATGCGCAATTGCTCCGCGCGATAAACCAGCCCCATTCCGCCCGTACCAAGCTTCGACACCAGCGTGTACTTGTCTATCACTCGACCCACATAAGGGTCGGGCGGCCGAGGGCGCGGATTCTCGTTGAATTCGGGCATTGGTGCACTGCATCGGAGTCAGTTACATCATACCCTTAGTCGAAATTAGAAGCGAGCATTCCTTAAATGCTTCCAGAAGCGCTTGAGCGGTCCGTGGGGCTTGGTGGTTCCGCTTCGGGGCTGCCTTTGCACTACCGAGCGACGAATGCGAGCCTGGCGCTTCGCAGCGCTCAATCTGGATTTGGGCGAACCGGGTTGAGTGACCGTGACGTTCGGAGCCGATCTAGCTGACGATTTACTGGCGCTCGGACGCGAAGGTGCCGTCGGGATTGCAGCGTTTCCGTTCAAAGATGATGGAGCTTCGGCTGGACCCGAAGACAGTCTCGAATTTGCTGGTTTGCTACCGCTTAAATTTTCAGGAGTGAAACGGGAAGGCTTCGCAGTATTGGAAAGCGCCGGCGTGCCGTCCGAATTGATCGCTCTAGCTTTCATCGGATCGCCCAGATCCGACACTCGGCTCGAATTTCGCGATTCAGTGGAAACAGCCGAGACCGGCGCAATCGTGTTGACACTGGGCAAACCTGACGGTTCAGTCAACGCACCGCCCCTGGTGGCACCACCAGAGAGTAGATTGAACGACAACCCGCCAAGAGCGATTACAGCTCCTGCGGCAACGGCGATCGTTTTTCGGTCGAGGTTGAAGTTGAACTTGCTATGCTTTCCCGATACAACGTGCCCGGTTGAAACGGTTGCAAAAGACGCCTCAGTTTCGATTCCGCTGGCTATAGCTTCGATTTCATTAGCCGTGTCGGGCGCAAACGATGTTAAGACAGTATTATCCTGCCCCGTCACGTCAGAAATAGATGCCATCACCTGTGATGGCGTTTGCAATACGATTTGACCCGACGAATTATCATTTGCAGTGTCGCCATCTAACATGTTCACATCCTGGGCGACGGGCGTCAAGGCTCGTTCGTCGTATACATCAATAGCGTTCTGCGTCAGTGGCGGAATATTGATTGCAGGACTCTGCGCAATCGCAGCACTTTCAGCAGTGGCCGAGATCTGCACACTGGCCGGCATCGCCAGGTCAACAGTGGCAGGCTGTAGCGCGAGCAACATGTCGCGAACTGTCAGCATAGACTCCGGTCGATCGGCACGCATGGGTGCAAGGCAGCTCAGGACCAGCCTTTCCAGGTCCTTCCATTCCGCGCAATGATCGGGAAAAAGCGGCGGTGCTTCCGTGCTTTTTTTCCAGATAGTTTCATACATGGTGGCGCCTTTGCAGGGCACGGTGCCGGTGACCGCCTCATAGAGCACGACTCCGAGCGAATAGATATCACTGCCGGAGTCCAATTTTTGCCCCAGGCATTGTTCCGGGCTCATATAAAGCGGGCTACCCACAACCGTTCCTGGGCGAGTCAGGGACTGAGACACATTGATGACAGTGTCCACCGATTTGGCGATCCCAAAATCGAGAATTTTGACAAAATCATCTTTGTGCTCCCAGGTGAGCATGATGTTGTCCGGCTTCAAGTCACGATGAATGATGCTGTTTTTGTGCGCATAATCCATGGCATCTGCGATCTGAGCCATGATCTTGATGGCGCGCAGCGGCTCGAGCGTCTTTTCTTCCAGCAGCAAATTTCCCAGGCTGCGGCCGGAAATAAGTTCCATTACCAGGTACGGCTGACCCTCGTCAGAAAAGCCGAAATCGAAAATCGTGGCAATATTGGGATGACGCAGGTTGCCCATTGCCGTGGCTTCGCGCTCGATGCGTTTGACGTTGACCTCGTCGTTGCCCATGGTAAACGGCAGCAACTTGACAGCAACATGTCTCTTTATCCGAGCTTGCTCTGCACGATAAACCCAGCCCATTCCTCCGGCGCCAAGGCGTTCGATAAGTCGATACTTATCGATTACTTTGCCGGCATACGGGTCGGGCTTCGGCACGCATGTGGTTTCTTCACTCGGGAGCATATATGGGCTGCTTCGAAGACTGGTAAGGGAATAAACTGGGATTCTATAGTTATAGCAATTGCCAGGGGTTCTTTGCCAATAGGGGGCTAAGACGCTCCCTCAGTTCACTTGTTCCACACCAACTCGAGAATTTATGTAGCCAAGGGGTTACGCTTATCAGGCGACCCGAGCCTGACCAGACAGCGCCACTATCAGCAGTATCATGCCCGAAACCAACAACCCAGTATCATTGCAATTCGAACTTCCGAACAGTTCATTATCGATAGGCGATCTTGTCGGTCGGGCCGCGCGCTTTGTGCCCGCTAATTTCAAGTTCGTTTTTAAACTGTACTTGAGTGCGGTGACGATCTATGTTTTAGGCTGGGAACTGCTGCTTTATATTGCTGAGTACTTGTGGACGCCTCTGGAAAGCGGAAATTCCGCCACTCCGTTCGATATCAGAATACCTCTACTTATTGCCTGCCTTCTAATTATCTGGTTTTGCGTTTGGTGGCTGCGCGTAAAAACACTTACGCTCTGGCTCCTGATGACCGGCGAAGAAACCAACCTGGACACCGCGGCCGCACGCGCGCGTGACTTCAGGATGCTCTGGATTTACTTACCCACGATTGGTATCGAGCTTACGGAGGCAATCTGGTCGTCGTTGCTGTTGATTTTCATCAATCACATCGAAACGACCGAGTCCGTCGCAGATACCATGCAAGCGACTGGATCTTACATTGTGCTGGTCGTATTGTGGGTTTTGCCTTTTCGCATGCTTGCAATTCTCAATCTTTTTCCAGCCTACAACGCGCTTGTATCCGAACGATCCATAAAACAAGGATTCGCCAAATTCTGGTTTCATTGCCGGCGCGCGCCGATGCTTGTAATTTTCGTCACGTTTTTAACTGCGATTGTCATCAATTGCCTGGAACTTCCAATCATGATTACAGCAATCGCTGAAGGCACCCTTCAAGCGCTCGGAATTCTCAATAAGGACGCAATTAAAATTCTGACACTGATACCGCGGCTGGTGATGGAAATCATGATCGGAACCGCTTCAAGCGGCATATTCGCGGTAGTTGCGGTTCTGTTCGACAACGAATTAAAAATCAGGCTGGAGGGACGAGACCTCACATCGACGCTCAAGGAATTTGAACTCAAGCGTGGCTAGTGAACGTACCGCTATAAATAGATAGTTGTTAGCGAAACGCTGTCTATCGACAAGAGGGGTTTCGCCCAGGAATTTTCAACCGCTAGCGGTTGAAATTATAAAGTCGACGAATTCGGCAACCGGGTTTCGGCTCGAATATTTTCAACCGCTAGCGGTTGAAAATATTAACTCAACCAATCCGGCAAGCGATCCACTCGAGGGATTTCAACCGCATGGTGCTGAAATTGCCGACTTCGAAGGTCGTGCAGGGCGAGGATGACGAACAAGTAAACACGCTTTACTTTGCCGTCAGTTTAGTTTTCAACTCGGGGCGATCAACAAGCATGGGAGCCAGGCGCTCGTCGACCAGGCGTTCTGCAAGCGCAAGGTCTACTTGATCCGGTTTCTCAATTCCCGCTACTAGCTCCGCCAGTATGCCATCACAGATGGTGCCTGCTTGTTGAGCTAATCGATATGGCACGTTGCTGAACGTGACCAGTGAATATCGTGAAATGTATTTGCCCGGGAACTTCTTCTCGAGAATCTTCTCGACGCCTTTGGCTAGAAGAAACTTCGGATCGCCAACTTTGTCGCGCATTTCAATGAAGTTCTCGACCGCCATGTCGGCGATTGCATCGCAATTATCTTTGCGCCGCTCATAGAAGTCGGTGAACACTCTCAACCAGTTGGCTTCGCCGTCGTGAAGCAGCTTGCCGAAGTTTCGGCGCTCGTCTTCTCGGTGATGTGAGCGTCTTTCTACAAAGATTGTGCCGCCTTGCGAAATATGATCTTCAACGCATTCGTCAAAGATAGAAAGGTCTTCAAACCCACAATTCATGCCTTGTCCGAAGAAAGGAACGATACCATGGGCGGCATCACCCATTAACAAGCATTGACCACCGACATTCCAGGGATGGCACTTTACAGTTTCCATATGTCCGGTTGGATTATTCATAAACGCTTGAACGTAATCAGGCATCAGTTCTGCCGCATCAGCGAAATGCTCGGTAAAGAAATCGCGAACGGATTGTTCTGTTGTCAGCTTCTCAAAACTTATATCGCCTTTGTACGGAAGAAATAGCGTGACGGTAAAACTGCCGTCAAAATTCGGGAGCGCAATCAGCATGTAAGTGCCGCGCGGCCATATGTGCAGCGCGCCCTTGTCCAGCTTAAAGCCGCCGTCTTCAGCGGGCGCGATATACAGCTCCTTATAACCATAATCAAGTTGCTCGACTGAACTTTCAAAATCATCGAGCTTCATCATTTGCTCGCGCACAGCCGAGGCCGCGCCGTCTGTGCCGAAAATAACTGCGGCCCGAACGATTACAGTTTTGTTGTTTTCATCCAGAAACGTAATTGAATTGCGATCGAAATCAGAGTCTTGTGCTTTCATGTTGAAATGAAAACGCACTTGCCCTGTGGCTTCAGCCTTGTCCATCAGCAGTTTGTTTAGACCGCCACGCGAAACGGAGTTACCATATTCGGTATCATCTTTTCCGTATGCTTGATACGTGAGAGCGCCATCACGCGAGTGCATCATGCGCCCCATCATTGGAACAACTTCAGGAAGAACGTCATCCACCAAGCCGATCCGCCTGAGTGCTTCCAGTCCGCGACAAGAGATGTTCAAATTGATCGAACGCCCGGCGCTGATGCCGACTTTTCTCATATCAGGTCGACGTTCATAAACGTCGACCGCAAATCCACGCCGCGCCAGAAACACCGCCGCCAAAGAGCCTACCAGCCCCGCTCCTACAATCAGGATATCAACTTGTCGTTCATCGGTCGCTTCTGTCATTGCAAATTCATCCGTAAGTTTTAACCGTTTTTAGCAAATCGTCTGATGATCTGCGCAAATTTGTATACGTCCACAAACGTGTTGTAGAGCGGCACTGGCGTCGCGCGAATAATATCCGGCTCGCGGAAATCACAAATCACACCTTCTTCTTTGAAGGCGCCGAGCATCTCCTTCGGGTTCGCCACAAACCTGATCGATAGCTGAGATCCGCGCTGCGACGGATCGGACGGTGTAATAATCGACAAATAGGTTTTAGAAATATCGCTGAGCAGAAACTCGAGATATCCGGTCAACAAATCGCCTTTTGCTCTCAGGTTTTTCATGCCGGCCTTATCGAAAAGTTCCAGCGAAGCGCGCAGTGCCGCCAACTGGAAGATCGGCGGATTGCTGAGCTGCCAGCCTTCGGCGCCCGGTAGCGGTTCAAATTCCGGTCCCATTTTGAATCTGGTTTCTTTATTGTGTCCCCACCATCCGGCAAATCTAGGCAGGTCAAAATTGTTTTGATGACGCTCATGAACAAAGCATCCGGCCAGGCTTCCAGGTCCGGAGTTCAAATATTTATAGCTGCACCAAACTGCAAAATCGACGTCCCAATCGTGCAATTGGAGATGAAGATTTCCGGCGCCGTGTGCCAAATTGAGTCCGATGTTGCAGCCCTTCTCATGCGCTTTGGCAGCAATCGGCGCAACTTGAAAAGCTTGACCGGTGAGATAGTTGACGTTGCCTAGCAAAACCAATGCGATCGTTTCGCCCTGTTTATCCAAAACATCCAGAATGTCTTCGGTCCGCAGTGTGTCCTCGCCTTGTCGAGGTTTCAACTCGACGATTGCGTCCTTCGGATCGTGACCGTGAAACTTCGCCTGCGAAGCCACCGCGTATTGATCGGATGGAAACGCGCCTGCTTCAACGAGAATTTTGTATCGCGTTTTTTCAGGACGGTAAAAGGAAACCATCATAAGATGTAAGTTTCCGGTCAACGTATTCATGACGACGACTTCGATTGGTTTTGCACCAACCACACGCGCGCTCATCTCTGTCAAAAATTCGTGGTAGGGCAACCAGGGGTGGCGGCTGTTCCAGTGCCCCTCGACGCCGAAGCTAGCCCAATCTTCCAGTTCTTCCGAAATATACTTGTGAACATTTTTCGGTTGCAATCCAAGTGAATTACCAGCAAGGTAAATACACTTTTCGCCTTCCGGTTGTTGCACCGCTCGTGGTGCCTTGCCGTCTAACGACTCTCGCGTTGGAATGAAAAATTCGTTCCTGTAAACCGACAGTTCGTCCTGTGAGTCAAGCTCTCGAGCAAACGCTTCTGAATTTTCGAACTTTACCGCACTGGTTAACACAATTGACTCCTGACAGAAGAACTTGATTTTGCTGAGCGTTTAAATCTCTCGAATTGCATTTGGTTTCGGACTCACTGAGTTTGGTCGAACTGTTTTGATTACTCAAAACTCTAATCAACCATCAGCGCCAATCAACGCTACATCTGCGCTGGTTCTGCGACTTTCACGGGTTTCTCCATTATCGTTCCGCACTTTTTGCAAGTACAATTTTCAGCGTTGCTGTAAAACCGTTCGAAGATTGGTGGAAACTGCGTCACGATATTTGTGAGCTTGAAAAACTCCTCGTAGAGCTTTTCTCCGCACTTCTCGCAATACCAAACAAAGCCGTCGATTTCATCGGGCACGCGCTTGCGTTCGATCACAAGTCCGATCGTGTTTGCCGGACGCTGCGGCGAGTGCGGCACTCCGCCGGGCAGAAGAAAAATCTCGCCTTCCTTGATGCTGATGTCGACGGGCTTTCCTTCTTCAATCACTTTGAGAACGATGTCGCCTTCGACCTGATAAAAGAACTCTTCGCCCTGGTTGACGTGATAATCCGTGCGCGAGTTTGGTCCGCCGACGACCATGACAATCGTGTCGCGATCTTCCCAAACCATTTTGTTGCCGACGGGAGGCTTCAGCAGATGCCTGTTTTCATCAATCCACTTTTTGAAATTTATGGTCGACAATCGTCCCATGAAACCTCCAGCTTTCAGCGTCTCGCCAGCGCCCGAGTAGATTGCATATTCTATTACTTTGCGCGCCGATCAGATCGTCACTTAGGATAACCCTAAGAATTCTTCGTGTTAGAGTTGGTAAGTTGCGCTCTCATACGGAACGTGGACCCACTTTTGAAGCACCTTCGAACTTGAAAAAACTATTATTAATGCTGGTGATTGGCTTTGCCTTCTCGGTGCTGACAGCCTCTGCGAAATCACCCGGTGTTGAAACGGAAACGTCTGCTGCACTCACCTCCGCTGCGGAAGCGTCCGCTATGGAAACGCCCGCTGCCAAAACAGCCGTTGCGGAAACGCCAGCTGCGCAAACCTCCAGCGCCGTCCCAGGCTCCGCTGAACCAGGATCCACTAAACCTTCCACTGCCGCTTCTAAACCCGACCTGCAAATCCCTGATGGTTGGCAGGTCTTCACACCCCCTGCCGGCGACTTCCGTGTTTTGATGCCCGCCAACGTCAAGCGCCGAACCGACAACAAAACCGGCCGCCCACAAGTCATGTACTACCAGCAAGCTAACGATATCGACTTTCTCGTAGCTGACGGTTCCTATATGACCAAAAGTCGAAACGAGGGCGCGCAGTTCGATTATTACCAGGAAGCCGTAAATACAATCGAACAGCAACTGAACCAAAAACACAAATCACTTGTGACAAAGGAAGTCAGTGATGTGACAGGTCAAGGTTGGCACGGCAAACAGATTTCATTTAAAACAAACGACGCCGATCTCGCAACAGTCCGCGTCGTCTATTCGACAGCCGGAGACGTCGCTTACAAACTGCTTGCCAGCGCCGGTACAGACAACCCAATTGTCAGAACTTATTTCGATTCGTTTGAAATCGACTCAACCGTCGCATCCAAAGCGCATCTCGACTCCGCAAGTTCCGCATCCGTTAGAAATTTTGTCGATGTTGTATGGGCGATTTCAATTGCAGTGCTAGGCGTGGTCATGTTGGCACTAATTGTCTCGGCAATTAAAAACCGAAAAGGCTAAACCAGTTTTTAGCGCAGCTGAACAGGACGATAAAACGTTCAAGATAGCTTAACGCCGGAAGGTGTAATTGGTCGCCGAAGATCGCGTATTTCAAGCGAGCGCTAATCGTCGGCAGATCGCTTAGCTACACAGCTTCAAGTACTAATCTGTCACCGAAGATCTCTTGTTTCCATCGGCTACAAGCGCTAATCGTCGTCGAAGACTAGCTTTTCCCAGCAGCTACAGGCGCTAGTCGTCGCCGAAGATCGCTTGTTTCCACCAACCTTCTTCAGGTTGATCAGGCTTGATCTCGACTGCGCGCCAGCGTCCGCTGATCATTCCAGTCACGCACTGGTCGAGCATCTCCGCTTGTTCTTCGCGGTGAGTGGCCCGCAGTAGCGCGGCATAGCTCTTCAAGATCCGCACGGTGTCGGGATGATCGCCACCGAGTTGAAGTTGTTTGATCTTCATGGCGCGTTCGTAATATGGTTCAGCCTGTGCATATTTTTTCTGCACGTGAAAAACCGTCGCCTGGTTATGCATTGCTGTAGCCGTTTCCAGGCTGTTGACGCCGGTGATTTTCTCGTTTATCTTGACACTTTCTTCACCAAATTTTTCAGCATCATCGAATTTATACATGACGTAATACAATCGCGCCAGGTTGCTCGCGGTCATTGCCACGGCGACATGTTGATCGCCGAGCACGCGTTTCTTAATACCATATGCGGTGCGCAAACAATGCTCCGAGCGCTCGAAGTTCTGTTGTCTCAGATAAACTTCTCCCAGCGTTTCAAGAACAAAACAGTAAGTCGGATTGTCAGAATTCTCGCCGCGCGCGAGCGTCATCGCTTCTCGCCAGGCGCCCTCCGCCATTGTCAGATTGCCTTCTGTCAGACCTTTTTCTGCCGCCGCTTTCAGCTCGTCAAAACTTCTTCCATATGACGAACTAATCGGCAAAACCAGCCTGGCACTCAACTCCGCATGAAGATCTCGTTCGGGAATCGCCGCCGCTTTTGGCGGCTCATCATCCTCAACCTGGGCGCTAGCCAGCTGTTGGTCCACAAGACTCGGTTTATTGTCGGCTGTCAGATCCGCAGCAGGGTTCGCCTCAAGGCCTCGTTGATAAGGCTTTTCAGCGCTTGCTCTGCGAATCTGATTTATCAACGACGAATGTGCCGGTCGCGGTTCGCCAGGCGACGCCCCGGGAGTGGACGGATTGATCGTTTGACTGTTTATTCCAGGCTCAGCAACCACCGGTGGATAGCACCCGGAAACGCCGCCATCAGTCGGTCGGAAGGATTGATAATTACCTGACAAACTACCGGGCGACGGCGAAAAGCCCAAAGCCTGACCGCCTACATCGCGACCGGAATTGGTCTGACTCCAGTTAGCTGATGTGACTACCTTTTCCGTCGCACGCAATTGCGCCGCTTCTTCCTCGCGGCCCTGCTTGACGAGCAAATCCGCGAAGCTGCCCAAAACCTTGATTACATCAGGATGTTTAGCTCCTAAACCACCAGTCTTGATCGCCAGAGCCCGCTTGTACTGCTTCTCGGCCTCAGGAAGATAGTTCAAAACGTGATAGACCATCGCCACGTTGTAAGCCATTGAGCCAACGTCATTGTGACTCGGTCCCAGAGCGGCTTCGTAAACTTCAAGCGCCCGATTGCCGAATCGCAGCGCCTCATCAAGCCGACCTTGAAACCACAGGCATTCGGTCAGTTTCTCGAGCGTATACGCCAACCGGTGATCGTGCGTCCCGAAGGATTCAGCCTCCTCAACCGCCAGCATCCACGTCGCTTCGGCAAAGTCATATTTGCCACTGCGTTGTGCGCGTTCAGCAGTCTGAATGTGCTCGTTCCATTCGGTTAGTTTTTCAGCCGCCACATGGTCCATTTTTACAACCATCCATCTACACCCGATCAAGCACCCGCGCTAATCTACATTCCCTCCAATGGTAACTTTTCTAACAGCTTGCAGCCGCTGTCGACCAATGACTTTTGATTTTCAACCGCTAGCGGTTGAAATACACCACCGCTGCCCGCCGCCGCAGTACATAAAAAATATCGGTCGCTTTTAAAGACACTCCACACGGGTATAGTCTCCTTTACTGATGGATCTAGGGACATGGTTGCAAAAACCGTCTACGACACATACTGGAAACCCTCGCCGATAACCGGTCTGATACTGCTTGTGATGACTGGTGCCATCATTTACTTGCCGCACTTCATGAAAGTGCCAGTGTTCATCACGCCCTGGGTTGCGGTCACACTTCAGCTTGCCATCTGCATCGTTGTGACGCTCTTTTTCTACAGCGGCGTGGATCGATTTAAACAGTTCCGGATTACGATGCTGATGTACTTATGTGTTGCCGCTTTTGGTGTCGTCAGCAATTTGTTTTACCAGGCGACGTTCCTGGCCTCGCCGCATCTTCTGACGACGGATTACGTCATCGCGGCTCTGATGAACCTCGGCAGCATCGCACTGACCCTGTCGTGTTATCGAATTTCGCACAACAAAATCGAAGTTAGCTCCAACGACGAAGCAAGCTCGATCAATCCAGAGCAGCTCGAACCGCTGTCTCCGTTGGTTTATGCGCTGCCGGTGATCGCTTCGATTGCGCTCATGTACTTTTCACGCAGCATACCAAACGGCACCCACTTTGCGATCAGCCTGCCGTTCTACATCTGCGGTCAGCTATTCATCAGCCTCTGGAGCAGCTTTTTCTTCTTCAAGGATCACGTCCGTGCACAAAAGATCCGGCTTGGGCTGGCTGTTTTGTCCTGTGCGATGGCGCTTGGTGCAACCGGCAATCTTATGCATCATCAAACGTCGTGGCGACCAGGGTGGCGCATCAACCTGTATAGCAGCGAATTTATGATTATGAATGGTGGCGCAATAGTGATCGTTCTGGTCTATATGATGTGGAAAAAATCGATCGCTGAGCAAAAAGCTAAGCGGGCAAAACTGTTGGAGACGGAAGCCACGGGCTCCAAACCGCAGGACAATGTTAAAACTCCGGTCGCGGCAGCAGCAGCCCCGGAATTGGCAAACACACCAGATGCGAAGGTTGCCTCGCGCGAAACTATAAAAATTGAACAGCCACAAGATTCGAAGACCTTGTAGAATTTGCCTCGAAATAAACGGGAAGCGATGCCAGCGAGGAATCCGCATTGGGTGCCGATGATTTTAACGAGCTGATTGAACTCTACGACCGCGGAATGAAAACTCGCGATGCGCTTAACTTCGCTGACGCCGTCAGCCTCTTCGAGCAAGCGGACGCGATCATGTCACGAATGGAAACGAACTTGCCTTTTCACGTTGCCTTTGCGTACGACATGGCACTCGCCCTGGATCTGGCAGGACAGGCGGATCGGGCACAGCAGCTGTTCAATAAATCGATCCAATTGTACGAAGAATTTCGCCTGGCCGAACCAGATCACGCGGCTGTCGAAGGCTTCTCCGGCTTAATCTGGGGAATCAATGACTACTTAAATTTACGGGACAATGCAAAACCGGATGCTGACAATTATCTCGACTCCATCACCACACGCCGTTGGGGTCCGGAAAAACTGCCATTGAAGATTTTTGTCGATCGCAGCGACGCCACCGGCTTCGATACCACTCTTCGAACGACTATTTTAGACGCTTTCAATGCTTGGACTGAACATCAAACATTTTTGCGTTGGACAGAAACAACAAATGCCGACGAAGCGGACATCACGATCACACGAGCACCAGACGGGCTGGGCAGCTCCGGAGGACACACCGGATTTGAAGAGATCACGGATTCCGACGGTCGTGTTCATTTGCAATTAGCCAGCATCAGAATCTCATTGCATAGCGCCGACGCCGGCGATTACCAGGAGCAGGAGCTGCGCGCGTTCAAATCTCTTATCATCCATGAGGCTGGCCACGCCCTGGGTTTAGACGGACATTCCCCGCACGCCACCGATTTGATGTATTGGAAATCGCCCTTGTTGGAACTATCTGCTCGCGATTTGCAAACGCTTCGGCTGATGTATTCCTAGACAATCACCAAAATTCGCAACTTGGCCGGTTCATCGTACACTTTGAACTAGCGTCGTTCAAACTTGTACCCTTGCCCCGTCACAGTGACAATCGAGTCACCATGTCCATCTTGTGCAATCTTCTTTCTCAAAACCATCACTCTTTGGCGAACGGCTTTCTCCGCGAACTCCGCCTCCGAATGAAAAAGCTTGTCGATGATCGCGCCATAAGTAAAAACCGTACTCGGGTTTTGCATCAGCAACTTCAACAACGCAAACTCGCTTGCAGTCAAGGATATGGCGTCACCTTGAATAGTCACCGCAGAATTAGTCAAATCCAATTGCATAGTTCCGGATGAAACTATTTGATCTTCCTCTTCCGGTGGACGACGGAGAAGCGCACTAACTCTGGCAATCAGTTCGTCGAGCGAAAATGGTTTACACATATAATCGTCGGCGCCTGAGTCAAGTGCTTGCACTTTTTTGACGACATCAGTTTGACCCGTAAGAAAAAGAATCGGAATTTTGCCGCCTTCATTGCGGTAAGTTTCGCACACGGTAAATCCCGGCATTCCCGGCAATCCCCAATCGATGATTGCCATGTCATAGTGGTGGTAACGCAAGTGTTCAAGCCCATCCGGGCCGGTGCCCGTCACATCGACTACATGGTTGTAAGCGCACAAGGCATCTTCAACAACTGAGGCGATTTTTTCGTCGTCTTCAATTAGAAGTATGCGTCCCATTTATTGCACCACATCAGTGAGTTATTGAGCATACCACAGGCTAATCGGACGACAATGGAATCGTGAAACAAAAAGTGGCGCCTCGATTCACTTCACTTTCTACCCAAATCCGTCCGCCGTGCTTTTCGACGAACGCTTTGCAAATCGCCAGTCCCAGACCAAATCCTTCGACCTTGATGGACTTGTGTTGTTCCAGTTGTTGATATCGGTCGAAAATTGTTTCGTGCGACTCTTGGGCGATTCCTGGTCCTTGATCTATCACTCGAAATTTCACGTTCAATCCGTCTAAACCGGCGACCACTCTAACCATTCCATTGTCCGGAGAGTACTTAACCGCATTAGATATCAGGTTAATGAGCACCTGAACGATTCGATCCTCATCGGCTACTAAAACGTCGTTTGTGAAATCCGTTTCAATTGTTACCGACGCCTTTTGCTTCGCACCATCTGCGGTGGCGATCGCCTTGTTGATGATAGCACCGACAGTCGTTTCGGCAGGTATGACCTCAATTATGCCGCTGTCTATTTTTTCGGCATCCAGCAGGTTTTTCACAAGACCAATCAGATAATCAATGGAAGACAAAGCTGTTTTCACATTCTTTTCGCCACGCGGATTCATGACACCATAAAATCCCTTCAGCACCATATCCAATACCAGCCGCACAGCGGTCAACGGCTGCCTGATATCATGGCTGACCATGGCGAGAAGGTCTTTGCGAAGCTGCTCAAGGCGCTGACGTTCGGTGATGTCCTGAACGTTAACGAAGTAGCGCTCCTGCCCTTTAATCTCTAAAATGTTGACGCAGATTTCGCATGGAAATGTTTCTCCGTTTTTTCTGCGCCCGGTAACCCGAACTGGTTCCGCGCTAACAGCGAGCGTTTCTAACTCAGGAAATATAACTTGAACCGGCTTGCGCGCAAGGTCTTCCTGCAGGTAATTGAACGAAGACACTGCCCGCTTGTTTAGCGCTTCAATTTGATGATCGCGATTGACGATAATCAATCCGAGCGGAAAGCTTGTAATGATTTTTTGAATTCTCACGCTAAGAGACGCGTGGTTCTTTTTAAACAAATCCAGTTCTGCCCTGGTTTCCAGCAGACACTTGCTTATTTCCGCATAGGTTTGCGGCTGCTCTGTCCTCTCCTCAGTCACGCAATCGCTCTCCGTCATGCGGGCAGAAATGTCAAAGTGGTTTTTCCAAACGATCGATTAGCGTTTGCGCCTCGGCATGCCTTCCAGTTTTTTCGAGCATGCCGGAATGATTTTTGATTATGTCGGAAAGCTTCGCGTGCTCTTCGATCGGCTAACTCTTCTCGGCAACTTGCAGACACAGACTTCTTTAAAGCCTGGCTCGTGATCGTGAGTGTGCTCGATTGACTCGTTTTCCATTTCAAACTTCGAACTTGATAGACCCTGTTCTTCAGGGTCTTTCATTCTAGTTACCCAACCCTTTCGGACTTCTATTGATGACGGGGCCGTTTATTCGGACGCGTGCACGAGTTTTCGAAGTTGGACGGTCGGCGAGGAGGCTGATAGTTGTTTATATTTTCAACCGCTAGCGCTTGAAAATACCGAAGCAGTTCCCACCCGCGCCTGCTTGGCAGGAGGAAACCTGGGCTTTTGAAACAACAGCACCCCGGAAGAAGGTTAAAGGAATATATAAATGATCACTTCTGAACGGCGCGAGCGCCTGATAATAAATTTGAAAATAAAAGACAGTCCAGCGAAGGATTGTTTTCATGGTTTTGAGACTTTGAACTGGATAGATCAGCCGGATTATTCATAAACACCCGCGGAGCCAGCATCCATGTCGTTCAAACAGGGTACAAAAAAGAAACACCGTTCAAATGATTTCGCGCCAGGCGCGGCGAAACGCTCGGAATGCCACCGCGGATGATACCATATTGCCAAAAACCCAATTCCGCGCCCGAGTTACACTACCAATATGCAACCGCCGCTCCAGCGACGGTTACCAACAGGTAGCTTGACTACCGCCAACGAATATCTCATGACGCGCTAATACGGAAATTAGTCACCTACGAAAGGGTATCCACGATCTATGAATCAACGATCTGCTGCGATTATTATCGATACGGGTTTTTCAGTCGAATCGATTCAGGCTGCGCAGAATATTATTGCAATCATTGATGTGCGCACAGGTAGCATCACGCCGGGCTACCCGTACCTGTCTTGGGAATGCAACGAAGAACTTCTCGGAGCGTTCGCAGGCGATCCTTTTAATCACGGAAGCATGGTTCTATCAGCGCTGATGCGGGAAGCGCCGGATCTGCCGGTTGTCTTAATTCGTGCCTTTGATGACGCTCGATTGCTTAGAACGTCATTTCACAAAGGTCGTATTTCCAAGCCAGGCTGGACTGAAGCGTATCTGACAGCTGTTCAGTTGTGCAAAAACCTCGGTCTTTGCTCGGTAGCCAACATGTCCTTTGGCGGCTACACGCACGCGGCAGATGGCTCCGGTTGGGAAGCACATTGTTTGTCTCAAGTAACCGGTCCAGGAAAACCAGGACACGTGGTAATCGCCGGAGCCGGCACTGGAACAGGCGATGCGATTCACTCTTCCTGGAGAACGGAGCCTGGTCAAGTCACCGAAGTCTTCGCTCAACAAAACGCCTCGACCACCTATAACTTCTGGTCGTCAGCAGAACCGGGCTCGCTGCAATACAACAATTGGTTGATGGAAGTTTTCATCAATGACTACAAAATCTCTGAAGAGTTCAGCGCCGACCTCATTCCTAACCTCTGGAACGACCGCAAGCAGGTAACCTTCCACGTTGAGGGCGAAGGCGTCGTGAAAATTCGCACAAGCCGCTTCTGGGGCGCCGACACTCGCTATCGTGATTTGTGCCAATTCTCCAGTGGTTTAATCGCCGCGAACGCACAGAACGTCGACAAAGAGCACGCCTCGCGTTTGCACTGCGCGAAGAAACCGCCTCTGGTCGCGAAGAGGAAGAATGACGTTTTGCGCTTCGATTGCTGGATCAATCGCATTTATTGCAACTCTTATTTCCTGGACCATTACGATCAGATGACGATTGCCGAACCGGCTATTTTCCCGAATGTCATAAGTGTTGGGCTAGACGGTGGCAACTATTCGGCCGATCAATTAGAGATCGGCGGAAAACCAGACCTTCTCATAGATGGCGACGGACCGGTCAGCTTCAGGCTTCCGGAGATTACTGCCGAAGTAGCAGCGTATCTTTCCGAAGATCCGACACTGGATGTGGTGGCAGTAAACAACCTGGTCCGCAACGAAAAAGCTGCGTGACTGCCAGTTCTGCAAAGATAAGAAACTGCGGATGTTTGTTATGGACCCAGCCGTCCTTGTAAAGCTGTGCGGTTGTTTCAAGTAAGCTGTCGGTGTCAGCCATGGCGTGCACTGTCGTCCACATTATCGCTTCAGGCTCTTGTTTATAGATGCTGGTTCAGCTCTACGCTGTCTTTCGGGCTGTCATTTCGGACGTCGTGACCGCTGTCGGTTTCAGGCTGCCACTTAAACTGATGGAAGACGCCCGTTTAAGCTTAAGCGTGGATTAGTCTTGTCGAACTGCCACCTGATGCCATGGTTTTGGGACTTTTAAAGATTTTTCAAAATTTTTTCGTCCAGAATTGAACTTTTTGTCTCCGCCTGACGTCATAGACAATAGCGGGCGTTTTTGACAAGGGGTGTTTGACGCATGAAACTCAGAATGCTTTTGGCAGTTTTGCTGCTGACGCCCACAATGGCTCAGGGAGCGACGCCGACTTACACGGCGGACGAGAAAGTGACGCACGTCCTTAACCGGTTGACGTTCGGGGCGCGTCCGGGCGACGAGGAGAAAGTACGCAGCCTGGGCGTTCAAGCATTTATAGATGCGCAATTAAATCCGAAAACTATTGCCGAATCGCCAACAGTTTTGTCCCAGCTTCAGAAAAGTGGAAGCTCGCTGAATGCACCATCGAGCCAATTGCTGATGGTACTAAGAACCGAGACTCAAAAACGCAAGGCTGCCAAAAAGGCTGAGGCGGATGCAGAGGCTCGCGCGAGTAAACCGATGTCAGATCAGGCGATGGCAGACGGGACGAGGCCGGGTGGGCTGACATCAGGTGGGCCTATATCAGGTAGGGCTACTGCAAAACAAACCATGTCAGAAAGCGCAGACATGACAGATCAAGCAATGTCGGATCAATCGATGTCAGACGACGGGATGTCGGATCAAGCAATGTCAGATCCAGCGACGCCAGCTAAAAAGGCGCCGGGAAAACTGGCTCGGGCAGCGCGCGCCGGGCAAGGGTTCAACGGTGCGAAGAAACAGAAGAAGGCGGGACAAAGCGGCAATTACAAGAAGTTGACCGGAATTGACGCGATCGAAACTAAGCTTGTGCGTGCGGTCGAGAGCCCACGTCAGCTCAATGAAATGATGTCAGATTTTTGGTTTAATCACTTCAACATCAGTATGAACAAAGGCGCGGATCGAGTGCTCGTGGGCGCTTACGAGGAACAAGCAATTCGTCCATATGTGATGTCGAACTTCCGTGATTTACTGGGCGCGACCATGCACCACCCGGCAATGATGTTCTACCTGGACAATGCTCAAAACACGAAAGATGGCTTCCAGCCTCTCAATCCAAAGGTAAAAAACAAAGGCATCAACGAGAATTACGCGCGCGAATTGCTTGAACTCCACAGCCTGGGCGTCGATGGCGGCTACACTCAAAAAGACGTGATGGAGTTGGCGCGAGTTTTGACCGGTTGGACAATGCCGCAGCCGCGCAGAGCAAGCGGCGATCAGTATTGGGCCTACTTCGACGCTCGCCGCCATGACTTCGGCGAGAAAGTGATTTTGGGGCGCACAATCAAGGGCACAGGCGGCGATGAGATCGAGCAAGTGCTCGACATGTTGGCGGTTCATCCGTCGACGGCACGTCATATCAGCTTCAAAATGGCGCAATATTTTGTAGACGACAAACCACCGGAGAGCCTGGTGAACAAGCTATCTACGCGTTTCACCCAAACAAACGGAAACATCAAATCGGTTTTGAGCACACTGTTTTCCACATCAGAGTTTTGGGATCCGAAATTCAAAAACAATAAATTCAAAAGTCCGTTTCATTACGCGGTTTCGGCTATGCGAGCGACTGGAATGCACGCCGACCAACCTCTGGCAGTGCAATCGTTTCTCAAGACACAAGGTCAGCCGCTCTACGGTTGCCAGACTCCTGACGGATACAAAAACACGAAAGATGCGTGGTTGAATCCTGATGGATTGTTAAAACGCATGGACTTCGCAACTAAACTCGCGGCAGCTCAGCTACGCGTTTCGCAGGTTGATGCCCAGAGCATTCTGAAGACGATCAATGGTGGCAAACTCTCCGCCAAAACGCAAAAAGCGATTGAGGGAACTTCCGAACAACAAAAAGTTGCTGCCCTTTTGGGCAGCCCAGAGTTTATGCATTACTGAGGTGTTGAGATGAATCGCCGAGAATTTCTTAAAGCCGCGCTGCTGTCCTCGTTCTCCTTCCCGTTGATCAATCAACACAGCTGGGCGTTTTCTAATGGTAAGGATGATCCAAACGGTCAGAAGCTCGTCGTCGTTTTGCTGAGAGGCGGCGTCGATGGGCTCAACGTGGTCGTTCCCTATGGAGACAATCGGTATAGACAGATCCGACCAACGATTGCGCTATCGCGCAGCAACGGACTGCTCGACCTCGATGGCTACTGGGGAATGCATCCGGCGCTGGCAGCACTGAATCCTTTGTGGAGCGCCGGCTCTCTTGCATTTGTTCATAGCTGCGGATCTCCGGACAAAACCAGAAGCCATTTCGATGCGCAAAATTACATTGAATCAGGAGTTCCCGGACAAAAGTCGGTTAGCACGGGTTGGATGAACCGGCTTGTCAGCCAGCTTCCATCGAAACAATCACCGCTGCGCGCGATCAGCCTCGGTCCGGTTTTGCCAAAAATTTGTGCGGGTCCAGCCAACGTTGCCACCATTCAGAAAGAAGCACGCGGCGGTGGCGGCGGTCGCGGGTTCAATAAACGAAACCGGTTCGGCCGAGCGGGTGGTGGCGCCGGCGGTGACAATGTCAATCAAGTTTTCTCAGACATGTACGGCGATCTAGAAGGCGACTTAGGCAAAGCGTTCGCGGAAGGGAAAGCGGCTCGCAGCAAGGTCAACTCGATTATGGCTGAGGCTGCCAGCGAAGCAGCCAGTGACAATTCCATGACGCGCGAACAAACGCTGGCCAACCGCGGGGCACTCACACCAAAAGCCTCTCCGGAATTCGGAAAACAGCTGGCCACCTTGATGACCAAGGACCCGTCGATTCAAGTTGCGTTCGTGGATTTCGGCGGCTGGGACACTCACGTGCGCGAGGGCGCGGAGAAGGGACAGCTGGCAACGCACCTGACACCACTGGCAAATGGTTTGTCAGATCTAGCCAGAGGGCTTGGACCGATGTATAAAAACACCACCATCATGGTGATGTCGGAGTTCGGTCGGACCGCGCGTGAGAATGGAACGGGAGGCACAGACCACGGACACGGCAACGTGATGTGGCTTCTTGGTGGTGGCGTATCCGGTGGCAAGGTGTTCGGTCGCTGGGGTGGGCTTGCTGACAAAGATTTGAACGAAGCTCGCGATCTGCCGACCACTACTGACTATCGATCGGTTGCCAGTCATATTCTCGGCGAACAGCTGGGCTTGTCACAAACACAGCTAGCCAGCGTTTTTCCTGGTTTTCAATCCCGTTCTAATCCGTTCATTCAGGCCTGACGTTTGGTTTTGGGCACGTATACTCAGGCATAGCGCTTTACTCCAGACCAAAACGACTACTTAGACAGAGCGACTTTTATTCAGTCACAGCGTTTATTCATCCAGCAGGTCAATAAAATTCTCGGACACAAGTTCCATCGATTTATTCAGATTCAAGGTTCTATCGGAGTTCATTATGATAAACAAGAGATTCATTTTGATTGCAAGCATCGCCGTTTCGCTGATGCCAGGATTGGCACTGGCTCAAGGAAACAACGACTTTGCGCCTGGCGGCACACAAAATGACACGCCACCACCAATGCCACCACCGCGAGAAGGTCCTACTGCCGAACCAACTGGGCAGTTTGGCCAGGGAGGCCCGGGACAAGGATTCCGGCGCGGTGGCCATCAAGGCGGGCGTCGTGGAGGGCAAGGCGGTGACGACATGGGAGCCGCCGGAGCGAACGGTCAGATGGGCGGCGGGCGCAAACACGGGGGCCGAGGACAAGACGGTCGTGGCGGCGCCGGTGCGTTCAAAGAGCGCATGATCCAAAAGTTTGACACCAATGGCAATGGCGTTCTCGACGAGATGGAAAAAGCGCAAGTCGAAGCA